>VFSW01006101.1_pt1 | contig 17751 bp, 17 predicted proteins | sample 5358111 | NCBI WGS metagenome assembly VFSW01 (sample SAMN11554181, study PRJNA540505) | mine drainage metagenome | isolation source: sediment from site ElyBrook_90M | place: USA: Ely Copper Mine, Vershire, VT | collected 2017
AACGTCACCCACGGAGCGTCAAGCGCGGGCGCACAGGTCGGCGTCGAGGGCCACGCCACGAAGTCAACGACCTGGAGCATCTTCGCGAGCGAGGTACGAATTGCCGATCGAACACGGTCTGCGCGCGGCACGAAGCGCGCGGGTGACAGCATCCCCGCCAGCACGAGGGCTCTCGTTGGTTGACTCAGCGAAGCGAGGAGTTCATTTGAGAGCAACCCGACCTCGGCGACGATCCTCCCCAGGTACGCCGCGTGAGCCAATTCCACGTTCTCCACGTGGACGGCACTGACGTGCCACCCCGCGTCTCGCATCGCGCGTTCGCAGATATCGGCGACCTGGGGGTCGGCGTCGTCCCAGTACGGGTCGCGCACGATGCCGATGCGCAGTCCGCTTCCGCTTTGCGCGCTGAGTGGTCGTTTGAGCAGTGCGGACGCGAGGATGCGCGCATCGCCACCATCGCGCGCGAGCAGACCGGGGGCGCTGAAGGTGGTCGAGTTGCCGAAGTAGCCGTCGTAGGGGACTGCGCCGTAGGTGATCTTCAGGCCAACGACGCCGCAGTAGGAGGCGGGAATGCGCGTCGAACCGCCACTGTCGCTTCCAAGGCTGCCCGCGATCAGACGAGCGGAGACCCCCGCGGCGCTGCCACCCGATGAACCCCCCGCACATCGGTCCATGCTCCAGGGATTGTGCATCGCACCGTAGGCCGACGCGGTGCCCGTCGAACCCATGCCGAGTTCGTGCTGGTTGGCGACGCCCACAACGACTGCGCCCGCGTCGCGAAGATGGCCAAACGGGCCACTGGCGCTGGCGCGAATCAACTCGAAGTGGGTACCGTTGCGTGCCGCGCGCCACGGCAGGGCGAACATGTCTTTCACGGTGATCGGGACGCCGTGCAGTGGTCCCGCAGGTGCATCGTGGAGTGCTGTTCGACTCTCCTCTTCAAAGATCACCGGCGTGGAATTGAGCGCGGCGTCACGCGCTTTGAGCCGTTCAAGGGTGGACTCGAGTAGTTCCTTGGCGCTGAGGTCGCCCTTTCGAACCGCCTCCGCCTGCGCTCGCAATGTCCAGTCTTGGGGATGGGTCATGACGTCTTGGGTGCGTGGCGAAGGTCGACACCGAGCGCGGGGAACTTTTCGAGGTCGATGTGGTCAAGTGCGTCGAGCTGGCGTAGTGCACTCGAGTAGACCAACTCGATCAGCTCCAAGTCGTCTTCATTGACGTCGATCCCGGACTGGCGATATGTGCTTCGCGCCCATTCTTGGAATTCATTCATAGAGCCGTATCCCACTTTCGTGGGGAAAGCTAACGCTCGGCCCCCACCGTGAATCGATGCTATCCACATCTTGGACCCCATCGTGTGACGAGGGACTTCGTGTCGACGCAACGTTCTAGTACCGTATGAACTCGAACGGGGTGGGTATGGGAGCAGAAGCGCGACTTCTTGAACTCGGCATCACACTGGCCGACGCCCCTAGTCCCGTCGCCAATTATCGAGTGGCGGTCGCGTCTGGTCGACTCCTATTCGTCTCGGGTCACGGTCCCGCGCTAGCGAACGGCACGTTGCTGCGCGGCAAGGTGGGCGACGGGTTCTCGCTAGAGCAGGCGTACGAGGCGTCTCGCGTGACGGGCATGGGTCTGCTCGCCACGCTTCGAAGTGAACTCGGGACCCTTGATCGAGTGGCGCGGATCGTGAAGGTTTTTGGCATGGTCAATTGCTCGCCGGGCTTTACTCGCACACCCGAGGTGATTGACGGGTGCTCAGACCTCCTGGTCGAGGTGTTTGGCGTCGAACGTGGACGACACGCTCGTAGTGCCGTTGGTGTGGCGGAGCTGCCCTTTGACATACCTGTGGAGATTGAGCTGATCTGCGAGATTGACTGAGCATTGTCGATTGGCACGGTGCTAGAACGTCCTGATGATCGATTTCGAGCGCACTGGCCACGGAAGCGCGGTGGTACTGGTACACGGCATCACTGAATCGAAGCGGTCGTGGGACCCGCTCGTCCAGCGACTCGCGGATTCCTACGACGTGCTGGCGGTCGATCTGCGTGGACACGGCGCGTCGCTGGCGCAGTCGCCATTCGATATCCTCACCATGGCCACTGACGTCCATGACGTCCTTGACGCACTGGCACTGGACGAGCCGCTACTGATCGGACATTCCCTCGGTGGCACGGTCGTGAGTGCCTACGCCGCAATGTACTCCTCACGAGGAGTCATCAATGTCGACCAGTCGCTACGCCTCGGCGACTTTCGCGAGTCGCTGCGCAGCGTCGAAGCCATGCTCCGCGGAGACGATGCGACGTTCCAAGGCGTGATCAACGCGATCTTTGAAGGTATGCGCGGTGAACTGGGCGAGCAGGAGTGGTTGAGACTGCAGTCACTGCGCCGCGCCGATCAACAGGTGGTGCTCGGCGTGTGGAGCGCTGTACTGGACCTCGACGCGAAGGAACTTGACGCGATGGTGGGCGCGCTCGCCAGCGCGATTGAGGTGCCCTACCTCTCGCTGCACGGGACCGAACCAGGCGAGGACTACGACGAATGGCTGCGTGCGTTGGTGATGGATGCGCGTGTGGAGCGATGGGAGGGTTTCGGTCATTACCCGCACCTCGTAGATCAGGACCGCTTCGTTCGACTCGTGGATGAATTCGACGCCACGTTGAAGATGCCCTGACCCAATGTACGTCGCGTGCAGCGACGCCCAGGTGTCAGACCCAGCCCTGGTCGCGACCTATCTGCTCCACGTCGCCAATGCGCATGCCGTTGCGGTGCTGCAGGGTGCGAATGAGGCCGCCTGCTTCGTACAGTGACTCGTGGGTACCGGTGTCGAGCCAGGTTGTCGCGCGCGACAACACCTCGACGCGAAGTTCACCCTTTTTGAGGTACGCGTTGTTGAGTGCCGTGATCTCGAGTTCGCCGCGTTCACTTGGGGTGAGTTGGTGCGCCATCGCTGAGGCCTTCTCGTCATAGAAGTAGATCCCCGGTACGGCGTAACTGCTCTTTGGAACCTTGGGCTTCTCTTCGATAGAGATGACTCGTCCATCACTGTCGAACTCGACTACGCCGTACGCGGACGGATCGCCGACCTGATACGCGAAGATGAGTGCACCCTCAACGCTTGTGTTCTGTTGCAGATGGGTACCTAGGCCCGGTCCATAGAAGAGGTTGTCGCCAAGGATGAGTGCGCACTTGTCCCCATCGAGGAAGGGCTCTCCCAAGATGAGCGCTTCGGCCAGACCGTTCGGCGCCTCTTGGACCACGTAGGAGATCGAGATACCGAACTGCGAACCGTCACCGAGTAGGCGAATGAACGCGTCCTGATCGTGTGGGGTCGTGATGAGCAAGATCTCACGAAGGCCACTCAGCATGAGGGTGCTGAGGGGGTAATAAATCATTGGCTTGTCGTAGATCGGCAGCAACTGCTTCGAGACGGCGCGAGTAATCGGGTACAGCCGGGTGCCACTGCCGCCGGCCAGAATGATTCCCTTCACTCCATTAGTATAGAAGTCCACTAACCCCTTACTAAAGGCCGAGGTAGTTCTATGCGCGTAGTGATAACGGGGGCGGCCGGGTTCATTGGCTCGCGCTTCGTCGAACTCTTCCTCGAGCAGGCAGATCGACTCAATTATGACGAGATCGTGCTATTCGACGCACTCACCTACTCGGGGCGGCGCGAGAACATGGATGAGGCGCTGCGCGACGCGCGCGTGCGTTTCGTAGAGGCGTCAATCCTCGACGCCGACATCGCCGACGAGCTCCTTTCGGGCGCGCACGCGGTCGTGCACTTCGCCGCCGAAAGCCACGTCGACCGTTCGATCACTGGCGCGAGAGCCTTTTTTGAGACCAACGTGCTGGGCACCCAGCAGTTGCTCGAGAGTGCTCGTCGCGGTGGTGTCGAGCGATTCGTGCACGTGTCGACTGATGAGGTCTACGGGACGATCCCCGAGGGATCGTGGCGCGAGGATCACGTGCTTGAACCGAACTCTCCGTATTCGTCGAGCAAGGCGGGCTCGGACCTTGCGGCGCTGGCGTACCATCGCACGTTCGCGTTGCCAGTGATGGTGACGAGGTGCTCTAACAACTATGGTCCGCGTCAATTCCCCGAGAAGGTCATTCCCTTGTTCGTGACCAATCTGGTGGACGGCGTCAAAGTGCCGCTCTACGGTGACGGACTGAACGTTCGCGACTGGTTGCACGTGGACGACCACTGTCGAGGAATCTTGCTCGTGCTCGAGGGTGGTCGACCGGGTGAGATCTACAACATCGGCGGCGGTACGGAACTGACGAACAAGGAATTGACGCTTCGCATCTTGGAGTTGTGCGGGAGCGACGAATCAATGATTCAACCCGTCGCCGACCGACTCGGTCATGACCGGCGATACTCGGTTGACTGTTCCAAGATCCGAAACGAACTCGGTTACGCACCGCAAGTCGACTTCAACGAAGGTCTGGCCGCCACCGTGAGGTGGTACCACGAAAAAGAGTCGTGGTGGCGACCACTGAAGGAGACGCATTCATGAACGTCACCGAACTCTCCATTCCTGGACTCTTCGTTCTCGACTCGCCGGTGCACGGTGACGACCGTGGGTATTTTCGCGAGTGGTTCAAGTTGGCAGACCTGCAAGAGGCGGGTGCAGCGTTCGAGGCCCGTCAGGCGAATCTGTCGTTGTCGGCGCGTGACGTCGTGCGCGGTCTGCACTACTCACTCGCGCCCGAAGGTCAGGCCAAAGTCGTGACGTGCGTCTTTGGTGAGCTGGACGACATCATCGTGGATGTGCGAGTTGGCTCGCCGACATTCGCCCGGGTCGAAGTCGTTCACCTCGCGCACAATCTGGGTCGCTCAGTCCTGTTGCCCGCTGGTGTAGCGCACGGCTTTTGTGTCACGAGTGAGCAGGCCGCGTTATCCTATCTTCTCTCTTCACCCTTCAACGCACCGCTGGAACTCGAGATCAACCCTTTTGACACCGAGCTCAACATCGCGTGGCCACTCACCGGAGAGGCGATTGTCAGTGAGAAAGATGCCCGTGCACCTTCGCTCGGCGAACGTCTCGCGGCCAACGAACTCCCGAAGTTCGCCTAGGGCGTTGGTTTAGTCTCATCGGGAGTTCATTGCTAGCGTTGGGCAAGTGAGTACAGTCCCGCTTCGACTCGTGGCACCTGAAGAATCTGGCGTCATAATCGCTCGCTCGCACGACATGCCACCCATCGAGTCCGAAACGCAATTGCGCGCATTGTTGGGCGGGCTCTCGGGGGTAGACGCCGTGGGCGTCGAAGCTCGCGCGGCGAAGCTCGCGACCCGCTCGATCAAGAAGTCCACGAAGATGACCGCCATCGACCTGGCTATCTCCATGGTGGACTTGACGACGTTGGAGGGCGCGGATACGCCGGGGCGAGTTCGTTCGCTGTGCACCAAAGCCCTGCGTCCCGACCCTCGAGACCTGACCGTCCCGTCGGTCGCGGCGGTGTGCGTGTACCCCGACCTCGTCACGCAGGCCAAAACTGCGCTCGGCGACGCAGACGTCGCCGTGGCGGCGGTGGCCACGGCGTTCCCTTCGGGTCGCGCGTCGATGGCGGTCAAGTTGCTCGACGTGCGCGAAGCGGTCGAGGCGGGTGCGGATGAGATCGACATGGTCATCGACCGCGGCGCGTTCCTCGCCGGTCGGTTGGGTCAGGTCTACGAGGAGATCGTCGCGGTGAAGCACGCCTGCGGTGATGCGCATCTCAAGGTGATCCTTGAGACGGGTGAGCTCGTCACCTACGACAACGTATGTCGCGCCAGTTGGCTCGCCATGCTCGCGGGTGCGGACTTCATCAAGACCTCGACCGGCAAAGTCAGCGTCAATGCGACGCCACCGGTGGCCCTTGTGATGCTCGAGGCGGCGCGTGACTTCGCCGAGACGAGTGGTCGGGTGGTGGGTGTGAAGGTCGCGGGCGGCATCCGCACCACCAAGGACGCAATGAAGTACTTGGTAATCGTCAACGAGACCGTGGGCTCGGCGTGGCTCACGCCGCAACGTTTTCGATTTGGTGCCTCGTCACTTCTCAACTACCTCTTGATGCAACGCCTCAAGCAGCAACGCGGGGCGTACGTTCGACCCGACGAATTCAGTGGGGACTGACATGAATGAGATGAACTTGGCGAACTCACAGTTGGGTGCGCTCGTCTATGACCCGGCACCCGAATCGGCGTCCATTGCGCGCATCAAGGCGAGCTACGGACTGTTCATCGACGGTGCGTTCAGCGAAGCATCGGCGCACGAGCAGTTCGTCACGCTCAACCCCGCAACCGAAGAAGTCCTCGCGACAGTGTCGCGTGCGAATGACGCCGACGTGGACCGCGCCGTACGAAGCGCCCGCCACGCCTATGAGAAGGTGTGGTCCAAGACCACGGGTGCCGAGCGCGCGAAATACCTCTTTCGTATTGCTCGACTGATCCAGGAACGTTCGCGCGAGCTTGCGGTCGTTGAGACGCTCGACAACGGCAAGCCGATCCGCGAGTCACGTGACATCGACATCCCGCTCGCCGCGGCGCATTTCTTCTATTACGCCGGCTGGGCCGACAAGCTCGACCACGCGGGGTACGGCGCCAACCCCCAGCCGCTCGGTGTCGCCGGCCAGATCATCCCGTGGAACTTCCCACTCCTCATGGCGGCGTGGAAGCTGGCTCCCGCTCTGGCGGCGGGGAACACCTGCGTCTTGAAGCCAGCCGAAACAACGCCGCTCACGGCATTGGTGCTGGCGGAGATCCTCGAGCAGGCGGAACTCCCTCGCGGGGTCGTCAACATCATCACCGGTGACGGTTCCACTGGTGCGGCGCTGGTCGAACATCCCGGCGTCGACAAGATCGCGTTCACCGGATCAACGGAGGTTGGTCGCCTCATCCAACAGCGCATCGCATCGAGCGCCAAGCACTTGACCCTCGAACTCGGTGGTAAGGGTGCGAACATCGTCTTCGAAGACGCACCGATCGATGAGATGATCGAGGGCATCATCGATGGGATCTTCTTTAATCAGGGCCACGTCTGTTGTGCGGGATCGCGACTGCTGGTTCAAGAATCGATTGCGGATGAGGTGCTTCGCCGATTGGTGCGTCGCGTCGAACAATTACGCGTGGGCGACCCGATGGACAAGAACACTGACGTCGGCGCCATCAACTCGGCCGCACAATTGGCACGCATCCAAGAGCTCACGGCCTTCGGTGAGCGAGAGGGGGCGACTCGCTACTCGAGTTCGTGCACGCTACCGGAGAATGGATACTGGTTCGCTCCAACGGTCTTCGCCGACGTGGCCCAGTCACATCGCATCGCGCGCGAAGAGATCTTTGGTCCGGTGCTGTCGGTCCTGACGTTTCGAACGCCTGACGAAGCGGTGGCCAAAGCGAACAACACCAACTACGGCTTGGCGTGTGGTGTGTGGAGTGAGAAAGGTAGTCGCACCTTGTGGGTTGCGGAACGACTGAGGGCGGGGGTCATCTGGGCCAACACCTACAACCGCTTCGATCCAGCGAGTCCGTTTGGTGGGGTCCGCGAATCGGGTTTCGGCCGCGAAGGTGGACGTCAGGGTTTGGAGGCATACCTCAATGTCTGATCGACTCGACGTACGAAAGACCTACAAGCTCTTGATCAATGGCGCGTTCCCTCGCTCGGAGTCGGGGCGCACGTACGAACTCCTCACCGAGCACGGCGAGTTCCTTGCCAACGTTGCCCAGGGTTCACGTAAGGACCTGCGCGACGCCGTTGTCGCGGCCCGCGCTGCACAGTCGAAATGGTGGAGTTCGAGCGCCTACAACCGCGGACAGGTCATCTACCGCTGCGCGGAGATGGCTGAGTCTCGCCGCGGCGAACTCGCTGAACACGTTGGTCTGGCGGAGGGCTTGGGCGCTAAACAGTCTGCGAAGAGCGTTGCGCGAGCCATCGATCGGATCATCTGGTACGCGGGCTGGACTGACAAGGTCGCGCAAGTCTTCGGCGGTGCGAACCCGGTTGCGGGACCCTTCTTCAACTTCTCCGTCCCTAAGCCGTGTGGCGTGGTGGCGGTGGTGGCGTCCCAGGATTCTTCGCTCGAGGGTTTCGTCGATCAGGTCTTTGCACCCCTCTGCACCGGCAACAGCGTCATCGCGGTCTCCAGCCAGCGCCGTCCAACTCCGAGCGTCCTGCTCGGCGAGATGACCGCGACCTCGGATTTTCCCCCGGGGGTGCTCAACATCGTCACCGGTGTCACGAGCGAGCTCGCCCCGATCCTCGCTTCACACGAGGACGTCGATGGTATTGACCTGACGGGTCTCGATGAGAGTGTTGCGAATGAGCTGCACGCGAGTGCGGCGGGCTCAATCAAGCGGGTTTATCGAGCCAGTACGCACGACGCGTCGTCGTCGACGCGTCGCCTGCGCACGTTCATTGAAACCTCCACCGTATGGCACACGATCGGACAGTGATGACCAATCCCTATGAACTCAGTCAGCGGGCAGCGAACGAACTTCGCGCGCGAAGTGGCGTCGACGCCTACGACATTGCAATCGTCCTCGGCTCGGGCTGGAAGGAAGGTGCCGACGCGCTGGGCACTGTCGCGAGCGCGGTTCCGACCGCGGACCTGGTGGGCTTCGTCGCACCGACCGTAGCGGGTCACGCCGGCCAGATCCTCTCACTCGAGGTAGCGGGTAAGCGGGTCGCGCTGGTCTCAGGTCGGGTGCACCTCTACGAAGGCAACACCGCCCACGAGGTGGTGCACCCCGTGCGCACGGTGGTAGCCGCAGGTGCGCGCACGGTGGTATTGACCAACGCCTGCGGGGGGATCGATCCGACAATCGGAGCAGGCTCGATCGTGATGATTCGCGACCACATCAACCTGACTGCAACGTCGCCGATGGAGGGTGCCGCACCACCCGACGGATACGGTGCGCGGTTCGTCGACCTCACCGACCTCTACAGTCAGCGCCTTCGTGATCTCGCACACACTGCGGCGCCCGAACTGCGCGAAGGCGTCTACGCAGGTTTTCGAGGCCCGCACTACGAAACACCGGCCGAGATCAACATGGCCCGCACGATGGGTGCCACGCTCGTTGGCATGTCTACTGTGCTCGAGGCGATCGCTGCACGCCATCTCGGCGCTGAAGTCCTGGGGCTCAGTCTCGTGTCGAATCTCGCTGCGGGCGTCTCCACGACCCCACTCAACCACCTCGCGGTTCTCGATGCGGGCCAGCTCGCCGCGCGGTCCCTGGGCGATCTCCTCGGTCGACTCGTCGAAGTCCTGTGAGACGCGAACTATTGGCCTCGGTGCGCACGTGGATCGCGGGCGACCCTGATGAAGTGGACCGCGCGACGTTGCAGCGACTCGTGGACGAAGGTGACGAAGAGGAGTTTGCACGTCGATTCGAGGCGCCACTGAGTTTTGGCACCGCCGGACTTCGCGGACCCGTGATGGCTGGTCCCGCGGGCATGAACCGTTACACCGTGCGACGTGCGACCCAGGGCGTCGTGGCGTGGCTCGAAGAGACCGGCGCAGATCTGTCGAGCGGTGTCGTGGTGGGTCGCGATGCCCGCCACGGTTCCGAACGTTTCAACGACGAGGTCGTGAGTGTGTTGATCGGTGCCGGTGTCAAGGTACTGGAGATGCCCGGACCATTGCCGACACCCTTCGTCGCGTACTGCGTCAAGGTGCTGAATGCGGCGGCGGGCATCATGATCACCGCGAGCCACAATCCACCCCACGACAACGGGTACAAGCTCTACGGTCCAGAGGGTTCACAGATAATCCCACCGAGTGACAAGATCGTCGAGAAGTACGCACTCGCCGCGACCCAGCCACAACTCGGCTCACGCGAGAGCACCTTGCACCAATTCATTGGTGGGGACGTGCTCGAGTCGTACTACGAACACTTCGCGCAACGATTTGTCGTGCACGGGGGTACCGGCCTGCGCATCACGTACACCCCGCTGCACGGTGTGGGTGGCGAGCCGATGATGCGACTTTTTCGCGACGCGGGGTACCGTCGCGTCGCGGTGGTCGATCAGCAGTTCGTCCCCGACGGAGACTTCCCTACTCTGCCGTTTCCGAACCCCGAAGAACCGGGCGCGCTGGACCTGGCAATGCAGCGTGCCGACGAGACGGGTTCTGCGCTGGTCGTGGCGAACGACCCTGACGCCGATCGTCTCGGCGTCGCGGTGAACGCCCACGGAGGGTGGCGTATCTTGCGCGGTGACGAGATTGGTTGGCTCCTCGCCTCGTCGCTGCTCGAGGAGATGGACCCCGATCACGACCTCGTCGCCACGACGATCGTGTCCTCGACGATGCTGGAGAAGATGGCTCATCGAGCGCGGATTCCGTTCGTCTCGACGCTCACCGGTTTCAAATGGATTGCCCGCGGCGACGGTGTGCGTACATTGCGCTTCGGATACGAAGAGGCCCTGGGCTTCGCGGTCGATCCGCTGGTCGCCGACAAGGACGGTATGTCCGCCGCATTGGCGTTGTGTCGGCTCGCGGAGCGACTGAGTCACGAGGGAAAATCGCTCCTTGATCGACTCGACCAGATCGAGCACGATTTTGGCGTGCACGCCGGTGGTCTGGTGTCACTGCGTGCCGAGGGACCCCAGGCCAGTGAGATGATCCGTGACGTGGTAGCTCGACTTCGGAGCACTCCCCCTTCGACGCTCGGCGGACTCGACGTGAGTGAAGTCATAGACCTCGCCAAGGGGTGGCGTGGTCTCACGGCGACCGACGGGATCTACTTGCGCCTCGGTGACATGGGTCGCGTCGTTGTTCGCCCGTCAGGTACCGAGCCCAAACTGAAGGCGTACATCGAGGTCACGCTCGCGCCTGACGAGAGAAGACTCGTCGAACAGCGTGCCGAGGCGAACGCGTATCTTCGTGCCGTGCGAGACGAATTATCGATCGTCTTGAAATTGTAGGTGTCGGCATGCCGGGGATTCAGTGATGCCCAAGTCGCCCGACGTGATGCGGATCCTAGAGCTACCCCAAGGGCCACGATGTCGAAGCGCTGAACCCGCGCCACTGAACCACGCACGGTGTTTCGGTGCTGTTCGGCTTCTCGTAGAGACAGATAAGGGCGCTCGCTGGTAGTCACTGCGAGGGACACCGTGACGTAATCTCTCGGGTCTCCGTCAGTCGAATTACTCGGGGCTGACTCGAGTCATCAGCGGTACTCTTTGGACGTGCGTCCGCTTCGATACGCCATCAATGTGACCGTGGACGGGTGCTGCGACCATCGAGAAATACCGGTGGAGCAAGACGTCCATCGATATTGGGTCGAGGTCCTCGATAGGGCCGATGCGCTGCTGTTCGGTCGCGTGACCTACGAGATGATGGAATCGGCGTGGCGATTTACAAATGGTGGAACGGGGCCCGAGTGGATGGGATCATTCGCTCGCTCGATAGAGGACGCACGTAAGTATGTGGTGTCGAGCACGTTGAAGGCAGTCGACTGGAACGCGCAGTTAGTCCAAGGGGAACTGGGGGACGCGGTTCAACTGCTTAAAGAGCAGCCGGGCAAAGGGATCTTCGTGGGCGGCGTGAGTCTTCCGCTCGCGTTGACGAAGCTCGGATTAATTGATGAGTACGAGTTCGTGGTGCATCCCCGAGTCGTGGGTCACGGACCGACGTTATTGGCGACGCTCGCACAACACGTCGATTTGAGGCTCGTCGGGCTCACTGAATTCGCGTCGGGAGCGCTATCCATGCGCTACGAACCCAAACACTAGGGAACGCAGTCGAGATGCTTCGTTCATCCACGCCAAGTATCTATGCTTCACGAGGCGAGGCGTCGTCGATGCGAAATGCCGCTACCTCGAAGCGACCTGCGTCGCACCATCGGCGCGAAATGCCGCGTAGCCGGGCTTGATGACCGTGTTGATCATCTCAAGGCGCTGGTCGAACTGGTAGAAAGCGCTCTTCGCGGCGTTCAGCGTCAGCCACTCCATGTCATCAAGGCCCCAGTTGAAGGTCTTCGCGCACGTCTCGAACTCCCTGCTCATTGTGATGCCACTCATGAGTCGGTTGTCAGTGTTGAGCGTCACGCGAAATCGCAGTTGACGCAGTAGTTCGATGGGGTGCGTGGCGATCGACGTTGCGGCGCCGGTGTGGACATTGGAGGTCGGGCAGACTTCCAGCGGTATACGTCGGTCCCGGATGAAGTTGGCGAGGCGGCCCAATTCGTAGTGGTCACCGACCCGCGTGATGTCGTCGACGATCCGCACGCCGTGCCCGAGACGCTCTGCGTCGCAGAACTGCACGGCCTCCCATATCGACGGGAGACCAAACGCTTCGCCCGCGTGGATGGTCATATGGAAGTTCTCGCGCTGTATCAGGTGGAACGCACTTAGATGCTCGGTCGGGGGGAAACCATCCTCAGGCCCCGCAATATCGAATCCGCACACGCCCTCGTCACGGAACGTGACCGCGAGGCGGGCGATCTCTTCGCTGCGATTGTTCTGGCGCATTGCAGAGAGAATCGGGCGAACGACGATCGTGTGTCCCTCCATCGAGGCCTGGCGGGCCCCGTGCGCAAATCCCGCCAAGACCGAGGCGACGATCTCGTCAAGTGAGAGACCCCGATGGGTGTGTAATTCGGGAGCGAAGCGAACCTCGGCGTACACGACGCCGTCGCGCGCGAGGTCGAGCGCGCTCTCACTCGCGACTCGCTCCAGTTGTTCCTTGGTCTGCATCACGGCGGTCGTGTGCGCAAAGCCCTCGAGGTAGCGAACGAGGTCGCTACCGGGAGCGTCAGCGATGAACCAGCGAGCGAGCTCTTCTGGGTCGCCCGTGGGTAGACCTTTGTAGTCGATGTCGCGCGCGAGCTCGAGGACGGTCGTTGGACGAAGTCCACCGTCGAGATGCTCGTGCAGCACCACCTTCGGGGCTCGTTCGATGATTTCGCGGGTGAGAGAGATGCCTGACATGGGTCAAGGTTACTCACCCGTTTGAGACCTACTTCGAGATTCGCTCCATGAGCAGCGGCTCGTGCGGGACCGGCTCCTCGCCGAGCACGACCGCGCGCGTAATGGCGTCGCGTCCCCGTGCGAGATGCTCGTCGTCATCGGCGAAGAGCTCGAAGAGGGGTTGACCTGCTTCGACGAACTCTCCCACGCGCGCGAGGCACAAGACGCCGGCGCCGGCACTCACCGGGTCCTCTTTTCGTGCACGCCCGGCGCCGAGGCGCCACGCGGCGATGCCGACCTCAAGCGCATCGAGTGACTGGATAATGCCGTCTTGTGGCGCCAGCACAACGTCCTTGCACGCACCTTCGGCCATCTTGGCGTCGGGGTCTCCACCCTGGGCTTCGATCATCAAACGGTAGGTGGCGTAGGCGGACCCGTCATCGAGCTTGGTCGCGGGGTCTACGTCCAGGCCGACTAACTCGAGCATGGTACGGGCCAGGGCCACTGTGAGTTCTCGCACGTCGCTCGGCCCACCTCCTCGCAGGACGTCGACGGACTCGGTCACCTCGAGGGCGTTACCGACGGCGCGGCCGAGCGGCTGGTTCATGGCGGTCAATTGCGCCACGGTCGCCACGCCATGACTTGTTCCAAGCGCCACCATGGTCTGGGCGAGTAGTCGTGCGCGGTCGTGGGTCTTGATGAACGCGCCGCGACCGACCTTGACGTCCAGGACGAGCGCATCGGTGCCTTCGGCGATCTTCTTGGACATGATCGAAGACGAGATCAGTGGAATAGATTCGACCGTCCCGGTGACGTCTCGAAGTGCGTAGAGTCTCCGATCCACTGGGGCGAGGCCCTGGCCTGCCGCGCAAATCACCGCACCTACGTCCTCCAGTTGACCGCGGATCTCATCGTTCGAGAGCGACGCACGCCAACCCGGTATTGACTCGAGTTTGTCGAGTGTGCCGCCGGTGTGACCGAGGCCCCGTCCAGAGAGCTGGGGGACTGCAGCACCGCACGAGGCGACCAAGGGAGCGAGGATCAGGGAGATCTTGTCGCCCACACCACCCGTCGAATGCTTATCCACGCTGGGCCGAGAGAGGCCCTTCAAGTCCAGTCGTTCACCCGAGGCGATCATCTGGTCCGTCCATGTCAAAAGCTCGCGCGGCTCCAATCCGTTGAAGAAGATGGCCATGAGCAGCGCTGACATCTGCTCGTCGGCCACCTCACCCTTCATGTAGGCGTCCAGCATCCACGTGATGGCGTCGTCGCTCAGAGCGCCCCCGTCACGCTTGGCGGTGATGATCTCAACAGCGGAGAATGCGCTCACGAACTCTTCCTGGTATCGAGGTCGTCGGGACCAAACGCATCGGGCAGGAGTTCATGGAGATGGCGTGGTGCCACGTCGGGACCGTAATCAACCAGGAGTCCACCACCACCGTGCGTGTACAGCATCTGACGGCATCGGCCACACGGCGCGATTGGCTGTTCATCGCCCGCGACAATCGTCACTGCGGCGAGACGTCCTCCACCGATACGCGCGAGATCGCTCACGAGCGAACACTCTGCGCACAATGTGAGCCCGTAACTCGCGTTCTCCACGTTGGCACCCGATACGAAGCGTCCGTCGGTCGTGTAGCCGCACGCTCCCACTCGGACCTTCGAGTACGGGGCGTAGGACGTCGTCGTTGCGTAACGTGCTCGCTCGCGTAATTCATTCCACGGAATCTCACTGAGGGAACTCACAATCAAACAGTACACTTCGCTGTGCATGAATAATTTCTACGATGTCCCAATGAGGGTGCACGACGAGGTGTCGACTGCGTTAAAGGAAGATCGAGGTGTTGTCGCGCTCGAGACGACGATCGTCGTCCAAGGCCTTCCCGCGCCGGTAAATATCGAAGTGGCGCGTGACTGCGAAGCGGCGGTGCGTTCGAGTGGTTCGGTGCCCGCCACCATCGGGATACTTGACGGCGAGATCGTCGTCGGCCTCACGAGCGAAGAACTCGGGCGACTGGCCGAACCTTCACGACAAGCCGCCAAACTTTCCGCGCGAGACATCGGCCTGGCGCTCGCGCGTGGCGTCGATGGAGCCACCACCGTGGCGGGGACTATCGCCATCGCTGAGAAGGCGGGTATCGAGGTGATGGCGACCGGCGGGCTCGGTGGCGTGCACCGTGACGCCGCGCACAGCTTTGACGAATCAGCCGACCTGACGGCGTTGTCACGTACCTCGATCGTGGTCGTCGCATCGGGCGTGAAATCGATCCTTGACATCGGAGCGACCTTGGAGCGCCTCGATTCCCTCGGTGTCGCCGTCGCGGGGTACCGCACGCACCAATTTCCAGGCTTCTATCGCAGCGATAGCGGGTTCTCGCTCGACTGGTCCCTTGAGAGCCCCGCGCAAGTGGCGGCGGCATTTCGTGGACATCGGCGGTTCTCGAGTGCGGGGCTATTGGTCGCCAATCCCATTGACGACGACCGTCAACTCGATGGGCAACTCCATGACGACGCGCTCGAGAGCGCACTCGCAATGGCCGAGCGACTCGGCGTGAGCGGTAAGGACGTCACGCCGGTGCTACTGGCCGAGTTCGCTCGATTCAGCGAGGGTCGTAGCGTCAAGGTGAACCAGGACCTCGTGGTGGCCAATGCGCTCTTGGCGGGCGCTATCGCGATGGAGATCGCAAGAGCCCGCGCGTGAGCTCACGCATCGTCGTCATCGGTGATGCCATGCTCGACGTCATCGTGCGCCCGCTCGGTCCCGTGGCACCGACCAGTGACACGCCGTCTCGGGTGAGGATCTCGCGTGGTGGCTCCGCCGCCAACATGGCGGTCACCCTCCCCCCCCATCACCACGGCGCCTACGTGGGGGTGGGGGGCGACGACGAGTCTGGAGCGATGTTCGCGCGCGACCTTGAGCGCGAGCGAGTGACACCGAGACTTGAGACCGTGAGCGGTTCGACGGGGGTCGTGGTGGCGTTGGTCGACCGCGATGGTCAACGCGCGATGATGACCGATCGTGGCGTCAACTGCGAGCTCTCGTTGGAACACGTCCGCGCTGCGCTCGCGGATCATTTCGACCATTTGCACGTCTCGGGTTACACGGTGCTCGACGACGCAACGCGAGCAATAGCCAGTGAAGCGCTGGATCTTTCGCGCGCTCGGGGCGCATCGACGTCAGTTGATACGTGCTCGCTGGCCCCGCTCGAGAAGTTGGGTGCTGGTGTCTTCCTGCACGCGATTGGACCGGTCACCATGCTCTTCGCGAACGAAGAAGAGGCCCTCGCACTCGCGAACGATGCCGACATCGCAACTGCTAGTGAGCGTCTTGCACAAGGCGTTGACGAGTTGATCATCACGCGGGGGGCGAATGGTGCACTGGTCATTCGCGGTGACGACCATTGGCACGCCGACGCGAAGCCCGTCGAGGTCCTCGACACCACTGGCGCGGGTGACGCCGCGACGGGCTCGTACCTGGCGGCGCGCTTAACCGGTGCTGGGTGTGACGTCGCGCTCGAGCTCGCGATGGCGAACGCCGCAACGGTGGTTGGCCACTTAGGGGCCAGTGATTGAACTCTATTCGCGGTGATAGGGGATACCATCAGCCGCCGGCGCGCGAACACGACCGATGAGACCTGAGACCACGGCGATGGTGATGATGTACGGGAACATGTTGAGGATGTAGGTCGAGACCGGCACGTTGTAGGTCTGGAGGTTCTGTGAGAGATAAACCGAAAGACCGAAGAGAACTGAGGCGACCACCGCACCCGAGGGTCGCCAGCGACCAAATATCATCGCGGCCAGGGCGATGTACCCGAGTCCCGAGGTGTACCCCGGCTGGAACTGACCCTGGGAGGCCATGAACGCAACACCCCCCACTCCGGCGATGGCGCCACCCAGGACGACATTGATGTAGCGCACGCGCACGACATTGATGCCAACGGTTGCGGCGGCCCGGGGGTGTTCACCAACGGCGCGTACGTGCAACCCGTAGCGGGTCTTGAAGAGGGCGAAACTCACCGCGCCGACGAGGATCAGCATGAAGTAGAAGAATCCCGATTGATCGAAGAAGACCGGTCCGATGATTGGGATCTTCGAGATGAGAGGGATTGCGAGGTTGGGCGCGAGGGTGCCGGTGTTGAACTGGGGGAACGGTGTGAACACCTGAAGGTTCAGATACGACGAGAAACTGCCGATCATGGTGACGAGCACCACGCCCACGATGATCTGATCGGAGAGGTAGCGAAGTGAGAGGAAAGCGAGGAGTAGTCCGAGCAGTCCACCGATCACTGCGCCGCCGAGCGCGGCGAAGATGAAACTGTGCGTCGTCGAGGCCAACATGGTTCCGATGAAGGCACCACCGATGAACTGACCTTCGATGGCGATGTTCACAACGCCCGAACGCTCGCACATGACTCCAGAGAGTGCACCGAAGATGAGCACCATCGCGACCTCGGAACTTCCAATGAGGACGGCAGTGAAATTGATGACCGGCACCGGTGATGGCCCGGGCGTTCGCACCACCCAAAAGAGCAGCGCGAACAAGAAGAGAACGGCCACGACACCGAAGCGAACCATCACCGCGCGTCGTGGCGAACGAATGATGACTTCGAGGCCGAGCGCGACCATCAACAGTGCGATGACGGCGTTGACCCATCGGGTCATAACGGTGAGGTCGCTCACGTGCCAGGGTGCGTTACTGAGGTTGACTGGATTGAAGGTCAATCCGGAGTGCGCTGCGCTCGAGACTCCCATGGCGAAGACGAGGCCCGTGAACACTCCGATGCCGATCATGATGGCGCCGATCGCACGAGTTCGTCCGCTCGCGGCGGCGGCCGCTTCGTTAGCTTGTGGCGTTACG
>VFSW01006102.1_pt1 | contig 17750 bp, 23 predicted proteins | sample 5358111 | NCBI WGS metagenome assembly VFSW01 (sample SAMN11554181, study PRJNA540505) | mine drainage metagenome | isolation source: sediment from site ElyBrook_90M | place: USA: Ely Copper Mine, Vershire, VT | collected 2017
GGCGGCGAGAGGCGCGGCGGCCAGCGCCGGAGCGGAGAGCGTCGTCATCGAGGGAGCGAGGGCGGACGGCGCGGCGCCCAGGCCGGGCGCGACCGGCGCGAGCGCGGGGGCGCGCACGGCGGCGATCTGCGCGAAGGACTGCGAGGCGACGGTCAGGCAGGCGAGGGCGGCGCTCAATCTCTTCATGTACGGGAATTCTAGCCCGCGTTCCGCGTTCGGCCGAGGGGCCGAAGTCCCAGGAGGGCCGCGGCATTGGTCCTACGAAAAGAAGAAGGCCCGGGCTTTCGCCGGGGCCTTCTCAGCTCAGTCGTCGTTCAAAGTGGAGGTGCGAGCGGGATTCGAACCCGCGAATAATGGTTTTGCAGACCATCCCCTTGGACCACTTGGGTATCGCACCGAAATCGGAATTGTCGAATAGGATTCTACTAATTTTTTCGGGCTACTCGAGGCCAGGCTATGAGAGTTCAATCTTTTTTGACGGGTTTGGAGCGGGTTTGGACAATTGAGAAGCCCGTGGATGTAACAATTTCCAGTGGGGTCAGTGAAGAACAAGGCTCGCGGTGGGCGGCTTAGGCAACGCGGGTTCGGCTGGCATTTGCGCTGGCGACGCGGCTTGTACCGGAGCGGCCGTGGCGGTCGGCGCAACTGTCGCGATGTGGAAATACGACTCCTTGGGATTGAAACTCTGTGCCCGAGCCAGGTATGACTCTATGGACCGTGAGTCTCCATGCCCCATCTCAATCTGGAGTTGTCGGAAATTCTGGACCACCATGGCGCGATGAATTGCAAAACTCCCACGTAGGTCATGGGGCTTAATATGCGGCAGTCCGGCTGCGAGCCGAGCCTGCGCAAATAGGCGCTGGAAGTGGCTATACGAAAGCGACTTGCCTGCCCTGTCCCGGTCGTTTGCGTGGAAGTGTGCCGCGCAAACGGTCCGACTAATTGCTCAGGCTCCTAGGCAAATGAAGCCTGCTCGTCTTTCCAAGACTCTTCACTATTCGCATCTAAATCGGCAAAGCGCGTGAGTTCCGGATCGAAATGGACCTGCACGACTCCAGTCGGCCCCTGCCGCTGCTTTGCGAGGATGATCTCGGCCTTTTTTTGATCCAGCGACGGGTCGTGCGCGCGGCTGGCCGCTTCGCGGAAGATGAAGGCGACAACATCGGCGTCCTGCTCGAGTGAGCCCGAGTCGCGAAGGTCGGAGAGCTGCGGCCTGCCGTCTGTGCGCGCTTTGTCCTCCACTCGCCGCGAAAGCTGCGAGAGGGCGATCACCGGGATTCCCAAGTCTCGGGCAAGGAACTTCAACCCTCTCGAAATTTCGGCGACCTCCTGCTGACGATTTTCCGAACGACGGGAAGCCCCGCGCATCAACTGCAGATAGTCGATGATCACTAAAGACAGAGTCTTCCCTTTCAGCCGCAAGTCATTGGCGAGTCGGCGCGTCCGTCCGCGGACCTCCAAGACCGAGAGCCCCGCGGAGTCGTCGATGAAAAGAGACGTTGCGGAGAGCTGCGCGGCGGCGGTGGTGAGATTCGTCCAGTGCTCCCTCTTGAAATAGCCGCTACGGACCTTCTGAAGGCTGATCCCGGCCTGGCAAGCAATCAGACGGCTTGCGATGTCCGCCTTCGCCATTTCCATCGAGAAGAAGGCTACGGCGGATGATTCCTTCTTAAGGATTATATTCGCGGCGATGTTCATGGCGAGCGACGTCTTGCCGTGGCCGGGCCTGCCGGCTATTAAAACGAGGTTCCCCGGATGCAGCCCTGCGGTCATGGCGTCGAGCGACCGGAACCCGGTTGCAAGCCCGGTCACCGAATTCTTGTTCTTGTGAAGCATCTCGATATGTTCGATGGCCTCATGCATCATGTCCGCGGCGTTTGTGAATTTATTCGAGGTTTGTCGTTGGGCGACCGATAAAATCTGCGCCTGAGATTCATCCAGAAGCTGGGCCGTCTCCTTCTCGGAGTAGCAGTCCGCCACGATGCGGGTGGCGGCGCTGATGAGTTCGCGAAGCACGGCTTTGTCGTGCACGATGCGCGCGTAGTGCTCGACGTGCGCGGCCGTCGTGACCTTGTTGATGAGCTCGATGAGATACGGGCCGCCGCCGATCGCCCCAAGCTGTCTGTGCGTCCGTAATTCTTCTCCGACGGTGACAAGGTCTATCCCCTTGTTCGCGCGATGAAGCCCCTCGAGAATTCGGAAAATGATCCTGTTCGAATCTCGATAGAACGAGCTCTCATCAAGGATTTCGAGCGCGCGTTCGGCCGCGTCCTTCTCGATCATCATGGAACCCAACACGGCCATCTCGGCTTCCGGAGCATTCGGGGGAATCGGAGAATTGTTCATGGGCGGGCTCAGTCCTGTTGGTGTTGAATTGATGTCCTGCGGCGGGATATAATAGTCTACGAGAAATAAGCTGTCAACATAAAAAGGATAATGCTATCCTAAATTAGGATAGACAGGAGATGACCCGCGATGGAGCTTCTCACCTACATAGGCAATCGGATCCGCGAGCTCAGGCAGGCGTACGGGAGCGAGGGGGGGCTGTCGCAGGAGGGCCTGGCCAAGCATCTCGACGTCACGCCCAACACCGTCTCGCGCTGGGAAACGGCCACCTATAAGCCCGACATCAACGACCTCGAGAAGTTGAGCCGGTTTTTCGGAATCTCGATCCTCGAGTTCTTTCCCCAGCAAGAGGCCCTTCACGATGGCCCGATCTCCGCGCTCCTGCGGGCGGCGAAGGACTTGCCGCCCGAGGACGTCGACGAGCTCAGGAAGTATGCCGAGTTCCGGCGCGCCCGCAGCATGTTCAAGGGGCCGCGCCCTCGTCCCGGCCGCAAGCCGAAGTCCGCGTGAGCCGCAGCGATTACTACCACGACATGAAGGACTTGGCCCGGAAGGTGCGGGCCGAGTACGGCCTTGCGTCCTGCCGCGTGCAGAAATCGGATCTAAGGCGCATCTACAAAGCCGAAGGCGTGCGCATCGACATCTGGCCCTATAAGCTCAAGGAAGTCCGCGGCGCCTATTTCCGCGATACGCTCGGGCCTACCGTCATGGTGGCCAAGCTGCCCACCGACCCGTTCGTCTTCACCCTCGCCCACGAACTCAAGCACCATCTGTTCGACCATGGCGTGGCGCTGGCGCCCTGCGGCACGCGCAATCTGTCCGAGCATGTCGAGATCGGCGCGGAGATTTTCGCCGCGGAGTTCCTCTTCCCCGAGGACGACTTCCGCCGGATGATGAGCGGCCTCGGCGTCGGCAAGGGCTCCTGCAAGCCGGCGCACATCGTCGAGATCAAGCGCCGGACCGGCACGACGCTCAGCTACTTGGGGTTGGTCAAGCGAGCCGAGTTCTTCGGCCTCGCGGCCGCCGGATCTCTGCCGCGCTCGGGTTGGAAACTTCTCGAGGAGAAGATTTATGGAGTGCCATTCTACAAGAACTCCCTGAGTCGAAGGCGCACTGCTCCGGGCAAGGTTAGGACCTGATATATTTGAACGGCGACTTGCTTCCTCGCTGGATAAGTATTATTCTGGCCTCATGAACGAGACTTTTGGGGAGAGAACCTTCACGACTTTCGAAGTGGCGCGCTTGTGCGGCGTGTTCCACACCACCGTGATCAACTGGGTGAACAAAGGCAAGCTCAAGGCGCGCGTCACGCCCGGAGGCCACCGCCGGATTCCCCTGTCCGAGCTGGTCCCGTTCATGAAGAAGTACGACATGCCCGTTCCGGCGGACATCGACGATCCGCACCGCCACATCCTGATCCTCGACGACGAGCCCATGATGACGCGCCTGATCGAGAAGGGTTTCGCCAAGCACAAGGACAGCTACGTGGTCCAGCTCTCGAACAATCCCGTGGACGCGCTCGTGCAGGTCGGCAAGAAGCTCCCCGACCTCCTCGTGATGGACTTGATGATGCCCGTGATGGACGGCTTCCAGGTCTGCCAGATCCTCAAGTCCAGCCCCGCGACGAAGGATATGAAGATCATCGCGATCTCCGGGCGCAAGCTCACCTCCGCCCAGCAGGACTTCCTGGCCAAGAACGTGGACCTGTTCCTGCAGAAGCCGTTCGAGATGAACGACCTGCTGGCCGCGGTCGAGCGCCTTCTCGCCTGACGGCGCCTTGAATTCGTAACAGCCCGGGGCTATAGTTCCGGGATGCGACGCCGATTCCTTCCGCTTTTTCTCCTTTCCTGCGCCGTCTCCGGCTGCGCCTCGCTCCGGTCGGCGCTGACCGACGCTCCCGACGCTCCGTCGGAGGCCGCCGTCGAGGTTCCGAAGAGCACCCCGGAGCAGTCCTACAACGCCGGCGTGCTCGACGTCGAGCGCGGCGACTACGACGCCGCGCGCCGCGAGTGGAACCGCTGCCTGGCGATGTCCTCGCCGGAGTCCGAGGCCCGCGTGGACTGCCTGGTCGCGCTCGAAAAATCCGCCGCCCCGTCCCCGGAGTTGGAGCCGTGACGCGCCTCCTGCTCGCCCTGGCGGCCGCGCTGCTCGTCCCGGCGGCGCGCGCGAAGGACAAGCCCGCGTCCGCCCGCCGCTGCTTCCTCGCCGGCGTCGAGGCGCACTTGAAGGGGCATGACGCCGCGGCCGCGCGCGATTGGGTCCGCTGCCTCGCCCTGGCCGCGAAGGGGAGCGACGACGAATCCGACTGCCGCCTTTTTTCCGACATGCTCCGGGAACAGCGGGCGCCGAACGCCCCCGTCCCGGACGAGCGGAGCGCGGCCCGGCGGGCTTACGTCGAAGGCCGGAAGGACTACCTGAAGGGGGACTTCGCGGGCGCCGACCGCCGCTGGCGCGACTGCCTGGACGCGTCCGACCGCGATCCGGCGTCGCGGACCGACTGCCTGATGGCGGTGGAGCTGACCCGGGCGCGCAAGGCCGCGAAGACGCCCGCGCCGGAAGCCGCGGCGAGCGGCGCGCAGAAGGCGCAGCAGGCCTATCTCGAGGGCCTGGTCGACTTTCAAAACGGCGATTTCGCGAAGGCCCGGGAGCGCTGGTCCGCCTGCGCCGAGCGGGACGACGACTGCCGCGCGGGCTTGGGCATGCTCGACCAGAGCCCGGGCTCCTCGACAGTTCCCGACGAGAAGAAGTAGAATGCCGTCGTGAGCCAACCCTCCCACTCCCATTCCGCCGCGCCGTCGTCCGCCCCGTCCCAGCCGCCCGCCCTCGAGCTTCGCGAGAGGGGCGGCGCCAAGGACGGGGTCCCGCAGTTCTCCGACCGCCGCCTGTTCATGCAGCTGACCGCGTTCAGCGGCTGCCGCGACACGCACAAGCTGCTGGGCGCCCTGGGCGGCGCCGGCGTGGACTGCGTGCTGTACGAAGAGCTCAACGATCCGACCGGCGTCGCGGTGCTCGCGATGTCCGAGGACCCGGGCCAGCTGATCTCCAAGCTGAGGCGCGACCTCAACTCCGGCCCGTTTTCCGAGCTGACGGTCAAGCCCGAGTTCTCCATGCTGGGCCGCACCTACTCGATCGGCTACGAGCCTCAGCTCGAGGATTGGCTTCTGCACCGCCCCCGGCGCGTGGTCGCCGACCCCGCGACGCCGTGGGCGATCTGGTACCCCCTGCGGCGCACCGGCGCGTTCTCGCGCCTGCCCAAGGCCGAGCAGGGGCAGATCCTCAAGGAGCACGGGATCATCGGCCGCCAGTTCGGCGAGGCGGGCGTCGCGACGGACATCCGCCTCGCCTGCCACGGCCTCGACAAGAACGACAACGACTTCGTCATCGGGCTGCTCGGCAAGGACCTGTTCCCGCTGTCGGCTCTCGTCGAGACGATGCGCCCGACCGTGCAGACCTCGCAGTACATCCAGAATCTCGGCCCCTTCTTCGTCGGCCGCGCGATCTGGCGCACCCCGTCCAAGGAGGCCGCGAAATGACCAAGAAATTCCGCATCGCCATGTCCGAACGCTGCTTCCGTTTCAAGCCGGACGCCCTGCCGTCCCACGCGCCGCACAAGCCCGGCGTCTACGAGTTCGTGACGTTCGACGCGCAGAAGAACCCCCAGGTCCTGTTCGTCGGCTTGGCGATGGACAAGGCGATCTATCAAGCCCTCGACGACCACTGGAACGACAAGCTCCAGCCCGGCCGCAAGGAGCTGTTCGGCGTCTCGCCCGACATCTACTTCGACTACGTGGCCTCGGCCGACATCGCGGACATCGACGAGCTCAAGGACATCGCCGGCTCGTTCATCGCCAAGCACAAGCCCCGCTTCAACACCGGCCCCGCGCCGGCGTCCGGCAAGCACGCCTCCGTCGAGGTCGAAGAGGTCGGTTGATCCCGCTCGAGAGCTTCCCCGCGCTCAACGCCTCGCTCAACGGCGCGACCGCGGTCCTGCTGCTCATCGGCTGGTTCCTGATCCGCGCCGGCCGGCGCGAGGCGCATCGCTGGACGATGGTTTCGGCTTTTCTCGTCTCGTCGGCGTTCTTGGCGTGCTACCTGTGGTACCACGCGCACCACGGCGTCACCCATTACGGGAAGGCCGGCCTCATGCGGACCGTCTACTTCGCGATCCTCGGCACGCACACCGTGCTGGCGGTCGCGGTCCTGCCGATCATCCTGCGCGCGCTGTACCTCGCGGCCCAAGGGCGCTTCGAGGAGCACAAGAAGGCGGCGCGCTGGGCGTTCCCGATCTGGCTCTACGTCTCCACGACGGGCGTCGCCGTCTACTGGATCCTGTACCGGCTTTAGGCGTCCCGGAGCCGGGCGAGGTCCAGGTAGAGCTTCGTCACGCAGGCCGAGACCCACGCGGTCACGAGGAACTGGAAGGCGTTGACGGCGAGGCGCGCCGCGACCGCGCCGGGATCCCCGGCCAGCCTCGCGATCAGGCCGAGAACGAGGCCGCCGAAGAACAGGACGATCGTCCCGAGCAGAGCCAGGCCGAAGAACGCGGCCAGGCGCCCCACGACGCCCCAGAAATGGCCCTCGGTCAGCGCCCAGCTTCGCGACACGCCGTCGAGCGGGCCCGCGCCCTCGATCACGGTCGCGCACACGGCCAGCGACAGCCGGATCGTCAGAAAAAAGCCGGGCACGATGAGGGCGAGCGCGCCCGCGAGCACCGCGCAGCCCACGACGAAGGAGGCCGCGGCCGACGCGATCATCCGGGAGGCCCCGCCCAGGAGCGCGTCGCTCAAGGAGAGCGGCCGGCCCCGGTGCGCGCTCGCGGTCAGGACCAAGGTCGTCGCGTAGCCGAGAAGGCCGAAGAGCAGGCTCACGGCGCCGATGGCGGCGAGCGGGCCCAGGGCGTTCCAATCGTGCGCGATGATCGACGCCTTCAGCGATTCCTTGTCCACCAGACCGAGGCGGGTCAGCGCCAGGCCGAGCAGCTGCGGGGGAAGCCCGCAGACGGCCCAGACCCCGGCGATCACGCCGGCGTTGTCCAGCGTGACGGCCGTTCCGGCCGAGATCAGGGTCCCGACGTCCAGGGGTTCGCCGGAAGGCGCGGGAGACGGCGCGCGCGGCGCGGCGGGAGCGGGGGGCGTGTCCATGACCGCCAGCGTAGCGGGCGGAGGCCCGCCCGTCAAGGGGTCAGGTCGAGAAGGACTTGCCGCAGGAGCACGTCGAGACGGCCTGGGGATTCTTGACGACGAAGCCGGAGGCCATCAGCGTCTCCTCGTAGTCGACGACGGAGCCGCCGATGAAGAAATCCGCCTTCGGGTCCACGACGGCCTTCGCCCCATGCCCCTCGAACACCGCGTCGTCGGGGTTGAGCGCGTCGGAGACCACGAACTCGTAGCTCATGCCCGAGCAGCCGCCCGCGCCGACCTTCACGCGCAGGACGGGGGCGAGGCCCTTCTTCCCGGCGAGGGCCTGGACTTTCTTGGCGGCGCGCTCGGTCAGCGTGACCATGAATTCAGAACTGCTTGGACTTGCCGCAGCCGCAGGAGCTTTTCTCGAGCGGGTTTTTGATGCGGAAGCCGGAGCTGGTCTCGTCCTCGGCGTAGTCGATGGTCGCCGACTCGACGAAAGGCATCGTCTCGGGGTCGATGATCACGTCGAAGCCGTTCTGGGGGAGAACCTTGTCGGCGGAAGCCTTCAGGTCGAAGACGATCTTGTACTCGTAGCCCGCGCAGCCGGACGGGGCGACCTTCAGCCTCAGGGACTTCCCCTTCGCCGATTCCTCGGTCTTCAGAAAATCGTTGATCTTTTCGGCGGCCTTGGGAGTGATCGTCAGCATGAGGGCTCCTTCCTTAATGAAATGCTCGATCAATAGTATACCCCCGCCCGTCGGAAGAGTCAAGGCGTCGAAAATGTCCTATCATGGGGATGGCCGCCCCGGAAAGCGCCTCTGGAGGGAACGATGACGCCCTTGATCGCCGCCGCTCTTCTTTTCGCCGCCGTCCCGTCCTTCGCCGCCGACGCCGTGCTGGCGAAGGTCTCGGGCCCCGTGTCCTACCTGGCCGCGGGCGCCGACAAGTTCGTCCCGGCCCGGGGCGGCGAGGAGCTGATCTTCGGCGACGCGGTCAGGACGGGCGCGGGCGGGATCGCGCACGTCGTCCTGGCCAAGCGCGGAGCGGTCCTGATCCGGGAGAATTCCCGTTTCACGCTCGAGGGCACGCCGCGGCGCACGACGCTGAATTTTCCGTTCGGCGAGTTCCTGATCGGCCTGCGCCGGAAGCTGGCGGCCGGCGAGTCGTTCCGCGTGCGCACCCCGGCCGCGGTCGCGGCGGTCCGCGGGACGCTGTTCTGGGGCAAGTCCGACGCGGACAAGACGACCACGTACGCGGGCTTCGGCCATCGCGTCGAGGTGACCGCGAAGGGCAAGACCGTGACGCTCGACGCGGGGCAGACCGTGACCGTCGCGCTCGGCCAAGCCCCGAGCGACCCCGAGCCGAGCTCGGTCCCCGTCTCCTACGCGAGCCATTTCGCGATCGACGGATCGCTCCAGGACCTCGAGCGCCTGGTCGACATGCCGAAGCCCGCCGCGCCCGCGCAGGCCGTGCCGCCCGCGCCCGCCGGCAAGTAGCGCCGCGCCCCGCGCTGGACACGGCCGCGGGGAAATTTCTACCATGTTCTCGACGGGGAGAAGGCCCGGACACGGCGATACAAGCCGTCCCGGGAAAGGCCCCGCCGGAGCGTTATATCAGCATGGAGAGAACACACTCATGCCCCATGGAGTCCTCGCCGAGATGACCGCCAAAACCGCCGGTAAGCCCTCTTCCCTTCCCGCCAACGCGTCGAAAATCTCCGATTACTACGGCTGCAACGTGTTCGGGCTGGAGACGATGAAGCTGCTGCTGCCGAAAGAGACCTTCCGCCGCGTCGCCGACGCGATCGAGAAGGGCGGCCGCCTGGACTCCGAGTCCGCCAACGCCGTCGCCTCCGCGATGAAGAACTGGGCGATGCAGAAGGGCGCGACCCACTACTGCCACTGGTTCCAGCCGCTGACCGGCACCACCGCCGAGAAGCACGACGCGTTCATCGATCTGACCGGCGAGGGCGGCGTGCTGGAGACCTTCACGGGCCAGATGCTGTCCCAGGCCGAGCCCGACGCCTCGTCGTTCCCGTCCGGCGGCCTGCGCGCGACGTTCGAGGCCCGCGGCTACACGGCGTGGGACCCGACCTCGCCCGCGTTCATCCTCGAGACGCCCGGCGGCGCGACGCTGTCCATCCCGACGTGCTTCGTCTCCTACACGGGCCACGCGCTCGACACGAAGACCCCGCTGCTGCGCTCGATCGAGGCGCTCAACAGCGCCGCGCTCGGCATCCTGCAGTACTTCAAGAGCGACGCCAAGAAGGTCGTCTCCACGCTCGGCGCGGAGCAGGAATACTTCCTGATCGACGAGGAATACTACAACGCGCGGCCCGACTTGCTGCTGTCGGGCCGCACTTTGTTCGGCGCGGCGTCGCCGAAGGGCCAGCAGCTCGAGGACCACTACTTCGGCGCGATCAAGGACCGCGTGTTCTCGTTCATGACCGACTTCGAGGCCGAGGCCTTCAAGCTGGGCATCCCGCTCAAGACCCGCCACAACGAGGTCGCGCCGCACCAGTACGAGTGCGCGCCGATCTTCGAGGAGGCGAACGTCGCCGTCGACCACAACCAGCTCGTGATGGACGTGATGAAGCGCGTGGCCGCCCGCCACGGGCTCGCCGCGCTCGTCTACGAGAAGCCCTTCGCCGGCGTCAATGGGTCCGGAAAGCACAACAACTGGTCCCTGGCCACCGACACGGGCAAGAACCTGCTGTCGCCGGGCGCGACGCCGCAGGAGAACCTTCAGTTCCTGATCGTGCTGGTCTCCATCATCAAGGCGGTCCACGACCACAGCCTGCTGCTGCGCGCGTCGATCGCCTCGTCGGGCAACGACCACCGCCTCGGCGCCAACGAGGCGCCGCCGGCGATCATGTCGGTGTTCCTGGGCGCCCAGCTGACGAACGTGCTCGAGGACCTCGAGAAGGGCAAGACGACGAAGGCGCTCGACCCCGAGTGGATCCCGTTCGGCATCGACAAGATCCCGCCGGTGCTCAAGGACAACACGGACCGCAACCGGACGTCGCCGTTCGCCTTCACGGGCAACAAGTTCGAGTTCCGGGCCGTCGGCGCCGCGTTCAACAACGCGACGCCGGTCGCGACGCTCAACACGATCGTCGCCGGCCAGCTGATCGAGACCAAGAAGGAGATCGACGCGGCGCTCAAGGGCGGCAAGCCCTTCAAGGACGCCGTCGTCGAGGTCCTGCGCAAGCTCTACAAGCAGTCGAAGGCCGTCTGCTTCGAGGGCAACAACTACTCCGAGGAGTGGGTGAAGGAGGCCAAGAAGCGCGGCCTGCCCAACGAGAAGACCACGCCGGCGGCGCTGAAGGGCTTCGATCTCAAGAAGTCCGTCGAGCTGTTCGAGAAGCTGGGGGTGCTGACGCACGAGGAGTCGCACTCGCGCTACCACATCCTGCTCGAGAAATACGCCAAGGACCTGGACATCGAGGCCAAGCTGGTCGCCGAGATGACGACGACGCTGTTCGTGCCGGCCGCGGTGGGCTACCAGAACGAGCTGGCGTCGGCGGTGAACGCCGCGAAGTCGGCCGGGGTGAAGATCCCGGCGCAGGCCGCGCTGCTGCGCTCGATCTCGGAGAAGATCGAGGCGGCGCTGGAAGGCGTCGACGAGCTCCAGCTCGCGCGCGAGAAGGCCGACGCGCTCGCCGACGCCGAGGCGAAGGCCGAGGCGTACTGCGAGAAGGTCAAGCCGTACTTCGAGAAGATCCGGTCGCAGATCGACGCGCTCGAGCTGCTGATGCCGGCGGACGCGTGGCCGGTGCCGAAGTACCGCGAGATGCTGTTCCTGATGTAGGAGAGGATTTATGCCGACGAAAGACGAGATTCTGAAGGCGCTGTCGAAGTGCATCGAGCCGGAGCTTCACAAGGACATCGTGACGCTCGGCATGGTCCAGAATCTCGTCGTGGACGCGGGGGTGGTGAGCTTCGACTACATGCTCACCACTCCCGCTTGTCCTCTCAAGGGGATGATGCAGCTGGAGGCCGAGGAGGCGATCAAGAAGGTCCCCGGCGTCAAGGCGGTCAAGATCAACATGACCGCGTCCGTGAAGAAGGACATGCGGCTCGAGAACGTGATGCCCTCCGGGGTCAAGAACGTGATCGCGGTCGCCGCGGGCAAGGGCGGCGTGGGCAAGTCCACGGTGGCCTCGAACCTGGCGGTGGCGCTGGCGCTCGACGGGGCGAAGGTCGGCTTGATGGACGCCGACATCTACGGCCCCAACCAGCCGCAGATGATGGGCGTCTCGGGCCACCAGCCGGTGGCGGGCGCCGACAACAAGATCGAGCCGGCCGTCGGGCACGGCGTGAAGATCATGTCGATGGGCTTCCTGATGGACCCCGACAAGCCCGTGATCTGGCGCGGTCCGATGCTGCACGGGGCGATCACCCAATTTCTGAAGGACGTGAAGTGGGGCGACCTGGACTACCTCGTCCTCGACCTGCCGCCGGGCACGGGCGACGTCCAGCTGACGCTGTGCCAGACCGTCCCGCTCGCGGGCTCGGTGATCGTGACGACGCCGCAGTCGATCGCGCTCTCCGACGTGCGCAAGGCGGTCGCGATGTTCAAGAAGCTCAACGTGCCGATCCTGGGCGCCATCGAGAACATGTCGGGCTTCGTCTGCCCGCACTGCTCGAAGGAGAGCAAGATCTTTTCCGAAGGCTCCGCGAACACGCTGGAGAAGCAGTTCGGCATCACGATGATGGGCCAGATCCCGCTCGACCCGAAGGTCTGCGACGCCTCCGAGAACGGCACGCCGATCACGATCTCGGCGCCCGACTCCGCGCCCGCCAAGGCCTTCCGCGCCGCCGCCCGCAAGATCGCCGCCGCCATCAGCGTGCGCAACGCCAACTTCAAGCCGCTCGAGATCAAGCTCGTCAAAGCTTAGTCGGGGTCAGGCCTTTACTTAATTTACTTTTGTAGAAAACCCTCAGGCTCACCGCTCAGGAGATTAAAATGACAACCGCCACCGCGTCGTCCGAGACCACGCCGATCGCCGTCGGAGCCGTCGCTCCGGATTTCAAGCTGCCCGATTCCGAGAAGAAGGAGTGGACGCTGTCCGAGTTCAAGGGCAAGAAGCCCGTCGCGCTGTTCTTCTACCCGCTCGACTTCTCCCCGACGTGCTCCAAGGAGAACGCGTGCTTCTCCCAGGACCTCTCCCGCTACGAGAAGTTCGCGCAGGTGTTCGGCATCTCCGTGGACTCCGTCTGGTCCCACAAGGCGTACAAGGCGCAGATGGGCCTGAAGCACACTTTGCTCGCCGACATGCACCGCTCGGCGATCAAGGCCTACGGCCTGTTCCATCCCGCCGGCAACATCTCGCAGCGCGCGACCGTTCTCGTCAACAAGGACGGCAAGGTCGCGTGGGTGAAGGTCGAGGCCGACATCACCAAGGAGCGCGACTACAAGGAGCTCGAGGCTCAGCTGGCGAAGCTCGCTTAAGCCTTCCGACGACGCAAAACAACGCGCCCCCGGCCGAGAAGCCGGGGGCGCTTCGTTTGACGGCGATCGCCGGCGCTAGCCGTTCTTCGAAAGCCAGCGGACGATCATCGTCGCGCTCGTCCAGGCGCTGCGGCCCATGGCGGCGGCGATCTTCAGCCCCGTCGGGTCCAGCGGGTCCTTCTTCGTGATGGAACGCGCGAGCCACTCGCCGATCGAGCCCACCAGCTTCGCGTCGGCCGCGCCGGCGAGGCCCGCGTAGGACGGGATCTCGTACGCCTTGAGAGGGGCGTTCGATTGGAGCAGGAATCGGGAGAGGTCCTGGATGGCGTCGAGATGGCGGTGCGCCACGGAGGGGGCGAAGGCGCTTGAAACGCTTTGATGCAGTTCGCTCCAGCCGGCGCCGCCGCGGCGCTCCATCAGGATCAAAGTCGCGACGGTGATGGCGGCCTGCAGCGAGACGCTGCGCTTCTCCCGGGCATACCCCTTCAGTTCCGGAAGCTTCAGGACGGCGAAATCCTCGAACGAGCAGGCGTAATCCAGCGAGCGCTTGGTGATGGCGGCGCCCGCCGCTGCGCCTGGTTTTGTTTTGCGATCTCGCTCGGACATAATACGCTCCTTTGCCGTTCGCTTGATTTTGTTAGCGCACCGTGGCCGCTCTATCTGATGGCTCGTCGTTTCTCCAATCAAGAGCGATTAATTCTGAGTTGCGCCCACGATTCATGAAGTGACGATCAGATATTGCCTTGCCATGTATTGAGGCCAATCCAAAAGCATAGAATGGCGACGAAACTACGTCGACTGCGAGGGCTAGGGGCATTACGACTGGCAGCAGCGCATATCCCCATATTGTCCGGTAGCTGAAGCCATTCGCTGTTTGGTCAAAAATACCGCGTAGCGTCGTTGTGCCTTTGTTTGCCCCGCAGTACGAGTGAATTAATAGATCCGGGCTGGATCCGGTAACGAATTGACATGGTTGGTCGGCTGTAGGGATACCAGTTGAAACGGGGATTCGTTTGTAGGAATGAAACCATCTCCGTCGACGGCTAAATTCAACAGGGACTGCCATGGTCGTGAAACGAAATAGATCGTTGATTCGAACTTTTGCGATAGCCGCACCTTGCCCGACAGACACTCCATCAAGACCCAGGGCATTTCGCTTGTTTAAGTTGCACTTGAAGGCGATATAGAGATTATCCCTATCGACACCCATCTCAGTTACTGTGGGCGGAGATGGAGTTCGACAATCCCTCCGACCCACCTGATATGCCGCGATGCTCGCGCAGCCCGATAGAAAAAAGATGGTCAGCGTAAGGCCGCCACACTTTAAGATGAGACGAGTGTAGCTGCCGTTCATATGCGCCTAGCGATTCGCTTTGCCGCACGCAACCGGGAGTAGCGCCTCATGGCATGGATTGTACTGTGAAAATCGCGTGATCGCCATAGAATGTGATCCGAGTGACGGGAGAAAACACGGCAGGCTATGACTGCCTAACCCGGCAGAAGCAGGCAGGAGGACGGCGGCGCGAGCTTGTCCTTGAAGACGACCAGCGTCGCGCAGTCGAGGCCGACGGCGGAGGGAGCGATCACCGCCTCGAAACCGAGCCGGCGCGCGGCCCGGGCGACGGATTGAGGCTTCGCGAAGTCGTCGGGCGCGATGAGCTCCTCCCGCGTCAGGCTCAGCGCTTTCAGAACTTCCGGCGCGCTCAGGTCGAGACAGCGCCGGAGCTTCACATCGAACGCGCCGACGATCTGAGGGGGAAGAAAGCCGGGATCGCCGCCGACCTGGCGCAGCTTCTCGCGACGGCAGCAATCGGGGCTCTTGGACAAATACAAGACACCGAACTCCCCGGCCGGATTCCAGCGCCAAGCGCGTAGGACCGTCTGCGCCGTCTCGTCGATGGAGCCGGCCCGGCGCGCGTCCACCATCCGGTGCCAGCGCGTCTGCGGCGGGCGCACCCCGGGGCGCAGCCGCTTGAGCGCCGCGAGGTTCACGCCGGGTAGCCATGGCGCACGGCCGCCAGCAGCGCCAGCACCCGCTCGAGTTCCTTGTCCGAGCGCAGGCACTGGATCGGCGGCACGTCGTGCAGGTAGGGGTTCGGCGTGACCAGCCACGCCCGCGCCCCGGCGGGCGTCAGCGTGTCCAAGGCCTCTTCGATCAAGGCCGCCACGCGCTTGAGGGGAAGGATCGTCTGCGCGCGCACGGTGGCGGCCCGGCCCGCGGCCAGCCGGTTCAGCAGGGCCTCGGACATGAAGACCGACTGCGCCAGCGTCTTGTCCGGCAGCCCCGAGAACTTCGAGAGCCGGTGCACGAACGCCGACACCTCCCGCCCGGGAATCTTGTCCGCGCCTTCAAAGCGGATGGAGCCCGTGATCATGCCCATGCTCCCAGTATAACAGAGTATTGATAAAAATCAATCCTATTGAGATGACGCCGAAGAAATTCCCGATTTCACCTCCAATGGATACGGAGCAGAGTCTCGTTCAAGCCGAGCCGACGCGGCGAATGCCGGACGATTGTTCTGGTTCGTCTTGGATCAGGCTCCCCAACAATCGGAAGATCGCTTCGATGTCCTTGTCGTGGCGATTGAGCCGAGCCGACACCGCCGCCTCAAGCTCGGCCAATATCCGTTCGATGTTCCCATGCGACGACGCGATCTTGCGCAGTCGCACGAACGCGCGGACGACCTCGACGCTCATGGCCACCGCTCTCCCGGACTTGAGGACGTTCGCCGCCATGACGGCGCCGTGCTCGGTGTAGGCGATCGGCGGCTTGCTCCAGTTTCGTCCGCCGAGGGCTGCCGCAATTCGCGACAGCCCCCCGGACGCCTCTTTTCGCGTAAGCGTGAAGGCGAAATCGATCGGGAAGCGCCGCTTATTGCGACGGACCTGCTCATTGAGCCGGGACGTCGTGACGCCATAGAGACGGGCGAGGTCCGAATCCAGAATGACGCGTTGCCCGCGTACGACGCGGATGAGCGGCAGAGCGACGGGGAGCGGGGAACATTTCTTCATCTCTCCATACGGCGCGGGTGCCTGAAAAGTTCCCAAAAACGATGGAGAGTGGAGTAAACTGGAAGTATGGGAGGGAGGATCCGCCCCGCCGCCTTCGCGCTCGCCGCGGCCCTGGCCGCGTGCACGACGATCGCCTCGCGCATCCAGGCCCATCAGGCGGCGTTCGACGCGTCGTCTCCCGAGGTCCAGGCTCGGATCCGCCGCGGCGAGGCCGCTCCCGGCTTCACGAAGGACCAGGTCGTCATGGCCCTGGGCCATCCCAGCCGCGTCTACGCCCACCGCACGGCCGCCGGCGAGCAGGAGATCTGGGTCTACGGCGCGGATTTCGGGCCGGCGTCCGAGGCGTCGCCGCGCTACGGCGACGGGGACATCGTCGTCAGCAACGCCTTCTTCGAGGAGACCCAGCGCGTCGTCTTCGAGAAGGGCGCCGTCGTCTCCGTCACGAAGCGCCTGCGCTGACCGCGGAGAAGCCGACCAGCTTCTCGCGCTCCTCGTCCCAGAGCGAGAGCGTGACGCACTTCAGGCTCTTGAGCAGGGTCAGCCGCGTCACTTTCTGAAGGTCGGGGTTCTCCTTCATGGCCCGCGGCAGGTAGTAGTTGGGGATGCGGCTGTTGAGGTGGTGGATGTGGTGGAAGCCGATGTTGCCGGTGATCCACTGCAGGACCGCGGGCAGCTCGTAGTACGAGCAGCCCTCCAGGCTGGCCGCCGCCAGGTCCCAGTCCCCGTCGCGCCGCCAGTACGTCCCGTCGAACTGGTGCTGGACGTAGAAGAACCAGACCCCGGCGCAGGAGGCGACCAGGCACACCGGCAGCTGCACTTGGAGGAACGGCCACAGCCCGACCGTGTACGACGCGGCGGCCAGGATGCCGGCCAGCACCAGGTCGTTGAGGAGGATGCTGAGCCGCTCGGCCTTCCAGTCGGCCGGAATGATGACCGGCAGGCGGTGGTTCACGACGAAGTGGATCGCGGGCCCGATGAAGAACATCACGGGCACCGAGCGGTAGACGCGGTACTTGAAGCGCCCCCAGCCCGAGAGCGCCGCGTACTCGCGCACCGTCAGCGTGTTGATGTCGCCGTAGCCGCGCCGGCTCAGGTTTCCGGAGGTCGCGTGATGGATCGCGTGCGTCTGGCGCCAATAGCTGTACGGCGTCAGCGAGATCACCCCGATCACCGCGCCCAGGAGATCGTTGGCCCGCGTCGACTTGAAGAAGGAGCCGTGACCGCAGTCGTGCTGGATGATGAACAGCCGCATCAGGAAGCCTCCGGCGGGGACCGCGAGCAGGAGCGCGATCAGCGGGTGGCCGTAGTGATAGGCCGCGTGCATCGAGAAGGTGATGGCGGCGAAGGGGAGCGCGGTGTTGGCGAGCTGCCAAAGGCTGCGCGGGAGGTCCGGCTCCTTGTATTTGGCGAGGAGGACGTTGAGCGCGGCGATGTCTTTCATGACGAAAGGATGCCCGGATTCTCGTCGGAGCGCAAGGGATTATTGTCATCCTCCGCCGTCGATTTTGAGCCGTCCGAACCCCAGGTCTTCCGGCCCGGGTCCAGGCGGGCCATAACCCGGGGCGGGCGCGGGCCGAATGGTCCCCGACGCCGCGAACGCTTCGGCTTATAATCAAGGCATGAAGCTTCTGCGCGGCCTGCTGGCTCTCGTCCTGTCGTACGGTCTCGCAATCCAGCCCGCCGTCGCGCAGATGGCGCCGCGCGTTGCGGCTCCGGCGCTCTCGGGCGCCGGTGCGGCGGCCGCGTCCGTGTCCGGGGCCGCCCCCCCCGGGCCGCTCCGCCGCCCAGGCGGCGCGGTGGCGCCGCCGGCGTCGG
>VFSW01006103.1_pt1 | contig 17750 bp, 13 predicted proteins | sample 5358111 | NCBI WGS metagenome assembly VFSW01 (sample SAMN11554181, study PRJNA540505) | mine drainage metagenome | isolation source: sediment from site ElyBrook_90M | place: USA: Ely Copper Mine, Vershire, VT | collected 2017
CCTTGCAGAGAAAAGATTTCTCAACGCTGCCTCACACGTTAGCCGGACAGTAGTGGTCAAATGTATACCCCACCCCGGCAAAGCCTGGGGCCTCCCTTGGTTAGCGAAGCATCAGTTGCTTCCTCTACTCTGCATCTCTCACACAGCGGAAGCCCAATCCCGCGGAACGGTCATAACTAGCTGCCATCAAGAGAAGTTTGCCATGCTGGTCGTTCTTGTAGGCCTGCGGGAAGTACCAGATGGAGCCTTGTGGCTGGTAATGGCTGCCACCGCGCAAGATAGCTGCTCGAGTGTGCTCATCCACGTACTCATCGGTCCATTGCCAGACATCTCCAACCATATCCATCACACCGAACGGGCTTGCTCCCTTCGGATACGCATTGATATCACTTGAAGGAAGCATGGCGCGTCCCTTATCCGGGGTTGGCATAGTCGCCTCATTCGGATCACTGCGCAATGGACAAGGCGCGGAGGTGCTGCTGAACTGAGATGCGGAATATTCGCAGTTGCCCCACGGATATAGACGACCATCATTGCCTTGTGCCGCGTACTGCCACTCCCACTCGTGCGGCAGACGCTTGCCAGCCCACTTGGCGTAGGCGCGAGCATCCTCCAGGGAAACCCAGGTGACCGGCTTGTTGGCCCAACCGTCGGGATACGCTCCTCCCTTCCAGTCCTTTAGAAAATTGAGATCGTCTTTTGGATGGTAGTGAGACGCATCCAGGAATTTCTTGAACTCCGCATTCGTCACCGGATACTTGTCGATGTAGAAGGCCTTGATGTCAACGATGTGCTCGTGGAAGCGACGAGGGGAGTCCTCCCACGGGTACTGCACATCGACGCCCACATCGTCGCCGCCTTCAATCTCGATGCCTTGGACCTTGAAGAGGAACTTGCCGCCCTCGATGCGAATCATGCCCTCCGGCGCGGTGCTCGCCGGCTTCGTTGGCTCAATCTCAACCATTTGCTGATTCAGCGGTTCCCACTGGTGCGAAAAGCTCGACAGCGGCTTTTCTGTGATCCCCTTCATCTTCGCCATCAGCTGTAGAAGCCGGGCATCAGGTTGATTGGGCGTGGCCAGGATTGCGCCATAGCCTTGGGCCTCGGAGTTGAAGGAGAGCACCGCCTGATCATTTTCGATTGCCGGTTTCAACTCAACACCGTGATAGAGATCGAAGTACTGCATCCCGGGTTTATACGGCACTGTCATCTGGCGGCCATCGACGTCATATTCATTGCGGTTCACGATGGTCCACACCGTTTGGTCGCCCATCGGCCAGCGGCTGGCAAAGACACCGTACATGTGCATGGGATAAAAGGGCTCCCAGCCCTGACTCACCAGGAAGGGCGCCACGGCACGCTCTATCGTTGCAACCCGTCGCGTTGCCTCGCCATCGCGCGGAGTCACACCGTTCCATATGCCCCATACGTTTTCCCAGCTCTCCCAACCCTCGCCATTGAAGAATGCAAACTGCAGATCGTCCGTCTTGTCGCGCATCCAGCGGCCCTGAATGTTGACTTCGTGGCGCGGCTCAAGCCAGCGGTATTTATCGACCGTCGGGACAAATTGGAACTTATACTGCCCCCAGGTAAGCACGTTCCAGGCAAGCGCCTCATCGCTCGGACCGCCCTCCGGTTCAAAGGCAAGCGGGTGGTTCACCTTGTCCGCAGCCAGGGAGAATGCCAGAGGCACTCCATCCTGCGTGTCGCCATTGATGCCGTCGGCGTTGATTTCCTTCATGAACTCCGCGATCGCATCCGGCCACGAGGCGCCCGGATCCCTGGTTCCCTGGTCCCACATCATCATGGGGAACAGGACTCTCACGCCACGGCGATGAAAGTCGGCTACCATCTGCTTCAGGCCTTCGATCCCTCCCGGCATGGATCGCACCATGTCGTGCTGATTGCGATCGTCGATTCCCATGTTCGGATAAGTAGCCCAGATCAATACCGAGTCGATGCCACCATATCTCTTTTCTAGGTCGTCGAGGTAACGGTCCACCGTGTACTTGCCGGCCACGGGATCATAGAAATACCGGTCATGCACCATCATCTGAGGCTGAATAAAGCTAGATTGCGTCCACTTCAGCGCGGGCATCTCATATCTGGTCGGATCGTAGCCGATGCGGATGCGGCGCTCCGCGCCCCAGTGGGTGATGTCGGCCAGCCATTGCTTATGCGTAAGCGCGGTACAGGGAATATGGCCGCCCTCCCAAGCGCCGCGAAGCGTTAGGCAGGGAGGTGGGGGAATCTGCTGCCCTGCGGGGGCAGAGTGCGTGTCCTGCGCAAAGGCGGATAGTGTACCCATTGCCGTGAGAAGCAAGGGAACCGCAGCTCGCTGAATAGATTGAATCGTCGCTTTCATGCCTCAACTCCTGGAGTAAATTGTGGCGTCCTATGGATCCACTCGGAAGACGCGGTGGCCGCAGCCTGGTAACTCAAACTGAGTTCTCCATCGCCCACAACTGCCATTTTCCGGCCTCGATGTCATGGTATTGGCTTCCACCAATTGCTCTGGCATCTACTTCCCCAGCAATCGGCTCGGAAGAGAAGTTGAAGATAGCCAGGATTCGTTCCGTCCCATCGGCGGCATAACGCAAGGTTGCGTAGAGGCTCGCGTCATGGTTTGTTGCAATCCTTCGACGCAAACTGTTCTGAAACAGTGCTGGGTGATCTGCCTTGAGCTTGAGAAGATGGGCGATCCCGGGATCGGGACGAAGAGTTGACTCTCCCGAACTGCAATAACAAAGCATGTCCCCCGAGGTTGCCAGCAGGCTCTCCTCCAACTTCTGCTTGCCGGGGTCTCTCATGTCCAGGACAGGCTGAATCAATTTCCCGCCTGCGCCGACCACGCGGTCATGGTAACTGCGCAAAGCCTGCTCGCAGATGACCGGATCAGACTTTTGAATACTGTCGAGCATCGGCCTAGAGGTGTTCTCCCACGGAATGTCCAGCCCGTAATCGTACAAAGCCGTCCACTCTCCATCGCGCATCCAACCGGTGGGATCATCTGTGTGGAATGCACCGCCACCCCCCGGCAGCATCAACTTGGCGCTGGAATGTGGGCGGATTGCCGAGATGAGCGCCGCATTCTTCTTCCAGTCGCATCCAACATACCAGTTGACAGCGTCCACCACTATTCCATCCAGCCCGGTGCTCATCCAGAATTCGACGACCCAGCGCGTCTCCGGGCACGCCGGAGACACCCAGTCATATTGATGCAGATTCGTGGTCTCGCCATTTGGGCCCTTGCCCGGCCAGCGCGTCCAGTAATAGTGCTGCGCCCGCTCGCTCCATTGCCAGAACTTCGTTTTGCTGGGATCGTAGCCTGGTGCGGACGGTCGGATGAGAAAGTAACTGTCTCCCGTGGTCGGAGGCGGCGCATCCGCCCGGTCGCTCCAATAGAAAACTCGTCTTTCGCGTGTGTTGCGTCCGGCGCGCATATCGTCCTGGGCTTTGAGGAATTGCGGTGCGCCCAACGCGGCATATCCGAGATTCTGGATGCTGATTACCGACATATGTAGCGCATGAGCATTTTGCACCAGGCGGCGGAAATCATTGATCGAGCCGAGCCCATGATCGAGAACGAACCGGTTTTTGGCGTCAAGGCCGTCATAGCTATTTCCGCCCTCTTCCGGAGCGAAGACTTCAATGGCGTCGATTCCCTCATCCTTCCAGGCGCATAACTGAGACTCAGCCTCCGACGCCTTCAGCGACAAATGCTCGAATCTCCAGAATTTAGTGGTCGGTTTAAGCGTGACCCGATGAGTTGTTGCTGCGGCTACATACCAGGGCAGCGCCCTCCTCGTCGTTTGCTTTGGAACGGAGTCTTGATTGTCGGGCCGCGAGGACGGAGCCGGCGCAATCGTAGCCACCAGGGCCAGGGCGCACAATTCTGCGACATGTTGGATGAAGGTTCTACTCATAGATCCTCCCCTCTCTGCTCAGGTTTCGCCGGTAATTTGCTTGACTTGGCTACTTGGTCGGCTGGCTGCCAGCCTCGCCCATCGCCGTTCTTATCTTTCGTTCCATTTCATCGCTCATGTAGCCGCAATCCAGACGCAAATAGACAGATGTGTAAGGTATCGTTCCCCTGGTCTTGATGAACAGAATTCTGAATGTTGTTCCGGCCTCGTCAATTCGGCTCATTACCTCGACGTGAGGTAAACTGGATATCTGGTCCCTCATAAACGTCGCCGCAATTGTCCTTCTCAACTCTGACACTCCAGGGTAGTCTTGCTCGTCAATGAACTGAAGCTCTTTGTCCAAAAATACCGCCGGCCTTATATGCCGGGACGAAGAGATCGCGTTGGCCACGTATTTGAGGACTGTTGGCAGATCTTCGTTAGCAACAATCGTTTCGATACCCGGCTCGGCATAGACCGGGAATGCCGAGTCTGCAACCACGATCCAGTTTCTATGGCCATACAGGGGGAGTCGGTTCTGAACAACCGTCTTCCAGTCAGAAGAAGTCCCGCCAAGCGGGCTTTGTGAGAAGGATGGGCTAGCGAATAACGCCAGAGCATATACTATGGCGAACAGTGTTTTGTTTAACGTGCGCATGAGCTGTACTCCCTGATGTGAAGGTGATTTCCTAGTGCCCGATTCGCCCTGTAATTCGTTGTCTCGCAAATGCAAGCGTCACCCGCTCACTCGAATGCTGTAATTTTCTTCCAGAAAACAATCCACCTCTGAAGCGGTCGGCATCGATGGTTGAGCCCCATGGCGTGTCACGGAGATGGCCGCGACCGCCGAAGCGAAGCGCGCACTCTCCAAGGGAGGCTTTCCCCGCATGATCCCCGTAGCGAAACCGCCATTGAACGCATCTCCTGCGGCGGTCGTATCGATCGCCTTAACCTGGAATGCAGGGATTGACTCCCCAATGCCTTCTTGTGATGCGAGGTAGGCGCCATGCTCGCCCATCTTCAGAACGACACCACGGCTGCCCTCGGCCAGGATCAGACGCGCCATTTCGGCAGCATCACGGCCCTGTCCACTGCCGCTCTCGCTCCCCGAATAGAAAGCAGCCTCGGTTTGATTGGGCGTGAACCATGCAATTTTCTTCAAAATCCCAGGCGGTAGGCCCCTGGCGGGGGCGGGATCGAGAATCAGCGGCACGCCCTCTCTCGCGCAAATCGAGGCCAGATACTCCACCGTTTCGAGCGGGATCTCGAGCTGTGCGAGAACAATACCCGCCTGTCGAACGATCTCAATGTTGGCCTCTAAGTCCTGGGGAGTCACCTTTGAATTGGCGCCTGGCGTGACGACGATGCTGTTCTTTCCCTCGCTTGAAACGACGATGAGCGCAACCCCCGAAGTACCTTCGCTTGTGGCCACACCGGCGATGTCCACGCCGGCACTCTTAAGATGCGTTCTCAGTTGCGTCCCGAATACATCGCTGCCCAAGCGTCCAATGAGGCGCACGGGATAACCAAGCCTGGCAGCGGCTACGGCCTGATTTGCCCCCTTGCCGCCTGGATGAATTTGGAAATCCGATCCGATGACAGTCTCGCCCACGACTGGAATTCTTTCGGTCACTGCCACGAGATCAATGTTAATGCTGCCAACGACGACGATTGCTTTTTGCCCGGACACTTTGATCTCCCTCTAAGTTACAAGAAAGCGGTTGGCTTCTTATGAAAGAATCGGTGCAACAGCGATCGCCGTCAAACCACAGAGGAAGAAAACAAACATCCACGCCAGAGCAACCTTGGAACGAGATGGCGCCGATGCAAACTCCTTCCAGATAAACACCCCCCAGCAAGCGGAAATCATAGTCGCACCCTGGCCGATGGAGTACGATACGGCAGGTCCGACAATGTGCGCCTGTGACGCAACAAAATTCATCATTGCGCCGGTGCACCACACCGCGCCGCCCAGGACACCCCACAGGTGCCAGGTCCCCGGCGCCTGCCAATAGCCACTCATCGAAGCGGGTTCACGGCCATCGAGCGGCATCCGCATCAGTAGGTAATTCACTGGAATGGAACACACCGCCACGCCTAGGACAAAGAAGAGGAGCGCCGCATAGGGGCCCAGCGCGCTTTCGCCCGTCATTGCCTTGGAAACGAAAGGGTAGAAGCATCCCATCAGGAGGCCGGCGATGAGGCTGATGACGATTCCCCGCCGGCTCATGGCCGGGTGATTTGCTTCGCGCAGGCGATAGGCAACGGCGTCCAGCATGATCGCCGCGGCCACCAGCGCAATGCCGCCAAACAGCAGAAGGGGATTGCCAGCTGGCGAAATCACGTAGCTGCCGATTGCGCCGACAACAAGGGCCAGGCCGATAGCTATGGGAAAAGCAACTGCCAGGCCGGCTATGTCGATGGCCGCCACGAGCAGCAGGTTGGCGATGTTGAAGATCACTCCACCGGTCACCGCCAACAGAATAGGGCGCACGCCGACGTCGGTTACATCTGAGTAAAACGATCGACCGGTGCTCCCAAAACTGCCCAGCGTCGAGCCCCACAACACGGCTGCGACGATTAGGCCGATCACATAGTCCCAGTAATACAGTTGAAACCTGTAACCGGGGCACAGCTTCATCGTGTTAGCCCAGGATCCCCAGCAAAGCATGCTGATGATCATGAACAGCAGAGCAATTGAATACACTTCCGGTTGATACATGCGAGAATCCTGGGAAGCTCTAATAGGCTCGGCGAACCGGCCTGTTGGGAGGCAGCTTCCGCTTTCGTGACAACGGAAGCCGCCTGTCGACTGTGTGCAAGGGAACTCCTGTTCTGATGTAGCGAGAAGTTCCACTTTCAACCGCCCGGAGTGTATCCCAGGCGATGCGGCCTAGAACACCATCTTCGCCGCGACCTGGCCAATGCGGGCATCTCCCGCAGAATTCACCTGTCTGGGGCCACGGCGGTCAACTGAAATTGGCCCGCGGTGAGGTTGCTGAAATCAAAATGACCGGCCGCATCGGCAGTCGCCTGGCGGCTCTGGTTCTGAGTAAGGTCAAGCAGGATGATTTGCGCGCCGGGGACGACGGCGCGAGTCTGGTCAAAGACAGTTCCCGCGACACCACCGCGCTGTGCAAACTGCGCCCATCCGCAGATGGGAAGGAGAAGCAGGATGAGCGAGATCACCGAAAACAGGATGCGCCGATTCATTGCTAGCCTCATCGATTCTGGGACTTGATAGTTTTTGAAAGCTTTCAACTTACGACTGGAGAAATTTAAGCCAGAACGCCACGGATTGTCAAGAATTTTTGGCGTTCGTTTTTCCGCAGCCCAAGTCTGGGAATCCAACGAGGAAGTTTAGATATCGAGAACCGAGGACGCACGGGTATGGGCCCGGCAGGTCCACTGCAATGGCGGTCGGCTATGCTGTGGGCCCGGCGATGCGAAAGTGATCACGTCCTCCGTCTTGAAAGATTTCAATAATCTCTATACTTTGAGAATCAAGCGCAAAATCAAACTCTCGTCCGAAAAATGACAGCACCCAAGGAGATGACGCCATGGCAAGTATGAAAGAGATCGCTCGGATGGCAGGCGTCTCGCTTGGCACGGTGTCGCACGTCCTCAACGACTCTGCTGGCGTTCGGGAGCCCTTGCGACGGCGCGTGCTTCAGGCTGTCCAGGCCGCCGGCTATCAACCCAGCCAACTGGCGCGCGGCTTGCGGCGAGTCAAGACCAATATGATCGGCATGATAATACCCGACATCACCAATCCCTTCTTCCCGGCAGTGGTGCGCGGCGCGGAAGACGTGGCCTTCTCCAACGGCTATCGTCTGATCCTTTGCAATACCGACAACGACCATTCCAAGGAGTTGGTACACTTGAATGAATTGCGCACCTACCTGCCGGCCGGTCTCATCGTAATACCGTCCAACTTCAGCGATCTGACAGCGCAGGCCGAATCCTACCGCCGGGCGGGCACGGGTGTGGTCTGTATCGACCGTCTTCCGAAGCGCTGGAACGGCGACAGCGTGACGGCCGACAACGAACGGGGAGCCCATACCGCAACACAGTGGCTGATTCAACTGGGTCACACCCAGCTAGCGGCAATCAGCGGCCCTCTTCATCTCACCAATGCGCAGGAGCGCTTGAACGGCTTCAAGAGCGCAGTACGCGAAGCAGGGCTGCACCTGACTCCGGAATATGTTCAGGAGACGACCTTCGACAAGCAGGGCGGTCACTCAAAAACCCAGGTTCTGCTGCGGCTCATCCCTCGCCCCACAGCCATCTTCGCCGGCAACGACATGATTGCCATGGGAGCGCTGCTGGCTATTCGCGAGGCTGGCCTTCGCTGCCCGGAAGACGTGTCTCTGATGGGTTTCGACGACCTTGACCTGGCTGAAAACACCAATCCGTCGCTTTCCTCTGTCTCCCAATCGGGATACCAACTGGGCACAACTGCGGCCCGTATTCTGCTTGACCGGCTGGAGGGAGATCAAGGCCCAGCAAAGCACATCGTTCTTGAAACGTCACTCAAGCTTCGGCACTCGGTAGCGCCTCCGCCCGTCGAGGCAGGCCCCCGAAGAGGAGCGAAGCCTAGACGAGGAGCAACAGCGAAACCGGGAACGCGATAGGCAGCGCTGGCCCTCGATTCATCGCACTGATTTTGCTCTACCGTTCCCGCCAGGAGCCACCCCCATGAAGTTGAAATCGCGCTTAAAGCTTTCAATCGTTATGATTGCCGCTGTTCTCGCCTCAACTCCGCGGACGGGCGAGTCGGTATCCCATCCAGCCTCGGCGAAACCCCAAAAACTGAGGCTGTCGCGGGCCGGATACATGGATCGCGCAAAGGCGATATGGATGGCGCAGATAATCGGACAGTGGACAGGACTTCTGTTCGAGCACCAGGTAGCCTCGGTCCTCGAGAACACACGGCTGCGCCCATCAAAAGGATATGCACCAATCGACGACGATTACTACTACGAGATAGTGGCCATTCGGGCATTTGAGAAGTATGGAATCCACCTCACCGTAGAACAACTCGGAGCTCAGTGGCTTGAAAACAATGCCGGCTCCTGGGGCTCCAGCGAACAGGCTCTTCTGCTGCTGAAACGTGGCGTGAAGCCGCCGGATACAGGCAGCCCTCGTTACAACAAACTTTGGTGGACCATCGGACCCGAGTTCAGCAGCGATATTTACGGAACGCTGGCTCCGGGCCTGCCCAATGTGGCGGCAGCAATGGCTCGTCGACTAACTCATATCAACGGCTATGCCGAAGGCACCGACGGAGCCGTCTTTGTTTCCGGAATGATCAGCCTTGGTTTTGTCGAAACCGACACCAAGGAGATTGTTCGCAAAGCCGCCCGCCTGATCTCGCCGCTCTCTCCCTATCGCCAGTGCCTTGATATGGTGATCTCGATGGCGAAGGCCGGCAAGTCTGCCAAAGAAATCAACCGCGCGATCAATGAGCGCTGGGGCATCGAATATCCGGCAACCAACAACGCCGTAGTCAACGGGGGAATCGTAGCCACCAGCGTTTGGTTTGGTGAGGGTGACTTCCTGAAGACAGAGAACCTGGCATTCACAGCGGCGGACTTTGCCGATACCGACTGTAATGCAGCCAATGCGGGGTCGGTAGTGGCCGCCATCCACGGAATGTCGGCCCTACCCGCAAATGAAGTGGCCGCGCTGAACGACAGGATCTACGGCGCAACTATGGGCCCCCTCAAGCTGACGCCCCCAGTCGACGAGAGCATTACAGCCCTCGCGGAGCGGACTGTGGAGATTGGCGAGAAGATGCTTCTTGAAAATGGCGCTAGGCTCGACGGCGACAAGCTGGAGATTCCCACCCAGCAACCCGTGACACAGGCCCCTGAACTGTTCCAGCTTTCCGATCTGACGAAGTGGTGGAATCCCGACTGGACACTGGAACGGGCGGGTTTCGGCGGTGCCGGAGGCGGCCTTGCAGGGATTCGCGGCGACACATACCTCGATGGCGACACACTGGCCATCTGGCCGCGCGATGAAGTTCGGGGAGCATTGTTGCGCCGCTCCGTTGAACTGAGTGCTCGTCCGTTCCTCACCTTCGAAGCGGGCGCCGATGCAGGTCGCACCTGGCATTTAGTCGTCTTTGTCGACAACGATAAGGTCCTTGACCGGACTATCGCCGGGGACTCGCCGACACAAACGAACGCGTCCGAGCGGCATTGGGAGCAGATCCCCGTCGATTTGGCCGCCTATAAGAACAAGTCTGTGGTGATCAGGCTTTATGACTTGGTCATCGTCCCGAACCGCTACGCGGGGAATTCGTATTGGAGGCACATCGAGATTCAGTGAACCGCTCTTCTGCGGGACGGATGCAGAACCTTACGTCGAGGGTCCAATGCAGATTGCTCTGCACCTCAAGGAATTCCTGAAACACGGTTCAACTCGATGTGTTTGATGAGATTAGTCTCCTTAAATTCAATTCAGGAGCTTCGAGCAGGCATTGGAACAGATGCGGCAAAACGGCGGCCTGCAGAACTTTGAGCGGCTGGGCGGACGGGTTCTGGTGGCCTTGGATGGCAGCGAGTATTTCTTGAGCGAGAATCGCGGTTGCACTCGTTGCCTGACGCGCGAGCGCTCCAACAAAACCACCACACGCTGCTGGCCGCCACTTTGGTGGCTCCCGGTCATAACCGTGTGCTGCCGCTGATGCCGGAGTTTATCGCTCCGCGGACGGGCCGAGAAACAAGACTGCGAACGCAATGCGGCCAAACGCTGGATGGAAAGGCACGGCGGCCGGATGAGCGCATTGCGGCCTATGTAATTAGGCGATGCACTGTTCAGTTCCCAGCCCTTGTGCGAGACCGTCATGGCACAGGCTGGGGACTTTCTGTTCGTGTGCAAAGAAGAGAGCCACAAGACGCTCTACAAGTATTTGCAAGGCATCGAGCCCAGCAGCATGCGGTATCGGAACGCCGGATGGGCGGCCGTACCCGGACCTACCGTTACTGCTGGGTCGAGGTTGTGCCGCTGCGGGATGGCAAAGAAGCGCTCCGGGCAAATTGGCTGGGAGTCGAAGTGCTGGATATGGCAGGCAAGGTCACCTATCGCGGCGCTTTCATAACCAGCTTAGCGATCGGCGAGGAAAACGTGGCTGAGATCGCCGCTTGTGCGCGCGCTCGATGGAAGATCGAGAACGAGAGCTTCAACGTGCTGAAGAATCACGGCTATCATCTGAAGCACAATGTCGGACACGGCAAGCAGTATCTGGCGCAGCTTTATGTGGTGTTGCATATGCCAGCCTCGTTTTCCCTATGGTTTGCAACAGCGTGGAAGAGCTATGGCAGCAAGCCCGTGCAGCCCTCGGAACCCGTGGAGCTTTTTTCACCGACTTGAACACCATCACGGCCTACCTACTCTTTCCCGAGTGGCGCTCCCTGTGCTCTGCGATGATTCAGGGAAACGCAACCCCCATGTAAGCAGATCACAGGTTGCTCATCGAGTTCCGACAGTTAGAACTGCTGGTCTGTCATCCGGCAACTTGCGCCAGATGCACCAGTCGTTGCATCACCTCGTTGCCGCTGTAGCCTGGAGCGACGATGCGCTTCTAAAACAAGTTCGCAGTCAATTACTGCCTGCCATGACGCGGAAACATGCACTGGCAGCCTGGATTGTGGATGACGCGGGATTCCCCAAGAAGGGGACTCCTTCGGTTGGAGTCGCCCGTCAGTATTGCGGACAGCTGGGCAAGTAGGACAACTGCCGAGGGGCGGTGAGTGTATTGCTGGCCACCGAAGAAGCCAGTATTCTCGCAGCGTACCGTCTCTATCTTCCCGAACGGTGGGCAAACGACAAGGAGCGGCGCAAGGAAGGCGGCGTGCCCAAGGAGATAAGTTTCCAGACCACGCCGGGTATTGCGCTTGCGCAGGTCCGTTCGCTGGTCAACGAGGATGTGCGGCGTGGTGTGGTGCTGGCCGACGCCGCCTACGGCGACGACAGTGGATTCAGGGAAGGACTCGTATCACTGCAACTTTGCTATGCGGTTGGCATCAAGTCCTCGACCACACTTTGGCCTCCGGGCATTATGCCGACGCCGCCCCGGCCAAAGGGCAAAATGGGCCGTCCGCCGAGTCTGCTGCGGAGGGATGAACAGCATCAGCCGCTTACCGCTAGACAACTTGCTTTGTGCCTGAGCTCCACCGACCTGCACAAGGTGAGCTGGCGTGGCCTGGATGCAGCCAACTACCGCGTCGAGCAAGCCATTCGTCCCATGATTGTCACACGTAAGGTATGGGGCGGCAATCTCACCGCACAGAGCGCACACACCCAGAGCGTGATTGTCAGTATTTGTAGACTCGCGGTCAACAACTCAGACCAGCAACTGCGTTCCTGAACAACTGCTCCATCTGCTCAAACCCAAAGCTCTGGAATTAATCCAGACCACCACCCCCTAAACAAATATAAAAAAGTTCTTGACACCCATCTTTGAAACCTTTAAATTTCTGGGCGTCCAGTTTATGGAGTGCCTCCTGCAACCGAAATAAACAGGCTTGTTCATGCCGATAGTCCTTATGGGGGCACATATTTGAAAGCTTTCAACGCGAGAGGTTACGCCGAATGACATCAACGATGTTCCACCTCCGAATTCGTGCATCTCTAACTCTCTTAGGCGGGCGCCATCTCCGGGTGTGCGCTCGCACACTCTTGCCTTCAGCCCTGCTGGTCTCGCTTGCGGTACCGCACGTTGTCTCACAGGGAGTGTCCACAATATCTCCTGACCAAACCGAGGTCAGGAAGATGTATCAAACGGGCCTCTCGCTAGTCAGAAGCGGGCACATCGACCAAGCGATCAGCGCATTCAAAAAGGGGCTTGAGATTGCTCCCCAAGACGAGGCTCTTCTGGATGCCACTGGCGCTGCTTATAGCATTCGAGGCGATCTTGAAACATCGCAGGTTTACTTCGCTGAGAGCTTGAAAGCGAATCCTGGCTTTATCTCAGCAAAACAGAACCTTGGCATTACGCTGTTCGCTCTTGGACATTATGCAGAGGCAGAGGATCAATTCAAGAGCCTCCAAGGCCAGACCGGCCAATCGCGCGCGGTGGCGAATCTCTTCCTTGGGATGATTGCTGAGAAGCGGTCCGACTGCAATACGGCGGTGCTCCTGATGAACAATGCTGGGGAGCTTTTGTACAAGTACCCAGACGCAGTGCTCTCATTCGCTAATTGTGAATATCAAATCGGAAATCGGCAGCGTGTTGCGCAGACGCTTGAAGCGCTTGATCTAACACCAGGGACGTCGCCGCAGCAATACGAGCAAGCCGCTAGTCTCTACGCCCGTCTCGGGCAAGACCAGCGGCAACTTGAGGAACTGAATAAGGCTCGATCAGGGATGGACCTGACATCAACCATCGAAAGGAGACGTGCCGTGCTCCTCGAAGGGTCGGGACACTTGGAGGAAGCACAGAACTTGCTGGCGAGCCTCGCTACCTCTCAACCATCAGTAGACGTCCTGCTTCATCTTGCCCGAGTTGCAAAGGAGCGCGGAGACCTCGCTGTCGCAATGAAGTCTCTGCGGCAAGCTTCAGAAATAGACCCTGGCCGCGAAGAGAGCTATCTCGAATTCAGCACGATCTGTGCTGACCATGGGAATGATGCCCTCGCCCTTGAAACTGCAGAAATCGGTCTCAGCCATGTGCCCAATTCCTACCGACTGACGGTCCAGAAAGGAGCCGTTCTCGAAAAGCTGGGACGACTAAACGATGCGGAAGAGACGCTGACAAGGGCTAGCAGCATGCAGAAGGACAACAGCATTGCCCTTCTGAGCCTGGCCGTCGTCCAAGCACACAGCGGAAGGCCTGATCAAGCAGCACAAACACTCTCTAATGCGATCCGCAAATTCCCTGACAACTACTACATGTACTACTTTCGTGGAAAGCTCCTGTCCCAGTTTGCCAGCAAGAAGCCGGGAAAGACTGACCTAAGAGACACCGCAGTGTATTCGTTGAAGCAGTCGATTCGATTGAATCCAGAATATGCGGATTCGTACTATCAGCTTTCTGAGCTCTACATGCCCATCGCACCCAAGCTTGCCGAGGAAGCGCTAAAAAAATGTCTGCGGCTCAATCCAAACCATAGTTCTGCGGAGTACTCCCTTGCTCGTCTGTATCTTCGCACTGGGAGAAAGACAGAAGGTCTGGCACTTCTTTCGCGTTTCAAGACTCAACAACGCTCGGAAGAACTGCAACAGCAGAAGCAACTTCGAATAGAGGTTGCTCAGAAGTAGATCACCCAAGTCGTGGAAGCGAGAAACGACTAACCCAGCCCAATCGAAGCAGGAGGCAAGATGATCCATTCAGACAAACCAAGACGAGCAGTTCTTGAAGTTGCGCTCTCTGTGCTCGTTCTTCTTCTAGTTGCACCTCGCGGATTCGGCCAGTTCAGCAGCGGGTTCACGGGGATTGTAGTTGACCAAACCGGAGCGGTGGTCGTCGGTGCAAAGGTTACCGCTACCAATGAAGCAACACTTATTCCCAGTATGGCGATCAGCAATGAGAGTGGAAACTTCCGAATTCCCTCGCTTCCGGGCGGGGTGTACACAATTGAGGTTACTGCAAGCGGCTTCAAAACCTGGAAGCAGACCAGGGTTCAACTGGAGTCGAACGAAACAGTAACCGTCCACCCGACTTTGGTTCTACCCACCCAATCCACATCCGTAGAGGTTTCAGAAGCTGTTGCGTCGGTGGAGACTGACAAAAGCGATACTTCCCGCGAGATCTCGGAGCAAACGATCGCTACCGCACCGTTGATCGGCCGAAATGTTTACACAAGCATGATTGAGCTCGCCCCAGGAATTACAGGATCGGGTTTGCCCAGCGGCGGCGCTTTGGGCTCGGGTTCGGCTAACAATGACAGCTTCGAACAGGAGGCAGGATACCAGATTAATGCTGCCGGACAGCGTCAGGAAGACAATGAATACGATGTCGACGGAACGCCACTCAACAGCGCATCGCGCGATGGCGTCGTAAACCTTTCGCCCGAACCAGATTTTATTCAGGCAATTCGCATCTCTGGAGCAACATTTGATGCCGCTAAAGGGAGGTATAGTGGCGCATGGGTGCAGGTCTACACCAAACCTGGAACGAATGGTTTTCATGGAACAGCATCTGAATACTTTACCAACAACAACCTTACCGCCCGAACTGAGTTCCAGTACTGCCCGACGGGCACAGCCGGTTGTACTGCCATTCCCGCATTCCGCAGAAATGAGTTCGGTGGCGCATTCGGAGGCCCAATCGTCAAGGACAAACTCTTCTTCTTTGTCGGTGCTTTCGGTTTGCTTTCGTCGAATGCCACGGCTGATGTGGCAACTGTGGAGACTCAGCAGTTTGTTCAGTTTGTTCAACAGAACTTCCCAAGTAGCCTTGCCAACACATTCTTCAAGCAGGCTCCACCGCCAAACTACCCTACATCAAACATCCTGACTGTTTCCCAGGTTGAGCAGCTTAATCCGGGATTCTTCCCGACAACCGCATTTCCATCGGATCTCCCGGCGGTGGGGACGATCGATATTCCGCTAAGTCTGCCTCACAATGCCTATCAATGGCACATTCGCACCGATTACGACATTCACCAATCAAAGGACCGCATCTTCTTCGACTGGTTTAGAACCTACTCAGACCAGCTGCAGAATGATCCGCGCCCTATCTACCGTGTTGTTCTCCCAAATACAGGCGTCTACGCGAAGGTAGACTGGACGCACTCATTTTCAGGCAGCTTGCTCAATGAGGCAGGGGTGACGATGGTGCGTGCTTCTGGGATGAACCCGGGGACAGCTAACAATAAGAGCCTTCCAGACGTCAACATCTCGGGAGTGGCCGGTTACAATCAGTGGGGATCTGCAGGCTGGGTTCATGAGAATTTCAATTGGCATGATGTTCTGAGCTGGACCCATGGTAAACACACATTCAGCACAGGCTTCGATATCGATCGTCATCACGACGACGACAAGTTTACATCACCCCTACTTCGTCCGACTTTCGGCTTCGGGAATTTGATGGACTTTGCCCAAGACGGAGTTTTCAGTCAGAGCGGGCCCGCAATGAAGGTTGCTACGAGTTCTTTGGCATCCGACCTCTATCAGATTCTCCGTTGGCTCTACGGCGGTGTATACGTTCAGGACGATTGGAAAGTTACGCACCGCCTAACATTGAACGCTGGCCTGAGGTGGGACTACTTCGGGCATTGGGGAACTTACTACAACTCCCGAACCCCCTTTCCTTTCTTTATGCCGGCGTCGGGCAGCGACTTTGCCACTCAGGTTGCGAATGGTGCGATGTCCCTTCGCGGCGGAAACAACGCCTACGTGACTCTTAACAGGCCGAACGGGTTCGATCCGCGTGTCGGGTTTGGATGGGATGTGTTTGGCAACGGGAAGATGGCTTTGCGAGGTGGATACGGGTGGTACTACAACAATGTTGCGGACGGTTCCTGGTCGTTTCCATCACGAGCCAATCCGCCGGTTTGGGCCAACCCCTCATTCAATCTCTCCAACAGTTCGCATCCATTCACCTATTCGTTGGGAAGTACGAATGGCTTAATCTGGCCTATTCCGCCCGGAATCACTTTCAATACAACTCCTTCCGGCGGCATCGTAGGTCTACCCGTCCTGACTTCCGGGGTCCAAGCAAACGTGGATCAACCACATACCCAAATTTGGATGCTAGCCATCCAAAAGGACTTCGGCCATAACCTCATTGCAGAGGCTGACTACAACGGGTCAAAGAGCGGAAACCTCTATCTGCAGACAGATGTTAACCGTTTCCCTGGTGACTTGATCACCAACAAAGGCAATCAAACCCGCCTCCAACACGAGTTTGGTCCGATTATCTTTGGAAGGACGATCGGCATTGCCGATGGCCACTATGGTTCGCTTATGCTCTCCAAGCAAATGAGTCACTCTTGGGAACTACGGGGAATCTATACCTTCGGAAAATCGACTGATGAGATGAGCAGCAATGACAACGGAACCGCGAATGGAGAGGCGATCTTCAACGCTCTCGATCCGATGTCTCAGCATGGGCTATCTGACTTTGATGTATCCAAAAGGTTCACGTTAGACAGCATGCTGATGATGCCAAACATATTCAAGAGCGGACTACAAAAGTCCCTACTCGGAGGGTGGCGAATGTCGAATATAGTTGTCCTTCAGAGTGGACTCCCATTCACCATCTACACGAGCGCTGCTTTTAATCCGATCTACGATTCAAGTGGAAACGTGATTGGACTGAAGCCCGGCAGCGGCGACTTCAATGCAGACGGATACGGATACGATGTCCCCAACAGACCTCCGTCCGGAACCGTGAAGACGGGTAATCGTACCGACTTCTTAAAAGGCATCGCTGCCGCCACCGCATTCCCGACCCCTGCTCTAGGAAGTGAAGGGAATGGGGGTCGCAACACGTACATTGGTCCAGGATTTGCAAACGTAAACTCGCAATTTGCCAAGGACTTCAGCATTGACAGGTACGGGTTTGAATTTCGGGCTGACGTGTTCAACCTCTTCAATCGCGTGAATCTAACGCAACCCAACAGTGATCTGTCGAGTGGAACATTTGGGCTATCCACGGGGCAGAATCTCCCGCGCTCTGAGCAGTTCGGGCTGCAGTTTAACTTCTAACTAAGTGCCTCTTCGCCGTTACGAGTGCTTCATTGAGCACTCGTAACGTCTTCGATTTCACGTTGTATGGATAATCATCGTCGTGACCTGCCCCAAAGTTCGTCCAGTTCGGTGTATGAAATCATAGCCGTAAGCGTCATTTTGTGGCCGCCTAGGCAGTTCGTGTTTGCAGGATCAAGCTTG
>VFSW01006104.1_pt1 | contig 17746 bp, 14 predicted proteins | sample 5358111 | NCBI WGS metagenome assembly VFSW01 (sample SAMN11554181, study PRJNA540505) | mine drainage metagenome | isolation source: sediment from site ElyBrook_90M | place: USA: Ely Copper Mine, Vershire, VT | collected 2017
CCGCGACAATTATGTCTATCACTTCAGAGACGCTCACCCGGGGGCCATGATCACGGCCGCCGCCCGCCTCGCGCTTATCGCTTTCATCCTTGTCGCGGTGAAGGCCGCGGCCGCCGAGGTCGCCGAGCCGCAGGGTTATCGTCTCGAGAATTATCGCGCCCCGACGCCGGCGACCTTGCGTGGCGCCAGGGTCATCGGCACCGAAGAGGCCGAAGCGCTCTGGCGCGGCCCTTCGGCGGCCTTTGTCGACGTGCTGCCAAGGCCGCCGCGACCGCGGAATTTGCCCGAGGGAACGCTGTGGCGCGACCAGCCGCGGCCCAACATTCCCGGCAGCATCTGGCTGCCCGACACCGGCTACGGCGAACTCGCACCCAGCATGGCCGACTATTTCCGAAACGGCCTCGAGAAGGCGACCAACGGCGATCACGCCAGGGCGGTCGTCCTGTATTGTCTCGCCGATTGCTGGATGTCGTGGAACGCAGCGCGGCGCGCGCTGCTGCTCGGCTATTCCCAGGTGGTGTGGTATCCCGACGGCACCGACGGATGGCGCGCCGCCCACCTTCCGCTGCAGGATTCCACGCCGGAGCCGCGGCCGGGCGAGTAAACCGGAATTTGCTATTTCGCCGGCGCGCCGGCTTGCAGACAGTCCTGGATCGCCTTGCCCAGATCGAACAACCGCTTTTCGATCAGCACGGGCACGTCGCAGACATACGACGTCGATTTTCGCCGGTCCTCAAAAATCCGCGTCTGCCACGACAACTGAGTGGCGAGGTCCTCGCTCTGGGCCGGATCGGCGTTTTGCGCATCCTGGATCTGGCGCATCTTCTGGGCCTTTTCGCGGATGTCCTCGGCCATCGCCTTCTGCTTGCGGGAAAACCGCTCGATCCCGTTCATCACCTGATCGCGTTGCGCATTGAGCGTCGAATACAGCGCGGCGAACAGCGATCTTGCCTTCTCCTGCTTTTGCTCGGGGGTGCCGACGAGATAGTCCGCGATCATTTTCCGGGCATCCTCGATCGGGGTGCGGCGCGCGGCGAGACGCGCGACCAGCTCTGCCTGTTTCGGATCCGACGAGATGGTCTTGTCGGCAAGATCGATCGGGGGACCGTTCCAGACGCTGGCGACCGCAATTCCCGGCACCTTCAATTGCTGGCACGGCCAGTCCGGATATCGCGGGTCGAGCGCGGAAGCCGGCCGCAGCCAGCAGGTGGCCATCGCCACCATGGCGCAGCAGAAAAACCCACGCGTCAAAGCCGCCACGACCTGCCTCCCTGAGAACCCCCGACCGCATATTTGCTTTACGGCCCGCCGGCGCTTGCCGGTCCGGATCGCCGCCGCCCTCGCGGACGAACGGGGGCGGCGCAAATATATTCGAACTGTGCGGCCTGTCGTAAGCTAAATTCAGGCAAATCGGGAATGTTCCTTGGCTTCAGATGGACGATACGAAGCCGGCCACGCCGCGGGCCTGCCGCCGAAAACCGGCGCAGGGCTGTGCGGCTTGCTGGCGTTCGCCCTGCTGCTAGCGCCGGCCGCTGCGCAAACTCCGGCTGGCGCAGCCTCCGTCACGCCTTCGAGCCTGGCCCGCGCCGGCACGATCAGCGAGCGCTTCCAGTCCTATAATATCGAGATGATCGAAATCACCGGCGGAAACTTCTGGCGGCCCTATCGATCGAAACCGGAGACGCCGCCCGCACCGCCGCCATCCGGACCGGTCGCGCCGCCGGCAACGGATTCCAACCTGTATCAATACCGACCGCCGATCGATCTGGCCAATGCGCGGTTGCGCAAGCTCGCGGCGGCGCTGGCCCCCGCCTATCTGCGCGTCAGCGGCACCTGGGCCAACAGCACCTTCTTTGCCGACTCGGACGATGCGCCGTCGGCGCCTGCTCCGGGCTTCGACGGCGTCCTGACCCGCCGGCAATGGCGCGGCGTGGTCGATTTCTCGCATTCGGTGGACGCGCCGATCGTGACGTCGTTCGCGGTAAGCGCGGGCACCCGCGACGCCGCCGGCGTCTGGAAGTCCGACCAGGCCGATCGCCTCCTCAACTTCACCCGCTCGATCGGGGGCCGCATCGCCGCCGCCGAATTCATGAACGAACCGAATCTCGCCGAGACGGGAGGCGCCCCGGCGGGTTACGACGCCACCGCCTATCGCCGGGAATTCGGATTGTTTCGCGCCTTCCTAAGGCGGACGGCGCCCGGGATATTGATCGCCGGTCCCGGCCCCGTCGGCGAACCCGCGATGGCGTCCGACCTGCTCGCCGGTTCGGATGTCGATATCGTTTCCTATCACTATTACGGGGCGTTGTCGGAGCGGTGCGGCGGCGGCCACACGCCCGAAGCGGCGCTTTCGGAAGACTGGCTTTCGCGCACCGGCAAGACCCTGGCCTTGTATCAGTCGCTTCGCGACAGCCTCGCGCCCGGCAAGCCGATCTGGCTCACCGAAACCGCGGAGGCGGCCTGCGGCGGAAACCCGTGGGCCTCCGGTTTCCTCGACACGTTCCGGTATCTCGATCAACTCGGGCGGCTGGCGAGAGCGGGCGTTCAAATCGTCATGCACAACACGCTGGCGGCAAGCGACTACGGCCTGCTTGATGCAACCACGCTGGCGCCGCGGCCAAATTACTGGGGCGCATTGCTGTGGCGGCAATTGATGGGAACGGTGGTACTCGCGGCCGCGGTCCCCGTCACATCGGGGCTGCACGTCTACGCCCACTGTCAGAGAGGCAAGCCCGGCGGCGTTGCGCTTCTGGTGATCAACAACGACCGCGATGCGCCGCACACGCTGATGATTGCGGCGGCCTCGCTACGCTACACGCTCGACGCCGCGAACCTGCGCGACCAGCACGTCCGGCTGAACGGAACCCCGCTGGCGATCTCCGCCGACAATGGACTGCCGGCCATCGAAGGCGCTCCGACCGGCGCCGCCGCCCTGGCATTCGCGCCGGCCACCATCACCTTTCTGGCGATCCCGGAAGCGGGAAACATTGCCTGCCGATAACCGGTGAACCGCCGGCGAGCTGCATCGCCCAACGGTTCTTGGCATGGGCCGCCTGCCGTGCCACCCTTGTGGCAACATCATGTAACCGAACAAGCCGCCGGGGAGAGACCGCCGTGTATCGCCGCCTCATGCTCTTGTGCTCGATTGCAATCGTCCAGTTGGCGGCAGCGTCGGTCGCGCGCGCGGCGGACCCCGAACGCTGCCAGGGGCTCGCGCGCCGATTTGAGATCGCCAAACCGCAGATTACCGCGATCGAAGTGTCGTTGACGCTGTTTGCCGCGGTCGACGCCAATTGCATGGATCTGGCGACGCAACTGCTCGACCAGGGCGCATCGGTCGACGCGCGTGACCGGCTTGGCGCCCGGCCGCTGAGTCACGCCGCGAAGTCCGGCCATCCCCGAATGGTCGATCTTCTGCTGGCGCACGGCGCGCCGATCGATGCGCGCAATCTCGCCGGCGCCACCGCGTTATATTTTGCCGCCGAGGGCAGCCATATCTCGATCGCTCAACGGCTGATCGAACGCGGCGCCGACGTCAAGCTCACCGGCCGCAGCGGAATCTCGCCGATCGCCGCGGCCGCCTTTGCCGGCAACGACGTCATCGTCGAAGCGTTGCTGGCCCACGGCGCCGACGAGCGCGCGCCCGACGACACCGGCAAGCCGCCGATCGTCTATGCGGCGGCTGGCGCCCGGCTCGACGTCGTCAAGCGGTTGCTGGCACGAAACATCGATATCAACGCCCGCTACGCAAACGACCTGACCCTGCTGATGTGGGCCTCCGGCCCGGATGAACACGCCCCGGAATCCCAGGCGGCCGAGGTCGTCGGCTTTCTGCTCGACCAGGGCGCGCATCTCGACGACAGGGACGACCGCGGTCGCACCGCGCTGATGATCGCCGCCGAGGGCGGCCATGCCGACATCGCCAATCTGCTGCTGGCGCGGGGCGCCGATCCCTCGCTGAAGGACAAGGCCGGAAAGCGTGCCGCGGACCTCACCGTGCTGTCTTCGCTGCGCGAACGCCTCACCCCACGCTGAAAATCCGGCCTTCGCACCCGCGCTTCGCCTTCGTCGCGAGCGAAAACCGCTCCCGCTGTTCCGGACCATGGGCGCTTTCCGGTTCAGTGCCGGTGCTACAGGCCCGCCAGGTATTCCTCCAGCGCCGCAAGGTCGTCGGGCGCGGTGGCGAGCATCAGATCGGACATGCCGGGATTGTTGCCGCGCGCGTGGCTGCGGAAGTCGGCGATGGTTTTGGTCAGGTATTCCCTGCTCTGGCCCGCCAGCCTTGGAACCGTGCCGTCGCCCTGAAAATGATCGAGATGGCAGCCGGTGCAGCCGATCGAGCGGTTGGCGTTCGACGCCCGGTCCGCGACGTCCTTTGACGCGCGGGGCTGGGCCAGATCGGGCCACGGCTTTTGCGCGAGATATTCGGCGATCGCCTGCATCTCGTCGCGGTCCATCGCGGACGCGATCGGCTGCATGATGTCGCTCTTGCGATCACCGCGCTTGAAATCGCGCAGCTGGATATAGAGGTAGCCGGCCTGCTGTCCCCAGATGACGGGTATCATCTTGTCGGTTGGTTTGCCATCCGCGCCGTGGCAGGCGGCGCAGACCTGGGTCTTTTGTTCGATGCTTTGGGCGCTCTGATCGCTCTGAGGGTTTTGCGCGCGCAGCGGCGCGGTGCAGGCGATCGACAGGGTCGCGAGGGCGGTGATGCCGCAAACGCCGAAAATGAGTTTCCCGCGCATTGATCCGATCCGGGTGGGGGCATGATGATCCGGCAACTGGAAACCGGCGCTGAAACATCAGGTGCCGACGAAAAACGACGCAGCCGTGACGTCGGCCCGCTTGAGGCAGGCCCAGCAAGACCAGTCCGGACACTAGTCGAAAAAAGCGGGACCGCAAGCGGCCCCGCTGATCGTCCGCGTGGCCTTTCGCTCAATTGAGCGAGAAGGCGATGATGTTGTTGCCGCGGTGGAAGTCGATCTGGGTGTTGCCGCCCGCGCCGACCACGATGTACTGCTTGCCGCCCACCATGTAGGACGAGGGCGGCGCATTGACGCCGGCGCCGGCGCGGAAGTTCCACAATTCCTTGCCATTGGAAGAATTGTAGGCCGCGAACTTGCCGTTGCCTTCACCGGTGAAAACCAGGCCGCCGGCGGTAGCGAGAATGCCGCCGATCATCGGCTCCGGCGTCTTGACCTGCCATTTGATCTTGCCGGTGTTGTAATCGACCGCGGTGATGTTGCCCGCCTGCGCCTCGCCCGGGATCGCCTTGAAGGCACCGCCGAGCCACAATTTTCCGTTCGGGTACGGCGAGTTCTCGACCTGATAGGTCATCGGCTGGTGCAGGTTGATGGCATAGGCAAGCCCCTGCCCCGGATCGGTGGCGATCGGCGACCATTCGACGCCGCCATTGGCGCCCGGCAGCATGCGCGCGCCTTCCTTGGTCGGCAGCACCCACATGTTCTCCTGCGGCACCATCGCCTCGGAGAAGCGGATCAGGCTGCAGTCCTTGCGGTCGTGAACGTAGATGTGGCCGGTCTTGCCGGCATGGATCACGCCGGGAATGGTCTTGCCGTCCTTGCCCTTGACGTCCACCAGCACCGTCGGGCTGACGGCGTCGAGATCCCAGAGGTCGTGGGCGATGTACTGAAAGTGGCAGACATATTTGCCGGAATCCAGGTCAAGCGACACCAGCGAATCCGTATAGAGGTTGTCGCCGGGACGGTTCGAGCCGTCGAGATCGGGCGACGGATTGCCGACGACGAAATAGATCCGGTTGGTGGCGAGGTCGATCGAGGGATTCTGCCATACGCCGCCGCCAAGCTTCTGGTAGGGGTCGCCGGTCTTGGCGAGCTGGTCCTTTTCGGCCTGGATATTGCGGTGCATGTCGCGGCCGGTGGCGTCCTTGGTTGCCCAGACGCCGACGCTGTTCTCCGGAATGGTATTGAACGTCCAAAGCAGCTTTCCGGTCTTCGCATCGTAGGCCTTGACGAAGCCGCGGATGCCGTATTCGCCGCCATTGGTTCCGATCAGGACCTTGTCCTTGATCACGGTCGGAGCCATCGTCTCGCTGTAGCCGAGCTCGGGATCGGCGATATCGGTTTTCCAGACCACATCGCCGGTCTTCGCATTCAGCGCCACCAGCTTGGCGTCGAGCGTGGCGAGATAGACGAGGTCGCCGAGAACCTGGACGCCGCGATTGTTGGGACCGCAGCAGTAGGTCGTCACCAGGCCCATCTTGTGGTTATAGTGCCAGAGCTGCGCGCCGGTCTTGGCATCGAGCGCGTAGACATGGCTGAACGACGTGGTGACGTACATCACGCCATCGACGACGATCGGCGAAGTCTCCAGCGATTCCTTGACGTCGGTCTGGAAAATCCACGCGACGTGCAGGTTCTTGACGTTGTCGCGGTCGATCTGCTTGGCCGGATAAAAGCGCGTCTGGGCATAGTTGCCGTTGGTCAGCAGAAAATTGGTGGTGCTCTTGTCGGCCGCATTGAGCTGCTGCTGGGTGACCGGCGCGATCTTCGCCTGCCCCGCCATCGCCTTGGGTTCCTGCTTGACTTCCTGCTGCGCGATACTCGCCCCGGTGAGCAAACCGGTCGCGCCGAGCAATGCGGCGCATCCAATCGAAAATCTATTCATGTTTCCGCCCCAGATTATTCTTGTTGACTTGGACCGGCGCGTTGAAGCCGCACCGATATCGTTCAAATCTGATCCTATCGCACCGGTTTTGACAAGGAGAAAGCGCGATCGCCGCGGTCATCGCCATCGATGACGCTTACCTGTTTCCGCTCGCCCCGGCCGGTGCGCCAACAGGGCCGCGACAACGGCACCCCGCGGCGCCTTCTGCGCCGCAACAAGCGCCTTGTGAGTGATCGTCCCATCCCGCCCGCCGACCGCCGCGCGAGGCGCCGTCGTCTGCTCCGGCAATGCAACGTCAGGAAGGCTGACCAAAGACCACCGCGTCCCGAAGCGGGCGCACTTTCGCCAAATAAGTCTGCCAACAATTCCTTGTGAAGCCGATCCGCGCCACTCTCGGATAGCATGATGCACTCATCCATCTCGCGAGGCGTATCCAGATCGGAACAAGGCGACGACCGCCGACACGACTGTCCAGGCGATCGTCCAGACTGGTCTGCGGCTTCTCGGCAAGGTTCGTCTCACGCGACAGGCAGCCAGCACAGGCGTCGAGCGGTTTATGGAAAGTATGTTCTCGCCCGCGCCGAATAACATCACCAGCTTATGAAGAGCGAGGAACGATCATGATCAAGGTGAAAATCAACGGCCAGGAACGCAACTGGGACGGCGACCCGGACCTTCCGTTACTGTGGTTTCTCCGTGACGAAATCGGGCTGACCGGCACGAAATATGGCTGCGGTCAGGCGCTTTGCGGAGCGTGCACCGTCATCGTCGACAAGGAGGCGGTGCGGTCCTGCATCACGTCGGTCTCCGACGTCGTCAACCGCGAGGTGACGACGATCGAAGGGCTTCATCCCACCGGCGACCACGCGGTCCAGAAAGCCTGGCGCCAGGTCAACGTGCCGCAATGCGGCTATTGCCAGGCCGGGCAGATCATGCAGGCCGCGGCGCTGCTCATGGACAATTCAAAGCCCTCCCATGAGCAGATACGGCAAGCCATGTCGGGCAATATCTGCCGCTGCGGCTGCTATCAGCGCATCGAAAACGCGGTCCATCTCGCTTCGACGGGGGTCTGACCATGAACATCATCACACGCCCGAATAAACTCCGCGGTATCGAGGGCCGCATCCGAATCGAAAAAATCTCCCGCCGCAGCGTCCTCCAGGGCCTCGGCATCGCCGGCGGACTGGTGCTGGCCGCGCCGGTGACGTCACGTCGGGCTTTTGCGGCCTACGAGACCGGCGCCGGCAAGATGCCGCACGGCACCGTGGTCGCCCCGCGCGTCTTCGTCGCGATCGCGTCCGATGGAACGGTTACGATCGTTGCGCACCGCTCCGAAATGGGAACGGGCGTGCGCACCAGCCTGCCGCTGATCGTCGCCGAGGAAATGGAAGCCGACTGGTCGCGCGTCAAGGTCGCGCAGGCGCATGGCGACGAGGTCAAGTACGGCAATCAGGATACCGATGGCTCGCGCAGCACGCGGCACTATTTGATGCCGATGCGCGAGATCGGCGCGTCGGCGCGCGTCATGCTGGAGACCGCGGCCGCCAAACGCCTCGGCGTGCCGGTGACCGAAGTCAAGGCTGTGAACCACGAGGTGGTTCATTCCGCCAGCGGCCGGCGCCTCGGATTCGGCGAACTGGCCGCCGATGCCGCCAGGGAATCGGTGCCGAGCGTCGAGGGCCTCAAGCTGAAGGACCCGAAGGACTTCCGTTACCTCGGCAAGGGCGAGGTCAGCATCGTCGACCTGCGCGACATCACCGTCGGCGCGGCGCAATATGGCAGCGATACCCGCCTGCCCGGCATGAAGTATGCCGTGATCGCGCGGCCGCCCGTCACCGGCGGCAAGCTGGTGTCGTTCGATTCGACCGAGGCCATGAAGATCTCCGGCGTCGAGAAGGTCATGGAAGTGCAGGGTTGGCCGTGGCCGTCCAAGTTCCAGCCGCTCGGCGGCGTCGCGGTGATCGCGCGCAATACCGGCGCGGCGATCAAGGGGCGCGACGCGCTGAAGATCGTCTGGGACGACGGCGCCAACGGCAAGTACGATTCGGCCGCCTATCGGACCGAACTCGAACAGGCCGCGCGCAAGCCGGGCCTGGTCGTGCGCAAGGAAGGCGACGTCGAGGCGGCGCTGAAAGGCGCCGACAAGGTGATCGTCGGCGAATACTACCTGCCTCACCTGGCGCATGCGAGCATGGAAACACCGGTCGCGGTCGCCGACGTCAAGGACGGCAAGGCCGAGGTCTGGGCGCCGGTGCAAAGTCCCGGCGGGACGCGGGAGGACGTCGCCAAAACCCTGGGAATCCCCATGGAGAAGGTGACCGTCAATGTCACGCTGCTTGGCGGCGGTTTCGGACGCAAATCGAAGTGCGACTTCGCGCTCGAGGCGGCATTGATTTCAAAGGCGATCGGTGCGCCGGTGAAGGTGCAATGGACGCGCGAGGATGACCTTCACCACGACTTCCTGCACACGGTTTCCGTGGAGCGCATCGAGGCCGGCCTCGACAAGAGCGGCAAGGTGACTGCCTGGCGGCATCGCAGCGTCGCACCGACCATCGCCTCGACGTTTGCACCCAATGCGGTACATGCGGCTGCCTTCGAACTCGGCATGGGACTGATCGACATGCCGTTCGAAATTGCCAATATTCAATGCGAAAATCCGGAAGCCGCCGCGCATACCCGCATCGGCTGGTTCCGCTCGGTGTCGAATATCCCGCGCGCCTTTGCGGTGCAGTCCATGGTGGGCGAGCTCGCCCATGCGACCAACCGCGACCAGAAGGATATGCTGCTCGAGCTGATCGGCACGCCGCGTATCGTCAAGCTCGATTCCGTCAAGGACCCCTGGAACTATGGCGAGCCGTTCGACAGCTATCCCATCGATACCGGACGCCTGCGTCGCGTCGTCGAACTCGTCGCGGACAAGGGCGGCTGGGGACGATCGGTGCCGAAGGGCCATGGCCTCGGAATTGCCGTCCATCGCAGCTTCGTCAGCTACATCGCGACCATCGTCGAAGTAGCCGTCGACGACAAGGGCAAGCTCAGCGTCCCCCGGGTCGATACCGCGATCGACTGCGGCACGTTCGTCAACCCCGAGCGAATCCAGTCGCAGATCGAGGGCGCCGCGATCATGGGACTCAGTCTCGCCAAATACGGCGAGATCACCTTCAAGGACGGCAAGGTGCAACAGGGCAATTTCGACAATTTCCCGGTGATCCGGATTGACGAGGCCCCCCTCGTCACCAACGTGCATATCGTTCCCGCGGCCGCCGACACGCCGCCAAGCGGTGTCGGAGAACCGGGCGTGCCGCCATTTGCTCCGGCGCTGGCCAACGCCATCTTCGCGGCGACCGGCAAACGCATCCGGTCCCTGCCGATCGGCAAGCAACTTGAAACCTGACCGGGGGGTCGCGCGTTCATCTGGTTTGACGAGGAATCCATGATGCACAGCAAGGTGACCGCGTTGGCGGTGTTGGTTTCGGGCCTGCTGCTTGCGGGCATCGAGCAAGCGGCGGCCCAGGCAGGTCAGCCGCCTGGGGCCACGGCCACGCGGCCCGCGAAAACGCCGGAAGGACAATCGTCGGTGCCCAACGACAATCCGGCGGCCACGCGGACCGAGACGACCGGCGCCACCAACCAGGACGCCGGCGTCAAGAAGATGAACGAAGACGAGAAACAGAAGGTCGATACCAAGGGCAAGTAGTTCGCCTGGCAAGTAGTTCGCCTGAAACGTCGATCGGCGGGACCAGAGGAAAGGGCGCCGGCTATTCATCCGCCGCCCGAACGCTCCCGCGGCGCCCCCTGCGTCAGGGGGGGGGTTATTCCCCCCCCCCCCCTTTCCGCATTGCTCGACCGGGCTACCCGCCCGTTATTTCTTGACCGCGAATACCCAAATGACGCCGCCCTGCGGCACGTTATTCTCGACACCGACATTGTTGGCGGTCGCCAATGCGTCCTGGATGCGCTGCGCGTCGACGCCCCAGCCCGACTGGACGGCGATGTATTCGGTGCCGTCGACTTCATAGGCGATCGGCATGCCCATGATGCCGGAGTTGGTCTTTTGCTCCCAGAGCACGTCGCCGGTCTTCGCATCGAAGGCGCGGAACATGCGGTCGTTGGTGCCTCCGACCAGCACGAGATCGCCGGCGGTCGCCGTCACCGAGCCGAACAGCTGCGATTTCGGGAAGTTGTGCTGCCAGACCTTCTTTCCGGTGGCGGGATCCCACGCCTGCAGTTCGCCGAAATGATCGGCCCCCGGACGCGCCTTCAGGCCGATATCCTCGGGCTTGGTCCCGAGCCAGAGTTGACCTGGAACCAGCGGCACCTTCTCGCCGGTAAAGCCGCCGCAGAAATTCTCGTTGGCCGGTACGTAGACGAAGCGGGTCTTCTGACTATAGGCCGCCGATGGCCAATCCTTGCCGCCCCACAATGACGGACAGAACTCGACACGCTTGCCGATGACCGGCTTGTGATCCGGATCGACGACCGGCCTGCCGGTCTCGGCCTCGATGCCCTTCCAGACATCGGTCTGGACGAAGGGCCAGCCGGCCACATAGTTGATCTTGTCCGGCTGGCGCTCGAGCACCCAGAAGATCGCATCGCGTCCGGGGTGGATCAGGCTCTTGAACGAGCGGCCGTCCCTTTGCAGGTCGATCAGCATCGGGGCATCGACCTCGTCCCAGTCCCAGGAATCGTTTTGATGGTACTGGTGGAACGCCTTGATCTTGCCGGTGTCGGGATCGAGCCCGAGCACCGAGCTGGTGTAGAGATTGTCGCCGGGGTGCGTGGCGCCGGGCCAGGGCGCCGCGTTGCCGACGCCCCAATAGATCGTCCTGGTGTCGGGGTCGTAGTTGCCCGTCATCCAGGCCGATCCGCCGCCCGATTTCCAGTCGTCGCCGCTCCAGGTCTCGTGACCCGGCTCGCCCTCGCCCGGGATGGTGAAGGTCCGCCATAACTCCTTGCCGGTATCGGCGTCGAACGCGACGACGTAGCCACGCACGCCGAATTCGCCGCCGGAGCCGCCGACGATCACCTTGCCGTCGACGACCAGCGGCATCAGGGTCATGTACTGGCCCTTCTTGTAGTCCTGAACCTTGGTATCCCAGACCACCTTGCCGGTCTTGGCATCGAGCGCGACCAGATGGTCGTCCGTGGTGGCCAGATAGAGCTTGTCCTGCCACAACCCGACGCCGCGGCTGGTCGGATGCAATTGAAACAGGTCGTCGGGAAGCTGGCGCTTGTATCGCCAGTACTCGTCGCCGGTCCTGGCGTTGAGGGCGATCACCTGCCCCATCGGCGTTGCCACGAACATCACCCCGTTGTTGATGATCGGCGGCGCCTCGTGTCCCTCGACCACCCCGGTCGAGAAGGTCCACACCGGCGTCAGGCTTTTTACGTTGGAGGTGTTGATCTGATCGAGCGGGCTAAAGCCCTGCCCGTCATAGGTACGGCGATAAAGCATCCAGTTGCCGGGTTCGGGATTTTTCAGGCGATCGGCGGTCACCGGGCTGTAATTATCGATCGGGCCGGCGGCGGCACCGACCGAGATCAGGCACGTGGACGCGAACAGGCTCGACAATAGCCATTGCTTCGTGGTCATGGACGTTACCTCCCTGTCTGTTTTTTTAAGGCCGATTGATCGTGGTCATGCGGAATCCGGCGCGAGCCGGCTTCACCCTGCTTGCTGTGCGCCCACCTTTCCAACGAATGTTCCAGCTACCGTGAGCGAGCCGCCGGCGGCGGCCAGCGGAAGCGCCGCAAGACGCCGCGGCGCGGGCCCGAACACGACTTCGGCGCCTTGCCGCGGGTCGTATTCGGAATTGTGGCAAGGGCATTTGCAGACGTCCTTGTCGCCCGCCGCTCCCTTCACCCAGGACGTCACCGGACCGCCGGCGTGAGAACAGATCGCCGAATAGGCGCCGATACCGTCGGCAGCGCGCGCGCGCGGTTGGTCCTCCAGTTGGTCGGCAACGAGTTTTACGCCCAGCACTTCGTTCAACCGCGAGCCGTTGCGGATCACCGAGGTGGCCGGATCCTTCGGCCATGCCAGCACCGGCGGTCCGCCGAGCGTCAGATCCTGCGGCTTGATGACTTCACCTTCATGCTCGCCTTCGGAGAAGACCAGAAGGTCCCCCTTCCGGGGGCGCTCGGCGCTGCCCGGCTGGTCTTCCTCGGCGGTGGCAGGCGTCGACGCCGCGACGCCCGTCGCGATAGCGGCCAGGATGAGCGTGCGGCGGGTTTGATCTGAAGACGATGACATGGTCGTCTCGGGTTTGATACGTGAGACCGATTCAGATGCGGCGCCAGTGAACGGCCGAACTCGGCCGAAAAAGAGGCAACCGATCATGTTTCATGCGCGTCCCCGAATTTTTCATCCGGACGGGACGGCGCGCTTCGGAGGGCGTATTATTTGATCCGGGCACAGCAACGAACGATCGGGTCATGCGCCTTTCGCAGGTCAGCTCGGACGACACCGCGTTTGTGCAGCGCGTTATGGTCTCGCCTGAAGCGGTCGGACCGGAAGCTCCAGCTTCGCCAACCGTTCGATATCGGCCGCAACCGTCGAGACCGCCCTCTCATCGCATCTTCGACTTCAGCCTGATCGCCGCGCCATCCACCACGAACTTGCCGTAGCCGCGATGGTGAAGGGTCTTCGGATGGCGTTGCGTGGGATCGGTCCAGGCCTGCACCACTTCGAGAACGAACAGATTGTGCCTGTTCACCAGACGGCCATCGACCACCTTGCATTCCAGATTGGCGAAACACTCGGCGACCAGCGGCGCCGCCACGCGCCTTGCCTTGAGCGCGGTCAGGCCGAATTTTTCGAACTTTGCGACGTCGCGGCCCGAGCAATTTCCGACGTCCACGACCTTCTGGGCAAGCCGCGCCGCCGGAATGGCGATGACGCATTCTTTGGTCGCCCGCAGTGCCGCAAAACTGTAATCGGCGTTGCTGACCACGCAGGCCACCAGCGGCGGCTCGAACTCGACCATCATGTGCCACGACATCGTCATGACATTGGCGCGGCCGTCGCGGGCGGTGGTCAGAAGCACGACCGGGCCCGGCTCAAGCAGCTGATAGACTTTCGCCAGAGCCAGTCCCTTCATCGGCGCATCCTTTCGGGCAGGCGTCATGAGGCGACAACGCCGGGTGTGTTTTCAATGGCGAAATCTTGCCAAACGGGATGGACAGTGGTCAAAGAAGGCCACGCCTCGCTTGATCTTCGTCAACCGCTTCCTGCCTCAACCGGCGGATGCTGCAAGCCAATAAACCGCCCAAATAAACTGCCGAGAGGAAACACCATGACCGCGCCAGTCCGGGCCAAGCCCAGTCCGCAGCCTTTCGATTCGCCGCCTTCGGATTCGCCGCGCGGCATGGCGCTGTTGCGCGACCCGCTGCTGAACAAGGGGACGGCTTTCACGGAAGCAGAGCGCGACGCGCTCGGATTGCGCGGCTTCCTGCCCGCGCACGTGCTGTCGATGGAGGAACAGGTCGCGCGTTTCCTGGTCAATCTGCGCAGCCTGCCCAACGATCTGGAAAAATACATTGCGCTCAATTCGCTGCACGATCGCAACGAGGCGCTGTTCTTCCGGGTCGTGTGCGACAATATCGATGAAATCCAGCCGCTGATCTACACCCCGACGGTGGGCCTCGCCTGCCAGCGTTTCGGCCTGATCTTCCAGCGACCGCGCGGCATGTTCATCAGCGCCAACGATCGCGGGCGGATCGCCGAACTCCTGGCCAACTGGCCCTATCCGGCGAAGCTGATCGTCGTCACCGACGGCGAGCGCATCCTCGGCCTCGGCGATCTCGGCGCTCACGGCATGGGCATTCCGGTCGGCAAGCTGTCGCTCTATTCGGCCTGCGCCGGCATCCACCCGGAGCATTGCCTGCCGGTGATGCTGGACGTCGGCACCAACAACGAGGAACTCCTCAACGATCCCTATTACATCGGCCTGCGCCGCAAGCGCCTGAGCGGCGCCGCCTACGACGAATTCGTCGATGAATTCATCAGCGCCGCGCGCGCCGCCTTTCCGGGGGTGCTGATCCAGTTCGAGGATTTCGCCAATCATTCGGCGTTCCGGCTTCTGCACAAATACCGCGACACCATCAACGTCTTCAACGACGACATACAGGGAACGGCCGCGGTGGCGCTGGCGGGCCTGTTTTCGGCGCTGCGCGTCACCGGCGGCAAACTCTCAGAGCAGCGCGTGCTGTTCCTCGGCGCCGGCGAAGCGGCGACCGGGATCGCCGATCTCGTGGTCTCCGCCATGATGGCGGAGGGCGCATCCGAGGCCGAGGCTTTGAGGCGGACCTGGCTCGTGGACTCGCGCGGCCTTGTCGTGAAGAATCGCGCGGGCCTCACCGACCACAAGCTGCGCTATGCCCATGATCATGCGCCGATCGGCGACTTCCTGACCGCGATAAAGACTCTCAAGCCCACCGCGATCATCGGCGTTGCCGCCGTCGGCGGCGCCTTCACGCCCGAAGTACTGAAGACGATGGCCGAACTCAACGACCGGCCGATCGTATTTGCGCTCTCCAATCCGACCTCGAAGGCGGAATGCTCCGCCGAGGAGGCCTATCGCCATACCCAGGGCCGCGCGCTGTTCGCCTGCGGCAGCCCCTACGATCCGGTGAACCTCGGCGGCAGGAGTTTCGTGCCGCGCCAGGGCAACAATTCCTATATCTTCCCCGGCGTCGGTCTCGGCGCGATCGCCAGCGGATCAAGGCTGGTGACCGACGAGATGTTCATGGCGGCGGCGCACACGCTGGCCTATCTCGTCAATCCCGACGACATCGAGCAGGGCAGCCTCTATCCGGCGCTGCCGCGGATCCGCGAAGTCTCGGCGCACATCGCAATGGCGGTGGCCGAGGTCGCCTACAAGCGCGGGCTTGCGGCCGCGCCAAAGCCGAACAACCTGATGGCGTTCATCGAGTCACAAATGTACCACCCGCATTATTGAGCGGAGATTCGACGTCGTGTCGGGGCCAGGCGACGAGCGATCGCGATCCGCCGGCACTGTCTTGCGACAGCCGCGTTTCGCGCTCGCCGATGACGGTATCGCAGGGGCCGGCCGCCGGGGATGAAATCGCAGGCGCCGTTCGGCCGCGGCGATCACCCGCCGGACGGCCGAAGCCCGCGCCTTTCCAGGCAGCACTTCACCAAAAGCAAACAGGCCCCGCGAAAGGGCCTGTTTCCATCAAACCGCGTCCTTGGCGGCCTTGACCGGGCGTGCTCTGACAATCTTGCGCGCCGGCTTGGCCTTGAACATCATGGGCTCGCCGGTGAAGGGGTTGGTGCCCTTGCGCGCCTTGGTGGCCGGCTTCTTGATGACCACGAATTTTGCGAATCCCGGAACCAGGAACACGCCGGATTTCTTGAGCTCCTTGTAGCCGACCTCAGCGAGCGTCTCCAGAATGCCCTTGACGTCCTTCTTCGCCACTTCGTTCTCCGCAGCGATCTTCTCGATCAGTTGCGACTTTGTCATTTGTACTGCCATTTTGACTCCCACATGTTGATTCGCGTCCCGAACACTATTTCGGAATCCGCCTGAAAAGCAGGGCATTTCGCGATCTGCACAGCTTTGTTGAACGGCCCGGATGGCTCAAACACCTTCCAGGCCAGCAGCAAACGCCACTCCCGGTCTCTATATTGACTGACGCTCTTGCTGGCCAGTCCCATTACTGACCTGTTTTGTGCCACTTAATGACTCCCCCCTCAATTGTGTCGTACCCTCCGGCAGGGTCGCCCAGGCCCCCGCAAGCCCCCGGAAGGGGTGCCGCCAATAGCTGCGCCGAGGAGAATTTTCGATGGATTTCACGCGTCTGGAGATCAATCGCCGTACCGCGCTGGTGACGTCGGCGGCCATCGCCGCCGGCGTCATCAATCCGATGCGGGCGCTGGCGCAGGAGACGCCGCGCAAGGGCGGCGTGTTCAACGTTCACTACGGCGCCGAGCAGCGCCAGCTCAACCCCAGCATCCAGGCCTCCACCGGAGTCTATATTATCGGCGGCAAGATCCAGGAAAATCTGGTCGACCTGGACGGCAACGGCCAGCCCGTCGGCGTGCTCGCGGAGAGCTGGGAGGCCTCGCCCGACGGCAAGACCGTCACCTTCAGGCTTCGCAAGGGCGTCACCTGGCACGACGGCAAGCCTTTTACGTCGGCGGATGTCGAATTCACCGCCATGGCGATGTGGAAGAAGATCCTGAACTATGGCTCGACGCTGCAGCTATTCCTCACCGCGGTCGACACTCCCGATCCGCAGACGGCGATCTTCCGCTACGAGCGGCCGATGCCGCTGAACCTGCTGCTGCGCGCGTTGCCGGATCTCGGCTATGTCTCGGCCAAGCACCTGTATGAAACCGGCGACATCAGGCAGAACCCGACCAATCTCGCGCCCGTAGGTACCGGTCCGTTCAAGTTCGTGAAATACGAACGCGGCCAGTACATCATCGCCGACCGCAATCCGGATTACTGGCGGCCCAACGCGCCCTATCTCGATCGCATCGTCTGGCGCGTCATTACCGATCGCGCGGCGGCGGCCGCACAGATGGAAGCCGGCGAACTGCATTACAGTCCGTTCTCGGGCCTGACCATCGCCGACATGGCGAGACTCGGCAACGACAAGCGCTTCATCGTCTCGACCAGGGGCAACGAAGGCAATGCCCGGACCAACACCATCGAATTCAATTTCCGCCGCAAGGAACTGTCGGATATCCGCGTACGCCGCGCCATCGCGCATGCCATCAACGTGCCATTCTTCATCGACAATTTTCTCGGCAGTTTCGCCAAGCTCGGAACCGGGCCGATTCCGTCAACCTCGACGGATTTCTATCCGGGCCCGGACACGCCGCAATATCCCTACGACAAGGCAAAGGCGGTCGCCCTGCTCGATGAAGCCGGCTTCAAGCCCGGCGCGGCGGGCACCCGCGTCTCGTTGCGCCTGCTGCCGGCGCCATGGGGCGAGGACATCTCGCTCTGGTCGACCTTCATCCAGCAATCGCTGTCGGAAGTCGGCATCCCCGTCGAGATCGTGCGCAACGACGGCGGCGGCTTCCTCAAGCAGGTCTATGATGACCACGCCTTCGATCTCGCCACCG
>VFSW01006105.1_pt1 | contig 17745 bp, 14 predicted proteins | sample 5358111 | NCBI WGS metagenome assembly VFSW01 (sample SAMN11554181, study PRJNA540505) | mine drainage metagenome | isolation source: sediment from site ElyBrook_90M | place: USA: Ely Copper Mine, Vershire, VT | collected 2017
ACCCTAAGCCCCGGAGGCGGCAAAACCCCACGGCCGGTTCTGTGCGGGGCCCCAGCCGCCAACTGGGGCTGAGGTCTACTTGATGATGGCCCGCGCCACGCTTCGAGCCCAGACCGTCGCCTTCGCAACGGGAGGAGCGGCGGTCCTCCTCTGCGTCCTGGCGTTGACCGCGCTGCAGCTCGCGGATCTGCGTCGACTCTCCGAGGGCGGCCTCCTCCTCACCGCCGAGACGCGCGCCGTCGTCGCCGGCTGCGCCCTCGCCAGCTTGCTCCTCGGCGCGCTCTGGTGGCTCCTCGCCTGGCTCTACGCCCCCGTCCGGCAGCTGACCGGGCGGCTGGCGGCGCGGGCTGGCACCGCGCCCGAGCCCTGGCGCGACCTCCCCGGCTTCTCCGAGGTGACTGACCTCCAGACGCAGATTCACCTGCTGCTCGATCGCCAGCAGCAGCTGGGCGGGTTCAGCTACCTGGCGAAGCGCCTCTCGACGAGCGTGAGCCAGGTCGTGGCCGCGACCGAGAGGCATGGAGACCTCCTCGACCGCCAGTCGGCAGCCCTGCAGGAGGCCCAGGTCACCGCCCACCAGATCCGCGCCATGTCGACCGCCGCCGCCACCAGCGTCAACGCGGTCATGACCGCCACCGACCAGGCCGCGCAGCTCGGGACCACCGGCGAGGCGGCGCTCGAGAGCAGCGTGGGCGAGCTCACCGCGATCCGGGCGCAGGTCGACGCGATCGCGCAGCAGATCGCCGCGCTCGGCGAGCGCACGCTCCAGATCGGCGCGGTGACCGCCACGGTCAAGGACATCGCCGACCAGTCGAGCATGCTGGCGCTCAACGCCGCCATCGAGGCCGTCCGCGCCGGGCAACACGGCCAGGGCTTCTCGACCGTGGCCCATGAGATCCGCAGCCTGGCCGACCAGTCCATCGAGGCCACCCAGCGCGTGCGCGAGCTGCTCGAGGACATCGAGCGCGCGACCCGCGAGGCGATCCGCTTCACCGAGCAGGGGGTGCAGCGCATCGACCGCGGCCTCCAGGAGGTCCGCCAGAGCGGGGACACCATGCGCGAGCTCTCGGGCCTCGTGCAGCAGAACGCCACCGCCGTCCGCCAGATCGCGGCCTCGGTCGGTCAGCAGAACGCGGGCATCAGCCAGCTCTTCGAGGCCATCGAGGACTTTGGCCGGATGAACGCGGATGGGATCACCGGCCTCAACGCGACCGACGAGGCCGCCGCGGAGATCGAGCGCGTCTCGGCCGAGGTGGGTCAGGCGCTCATCGAACAGTAGCGCCACGCCCCCGCCGCGCTATTGCATCCGACTGCGAAACAGCCAGGCCGCCGCCGCGAGAGTTCCGACCGCGATGGCCAGCAGCGGCAGCGTCTGGTGCAGGACCTCCGCCGGCGGCGTGGCCTTCAAGAACACCCCCCGAGCCACACTCAGGAAATAGCGCAAGGGATTCAGCAGGGTCACCGGCTGGAGCCACCTTGGCATGTTCTCGATGGGCGTGGCGAAGCCCGAGAGGAGCGTGGCCGGCGCGATGAAGACGAACGCACCGAGGATCGCCTGTTGCTGCGTCGCGCACAGCGAGGAGATGAAGAGGCCCACGCCCACGACCGCCCCGAGGAAACACACCGCGCTCCCGTAGAGGAGGAGCAGGGACCCCCGCAACGGCACCTGGAACACGACCACCGTCGCGAGGATGTACAGGCTGATCAAGGCGAGCCCGATCAGCAGCGGCGGAATCGTCTTTCCGACGAGGATCTCGGAGGACCGGAGCGGCGCGACGAGGAGCTGGTCGAAGGTGCCGAGCTCGCGCTCGCGGGCGACCGAGAGCGCGGTCACGATCAGCGCCACGAGCTGCGCCACGACGGCGATCAACCCCGGGACGGTGAACCAGGTGAACGTCAGGTTGGGGTTGAACCAGCTCCGTACGACGAGGCGCGGCGCGGCGACGGGGCGATGGTGCAGCGTCCCCGCCTCGGCCACGAACGTGTCGACGATGGCCCCCACGTAGCTCGCGAGGATCTGCGAGGCGTTCGAGCGGCGGCCGTCGACGACGACCTGAACGCTCGGCGCGCGCCCGGCGGCGAGATCTCGCGAGAACGACGGCCCGATCTGCACCCCGCCCAGCGCGCGCCACTGATCGATGACGTCCCGCAGCGCCTCCGGGCTCGTGACCGCGTCGAGGTGGCCGAAGGTGGGGGATCCCGCCAGGCGCTGGACGAGCTCCTGCCCTGCCGCCCCCTCATCGCGATTGAGGATCACGAGGTCGACGTTCTTCACCTCCAGGGTCGCCGCGAAGGAGAAGAGGATCAGCTGCATGAGCGGAGGCCCTACGATGATGATCCGGCTTCGCGGATCACGCAGCACCACCAGGAGCTCCTTGACCACCAGCGCCGCGAGCCGGGTCCACATGTCAGCCGATCCTGTTGGGCATGGCCCGCACCGCGAGCGTGAGCAGGATCAGACCGAACACGACCATCGCGGCGATGTCGCGCAGGAACAGGGGCCACAGATCCCCGGCGAGAAACACCGTCTGCAGGCTCGGGATCAGGTACCGGGCCGGGATGACGTAGGTGACCCACTGGATTGGCGTGGGCATCGATGGAATCTCGAAGAGAAAGCCAGAGAGCAGGAAGGTCGGCAGGAAGGCCGAGATCATGGCGACCTGCGCCGAGAGAAACTGGTTCTTGGTGACGGCCGAGATGAGCAGCCCCTGTCCCAGCGAGGGGAGGAGGAACGCCGAGCTGATCGCGTACAGCGCGAAGATCGACCCCCGGAACGGAATCCCGAAGAGCTCGACCGCGACCAGCGCGCACACGGCCATCGACCCCAGGCCCAAGAGGTAGTAGGGCACGACCTTCCCGACCAGCAGCTCGAACGTCGTCACCGGCGTGGACATCACGGCCTCCATCGTGCCCCGCTCCCACTCCCGCGACACCACCAGCGCGGTGAGCAACGTCCCGACGAGCGCCATCACGAGGGCGATGCAGCCCGGCACGAGCGAGTACCGGCTGGTCCGGGCGGGGTTGAACCAGAACCGCTCCTCGACCACCGACTCCGCCGCGGTCGCGCCGGCCTCGGCGGCCCGAAGCCGCGCCCAGGTGGCCACGACGCCTTGCGCATAGCCTTGAACCAGGGCGGCCGTGTTGGGCTCCGCGCCGTCGAGGAGGAGCTGCACGTCGGGCACACTGCCGCGCTGGCGGGCCTCCTGGTCGAACGTCGCCGGGATCACCAGGATGCCTCGGATGTGGCCATCCAGCAGCTGCGCCTCGAACTGCCGGCGGTCCGTCCCGAGCTGGACCTCGAAGTAGGGCGAGGCCTCGAAGCTCGCCGCGAGATCGCGCGTGAGCGGGGTCGCGGCCTCCAGCACCAGGCCGATGCGCGTATGGGCCGCGTCGAGGGAGAGCCCGTACCCGAAGAGAAAGAGCAACACCAGCGGCAGCACCCCGGCGATGAGGATGCTGCTCGGATCGCGGACGATCTGCCGGAACTCCTTGCCGATCAAGGCGCCCAGCCGCCGCGCCCGCGGGCTCCGAGCCCCCCGGGCGCTCATGCGTCGACCCGGCCGTGATCGTGCGCCTGGATCAGGGCCACGAAGGCATCTTCCATCGTGGGGTCCGGCGACTGCGCGGTCCGGGTCTGCGCCTTCAGCGCGTCCGGGGACCCGAGCGCGATCGACTGCCCACGGTAGATCAGCGACAGCCGGTCGCAGTACTCTGCCTCCTCCATGAAGTGGGTGGTCACCACCACCGCCACCCCCTTCTCCACCAAGCCATTGATGTGGCCCCAGAACTCGCGGCGGGTGAGGGGATCGACCCCGGAGGTTGGCTCGTCGAGGAAGAGCGCCGCGGGCTCGTGCATGACCGCGCAGGCCAGCGCCAGCCGCTGCTTGAACCCGAGCGGGAGGTCCTTGGCCGAATCGGCACGGCGATCCCCGAGACCGAAGACGTCCACCATCAGCGCCAGTTGACGCCGCTTGCGCTCACCCGACAGGCCGTAGACGCCCGCGAAGAAGCCCAGGTTCTGCGCCACGCTCAGATCCCCATAGAGCGAGAATTTCTGCGCCATGTAACCGAGGTGGGCTCGCGCCCCCGCGGTGTCCCGTCGCAGATCGATCCCCGCGACCCTCCCCTCGCCCGCGCTCGGCTTGAGCAGCCCGCACAGCATGCGGAAGGTGGTCGATTTGCCGGCGCCGTTGGGCCCCAGCAAGCCGAAGATCTCGCCGCGCGCGACCTCGAAGGTCATCTCCGAGGCGGCCGCGAAGGTGCCGAAGCGCTTCGTCAGGCCGCGGGCCTCGACCACCGGCGCCGTGCTCGCCGCCAGCCGGGGCCTCGCCGCCGCGAGCCTCGAGGCACCCTTGGGCCCCCCGCCCAGCACGTCCACGAAGGCATCCTCGAAGCGCGGCGCGGTGGAAGTCACGATCGCGGCACGACCCGCGGAGGCGCCCCCGGTCGGAGGTGGCCCACCGGGGCGGGTGACGAGCCGAAGCGCGCTGCCCTGCAGCGTCCCGTCGATCACCGTGGGTTCGGCGAGCGCGGCCGCGAGGGCCAGCCGCCGCCTCCCGGTGATCCCCGTCAGCCGAAAGACCCGCCCCTCGGTCCGCCGCGTGAGCTCCCGGGGCGACCCCGCGAACAGCAGCTTGCCCTCATTGAGCAGCAGCACCTGGTCGCAGGCCTCGGCCTCATCGAGGTAGGCCGTGGACCACACCACGCCCACCCCCTCGCGCTTGAGGCCGCTCACCATCCGCCAGAGCTCGCGCCGCGAGAGCGGATCCACGCCCACGCTGGGCTCGTCCAGGAGCAACAGGCGCGGCCTGCGCATCAGCGCGCAGGCCAGGCCAAGCTTCTGCTTCATCCCCCCCGAGAGCTGCCCGGCCAGCCGCGTCGCGAAGGGCCTCAAGTCGGTGAACGCGAGGAGCTCCGCGAAGGTCCGCTCCCGGTCGCTGGCCGGGAGATCCCGGAGGTCCGCATACAGCCGGAGATTCTCCTCGACCGAGAGATCTTCGTAGAGCCCGAAGCGCTGCGGCATGTACCCGGTCGCCGCGTGGATCTGGTGCGAGTCGACGCGCGGATCAAAGCCCAGCACCTCGAGCCGCCCCTCCTCCGCCAGCAGCAGACCGGTCAGGAGCCGGAGGAGCGTGGTCTTCCCTGCGCCGTCGGGTCCGACCAAGCCCGTGATCTCACCCGCCTGGATCCGGCCGGAGATCCCGTCGAGCGCTGGCGCTCCGGGGCCGAAGCGCTTCGTCACCTGCGTCAGCGTGACCAGCGCCTCGGTCATCTCGTGAGCTCTCTCGGCGAGGGCGCGGGCTCGGTCGGGACCTGCACCGTCACCGGCATCCCCTGGCGCAGCTCGGGGCCCGGGTCATCGACGACGATGCGCAGCCGATAGACGAGCTCTGTGCGGAGCTCGGCGGTCTCCACCGCCTTGGGCGTGAACTCGGCCGCGGGGGAAATGAAGCCGATTCGACCTCGCACCGGCTGGCGCGGCGCCGAATCGGAGGTCACGGTCACCTCCATGCCGGGGTGGATCTTGCCCAGCTGGGTCTCCGCCACGTAGGCCCGGACCGCGACGGGTCGCACCAGGGAGAGCACATAGACCGTGTCCAGCGGCGAGACGATCGCCCCCGGCTCGCGGACCCGGGAGATCACCACCCCGTCGGAGGGGGCCAGGAGGCGCGTGTCGGCGAGCGCGGTCTGGGCCACGGCGAGTCGCGCCTGCGCGGCGGCCAGCGCCGCGCGCCCGGCGGCCACGTCCTCCCGCCGCGATCCGGCGATGGAGAGCTCCAGGCGGTCCCTGGCCGAGGCCCACCGCGCCTCGGTCGTCCGCGAGGCGGCCTGCGCGTCGTCGAGCGCGGCCCGGGTCACCGCGCCGTCCGCGAACAGGTGCTGCGCCCGCTCCAGATTCTGGCGAGCGTTCTCGAAGCTCGCGCTCGCCTCCGCGACCGCCGCCCGGGCCTGCGCCACCTCCTCGTGACGCGACCCATGCTGGAGCTTCTGAAAGGTCGCCTCCGCCTCTGCCACCTGCGCCTCGTCCAGCCGCACCTGGTCCTCGAAGGGGCTGGCGTCCAGCGCCGCGAGCTCCGTCCCGGCGGTCACGGACTGCCCTTCCTCGAAGGCCATGGTCCTGAGCCGGCCGGACACGCGAAAGCCCAGCTCCACCTGACGGATGTCGACGTTGCCGTAGAGCTGAAACGTGCTGGGGGCTTCCGGGTGCCCGCCGAAGTGGCTCGACCGAACCAGCCAGACGGCCAGCCCCGCACCGACCAGCACCAAGGGGAGAATCGCGAAGCGCGCACGCCTCAGGCTCATGGTTGGCTTCTCGCTTTCACGCCATCTCCCCCGCGACCGCGCGCACGCTCTCGCGCAGGATCTCGAGCAGCTGATCGAGCTCGGGGAGCGGGATGTTCAGCGCTGGCGAGAGGTAGACCACGTTGCCGAGCGGCCGCAGGTAGGCGCCGCGCTCGAGCGCCTCCTCGTACACGCGCCACCCCACCTCGGCCACGTAGCCCTCGCCGAGGTCGGCCTCGGTCTCGACCGGCCGCACCGTCGTCGCGCGACGCCCCCCGGCGCGAAGATCCGCGGCCCCCACGCTGCCGAGGACGCGCGTGGCCTCCAACAGCCGCCCGGCCAGCGGGTCCCGCGCCAGCGCCTCGAACCCCGCGCGCAGCCGCTCTTCCCTGACCGCGACGCCCGCGAGGACTCCTTCGTCCCGGTAGATCTTCAAGACCTCGCGCCCGACCGCCGCGCCCAGCGGGTTGCCGCCATAGGAGTGGCCGTAGAGAAACGCCCGCGCGCGCCCGCCCGAGAAGGCCGCGAGCACCTCCGCGGTCGCGAGCGTGGCGGCCATCGGCAGCACGCCGGCGGTGAACCCCTTCGCGGTGCACAGCAGATCCGGGACGACGTTGGCGCGGTCGCAGCCCCACATCGTCCCGAGCCGGCCATAGCCGGTGAAGACCTCGTCCGCCACGAGCAGCGCCCCGGTCCGCGTGCAGGCGTCGCGCAGGGCGTTCAGGTAGGCCGCGGGGTAGGTCTGCATCCCGGCCGCCCCCTGCAGGAGCGGCTCGACCACCGCGCCCGCGAGGCGTGGCCCCTGCTGCCCCACCGCCGCTTCGAGCGCGCGCAGCGCCTGGGGGAGCGCCGCCAGGTCGGCGGGCGGCGCGAGGTGCACGACCTCGAACAGCACAGGCGCGAACGGGCGGCGGAAGACCTCCACGCCTCCGAGACTCGTGGCCCCCACCGTCTCGCCGTGAAACGCGTTGCCCAGGGCGAGGAACACGCTGCGCTCGGGGTGGCCGATCTGGCGCTGGTACTGGACCACCATCTTCACCGCGGCCTCGACGGCCGTGGAGCCGTCGTCGGAGAAGAAGACCTCCGTGAGCCCCTTCGGCGCGACCGACGCGAGCTCCTCGGCGAAGCGCGCCGCCGCCGGGTGAGTGATCCCCGCGAGGCTCACGTGGCACAGCTGCTCGGCCTGCGCCTTCAGCGCCGCCACGAGCCGCGGGTGGTTGTGGCCGAGCGTCGAGACCCACCACTGCCCGTTGCCGTCGAGCAACCGCCGCCCGTCGGCGAGCTCCAGCCACGAGCCGCGCGCCGAGGTCACCACCAGCGGGGCGTGGTGCGCCCGCCACTCGTCCATCGGGGTATACGGGTGCCACACGTGGCCACGATCGGCCGCCAGGGTCGCGCGTAGGTCTCTTTCGGACATCATCTGACATCACCTCCTTACTCCCGACCTGCCCCCCTCGCCAGCGCGCTGGCCGGTGATAAAGTGCCGCCTCTTCTCGAGGCCTCTCGAATGCGCTCCTCCACTCGCCTTGCCACTCTGGGACTCCTCCTCTCCGCCTGCGGCTCTGCCGAGCCTACCCTAGACCTCCCCGGCGACGAGCTCGCGAGCTGCCAGACCTCCACCACGCCGCTCGGCGTCGATGTCTCCCACTTCGACGGCACGATCAGCTGGCCCACCGTGAAGAGCTCGGGCATCAGCTTCGGCATCGCCAAGGCCACCGAGGGGCTCACCATCCAGGACAGCGAGTTCGCCGCCAACTGGGCGGGCATGACCCAGGCCGGCGTCGTGCGCGGCGCGTACCACTTCTTTCACCCCGCCGACAACGGCACCCAGCAGGCCGACGCCTTCCTCGCCATGACCGGCGCGCTCGGCAGGGGCGACCTGCCCCCCTTCCTCGACTGGGAGGTCATCGACTCCTCCTCGGTCGCCACGAGCATCACCGAAGCGCAGCGCTTCATCGATGAGATCGCCCTGAAGACCGGGCTCACCACCGTCATCTACACCTACCCGAGCTTCTGGACCTCGACCCTCGGCAGCCCCGCCCAGTTTGGAGCCTACCCGCTGTGGTACGCGAGCTACGTCTCGACCTGCCCGTCGATCCCCGCCCCGTGGACCAGCTGGCTCTTCTGGCAGAACAGCGCGAGCGGGACGGTGCCCGGCATCCCAGCGACCGGCACGCCCGCCGCCGTCGACCTCGACGTGTTCAACGGCACGCTGCAAGATCTGCTCGCGCTCGCGGGCGACGGCGGCGCCGTGAGTCCGCCGCCGGACGCGGGCAGCCCCGATGCGGGGAGCCCCGACGCGGGTTCTCCCATCGACGCCGGCCCAACGCTTCTCGCGCAGGTGTCGGGCAACGACGCGCTCACCGTCGTGAACTGGCCCGACGCCCACATGGAGCTCTTCGCCAAGACCCCGAGCGGCGCCGAGATGCACGCCGCGACCACCGGCACCGGCGACAGCTGGTCCGCCCTGGCCCAGCTCGACACCGGCGCGCAGTGCGGCTCGGCCGCCGCCTTCTGGGGCGCCCCGTGGGTCTACCCGGAGCTCTTCAGCCCCCTGATCGCGGGGTCCACCGCCCACCTGTGGTGGACCGCGGGCACCGGCTGGAACATCTTTCACGCCCTCACCGGGGGCTCCAATCTCACCCACCTCTCCACCCTCACCTGGGCCGACGGCCACGTGTCGGTCTATGCCCTCGGCACGGATGGGACGATCTGGCAGAACGCCTGGAGCACCACCGCCTCGAACTGGACCGGCTGGAGCAGCCTCGGCGGGACCAACCTCGTCACCGGCGCGGGCACGCTCATGAAGACCGAGAACGTGGGCGAGCTCTTCGCCACCGATTCGAGCGGCGCGGTCTGGCACACCTACTCCGGCACCGGCGCGTCGTACCCGAATGGCTGGCACGCCTGGGTCGAGCTCGGCGGCGCGATCCTCGCGTCGCGCCCGTTCCCCGTGCGCTGGGCCGACGACCACGTGTCGGTCTATGCCCGCGGCGCCGATCACCTCCTGTACTTCGCCGACTTCTCGTCGAGCACGCCGGCCTTCGCCGCCGTCGATCCCCACACCAAGGTCGCGGGCGATCCGAGCGCGTTCATCACCCTGGACGGGCCGACGATCGTGACCCGCTTGCTCTCGGGCCAGGTCGTGCAGTCGACCTGGACCGGCAGCGGCTACTCCCCCCTCGCCCCCGTCGGCCTGCAGATCGCCGCCTCGGATCCGTTCGCCTGGCTGCGCGGCGACGGCGATGGCGAGGTCTTCGCGGTCGACCCCACCGGGGCGGTCCTGCACACGCTGCACGGCGCGAGCGGCTGGGCGAGCTGGAGCAGCCTCGGCACCGGGATCGACCCGTGCAGCTCGGTCGTCCTCCAGCCCGACGCGGGGCTCTTCGACGCGGGGATGAGGGTACCCGACGCCGGCGGCTCGCCCGAAGCGGACGGCGGCTTCAGCAACCCAGACGGCGGCCCGGTGATCCGCTACTACCCTGGCCAGGGCTGCGGCTGCGCGAGCGTAACGGGCTCACCCACGGTTGCCCTGCTGGGCCTCGCGCTCGCCGCGACCTGGCGCCGACGTCGCGGCTCGCGCCGCCCATCGCCGCGAGCGCGCTGAGCCAAACATTTACGTAAAGACGCAGCTCGCGCAACAGAGGCGACATGGCCGGGACCTAGTCTTCAGCGTAGGCAAGCATTCACCGCCAGCTGAAGGAGCCTGACCATGAAGACCCTCGTCGCCGCTCTCGCCTCGTTCGTCATCGGGGCCACGTCGTCCGTCGCCGTCGCCGAGGAGCCCGGGGGCGAAGGCCATCCCGGCCTCCACCTGCTGCTCAAGGCCGCGAATCTCACGCCCGCCCAGCGGCTCCAGGCGCACCAGCTCCTGAAGGCGGGCTGGGTCCAGCAGCGCGCGCTCCACGAGCAGCTGGAGACCCTGCACGCGCAGCTGGCCGACAAGCTCGCGAGCCCGGGACCGATCACCGCCGCGGACCTCGCGCCGCTCCAGCAGCAGCTCGCGCAGCTCAGGGGACAGCGGGAGCAGCAGCACACGCAGACCCTCCTGCAGATCCGCGCGCTCCTGACCGCCGACCAGCTGCGCCAGGTCGCGCAGACCCACGAGCAGCTGAAGAGCCTGCGCGCGCAGATGAAGGCGCTGCTGCCGGCCCCCGAGGACCTGGAACCCCTCGACGGCCCGATGCGGATGCTGGACCGCTGACCGCGCTCAGCGCGGCCGGTGCGGCACGGAGTGCTCCCAGTCGGCGAGGAGAGCCCGCAACGCGGTGACCAGCGCGAGCGGCTGGTCGAACATCAGGTGGTGGTGGCCCTGCGGGATCTCGACCAGGGGAGAGTCGCGCTCGAGGAGCTCGTACATGTACTCGCCGGTCTCGACGGGCACGATCACGCTGAGCTCCCCGCGGATGAGCGCCACCCGGCAGTGCACGTTCCGCAAGTACTCGTGCATCTCGTCCTGGTTCGCGCTGCGGAAGATGCGCGGGTCGAACTTCCAGCTGTAGCCTCCCGGGACGGCGCGAAACGAGTGACGGGCGACGTAGTCCACGAGGGTGGGGTCGGAATCGGGCTGCTCGGGCAGGAGCCGGAAGCGGCTCACGATGGTGGCCACGTCCGGGTAGACCTTGGCGTTCTGGAAGATGTTGCCCAGCGCGCCGGCCTGGCTCTCCGGGCTCGGGCGGCGCACCGGCGAATCCACGATGATCGCCCCCGCGAAGCTGGCGCCGTGCAGCGCGGCGGCGAGGATGGTCACGAGCCCCCCCAGGCTGTGGCCGATGACCACCGGCCGGCCAGGGAACTGCGCGGCCTTGACCACGTCGAGGATCTCCTGCGCCCACAGCTCGCGCGGGTAGCTCTCGCGGTGGCCGCTGTCGCCGTGGCCGCTCAGGTCGAGGGCCACGACGTCGTAGTGGCGGGCGATCATCGGGGCGAGCGGCCGCCACCAGTGGGCGTTGGCGGCGCCGCCATGCACCAGGACCAGGCCGGGCTTGCCGCGCTCGCCCCAGCGGAGCCAGTGGATCGGGCAGCCGCCGACCTCGATCTGGCCTTCCTCGTACGGGGTCGAGAGCGCCTGCGGGATCCACGCGGGGGAAGGCATGAATCATATTTGCCACGCCGATCCCCGGCGCGCACCGAAATGATATTCCTGAGTCCATGGTCGACCTCCGCCACCACACCCTCGATCTGGGCGAGATCGACCTCCACTGGGCCGAGGTAGGCGAGGGGCCGCCGGTGGTGCTCGTCCACGGGCTCATGGACTCGCACCGCACCTGGCGCGAGGTCTGGCCGCGGCTTCGAAGCCACCGCCTGCTGCTGATCGACCTGCCCGGCCACGGCCTCTCCGGCCGCCCGGACGCGCCCTACACCCCGGACTGGAACGCGACCCAGCTCCTCCGCTGGTTCGACCACCTGGGCCTCGACCGGTTCGACCTCGTCGGCCACTCCTACGGCGGAGGCCTCGCCCAGCTCCTGCTCCTCAAGTGTCCCGAGCGGCTGCGGCGGCTGGGCCTGGTCTGCCCGGGTGGCCTCGGCGCGCACGTGGACGTCGGGCTGCGGCTGGCCGCGCTCGCCCCGCTCCTCCTGCAGCTCGTGGGCGGCACGATCCTCGGCCCCATCGTCGCCGCGAACCTGCTGCGCGAGACCTCCAGCGACGCGGCCGCCGAGCTCAAGGTCATCGCCGATGGCCTGGCACAGCCCGGAGGCGCGCGGGCCTTCGCGCGGACCGTGGCGGCGGTGGTGGGGCTGCGCGGCCAGCGCACTACCTACCGCGACCGCGCCCACGACGTGGTGGACCTGCCGCCGATGCGCCTGTTCTGGGGGCGCAAGGACCGCGTGGTGCCCTACGCGCACGGCGCGGAGTTCGTGCGGGTGGTCACGGGCTGCGAGCTCGTGAGCTTTGAGACCGGCCACTTCCCCCACTGGGACGCGCCCGACCCCTTCGCGCGCGAGCTGCAGCGCTTCCTCGATGCGCCCGACCTGCCGCCGGTGCGGAGGCTGGCCGCGAGGTAGTGCCGGCGGCACCCTGCTGAGGACTTTGTCCATGGCCCCGAGGTGGGCCGGCTCCCCCCTTCCGGCGCGGCCGCTCCGGCGCTAGGCTTCGGCTTCGTGCACGGCCCACGGACATCGACATGAACCTCGCCGCGACCCTCGCCATGGCCCTCTCCGCTCCCACGCTCACGATCTCGTCGCGCGCCTTCACCGACGGCCAACCCATCCCCGCCAAGCACAGCTGCCAGGGGGCGGACGTCTCGCCTGACCTCGCATGGAGCGAGGGGCCGAGCGGCACCCGGACCTACGCGCTGATCGCCGACGACCCGGACGCGCCGGGAGGGACCTTCACCCACTGGGTCCTCTTCAACCTCCTCGCCCCCGCCCTGGGCGAAGGGGCCCGGGAGGGCACGCGCGGCACGAACGACTTCGGCAAGCGCGGCTACGGAGGCCCCTGCCCTCCGCCCGGCAAGCCCCACCGCTACCGGTTTCATGTCTACGCGGTCGATGCCCGGCTGAGCGGCCTGCAGGGCACCACCACCGCGGCCGAGCTGCGCACCGCGCTCACCGGCCACGTCCTCGCCGAGGGGGAGCTCACCGGCCTCTTCGCTCGATGACGCCGCCGCGGGCGTCGATGGCCGCCGCCCGGGGGGGCGGCTCCCCGCCCGCGGGCTGGGCCGCGCTGCGGCCGCACCTCCTCCCCACGCGCTTCTTGCGCGCCGACGCGCTCGACCAGGCCACCGGGGCCACGGTGTGGATCGCGAGCGAGACCGCGCAGCACACCGGGAGCTTCAAGTTCCGCGCGGCGCTCGCGGCGGCGCTCCACCGTCCGGCGCCCCGGCTGCTCACGGCGTCGTCGGGCAACTTCGGCGCCGCCCTCGCCGCGGCTGCCAGGCAGACCGCCAAGGGCTGCACGGTGGTGATGCCCAGCCGCTCGGCGCGGGTGAAGATCGCCGCGGTCGAGAGCCACGGGGCGACGGTGGAGCTCATCGACCCCGACCGGATCTCCCGCCACGCGCGGCTCGCCGAGCTCCTCGCGGCGGATCCGGGAGCGCAGGCCGTCTCGCCGTACGATGACCCCTTCGTGATCTGCGGCAACGCGAGCCTGGGCGAGGAGATCTTCACGGCCAAGCCGCCCGAGCGCACGGACGTCGTGGTCGTCCCCGTGGGCGGCGGCGGACTCTCGGCCGGCCTCTGCGTGGCGAAGGCGCTGCTCGCGCCGCGCTGCCAGGTGTTCGGGGCCGAGCCCGCCCTCGCCAACGACGCGGCCCGCTCGCTGCGCGCGGGCCGCCTGGTCTCGAACGCCCGCGAGCCCGACACCCTCTGCGACGGGGCCCGGACGCTGTCCCTCGGCGAGCGCAACTTCGCGATCCTCCGCGAGGAGCTCGCGGGGATCGTCGAGGTCAGCGAGGAGCTGGTGGTGCGCGCGATGGGGCTGCTCGCCGGGGCGCTCGCGCTCCGGGCAGAGCCCACCGGCGCCCTGGGGCTCGCCGCGCTCCTCACCCAGCCCAAGACCTTTCGAGGGCGGCGGGTGGTGTGCGTCGTCAGCGGCGGCAACGTCGACCCGGCGACCTACGATCGGCTGGTGCGGCGCTGAGCGCTTAGCGCCCCCAGACCACCGCGAAGGCGATCAGCGCCGGCAGCGCCTGCAGGAGCATGATGCGCCGATTCACGGTGATGCCGCCGTAGATCCCGGCCACCACCACGCAGCCCAGGAAGAAGCGGGCGAGGCTCGCCCCGCCGCCCATCAGCGACCACCCCAGGCCGGCCGCGAGGAAGCCGTTGTAGAGCCCCTGGTTCTTGGCCAGCGCCGCCGACTCGCGCGCGAAGGCCTCGGTGGTCTGGAAGAGGCGTCGGCCGGCGGGCGTGTCCCAGATGAACATCTCGAGCACCAGAAACGCGAGGTGCTGGAGCGCCACGAAGCCCACCAGGAGATCGCCGAAGAGTGCCATTGGACTCCACAGCCTAGCAAGAGACGGCCGCCGAAGGCGGGCGGTCAGGAGACCCCGCCGGACGAGCCCAAAGGCCGACCGGCTCCCGCCTCAGTGAACCGTCGCCTTCTGCAGATACACGTGCGCGGGCGACAGGAGGCCCTGCCCCAGCGACGTGGCGCCGCTCCACAGTGAGTAGAGCTCAGTGCCCGTCCCGCCCAGGAACTGGTAGCCCCCGAGCCAGGCCGGCACGGGGGTCTGGGCGCTGTCGATGAGCGTCGTGAAGTAGAAGGGCTGATCGGAGACGAGCGCGGCCGGGCTGAAGGTCGCGCCGTGATCCGTGGACTTCGCGTAGAACACGTGGCCGTTGCCGTCCCGGTTGTCGACCCAGCTCACCCACAGGTTGCCGGAGGAGTCGATGTAGGGCGACGCGTGGAAGTGCGTCGCGCAGCCCGGGTCGGCGTTCACCGTCACCCGCGACCAGGTCCGCCCCTGATCGCGGCTCGCGGCGAGGCGGATGTCGGTCGCGTTGTCGGCCGCCGCCACGACGTAGGCCACGTAGACCCAGCTGCTGTCGGGGGCGACCGCGACCCGGGCGCTGTCCAGCACGATCGCCTCGGCCATGGCGCTCACGAGCTGGTTCGAAGTGTGCTGCACCGCCCCCACCGCGCTCGGCGGGAACGTCGTGGCGTAGATCCCGCCGGAGAGCGTGCCCGCGATCTTCGTACCCGTGGCCTGGTCCTCGTAGACCACCGCGGACCCGCTCGCGTCGATCTCGACCCAGGCGGCGTAGCCGTACCCGGCCGAGTCGAACGCGAGGGTGGCGAGGTCGCGCGCCGCCCCGCGGGTCCCGTCGTCGAGATCCACCGGCGAGCTGTACTGGCCCGGGCCGGTCCCGCTCACGATCGAGATGCGCGACGCCCCGCCGAAGCCGTTCTGGAGGTCGGCGAAGACGATCGCCGGCAGCTGGGAGAGCGGGTTCAGGGCCGCGAAGGGCTTGTCGATCGGGTCGAAGCCCCCCGGCAACGCGTTGACCTGCCCCGAGAAGCTCACGCCGTTGGTGGCCGACTCGCTGACGTAGATCTCGCTCTGGGTCTGCGCCGCGTTGAGCCCGGCGTAGATCAGATAGGCGTTGCCCAGGGCGTCGCGGACCCAGCTGGGATCGTAGAGCACCGCGTCGGCGCTCGAGATCAGCGGGGCCTGGGTGGTGAAGGTGGCGCCGTCGTCCGCGGAGGTGGCGATGCCCAGCCAGTTGAAGGGCGAGCCCGCGTCCGACCCCCCCGCGTCGGGGATGGGCATGAAGGCGATCGCGAGGTGGCCCGCGGTGTCGGCGGTGAGCGCTCCCTCGGCCTCGGCGTAGGTCAAGCCGCTGCCGCTCGCGAGCACCGAGGCGCTCCAGGTGAGCGCCCCCGCGCCGCCCGGCAACGCGCCGCAGGGCTGGCCGCCGTCCAGGTGCCCGCCGCTGCCCACCACGTAGCTGCCGCAGGACAGCTGGCCCACCGCCGCCTCGGGGATGCAGACGCCGCAGGTGGGATCGCACGCCGTCCAGCCCGCGCGGATGTTGCACTGGCTGCTCGTGGTGCAGGCCGCGAGGCAGTAGCCGAGCCCGGGGATCAGCTCCGCGCAAGCGCCCCCGTTCGGACAGTCGGAGTTCTTCAGGCAAGGGGTGGAGCAGAAGCCGCCCGGGATCTCCGCCACGTTCTCGCAGGTCAGCGTCCCGGGGCAAGGGACGCTGGCGTTGCAGCTCTTCTCGAGCCCGGAGAAGCCCGAGCTCCCCGAGCCGCCCGAGCTGCTGCCACTGCCACTGCCGCTGCTCGTGCCGGTGTGGCCCGACGTGGAGCCGCTGCCCGAGCTCGACCCGCTCGAACCGCCGCTGGAGCAGCCGGTGGGGACGAGCGCGATGCTGAACAGCGGAGTGAGCATCACCCCGGCGAGGGCGAGGCCAGGGAGCGAGGACAGGAGTGGGCGCAGGGTCATTGGAGCCGATCAAAGCCCCAGATGGCCGACGGTGTAAAGTGCAATGCGCCCGCGCGCGCGGCCCCCTGGCGAAACGCCTGGCCCCTCCCCGGCCGCGGCGGCTAAGTTTCCGCTCACCCCCAATGGCCGCCACGACCTCACCGACGTTCGACGTGCTCGTGGTGGGGGCCGGCCCAACCGGGTTGACCGCCGCCGCGCAGCTCGCCGCGCGCGGGGTGCGCTGCCGGGTGGTAGACCAGCTGCCCGCCCCCGACCTCAAGTCCCGCGCGCTGGTCGTCCAGGCCCGCACGCTCGAGCTCCTCGACAAGATGGGGCTCGCCGAGCGGCTCGTCGCCGCCGGCCGCCGCGGGGTGCGCGGCAACGTCTACGTCGGCGAGGAGCGGGTGGTGAGCCTGGCGCTCTCCGCCGAGAGCGGCGCGGAGGACACGCCCTTCCCCTTCGTGCTCTTCGTCTCCGAGGCCGAGACCGAGCGCGTGCTCACCGAGCACCTCCAGGAGCTGGGCCAGCGCATCGAGCGCGGCGTCGCGCTGGCCGCGTTCACCCAGGACGCCGACGGAGTCTCCGCGACCCTGACTCACGCCGACGGCCGCGCCGAGATCGTCCGGGCCCGCTACCTCGTCGGGTGCGACGGCGCGCACAGCCGCGTGCGGCACGAGGCGGGCGTGGGCTTCCAGGGCGGCGCGTACGCGCAGGACTTCGTGCTCGGGGACGTCCAGATCGAGTCGGCGCTCCCCACCGACGAGGCCCACATCTTCCTGCCCGAGCGCGGCATCTTCGCGGTCCTGCCCCTGGCCGGCGAGCGGCGCTGCCGCCTGATCGCCGCGGGCCAGGGCGCGCTCCCCGACGGCGAGGCCCCCGAGCCCACCCTGCGGGATCTGCAGCGCCTCGCCGACCAGTGCGTGCCCTTCCCGGTGAAGCTCTCCGCGCCGACCTGGCTCACCCGCTTCCGGCTGCACCACCGCGGGGTCGACCGGTACCGCGTGGATCGGGTCTTCCTCGCCGGCGACGCGGCCCACATCCACAGCCCGGCCGGCGGCCAGGGCATGAACACCGGCATCCAGGACGCCTACAACCTCGCGTGGAAGCTCGCGCGGGTGGTGCAGGGTGAGGCGCCGCCCCACCTGCTCGACAGCTACCACGAGGAGCGCTGGCCGGTGGGCCACGACCTCCTGCGCTTCACCGACCAGCTCTTTTCCCTCGGGTCCACGCGCAACAGCCTGGCCCTCGCCGCGCGGCGCAAGCTCGCGCCGAGGCTCCTCAAGTTCGCGACCGCGACCGCCCAGCGGCGGGCCTTCCTCTTCCGGTTTCTCTCCGAGCTCTCCCTCAACTACCGGCGGAGCCACATCGTGGGCGAGGACTTCGGCGATGCCGACTGGCGCCACGGTCCCCAGGCCGGCGACCGCGCCCCGGACGGCCCGCTGCGCTCCAACCAGGGGGCGACCAGCGTCCACCGGCTGCGCGGCGGCCTCCCGTTCCACCTCCTGTTCTTCGCCGGCGAGCGCTCGACGGAGAGCGTGCTCGGCGAGATCGGCGAGCCGACGGCGAGCTGGGTGAAGGCCCACGTGATCAC
>VFSW01006106.1_pt1 | contig 17744 bp, 14 predicted proteins | sample 5358111 | NCBI WGS metagenome assembly VFSW01 (sample SAMN11554181, study PRJNA540505) | mine drainage metagenome | isolation source: sediment from site ElyBrook_90M | place: USA: Ely Copper Mine, Vershire, VT | collected 2017
TGCACCGTCAGGTAGGTCAGGTGGTGCTGGATGTACTCGGTCATCCCGCCGCCGGTCTCGCCCACAGCCGCTGTCATTCCTTCACCCTCGTTTCATTCCGATCAAGCCGAACCAATACCCAAATTGCGCGACGATCAAGCCGACGATCAGCGGCAGCGGCGGCAAGCGCCAGTGCGCGAACGCCGCCCACACGGCGACGATCGTCCACGTCCACTTCAATGCCTCGCCCGCGTACAGCGCGCGCCGCAACGTGGCGGGCGCGGCGATTCCCGGCAGGAACATGCGCCAGCCGAAGAGCGCGCTGCCGATCGCGACGGTCAGCCCGCCGACCAGCGCGGACCAGGCGGCCTCGGCGCCATCGAGCGCCAAGTAAGCCGACGCGACGACACACGCGCTACCTGTTTGCAGGAGCACGACGCGCATCACCAGCCGTTTTCCGTTGTCCGCGAAGCGCTTCATCGCGAAGGGGCCTCAAGTTCTCGGGGGCATACGGCGGCCGAAATTCCAGCCTGTCTTTGGCAGGCCGTCGCGGACTAAAAAGCCGGCGCATTATAGAGAGGCTTTCGCGCCGTCACAAGCCGATGATCGCCCTTGGGTTTTTGACAAATCCTGAGCGAGGCCCCGGCGGCCGTCGTCGGCTACTGGATGTGGCTCAGGATTCCTTCCAATTCGTCCAAGCTGTTGTAATTGACGACGAGCTTGCCCTTTCCCGATGAGTTGTGTTGAAACAATACCTTGGCACCCAATTTTTCCGCGAGTTCGAGTTCCAGGCGGCGGATGTCGGGGTCGATTCTTGGCGCTTCGTCCGATTTGGCTGCGGCCGGCGGACTAAGTAGTCGCCGCACGAGCGCCTCGGTATCTCGCACCGACAGGGATTTCTTCGCCACCAGCCCGCCGACCTCGGCCTGTTGCCGCCGCGAGTTCAATGCGAGCAGCGCGCGCGCGTGGCCCATCTCGATGTGCCTCTGCTGCAGGAGTTCCTTGACCTCGTCGGCAAGCTCCAACAAGCGCAGCAAATTGCTGACCGCTGCGCGCGAGCGGCCCACCGCATCCGCAACGCCTTGATGGGTCAAGCCGAATTCGTCGATCAGGCGGGACAAAGCGCCCGCCTCCTCGAGCGGATTGAGATTCTCGCGCTGGATGTTCTCGATCAAGGCCATCGCAACCGCAGCATCGTCGGGCACGTCGCGCACGACCGCCGGAATTTCCGCGAGGCCGGCGATCTGCGCTGCGCGCCAGCGTCGCTCCCCGGCGATGATCTCGTAGCGCTGCGTTTCCGAGGGATCGCGGCGCGCCAATGGCCGCACGAGAATCGGTTGCACGAGTCCCCGGGCTTTGATCGACTGCGCTAGGTCGTTCAAGGTCTCGGTGCGCATGTCGACGCGCGGCTGGTATTTGCCACGCTGCAGCAAATCGAGCGGCAATTGCGCCAAGCGGTCGCCGACCAAGGGCGCGGGCTCAAGGGTCGGATTGCCGGCGCGCTTCGCGAGCAGCGGACTCAATTCTGCCAGGCCACGGCCCAGGGACGGCTTCTTGCCGGACATCTTAAGGTTCCAGTGCGTGAATGACGGCTTCCGATCGGCGCCGATTATACGGGTGTGCGCGAATCTTCGTCGCGTCGAATCATTTCACCGGCGAGTGCGAGATAGGCGAGCGCTCCGCGCGACTCCTTGTCGTGCAGCAGCGCCGGCTTGCCGAAACTCGGCGCCTCGGCGAGGCGCACATTGCGCGGAATCATCGTGCGGAACACTTTTTCGCCGAAATGCTCGATCAATTGCGCCGAGACCTCGTTCGCCAGATTGTTGCGCGGATCGAACATCGTCCGCAGCAAACCCTCTATTTCCAAATCCGCGTTGATGTTGCCGCGGACTTGTTCGATCGTCTGCATGAGCGCGCTCAAGCCCTCGAGCGCGTAATACTCGCACTGCATCGGCACCATCACCGAATCGGCGGCGACCAGCGAGTTCAGCGTCAGCATGTTCAAGCTCGGCGGACAGTCGATCAGAATCACGTCGAAATTCTCGCGGATCGATTTCAGCGCGTTGCGCAGCTTGAATTCGCGGCCCGCGATCATCGTCAAGAGCCGCACTTCGGCCGCGGTCAGATCCTGGTTCGCGGGCATCAGCATGAAGCCGGCACCAGCGACCGCGAGCAAGGCCTCCATTGCGGTGCAATCACCGAGGAGGACGTCGCAAGTCGTGCGCTCGAGCGCGTGCTTGTCGATGCCGCAACCCATCGTCGCGTTGCCCTGGGGGTCCATGTCGATCAACAGCACGCGGCGCTTCGTTGCGGCGAGCGACGCGGCGAGATTGACGGCGGTGGTCGTCTTGCCGACTCCGCCTTTTTGGTTTGCGATCGCGATGACCCGTTTCATGGTCCGCTCGAACTGCGTCGGGCCCGACAGAGTTCCACAAGATGGCGCTCCTCGTCCAGTCCCGGAACGCGCAGACGATGCACGGCGAGCACTTGAAAGGTCTTCGGCACCCCGGCGAGCTCGGCATCCGGGCGTTTGCCCTTCATCGCGAGCAGCCGTCCGTCGTGAGCGCACAAATGTCCGGCGCGAGCGACGAAATCGGCGAGCGACGAGAGCGCACGCGCGATGACGGTGTCGAACAGCGGCTGCGGATGATAGTTCTCGGCACGCACATGGACCACCTCGGCGTTCGCGCAGCCGATGCGCGCGGCCGTGCGCTCGACGTATCGCGCCTTCTTGCCGGTCGCCTCGATCAAGACAAAATGCCGCGCGGGATTCGCAACCGCGAGCGGCAAGCCCGGGAAGCCCGCGCCCGTACCGACATCGGCGATGCGCGCCGCGCGCAAGAACGGCTGCACGCTCAAGGAGTCGAGAAGGTGTTTGTGCAGCATGCCGGGCCGGTCGCGTATCGCCGTCAGATTGAACTGTGCGTTCGCCGCGGCCAATTCATCGAGCAGCCGGAGCAGCGCGTCCTGCTGCTCCTCGCCGAGCGGCACGCCGAGCTCGCGCGCGCCGGCGACGAGAATTTCACGCTCCGTCGGTCTCGTCATCGCGACATCTCGTCGAGCGCAGCGTCGATGGCGTAATATTCGCGCGGATTAGCGGACAGAATCACGCGGTCATTATCCTCGCGCCATGGGAACATAGGAACGATGAGACGAGAATTATTTCGATCGATGAGGCTTGGCGCTCTGCTTCTCTGCGCGGGTTCCGTGGCGGCGGGCGCCGCAACTGCACCCGAGTCGCCGCGAATGGCGCGGCAACCGCTGAAGTTCGACGGGATCCCGCGCGCCGCGGCGTCGCTCGAGGACAAGCTCCAGGCTTATATGAGCGCTCGCGGCGCAACCGATTTAGGCTGGTCGCCGAAAGGCGAACTTCTGGTCGCGACGCGCTTTGGAGATTCCACGCAGCTTCACCTGGTGACGCGAGCCGGCGGCGAGCGCCGCCAGCTGACGTTCTTTGCGGACCCCGTCGATCAGGCGGCTTTCTCACCCGACCCGTGGCACGACGGGTTCGTGTTCTCCAAGGACGCCGGCGGCGACGAGCGATATCAGCTCTATTACCAGCGGGTGGGCGAGCCGACGGCGCGCCGATTGACGCCGCCGCACTCCGCGAACGGCGGCGCCGTCTGGTCGAATGCCGGCGGCGAGCTCGCCTTTTTCAGCGGGACGGGGGGCGGCCATGGCGACGACATCGACGTCATGTCGGTGCAGGGCGGTGCGGCCGCGCACGTCGTTCTCGCCGCGGACGGCTCGTTCGCGGTGCCGCTCGACTGGTCGCCGGACGATCGCCGGCTCCTCGTGCGGAAGACCGCCGCCGCGCAGGGTGCGCATTTGGAAATCGTCGATCTCGGCAGCGGCGCGCGCCACGAGCTTGCGCCGGATGCGCCGCCGGGCGCGATCACCGAGGCGCTCTTTTCACGCGACGGCCAGGGCGTGTACCTGATCACCGATCGCTATGGCGAATTCCGCCAGCTGCGTTTCTTGAACATTTTCACGGGCAAGGTGGCGAATATCTCCGGACCGGGTCCGGGAGACGTGGAGGATTTCGCACTGTCGCGGGACGGGCATTATTTGGCCTACGTGCGCGCTCAAGGCGGCAGCGATCGATTGGCGCTGATCGATCTGCGCGCGCACGAGGATTTGCCGGCGCCGGCGCTGCCGTCGACCGGATTCGTCCACTCCCTGCACTTTGACCTCCGGTGCAAGCGTCTCGCGTTCACGTTCGAAGCTGCGAATCGCCCGCGCGACGCCTATGTGCTCACGATCGCGACCAATCGAATCGAGGCCTGGACGCAGAGCGAGCCCGGCGCGGTCGATCTCGCGAAATTCGTCGGCGCGCGGCTCGCGCATTTTCCGACGTTCGACCGCGTCGGCGCAGACCCGCGCGAAATCCCGGTGTACTTGTTCGAACCCGCCGCTCCCGGCCCGCATCCCGTATTGATCCAATTCGGCGCGCGGCGCACGGCCTTCCGGCCCGGCTTCGATCCGTGGATTCAATTCCTCGTCAATGAACTCGGCGTGGCGGTGGTCGCGCCGAATTTGCGCGGATCGTCGGGCTACGGCAAGGAATTCGCCGCGCTCGGCGACGTCTCCCGGCGCGAGGACGTGGTCAAGGACATCGGCGCCTTGTTGGTATGGATCGAAACCCAGAAGAATCTCGACGCGAAGCGCATCGTCGTATCCGGCCGATCCTATGGCGGGTATCTCACGCTCGCCGCACTCGCGAATTTCGGCGACCGCTTGCGCGGGGGCGTGGAGATGGCCGCATCCTTCGATGGCCTATCGCCGATCCCATATGCCCAGAGAGTCGGCAAGCCGATGCTGATCGCTCAAGGCATCAACGATCCGCGCGTAGCGGTTGGCGAGGCCAAGGAGATCCTCGGATTACTGCGCAGCAATCGCGTCGAGGCCGGGCTCCTGCTGGCGACCGGGGAGGGGCATGAGTTGCGCAGGAAGCCGGACCGCGATGCCTACTACTCCGCATTCGCGCAATTCTTGACGCAGCGGATGCGCTAGAGGCGGCCCGCGCCGCCTCGAACGCGCCGGGCATTACTTGCTGTCGATCGTCGCGGTCGCGAGCGGCGAGCGCTGGCTCGCGAAATACGCGGCGACGATCTTGACGTCCGCGTCGCTCGCGAGAGATTGCGCCATGCCCATCATGATCGGATTCTTGCGCCGGCCGTTGCGATACGCCTCGAGCGCCTGCACGAGATAATCCTCATGCTGCCCGGCGAGCACCGGCGGCTTCGGCGTCAGCGGCACTGCGACCCCGAGGCCGTTCGCGCCGTGACAGGCAGCGCAGACCTGGGCTTGCGGCGGGATCTGGCCGACGACTCCCGTGCTCGGTTTGACGGGCTCGGGACCCTGCAGGTACGCGGCGATGTCCTGCATGTCCTGGTCGCTCAGCGAGCTCGCCTGGGCATGCATCGTCGGGTGCGGTCGATCCCCGGCCTTGTATTCCTGCAGCGCCGCGATGATGTAAGCCGCATGCTGGTGGCGCAGCATGGGAACGCGGTAGTCCGGATAGGCGTTCCGATAGTTCTCGATGCCGTGACAGCCATAGCAGGTATAAAATTTCTTCTGGCCGAGCTGCGCATCGCCTGCCGCATGCGCGGAAAGGGAAAAACCCGCGCCCAAAACGACGATGGCTGCGAGCCATGATCGGCCGATCGATCCAAGGTGCATCTGCTTCTCCGAGCCGCGGTGTCCAATTTCGGACACTGATGTTAAAGAGTGGCAGGCGAAAATGCCAGCGCCGGGACTCAGGGAACTTTGGCGAGGCCCTTGTCGTAGACGACATCCATGATGTTGTCGCGCCAGCCGCGCACTGCCGGGCTGACCAGATGCTTGGCCACGTAGAAATAGAGCGGCACGATCGGCTGGTCGCGCAGCATGGTCCGTTCCGCCTGCGCCATCAACGCGGCGCGGTGCGCGGCATCGCCCGCGGCGTCCGCCCGCCGGAGGAGGTCGTCATAGAGGGGATTCGAATAGCGCGGCAGGTTGATGCCGAAGCCCGTTTGCAGCACCTGCAGAAAGCTGTACGCATCGTTGTAGTCGCCGATCCAGCTCGCGCGGAACACTTCGGTGGCATCGGCGCGGTTGATATCCTGCAGCAAGGCCTTGAACTCCTCCGCATGCAGCCGCGTGTCGACGCCGAGAGCGCTCTTCCACATCGATGCGACCGCCACCGCAATCCGTTCGTGCAATTCGCCGGTGTTGTAGCGCAGTTCGACCTCGAGGGAGCCATGGTTCAGGTGCGCCGCGCGCAGCAGTTGGCGCGCGCGCGCTATGCGCTCCGGCATCGGCCAGTGCGCATACGCCGGCAGCGGCGGTGAATAGCCGTCGATGCCCGGCGGCACGAACGTATAGGCGGGCCGCTCGCCGCCCCCGGTCACCGACTCGACCAGGCGTCTGCGGTCTATGACCATCGACAGCGCGGAGCGCAGCGCGGGATTGTGCGCAAATGGCGCGCGCGTCAGATTGAAGCCGAGGTAATACACCGCGAGTTCCGGTGCGACGTGCAGCTGGTGCGGCAGGTGCGCCTCGACCCATGCGTATGCGTCCGGCGGGATCGTCGAGGTGATGTCGAGATCGCCCGCGCGATAAGCGCGCAGCTCCGCTGCGGAATCGTTCATCGTGAAGTATTCGACGCGGCTCAAGCGGGTCGCCGCGTCGTTCCAATAGAAGTGGTTGCGCTTCGCGACCAAATGCGAACCGAACTGCCAGCTCGTCAGCACGAAGGCGCCGTTGGACACCAGTACGCCGGGCTTCGCGAAGCCATGCGGATGCGCAGCGACGCTTGCGGCGTCGATCGGAAACGTCGCCGGATGTGAAACGATCGCGAGAAAATCCGGCGCCGCGTGGTCGAGCTCGACGATGAACGTCGCGGCATCCGGCGCCTTGATCCCCAGGGTATCGGGCGACGCGGCGCCGCGTTCGATCGCGGCGGCGTTCGTCACGGCGTCGAGCAATCCAGCGTATTGCGAGGCCGTCTTCGGATCCTCGAGCCGCCGCCAGGCGGCGACGAAATCTGCGGCCAGGACGGGTGCCCCATTCGACCAGCGCGCCATGGGGCGCAAGTGGAAGGTGTAGATCCTGCCGTCCGGCGAGACCTCGACGCGGTCCGCCGCCGCAAGGCGAGGCTTGCCGTCGGCGCCGATCGCCGTCAGCCCTTCGTAGAGATCCCGCAGTACGGTCAGCGCCGCTTCGGAGCGCGCGCGCTGCGGATCGAGGGTCTCCGGCTCCGCGCCGATGCCCCGGCGCAGGACCTGCGGCTGAGCGGCGCCCGCCGGCGCGCCTTGCGGCCGCCAGGCGGCGTACAGGCCCGCCGCCGCGAGCAAGACGGCGAGGATCGCGCCGAGTCCTTGGCGCTTGTTCAGCGCCGGATCCCGCCGCGGGGCGCTTCAAGCCGCGCGGTCACGCTTCTTCAAGTACACCAACAGCAAGGACACGGCCGCGGGCGTCAAACCGGGAATGCGCGCCGCCTGGCCGAGCGTCTCCGGGCGCACTTGCGCAAGCCGCTGGCGCGCCTCGTTCGACAAACCGCGCACGCTGGAGTAATCGATGTCGGCCGGCAAACGCAGTTCCTCCTGGCGCCGATGCCGATCGATCTCGTCGCGCTGGCGCTTCAAATAGCCGGCGTACTTCGCCTGTACGTCGACCTGCGTCTTGACTTGCTCGACGAGGCGTGGATCGCTGCGCCACGCCGCGGCTTGCGCGCCCGCGGCAATCACCGGCAGCCTCTCCAAGTCCGCGAACGCAAGCTCGGGACGCCGCAGCAGATCGATCGCATGCACTTCGCGCTGCAAGGGTGCGCCGATTCTTGCGGCGAGCGCCGCATCGACGTCGCCGGGCCGCACGACCGTCGCGGACAAGCGCGCGATCTCCACCGCCACGGCGTCGCGTTTCTGCTCGAAAAACGACCAGCGCGCGGCGTCGACCAGGCCGAGCGCGCGGCCGCGCGGCGTCAAGCGCAAGTCCGCGTTGTCCTCGCGCAGCGATAAGCGGTATTCGGCACGGCTCGTGAACATACGGTAAGGCTCCGGCGCGCCGCGCGTGACCAGATCGTCGACCAGGACGCCGAGGTACGCCTCGCTGCGATCCGGCCACCACGGCTCTCGATCCGTCGCGAGCAACGCCGCATTCGTGCCCGCGAGCAGCCCTTGCGCGGCGGCTTCCTCATAACCGGTCGTGCCGTTGATCTGCCCCGCGAGGAACAAGCCGGCGATGAACTTGCTCTCCAAGCTGTATTTCAAGTCGCGCGGATCGAAGTAGTCGTACTCGATCGCGTAGCCCGGCCGCGTGATATGCGCGTTCTCGAATCCGCGGATCGTGCGCACGAACTCGACCTGGGCGTCGAACGGCAAGCTCGTGGAGATACCGTTCGGATAGATTTCATGGGTATCGAGGCCTTCCGGCTCGACGAAGATCTGGTGGGAGGTCTTCTCGGCATAGCGCGCGACCTTGTCCTCGACGGATGGACAGTAGCGCGGCCCCCTGCCCTCGATCAGCCCGGTGAACATCGGCGAGCGCGCGCTCGCGTTGCGAATGATCTCGTGCGTGCGCTCGTTCGTCGCCGTGATGTGGCAGGGAACTTGTGCCGGATGCACTTCACGGCTTCCGAGGTAGGAAAACACCGGCCGCGGATCGTCGCCGTGCTGCTCGGGTAGCGCGCCGAAATCGATCGTGCGGCCGTCGAGGCGCGGTGGCGTACCGGTCTTCAGGCGGCCGACGCGCAAGGGAAGCTCGCGCAGCCGCGCCGCGAGGCGATTGGACGGCGGATCGCCGGCTCGGCCGCCCGCGTGACTCTCGAGGCCGACGTGAATCTTGCCGCCGAGGAACGTGCCGACCGTCAGCACGATCGCGCGCGCGCGAAACTCGATGCCGCTTTGCGTGACGCAGGCGGCCACGCGAGCGCCGTTCAGCACGAGATCGGCGGCCTCCTGCTGGAAAATCGACAGATTCGCTTGCGTCTCGAGCATGCGACGGATCGCGCGCTTGTAGAGAGTCCTGTCCGCTTGCGCACGCGTCGCGCGCACCGCGGGTCCCTTGCTCGCGTTGAGCGTTCTAAATTGAATCCCGGCCTGGTCCGCGGCGAACGCCATCGCGCCGCCGAGCGCGTCGATCTCCTTGACCAAATGGCCCTTGCCGATGCCGCCGATCGCCGGATTGCAGCTCATTTGGCCGAGCGTCTCGACGTTGTGCGTCAGCAGCAGCGTGCGGCAGCCGCAGCGCGCGGCCGCGAGCGCGGCCTCGGTGCCGGCGTGTCCGCCGCCGACCACGATGACGTCGAAGTTTGCACTGTAATGCATGGCTTTTGCGCGCAAAGAACCTTGGAACTCGGCCGCGTACTCTAAACGCCCGCCGCGCAAAGCGCCAGGAACCGGGAAGCGGCGCGCCGCGGCTTCGGTTCCCGCGGCTATTCGACGACGAGCGGAAAGCCTGCGAAATTCCCGCGCCAGGCCTTCGGCCCCTCCTCGTGCACCGATTCGCCGTCGCCGGTCACGGCGACCGTCACCGGCATGTCGCGCACCTCGAATTCGTAGACCGCCTCCATGCCGAGCTCGGGAAACGCGACGATGCGGCTGGAACGGATCGCGTTCGCGACGAGAAACGCAGCGCCGCCGACCGCGATGAGGTAGGCGGACTTGTGTCTGCGGATCGATTCGATCGCCTCCGGGCCGCGCTCGGCCTTGCCGACCATCGCGAGCAGGCCCGCGCGCGCGAGCATCGTCTCGGTGAAGCGATCCATGCGGTTCGCGGTCGTCGGTCCCGCGGGGCCGACGGCCTCCTGGCCGACGGGATCGACGGGACCGACGTAATAGATCACGCGCCCGTTGAAATCGAGGCCCTCCGGGAGACGCTTGCCCGCCTCGAGCAACGCGCAAATGCGCTTGTGCGCGGCGTCGCGCCCGGTCAGCAGCTTGCCGCTCAGGAGCAGCCGCTCGCCCGCCTTCCAGCGCGCCATTTGCGCGCGCGTCAGCCCGTCGAGCGAAACGCGCTGCGCGCTCGCGTCCGCGCTCCAGGCGACCTTGGGCCACAGAGCGAGGTCCGGGGCGCTAAAGCGCGCGGGTCCCGACCCATCGAGCGTGAAATGGACATGCCGGGTCGCGGCGCAGTTCGGAATCACGGCGACCGGCAGCGACGCGGCGTGGGTTGGATAATCCAGCACTTTCACGTCGAGCACGGTCGTGAGGCCGCCGAGACCTTGGGCGCCGATGCCGAGCTCATTGACCCGCCGATAGATTTCGAGCCGCAGCTCCTCGAGCTTGGAGCGCGGCCCGCGGGCGGCGAGCTCGGCAATGTCGATCGGATCCATCAGTGATTTCTTTGCGAGCAGCATCGCCTTTTCGGCGGTGCCGCCGATGCCTATTCCCAGCATGCCGGGAGGGCACCATCCCGCGCCCATCTCGGGCACCACGTCGAGCACCCAGTCGGCGACGCTGTCCGACGGGTTCAGCATCGCGAACGTCGATTTGTTCTCCGATCCGCCGCCTTTCGCGGCGACCGCGATTTCGACGCTCCCTCCCTCCACGAACTCCGTATGAATGACCGCCGGCGTGTTGTCGCGCGTGTTCGCCCGCGCGAAAGCGGGATCCGCGACGATCGACGCGCGCAGCTTGTTCTCGGGCTGCAGGTATGCGCGCCGCACGCCTTCGTTGATCATCGTCCCGAGGTCGCGGCGCGCATCCCAGCGCACGTCCATGCCGACCTTGACGAACGCGACCACGATGCCGGTGTCCTGGCAAATGGGCCTGTGCCCCAGCGCGCACAGGCGGGAATTCGTCAGAATCTGCGCGATCGCGTCGCGTGCGGCGGGGCTTTTTTCGATCTCGTAGGCGCGCCCCATCGCGCGGATGAAATCCGGCGTGTGGTAATAGGAAATGTACTGCAGCGCATCGGCTACGCTTGCGATCACATCGTCTTCGCGGATTACGGTCATGAGGCTCTCTGACTTAATGACGAACCAGGCAGCAAATCTATCAAGTTGCCTTAGGGCTTGGACAGCGAATCGCTACACTAGGCGGCAATGATCGGGAATCACGCGCGTAAAGCCGGCGCGGCCGCCGCCTTGGCCGCCTCGGCCGCAATGCTCGGCGCCGCGCAGCCGGCTCACGCCGCCGGCGCGTTGCGCTTCATCGATTGCCGGCTCGAGCACCCATTGCGCTTGAATTCCGTCGAGGCGCGCTGCGCAGCGTTTCCGGTCGCGGAGAATCCCGCGGCGCCCCTGGGCGCGAGGATCGCGCTCAGGGTGGCCCTGGTGCCGGCGCTCGACCAGCGCAGCCGCGCGGCGCCGCTGTTCATTCTAGCGGGCGGCCCCGGGCAAAGTGCGATCGATTTGTACGTCAGCGTCGCACCCGCATTCACCGACATTCACCGCTCGCACGACATCGTGCTCGTCGATCAGCGCGGCACGGGCGCGTCCGCCCCGCTGAATTGCGACTACCCCGACGACTGGAGCGGCGCTGCGGACGCGCTCGCGCTGGTGCGGCGCGCGACGCGTGCATGTCTCGCGAAATTCGGGCCGCGCGTGCGTTTCTACACCACGAGCGCCGCGGTCTCGGACCTCGACGCCGTGCGCCGGGCCATGGGCTATCGCCGGATCGATCTGTACGGCGCCTCGTACGGCACGCGCGTCGCGATCGAATACATGCGCCGCTACCCGGCGGCCGTGCATGCCGCCATTCTCGACGGCGTCGTCGATCCCGCGCGGCCGATCGGGCCTTCGACCCCGCTCGACGGTGAGCGCGCGCTCGCTCTGATCGTAGCGCGCTGCGAAGAGACGCGCGACTGCGCGCAGGCGTTCCCCGAGCTTGCGCAGGAACTAGCGGCATTGCGGCGGACGTTCGGGCCCGGGATCGTGCCGGTGACGCTCGACGATCCCGCGAGCGGCGCAAGGTTGACGCTGCCGTTTTCGCGTACCGTGCTCGCCGCAAGCTTGCGGTTCTTGTCGTACGGCAGCGCCGAGTCGGCGCTGCTGCCGCTGCTCGTTCATCAGGCCGCGGCCGGCCGCTTGGCGCCGATCGCCGCGCAGGCGCTGATAATGAGCCGGCGGATCGGCGATCAACTCGCGAGCGGCATGCAGAACAGCGTGATTTGCAGCGAGGACGCGCCGTTTTTCGGCAAGGAAGCGATCGATCGATCGCGCCTCGCGGCGACCTATCAAGGCACGGATCAGCTCGATGCGTTCGAGCAGATCTGCAGGATCTGGCCGCGCGGATCCGTCGACGCGGACCTGCACGCGCCGTTGCACAGCGACATACCGACCCTGTTGCTCGCGGGAGAGGATGATCCGGTGACGCCCCCGGGGGCCGCGCGCGCCGTCGCCTTGGGGCTTTCGCGCCATCGCTTGTTGGTGGTCGCCGGCGAAGGCCATGGCCAGCTCGCGACCGGGTGCATGCCGCGGCTGATGGCTCAATTCTTGAGGATCGACGCGCCGGAGCGCATCGATACCGCCTGTCTCGCGGCGCATCGGCCGGCGCCGTTCTTCTTGCGTCCAACGGGGCCCGCGCCGTGATCGAGGCACGCGGGCTGTGCAAGCGCTTCGGCGCGATCGACGCGGCGGTGCAGGTGTCGTTCGTGGCGCGCGACGGGCAGATCACCGGCCTTCTCGGACCGAACGGCGCCGGCAAGTCGACCTGCCTCAGGATGCTCTACGGCGTGCTTGCGCCGGATCGCGGCGAGGCGCGCATCGACGGCATCGACATCCGCGGCGAGACGTCGGCCGCGCGCGCGCGCTTAGGGGTCCTGCCGCACGCGGCCGCGCTCTACGGCAATCTCACGGCGCGCGAGAACATCGCCTATTTCGGCACCCTGCAAGGCATCGGCTCTGAAGCCCTGGCTGGCAGGATCGAGGCGCTCGCGGCGCGCCTCGGCATCGGCGATTTCCTCGACCGCCGGGCCAAGGGGTTTTCCCAAGGTCAGCGCGTCAAAGTCGCGCTCGCGCGCGCGCTCGTGCACGAGCCCGGGAATCTGGTGCTCGACGAACCGACCAATGGCCTCGACGTGATGGCGATCCGCAATTTGCGCGCACTGCTTGAGGGCCTGCGCGGCGAGGGTAAATGCATCTTGTTTTCCTCGCACGTCATGCAGGAAGTCGCGGCGCTGTGCGACCGTATCGTGATCATCGGCGGCGGCCGCGTGTGCGCGGACGACACCCCGGCCGCGCTGTGCGAGCGCAGCGGCGCGGCGACGCTCGAAGAGGCGTTCATGCGCATCCAGGGCGGCGGCGGGGCCTTGCTCTGATGCGCGCCGCGTGGACGGTTTTCGCCAAGGAATTCCTCGAGAATTTTCGGGATCGCAGGACGCTCGTTTCCGCGCTCGTCTTCGGCCCGCTGTTCGGCCCGCTGTTGTTCGGCGCAATGGTTTCGCGCAGCGTCGAGCAAAGCATGCTGAGCGCCGATCGAGTTCTCACGCTCACGGTGTCCGGCGGCGAGCGTGCTCCCGGTCTTCTCGAATTCCTGAGATCGCATGGCGTCAAGGTGAATCCCGTGAGCCTTTCCGAGCAGGGCGCGCGCAGCGCGGTGCGCCGCGGCCGCGCGCCGGTCGTGCTGCTGGTGCCGCAAAGTTATGCGGCGCGCTTCGAGGCCGGCGAGCCTGCGCCCTTGTACTTGGTCGCCGACAGCGCGGACTCCGAGACGCGCAAGATCGCTGCGCGCGCGGGCTCGATCCTCGCTGCGTTCGGCAACTCGATCGCGCAATTGCGGCTTCAGGTTCGCGGCGTGGATCCGCTTCTCGCCGTGCCGATCGCCGTGAACGACGTCGATGCATCGACGCCGGCGGGACGTGCGGTCGCCATCCTCGGCCTCATGACCTATTTCGTGCTGTTCGCGCTGCTGATGGGCGGCATGTACCTCGCGATCGATGCAACCGCCGGCGAGCGCGAGCGCGGTTCGTTGGAAGCTCTGCTGACGCTGCCCGTGCCGCGCGCGGCGCTCGTTGGCGGCAAGATCCTCGCGACTTGCGCCTATATGTGCATTTCTCTCGCCATCACGCTGCTCGCGTTCGTCACCGTGTCGCGCTGGCTGCCGCTCGACCGCTTGGGGTTGAGCAGTGATTTCGGGCCCGGCAGCGCGCTCGCTTTCTTCGCAATTTGCATGCCGTTCATTCCCTTGGGCGCGGCGCTGATGACGCTTGTCGCCTCGTTCACGAAGAGCTATCGCGAGGCGCAGACTTATTTGGCCGCGGTGCTGCTGGTGCCGACGCTGCCAATAGCCTTCGCGAGTATTTACTCTTTGAAAACAAAGACTTCACTAATGCTGATCCCTTCCTTGAGCCAGCATCTCTTGATGACCAGCCTGCTCAAGGACCAGCCCGTAAGCGCCGTCGACGTGATGATTTCGGCAGGCTCGTCGTTGGTGCTCGCCGCCGGTTTATTCGTGCTGACCGCGCGGCATTGGCGGCGCGAAACGATGCTCGGTTGATCGCTGAACTGCGGACGCGGGCCGGCATTAAGGCGAACTCGCCATGCAGATTGAGGGCGGTTCGGGTATAGGCAGAAGCTCCGCGTGCTGCTATAACATACTCGTAGATATAAAACCGTGTCGCAGTCGACACTTTTTTCGGGTGGGGGGGGCATGAAACAATCGGTTTATTTGCATGCGAACGTCGCCTTTCTTTGCACGATTTTGCTTGCATCCGCCGTCATGATGCTCTGGCTTTTCTGGCGATTTCCGCTCGCGACCGCGATTGCGACCGCCGCGGTGCTCACGGCCATGCTGATCTCGGCGCGCCTGGCCAAGTCGAGCGACTCGGATAGCCTGGCGGGCTTCAAGCCGCGTCGAAGCGGCCTCGGTTCGCACTGAGCCTGGGCGCCGCCGCCGCGCCAGGCGATCATTTGCCGATGCAGAAGCTGCCGAAGATCGCGCCCAATAGATCTTCGCTGGTGAACTCCCCGGTGATTTCCCCCAAGGCCTGCTGCGCGAGCCGCAAATCCTCCGCGACCAGTTCCGCGGCGCCGGTCGCGCGCAACGCGCTGTCGGCTTGGCTTAGATGCGCGTGCGCGCGCGCAAGCGCATCGAGGTGGCGGCGCCGTGCGCTGAGCGCGCCGGCATCGGCGGAAAAGTCCCCGGCGCTCGTGCGCAAATGCGCGCGCAGCAGTTCGACGCCCGCTCCGGTCTTGGCGCTCAAGTGAATGCGCGGCGGCCTTGCATCGAGTTCGGCGTGCGCCCGCCCGCCCGATAGATCAATCTTGTTGAACACGATCGTGAACGGCACGCCCGCTGCGATTCGTGCGACTTCTTCGGCCACGGCTGCGGTTTGCACCGGATCCCGCAATGCATCGTCGACGAGGTAAATGACCCGGTCGGCGCGCGTCATCGCTGCGCGCGCGCGCCTTATGCCTTCTGCTTCGACGGCATCGGCCGCGGTGCGCAGGCCCGCGGTGTCGATCAGATGAAGCGGGATCCCGCCCTCGAGGACTTGATGGCGCAGCAAGTCGCGCGTCGTTCCGGGGGTGTCGCTGACGATCGCGACCTCGTCGCCGGCGAGGCGATTGAGGAGGCTCGATTTGCCGGCATTCGGTAAGCCCGCGATCACGACCGTCAGACCTTCGACCAAGCGTGCGCCGCGGCGCGCGGCCGCTTGCAGCGACTCGAATGCGCCGAAGATATGCGTCAGGCGATTCCCGGTTTCGCGATCCTCGATGAACGGAATTTCTTCATCGGGAAAATCGATCGCGGCCTCTACCCGGACCCTGAGCCCGGTGAGCTCTGCCTGCAGCTCGCGGACGCGCGCCGAGAACTCGCCCTGCAGCGAGCGCACCGCGGCGCGCGCGGCCGCGGCCGAACCCGCATCGATCAAATCGGCGACCGCCTCGGCCTGCGCGACGTCGATCTTGCCGTTCAGGTACGCGCGCTGACTGAATTCTCCGGGCGCGGCGGTGCGGCAGCCGAGCTCGAGGAGGCGCCGCACCAGGGAATCGAGGACGACGGGGCCGCCGTGCCCCTGGAGTTCGAGCACGTGTTCGCCGGTGAAGGAATTCGGCGCCGGGAAAAAGAGCGCGAGACCCTGATCGAGGCTCTGCCCTGAAGCGTCGAGAAAGGCGGCGAACGCGGCGCACCGCGGCTCGGGCAACTCGCCCAGCACAGCCGCGGCAATCCGCGGCACCTCGGGACCCGACACCCGCACGATCCCGACGGCGCCGCGCCCGGGCGGGCTTGCGAGCGCGACGATGGTGTCGCCCGCCGTCATCGCTTATGGACCTCCCGGGCTCAGGAGCGCTGCTTGCTCGCTCCGCTCTGGACGATTTGATTGATGCGCCATTGCTGCAATATCGACAGCATGGTGTTTGTGAACCAATAGAGCACGAGGCCCGCCGGGAACCACGCCATCGTCGCCGTCATCACGAGCGGCATGAATTGCATGATCTTCGCCTGGGTGGGGTCGGGCGGCGCTGGATTCAGCTTGAACTGAGCGAACATCGCGCCGCCCATCAGCAGCGGCAGAATGAAGAACGGATCACGCACCGACAGATCGTTGATCCACAGCATGAACGGCGCCTGGCGCATTTCCACGCTCTCGAGCAGGACCCAATAGAACGAGATGAAAAACGGGATTTGCACGATCATCGGCAAACAGCCCGCGAGCGGGTTGATCTTCTCCTTCTTATAGAGATCCATCATCGCGCGGCCGAGCTTCTCGCGGTCGTCCTTGTACGTCTCTTGGATCTGCTTCATGCGCGGCCCGACATTGCGCATCTTCGCCATCGAGCGGCCGCTCGCCTGGCTGAGCGGATAGAAGATCAGCTTGATCAGGGCCGTGACGAGGATGATCGACCAGCCCCAGTTGCCGGTGATCCCGTGGACCCAGTACAAGGTCTTGAACAGGGGCTCGGCGATCACGGTCAGCTTGCCGTAATCGACGGCGAGCTCGAGCTTCGGACCCGCGGCCGCCAGTTGCGCTTGGAGCTTGGGGCCGACGAAGATCTTCTCGTGGAACGCGGCGCTCGCGCCCGCGGGCACGGTCGTCATCGGACCGGTGGCACGCAACATAAATTCGTGATCGTGGATCAGGAGCTGATACGCGAACGGCTGACCCGCCGCGGGAACGATCGCGGAGACGAAGTGGTGCTGGAGCGCAGCGAGCCAGCCGTTCGTGATCGTCTGCGAGAAACTGCGATCATCCTTGTTGTCGAGCTTGAGGTCGCGGTACTTGTCGCCGTCGTACACCGCGGGACCCATGAACGAGTAGGTCGCAACGTTGAAATAGGAGCGCTTGACGATTTCCCAATGGCGCAGGATTTGCGCGTAGCTCGCGAGCGAGCGCGGCGCCGTCCCGTTGTTCTCTACGTCGTAACGCACGTCGATCGCGTAGCTGCCGCGCCGGAACACGAAGGTCTTGGTGACGGCGAGACCTTGCCCATCGGTCCACGTCAGCGGGACACTGAGCTGCTCTGCGCCCGGCGCGAGCTCGTAGGTCTCCTTCGCGGCGGACCACATCGCCAGATGGTTCGGCACCGCCTCGGCCCCCTCGCCGGCGAGTCCTGTCTGGATCACGTACAAGGTCGACTCGCCATCGCGGTTCAACAGCCGTACCGGCACGTTCGGCTGGTCCTTGTGCAGCGGGTACTCCGGGAGATCGGCCTGTTCGAGCTCGCCGCCCTTGAGATTGATGCGCACGTCGAATACGTCCGTCTTGACCGTCAAGGCTGCGGCAGCCGCGGGCGCGGGGGGGGGGCGGGGGGGCCGGGGCGGACCCCCGGGGGCCGGGGGCGCGGGGGCCGGGGGGGGGGGCGGCGGGCGGGCGGGGCGCGGCGCGCGGGGGGCGGG
>VFSW01006107.1_pt1 | contig 17744 bp, 16 predicted proteins | sample 5358111 | NCBI WGS metagenome assembly VFSW01 (sample SAMN11554181, study PRJNA540505) | mine drainage metagenome | isolation source: sediment from site ElyBrook_90M | place: USA: Ely Copper Mine, Vershire, VT | collected 2017
GCCCGCCCCCGGTCAACACTCCCCTGCCCAGACCGCCGCCTTGCCCGAGCGCGACCGCGTCATCTTCGAACTCCTCTACGGATGCGGCATCCGCAACTCCGAACTCGTCGGCCTCGACATGCTCCACATCCAGTGGAAAAACGATGCCATCCTCGTCCGTGGCAAAGGCCGCAAAGAGCGTCTGGTCCCCCTCGGCGACGAAGCTGCTGCCGCCATCCGGACCTACCTCCCACTCCGCGAAGCCCGCCTCACCGCCGCCGGCAAAGCCAGACTCCTCCACGATGGCCCCCTCCTCACCAACCTCCGCATGCGCGGCGACTGCCGCCTCACTACCCGCAGCGTCGGCCGTATCGTCAAATCCATCGCCCTCAGCCGCGGCCTCGCCGCCGACGTACACCCCCACACCCTCCGCCACGCCTTCGGAACCCACATGCTCGAAGAAGGAGCCGACCTCCGCGCCATTCAGGAGATGCTCGGCCACGAACGCCTCTCCACCACCCAGCGCTACACCCAGCTCACCGTCGGCCAGGTCCAGAAGGTCTACGACGAAACCCATCCCCGCGCCAAATAGCAGACCGGTTGCGGCATCTCGGCAAGTGACTGCCGTCATTCCCTAATAACGCGGCACATTCGGATCGATCAATCGCGACCAGCCGTCAATCCCACCTGCCAACGACTGCACCCGTTCAAATCCCTGTTCCCGCAGCCACAGTGCCACATTCAGCGACCGCGCCCCATGGTGGCACATCACCACCACATGCTGCTCCGGGTCAAGCTCCGTATGCGCCCGCGAAGTGACCTCGCCCATCGGCATCAGCAACGAGTTGGCAATATGCGCCGTCTGGTGTTCCCAGCCCTCCCGTACATCCAGCAGCAGAGGAGCCTCGGGAAGTTGGCAAAGTTCAGCGTAAGTCTGTGGCGTAATCTCAAGTTCTAGCATGTATTAAGCATAGAACATTCCCCCAGCCGTTACCTCCAATGAACCTGCTTCAAGAACTTGCACCCACAGCGGTACACTGGACTATCGGATTGCATCCAAACAATCTGGCTGGGCCCGGTACATCCTGTTTCAAGAACGGCGGAGGCGAGTTGGAGAAGGTTCTGATTGTCGAAGATGAGCTGCATGCACGTACCGGCCTCACCGAACTGATCGAGAGTTGGGGCTACCGAGCCGACTGTGCCGCCGATGGCGTCGAAGGCCTCGAGAAGATCCTCGCCTGGACCCCAGCCATCGTCGTGACCGACCTCAAAATGCCCCGCATGGATGGCATGCAACTCCTCCAGCGCATCGGCGAACTCCCCCAGCGTATCGCCGTCGTCATGCTCACCGCCCAGGGCTCCATCGAATCCGCCGTAGAGGCCATGCGCATGGGGGCCTACGACTACATCCCCAAGCCCGTCGATCCCATCCGCCTCCGCACCATCCTCCAGAACGCCAGCCGCCAGCGCGAGGCAGACGTCGAACTCGAAGTCACCCGCCGCCAGCTACGCGACACCGGCATCCTCGGCCCGCTCGTCGGAAACTCCCCCCAGATGAAGGACATCTTCAACCTCATCGAACGCGTCGCCCCCTCCAACGTCTCCGTCCTCGTCACCGGAGAGAGCGGTACCGGCAAGGAACTCGTAGCCCGGGCACTCCACGAACTCAGCTCCCGCCGCAGCAAACCCTTCGTCGCCGTCAACTGCGCCGCCATCCCCGAAACCCTCATCGAAAGCGAGATCTTCGGCCACGAGAAAGGGGCCTTCACCGGCGCACTCGAACGCCGCGCAGGCTGCTTCGAACTCGCCGAAGAAGGCACTCTGCTCCTCGACGAGATAGGAGAAATGCCCGCCGCGACCCAGGCCAAACTCCTCCGCGTCCTCGAGGATCGCAAGCTCCGCCGCCTCGGCAGCAAAGTCGAAACCCCCGTCGATGTCCGCGTCGTCGCTGCCACCAACAAAGACCCCGAGCAAGCCGTCGCCAACGGAGAACTCCGCGGCGATCTCTACTATCGCCTCAACGTCTTCAACATCCAGATGCCACCCCTCCGCGAACACCTCATGGATGTCGTCCCCATCGCCGACAAGATGATCGTCGACATGAACGAGCGCCATCACTGCAAGGTCTCAGGCATGAAGGACTCCTTCGTCAAACGCCTCGAATCCTACGACTGGCCCGGCAACGTCCGCGAACTCCGCAACACCATCGAACGAGCCACCATCCTCGCCGGCTCCGGCCTCATCGGTGTCGAGCATCTGCCGCCACACTTCGGCGAGCCCGGCTTCGCTCCCCTCGCCAGCCGCCCGCGAGAACCCGGCAAATCCTCCGGCGTCCGTGATGTAGACGAGATCAAAGCGGAAGCGCAGCGCTATCTCAACGATCAAAAAACCGTCCATGTCGAGGTTGGCACCACCGTCGATGAGGCCGAGCGCCAACTCATCCTCAAAACCCTGGAGGCTACCCACAACAACAAAACCCGGGCTGCGGAAATTCTAGGTATCAGTGCGAAAACCCTCCAGAACAAGTTGAAGGAATACTCGAATACCACCGCTGTGACGGAGTAGCCTATGCAGCTCAAGACCAAGCTGGTGCTGTCGCTCTCGGCCTTGACCTGTGCCATCGTACTCGTCCTCTCCACCCTCTTCGTCTCTGAACTGCTCCGCCAGCGCATCGAACAAACCGTCGCCGCCAACGACGTTCTCTCCCACGAAGTCCTCCTCATGACCCGCCAGGCCGTCGAAACAGGCCTGCGAGCCCAGCCACCCATCGACCGCTCCGACGAAGCCCTCCACGCCGCCGTCACCGATGCCCTCCGCAGCAACACCGCGCTCGCCGATGTCATGAACGCCGTCGTCCGCTACTCCCCCACCGTGCAGGACGTCAGCGTCACCGATGCCCACGGAATCATCCTCATCAGCACCGACCCCGATGCTCTGGATCAGCAAGCCTCTTACCGCACCAGTCTCAGCACCGTCCGCGATGGTGGCATCGCCTACCAGACCCGTCAGGTCTTCGGAAAACCCCGCGTCTTCGATAGTGCCCAAACCCTCGTTCGCAACGGACAGCCCTTCCTCATCGTGCACGTCGGCGTACTCTCCACCTTCCTGCGCAACTCCTACGCCCCCTGGCTCAAAGCCGCGCTCCTCTTCGCCGGTCTCGCTGGTCTCGCATCCATCATCGCAGCCGGTCTTCTCGCGAATCTCGCTCTCTTTCCCATCGAACAGATCAGCCAGCGCCTCGAACACCTCACCCTCGCCGAAGGCATCGCCACACCTCTGCTCCCCGGTCCACGCCCCAAAACCAACGATGCCGTCGTCCGCGTCACCAGAACCATCGACCGCCTCGGCCAGCAGATTCGTTCCACCGAGGCTGGATACTCCGCCCTCCAGGCCAACCTCAACCAGATGCTCGACACCCTCCGCGACGGCGTCCTGCTCTTCACCGCCGACCACCGCTCCATCATGGTCTCCGATGCCGTCGCATACTTCCTCAACCTCCCCGAAGACTCCAAGCAGGACATGGTCGGGCTCCGCATCGAAGAGATCTTCCACCCCGAAACCGCCCTCGGCGCAGCCGTACTGGAGGCCTTCGCCAGCGGTCGCCCCGTCATCGCAGAGACCGTCACCCTGGAAGACGGACGCCAGGTCCAGATCACCCTCGACCGCATCGACGACGGACAAGGCGGCACCGGAAGCCTCGGCACCCTCCTCACCCTGCGCGATACCGAGTCCGCCCTGCAACTCGGACAGGAACTCGAAGTCTCCCGGCGCCTGGCCGCCATCGGCAAACTCACCGCCGGCGTAGGCCACGAAGTCAAAAATCCCATCAACGCCATGGTCGTTCACCTCGAACTCCTCCGCGCCAAAATCGCCGCAGCAGGCAACGGTGCCTGCGAAGGAGCACAACGCCACGTCGATATCCTCGCCGGAGAGATGCAGCGCCTCGACCGCGTCGTCCAAACCCTGGCCGACTTCTCCCGCCCCATGGAACTCCACCTCCACGAGCACGACCTCCGCCAGGTCGTCGCCGCCGTCCTCGAACTCATGGGCGCGGAACTAGCAGAAAACAACGTCCAGGTCCTCGTCGAAAACCCCCAGGAGGTCGTCCCCGTCCGGATCGACGCGGAACTCATCCGCCAGGCCCTCCTCAACCTCTTCCTCAACGCCATGCAGGCCATGCCCACCGGAGGAGAACTCCGCATTATCATCAAAAAAGACCAGCACTTCGCCACCGTCCAGATCGCCGACACCGGCGAAGGCATCCCACCCGAACTCCTGCCCCGCATCTTCGAACTCTACTTCACCACCAAATCCACCGGCAGCGGCATCGGTCTCGCCACCACCTATCGCATCCTCCAGATGCACGGAGGAGCCATGGACGTACTCTCCAACACCGACCCCGATTCACCCCAAAGGGGAACTACATTTACGCTAAGAGTGCCCCTCACCACCGGGATCGCAAACGACTCCCGTAAGGTAGTAACGGCAGGATCAAATCGTGGCTAACTCCGGCATCCCAACCCGGTCGCATCACAGGAGAACTCGTTGAACGTGCAAGGCTACATACGGCGGAAGCTTACGGCGACATCGCTCTGCCTCGCCCTGTCCGTCAGTCTCACGGGCTGCTTCCACAAACGAGTCCACCTCGCTCCCCTCCCTCCAACCATCACCCAGGTCGACACCGAACCCGTCTCCGATTCCATCGCCCAGATCATGGTCGAGCCACCCGACGAGCCGCTCCCCGATCTCCCCGTCGCAGCCGCCGCAGCCAAACCACACCGCGAGCGCCGCCGCATCGCACCCAAAACCACGCCCCCCTCCGCTCCCAACCAACTCGCCGTCGACGAGGAACCCGCCGACGTAGCCGCCATCGGCGACCTCACCACCGGCTCAGACGCCACACCCCAGCGTCATCAGCAGGCGCTCGACCTCATCGCAACCAACGACAAACGCATCAACGCCCTGCGCCCGGACATCCTGCGCAACCAGCGTTCGCAAATCAGCAAAATTAAAAACTTCCAGAAGCAAGCCCACCAGGCCCTCGATTCAGGAGACTCCGAAGGCGCCATGACCCTCGCCACCAAAGCCAAGCTCCTGCTCGACGACCTCGACAAGCCCAACGGCGGCATCTAGCCACCAAACCCCGCCCAGCCTCTACGCATCCGCACCGTGGCAGTTCTTGAACTTCTTACCCGAACCGCACGGGCACTTGTCGTTCCGCCCAACCTTCTCCCCGGTCCTCCGCGGAGCCCCACTCTGGCTATCGGCCGTCGCAGAGCTAGCCGCCCGCGCCTGCTCCAGCTCACGCTGCTTCTTCTTCTGAAACTCCTTCTCCAGCGCATCGATCGTCGTCGCCGGAGACCGGCTCGGCAACTGCATCGGCTGACGCTGTGGCGGCGGCATCGTCGCCCCAGCCGAAAGCGTCGACGTCGGCATTTGGCTCTCCCGCTGCGCCTGCAACTCCGCCTGCTGCTGCTGCGCCAGTTGCTGTGCCTGCGTCACCGCCTGTGCCTCCGCCAGTTGCTCCGCAGTCTCAATCGGAGTCCCATCCGGCCCGATAATCTGCATCCGGAACAGATGCCGTGCCGTATCTTCCTGGAACCGCAGCATCATCCCCTCGAACATCTCGAACGACTCTTTCTTGTACGCCACCAGCGGATCCTGCTGCGCATACCCACGCAGCCCAATCCCTTCCTTCAGGTGGTCCATCGCCAGCAGATGGTCCTTCCACAGCCCATCCAGCACCGACAGCATCACAATCCGTTCGTGATACCGCATCGCCGGCGCGCCCAGTATCTGTTCCTTCACGTTGTACCGGCCGCGCAGCTTCTCGAAGATCGTCTCGCCCAGTTGATGCCGGTTCATCGACGCTGCATCAATCTCGCCTTCAAACCGCACCCCGAACATGTCGTACAGTTGGTTGAACAGCGCTTCCATCTTCCACTCATCCGGATGCGACTTCTCCGGAGCGTTCTCATCCAGCAGGTTCGACAGAATCGTCGACACATAGTCATCCGTAATCAACTGCTTCTGATCCACACCCTCCATCAGTTGCCGTCGCAGGCCGTACACCGCCTCGCGCTGCTTGTTCATCACGTCGTCGTACTCCAGCACGTGCTTGCGCGACTCGAAGTTCTGGCTCTCCACCGCCTTCTGCGCCGCCTCAATCCGCCGCGAAATCATGCCCGACTCGATCGGAACACCCTCTTCCATGCCCAGTCGCTGCAGCAGGGTCGATACCCACTCCCGCGCGAAAATACGCATCAGATCGTCTTCCAGCGACAGATAGAACCGCGAAGCACCCGGATCACCCTGTCGTCCCGCGCGTCCACGCAACTGGTTATCCACGCGCCGCGACTCATGCCGCTCCGTGCCCAGAATATGCAGGCCGCCTGCCGCAATCACCGCATCATGCTCCGCCTTCGTCTGCGCAGCATGGGCCGCCGTCGCTGCATCCCAGCTCTCCTGCGTCGTCTCAAACTCCTGTCCGGAGTAGTAGAACCGCACCATCCCCGGCCCCGCCACCGGAGAGATCGCGCCCTCCGCCGCACTCACCGCACGTGCCTGGCTCTTCCGCACCAGGTCCTGACGAGCCATAAACTCCGCATTACCGCCCAGCAGAATATCCGTTCCACGACCCGCCATGTTGGTCGCAATCGTCACCATCCCCAGGCGTCCAGCCTGTGCAACGATCTCCGCTTCCTTCTCATGGAACTTCGCATTCAGCACCACATGCCGAACACCTTTGCGCTTCAAAATCTCGCTCAGCAGCTCCGACTTCTCGATGCTCGTCGTACCCACCAGCACCGGCTGCTTCAGCTCATGCAAACGGCTGATCTCATCAGCCACCGCAAAGTACTTCTCCTTCGCCGTGCGGAACACAACATCAGGATTCTCAATCCGTGACATCTTCCGGTTCGTCGGAATCACCACGATCTCCAGCTTGTAGATCTTGTCGAACTCCGCCGCTTCCGTCTCCGCCGTACCCGTCATGCCGCTCAGCTTCTTGTACATGCGGAAGTAATTCTGGAATGTAATCGTCGCCAGCGTCTGGTCTTCCTTCCGGATCGCCACGCCTTCCTTCGCTTCCACTGCCTGGTGCAACCCATCCGACCAGCGCCGTCCCGGCATCAACCGGCCCGTAAACTCGTCGACGATAATCACCTCGCCGTCCTTCACCACATACTCCACGTCGCGCTTGTACAGCGAGTGCGCCTTGATCGCCGTCTCCACGTGGTGCTTCAGGTCCCAGTTCTCCGGATCGGCAATATTCCCAATCCCCAGCAGCTTCTCAATCTTCTCCCAGCCCTCGTCCGTTACCGTAATCGCACGCGACTTCTCATCCACCACAAAGTCGCCGGTCCACGTCTTGGTCTCCAGCGTCTCCACCAGCTCGCCCAATTCCAGCTCCGGGATGATCACATTCACCCGCGCATACTTGTCCGTCGTCTGGTCCGTCGGTCCGGAGATGATCAGCGGAGTCCGCGCCTCGTCGATCAAAATCGAGTCCACTTCGTCCACGATGCAGTAGTAGTTGCCGCGCTGCACCTGGTCTTTGATCTCGAACTTCATGTTGTCGCGCAGGTAGTCGAACCCAAACTCATTGTTCGTGCCATACGTAATGTCCGACCCATACGCATCGCGCCGCTGCTGGTCGTCGAGGTCATGCACAATCACGCCCACCGACAGACCCAGAAACCCATAGATCTTGCCCATCCACTCCGCATCGCGCTTGGCCAGGTAATCGTTCACCGTCACCACATGCACGCCACGTCCCGCCAGCGCATTCAGATAGCAAGGCAGCGTCGCCACCAGCGTCTTGCCTTCGCCCGTCTTCATCTCGGCAATCTTGCCCGAGTGCAGCACAATACCGCCAATCAACTGCACGTCGAAGTGGCGCATATTCACCGTGCGCTTGCCCGCCTCGCGCACCACCGCAAACGCCTCCGGCAGTATCGCGTCCAGCGCAGCCTGCTCCGCTGCGTAACGCTCGTCGGCATCCTCAATCCCGGCAATCGCAGCAGCGATCCGCTCACGGAACTCCACCGTCTTGCCACGCAACCCATCGTCCGAGAGCGCCTGTATCGACGCTTCCAGCGAGTTGATCTGTGCCACAAGCGGCATAATGCGCTTCACCGCGCGTTCGTTACTCGTTCCAAAGACTTTAGCAATAACTGTATTGAGCAAACTGGTGTCCTTCGGGCGCACTTGCCCCAAGCATCAGTGTAAATGGTCTGCAGCGTCACCGGGGCAAACAGTGGTCACTTAGGCGGTTAGCCATCACAGACCTGGCCACGCCCCACCACCCGCGGAACCTCTCCCGCCGCCTATCCCGCCGTCACAATCTCCGAAAAATCCGCAATCCCGGAGAAATCCCCCAGTACCTCACGCAGCAAAGCCAGTCGGTTCGACCGCACCGCCGCATCCGGATCCATCACCATCACCGCATCGAAAAACGCATCCACCTGCGGACGTAGCGTCGCAATCACCTCCAGCGCAGCGTGATAGTTCGTCTCCGAACGCAACACCGCCACCTCCGAAGCCAACTCCGACGACCGCTCCCACAAAGCCTTCTCCGCCGCATCCGTCATCAACGACGCATTCACAAACTCCGCCGCGACCAACCCCTTCTCCGCAGCCTGCGCCAGAATATTCTTCATCCGTTTGAACGCTGCTGAAACCGCGGCAAAGTCGCCACCGCCCCGCACCACCGTCACCGCAAACGCCCGCGCCACCGCATCTCGAACATCCTCAGCCCCGGCCGCCAGCACCGCCTTCACCACGTCGTACGCCTGCCCCTGCGCCTCACGCAGATAGAACTCCAACCGCTCCGCCAGAAACCCGCGCACCTTCGCCGCCAACGCTTCGTTCTGCCCACAAGCAACCGTAGCCACCTCGCGCAAACTTAGCGGCAACGCCACCGTCGTCTCCGCCAGGATCTTCACAATCCCATTCGCCGCACGTCGCAGTGCAAACGGATCCTTCGACCCCGTCGGCTCCAACCCCAGCCCAAACATCCCGGCAATCGTATCCGCCTTGTCCGCCAGCGCCAGCACCGCACCCTCCACCGTCCGCGGCACCGCGTCCTCCATCGACTCCGGCAGATACTGGTCATAGATCGCATCCGCCGTCGCCTGGCTATAGCCCTGCGCCCGCGCATACAACCCACCCACAATCCCCTGCAACTCCGTAAACTCCTTCACCAGCTCACTCGTCAGGTCCGTCTTCGCCAGCACCACCGCCTCACCCAGCGCCGTCGGATTCAACGCAATCTCGCGCTCCAGCAACAGCCCAGCCAACCCCGAAGCCACCTTCCCCACCCGCTCACTCTTCGCCGCATAGCTCCCCAGTTCCTTCTGGAAAGTCACATTCTTCAGCAACTCCACCCGCTCCTTCAGCGGAGTGCGCTGGTCAAACTCCCAGAAGAACCGCGCATCGTTGAACCGTGCCCGCAGCACCCGCGCATTCCCATGCCGAATCACCGCCAGCCCCGCCTCATCCGCCTGCATATTCAGCACCGCCAGAAAATAAGGTGCCAGCTTTCCGCTCTTGTCCTCCACCGCAAAGTAGCTCTGATGGTCTCGCATCACCGTCACCAGAACCTCCTCCGGCAACTCCAGATACGCCGCCTCAAACTCTCCCAGCACCACCGACCGGTCCGAAGCCCACTCCGTCAAATGCGTCAGCTTGTCCACCAGCGCATGATCCTCCCGCCAGCGCAATCCATCTACCGTCCGTGTCACATGGTCCAGAGCCTTGCGAATCCTGTGCCGCCGCACCTCCACATCCGCAATCACAAACGCCTGCTCCAGCGCCGTCGCATACGCCTCCGGCCTGTCCACCACAATCTCCTGCGCACCAAACAACACCCGATGCCCATACGTAACATTCCCCGCTACATATCCAGCAAACTCCACCGGAACCACGTCCCCACCCAGCAGCGCCACCATCCACCGCACCGGCCGTACAAACCGCTCCGGCTTCCCTGCCCGCCAGTACATATTCTTCGCCCAGTAGATCCCCGCCAGTTCCTTAGGCAACTCCACCGCAATCACCTCCGCGGCGCCTCGCCCAGCCTTCACCACCACCGCCGCCAGGTACTCCCCCTTCGGCGTCGTCACGGTCGACAACTGCTCGACTGCCACGCCCGACTTCTTCGCAAACGCGACCGCCGCCGGTGTCGCCACGCCATCCTTATACGCAATCTTCACTGCTGGCCCCAGCAACTCTTCCGACACATCCTCCTGTCGCGCCACCACGCCCTCCACCACCACCGCCAGCCGGCGCGGAGTCGAGTAACTCCGACTCACCACCCCGCTACCCACCAGGCGCTCACGCTCCAGCATCCCCACCACCCGCTTCTGCAACTCCGCCTGTGCCCCCGCAATCATCCGCGCAGGAATCTCTTCCAACCCAATCTCAAATAAAAAATCAGCCATGTTCTCGCTCAATCTCCGCCGCACCGGCGGCCTTAAAACCCCAACTCAATCTCACTGGTGAAAGTGACCACGATTGCCACACAAAAACTCACATCATGTCCACGATTTTCATCCACCAACCGCCACGCCCTGCGCCGCATAAATCTTCGCCACGCCAACCACCAGCGTCCGAATCCGGGCCATAACTCCCACCCGCTCCGTCACCGAGATCGCACCGCGAGCATCCAGCAAATTGAACATATGAGAGCACTTAAGCGCCAACTCATACGCCCCCAGCACCGGAAAACGCTTCAAAGCCAGCGCATCCATCGCCTCAAATCCCTTCGCCTTCTCCAGCAACGCCAGACACTCCGCCTCATACAGGTTCAAATGCTCCCAAAGCTTCGAAACATCCGCATAATCAAACCCATACGCCGAATACTGCTCCTCCTCGGCCAGCCGAATCTCCCCGTAAGTCACCTGTTTTCCTGTATCTGGCTCCACCGCCCACACAATGTCATAGATCGAATCCACATCCTGCAAAAATCCCGCAATCCGCTCCAACCCATACGTAATCTCCCCACAAATCGGATCCAGATCCATCCCCCCACACTGCTGAAAATAAGTAAACTGCGTAATCTCCAGCCCATCCAGCATCACCTGCCAACCAACGCCCCACGCGCCGCCCACAGGCCACTCCCAGTTGTCCTCTTCAAACTTGATGTCATGTTCCTTCAGGTCGATTCCGATCGCCTCGAGGCTCTCCAAATACATCTCCTGAATCCGCACCGGTGGCGGTTTCAGAATCACCTGCAACTGCGTATGCCGAAACAGACGATTAGGATTCTCGCCATAGCGTCCATCCGCTGGCCGCCGCGAAGGCTGCGCATACGCAATCCGCACCGGCTTGGGGCCTAGCACGCGCAGAAACGTGTCCGGAGACATCGTCCCTGCCCCAACCTCAACGTCGTAAGGCTGTTGCAAAACACAACCCCGGTCCGCCCAGAAACGCTGCAACCTGAACAAAAGCTCCTGAAACGTCAGCGCCTTCTTCTTCTCCGCAATCGCCTGCATCCGCTCGTATCCTTCATAAAACAGTGAATCTTTCGATTGTAATAGCACCGCTGCAGGCCCAGCACAGCAGCCTCTGATCTAGTCCACCAGAAAATCAATGCGAAGGCTTCCGAATTGCAGTATCGGTCGACATCGGCTTCCCAAAATCCGGCGTCCCATCCGCATTCCATCCAAATCGCTGTATCCGCGGCGACCGCTTCCCTCCACACCCCTGATTCGAGCCAGCATTCGCATGATAGATAATCCAGTCTTCCTTACCATCCAGTGACCGGAAGAACCCATTGTGACCCGGCCCGAATACACCCGCTTCACGATCCTGCTTGAAGAAAGGATGATCGAACTTTTTCCACGAAGCCGCATCCAGCAGGTCAGCGCCAGACTTCGTCTCCAACACCCCCAACTCGTAGTAATCCGTCCAGCAGGCCGAACCCGAATACACCAGAAAGATATCCTCGCCGTGCTGCAGTATCTCCGGCCCTTCATTGACATTCACGTGCGGCATCTCCGGCCGATTCAGCAGGTCCCCTACCCGTTCCCACGGATAATCCGAATGGGACAGCATCACCCGCTTCGAATCTACCGTCCACGGATTCTTCAAGTGCGCAATGTAAATGCGCTGCTCCCCATCGCTGTCACCCTCCCAGCCAGACCACACCAGGTACTTCTGCCCCTTGTCCTCGAACACCGAGGCATCAATGGCCCACTTGTCCGCCGCATCCGCCACCTTGCCTTTGAATATCCACTCCCCCGCCAGCGGATCGGCCGCAGCATTCTCCACCACATAGATGCGATGCGATTCATTCCTTCCCGCATCCGCAGCAAAGTATATGTACCACTTGCCATCCATCCAGTGCAGCTCAGGAGCCCAGATCTCATGTGAGTAAGGCCCCTTGGCAGGCGGTGTCCAGACCACCCGCTTCTCGGCGTGTGCCAAATCCGTAATGTCACGCGTCTTCCATACCGTCAGGTTATTACCTGTCGTATTCATGTAGTAGTAGAAGCCATCATGTGTCACCACCCAAGGATCAGGACCCGTCGTCAACAGCGGATTGTGAAAGATATCGACACTCGACCCCATACTCTGGGCTGCCAGCGTCCCCACCGGTGAAGAACCAAACATCATCGCCAGCACAATCAAACCGCAACTCATCTTCATGGAAACTCCTGACCGCAACGATCTTCGCCGCACGCAATCTAGTTGGGTGCAACCAGTATCTTTCGCGTACCAAACTCAGGTGCTGTCGATGGGTCGACTGGAACCGTCGAAGGATCGGCCAGCACGTTCGCGTCTTGAATTGGCACCGAAATCCCTGCTGGCCGAATCATGTCATGACTCTTCGCTATACGTACCTGCAAGCTGTGCTCCCCAGGCGAACCACGGGCTGGCCGCGGAAACTCCACAATGTATCGCTCCCGGACGATCTCCGTAAAGCGCTTCAACTGCATATCCAAATCGACCGGAACCGCCAGCAGCACCACCCCACCTGTCAGCTGACACATCGCATTGAAAGCGTTCTCAGCGCCAGAACTCCACCGCAGCGAACCCGCAGCCGTCTGCGGAACATACGTCACACCAAAGATCGCCACCCCCATTGACTGTGCAAACACTCTCAGGTCGTTCCAACTCGTCTTACTGCCCCCATCCACCCCACTCGACATAGTCAGAATCACACGCCGTCCGGGTTGATCGCTCAACTGCCGCGTCATATACGTCAAGGCATCCCACAGATGTATCTTGGATTCGCAATCAGGCGAACGTGTCTTATCCGCATGCCGGTCTTTTGTACCCGAGCTAACCTGCCGCGCCGTCCACGACTGCAAAACCGCCGTCACTCCAAGCTGCAAAGAAAGCGGCCCAACCGGCGCATTCTGCTCAGAACGCACCATCTCACAATCCAATCCATACACCGAGACCCGATCATTCGGATGCAAGTATCCCGGAGCCAAGCCCGACAAAACCTTTGCCGCCATCGGCATCAACTCAGACTCGTCCCCATGTACATCCAGTAAAATCGCTAGCGAAATCGGATCGTTTCCTTCCAAACGTACATGCGACGCCGGAAACCACGGGCCGGAATCCAGACTCACAGAAAACCGCTCCCGAGCAATTGGCTTCACCTGCTCCCGCTTCTTGCTCAACACCAGCACCGGTATCTGTATCAGGTCCGCATACACATGCAACGTCGGAACGCCCGCATCCTGCGCTAACGCTACGGTTCCGCGGAACAGCAGTCCAGTCAGAAACGACCCCAATGCGATCAGCATCATCGCTCGGCCCAGCCCGCCATTTCCGCGTCCACATCTCATCTCGGAATTATCCCAGAACCAACTCAGGCCTGCGTATGCAATCTATCCCCAACAGCATCAAACATCTGTAAGATATTGTCATGTCGCTTCGCCGTTCTCTGCTCGCTCTCATCCCCGCTCTCGCCCTCACCACCAGCATTTGCCTCCACGCACAAAACAACCCCAAGCCAGAGACCATTGCGAATCCTCGGGCCGAGATCTACGCCGGCTACTCGTTCTTTACGGGCTCGCTCAATCACTCCTCGCAGCCCCCGGTCAGCAATACCGTTCTCAACGGATTTGATGCTGCCCTCAACGTCGAAACCTATCATGGCCTCTCCTCAGAGATCGAGATGTTTGGCGAATACGGCACCAACGACTCCCACCCCCAACACCCCACCTTCCTGCTGGCTGGCCCGCAGTACACCCACCACATCGGTCGCCGTACAGTCTTCGTGCACGGCCTTGGTGGCTTCACACACCTCAATAGCGACGCCATCGGCACCGGCCTGGCCTCTAACTACGCCCTCGCTCTCGAAGCCGGCGGTGGCATGGATACCCCGCTCTCGCCCCACGTCGCCCTCCGCGTCGAAGGGGATATGGTACGCACCCACTTCAACGCCAGCGACCCGAATATTCAGGGTCTACCCAGCATCTTCGGTAAGTTCACCTCTGGTCTGGTCTTCACCTTCTAGCCCAGCCCAGAAACTCAACAAGACGCTCTAAATCCGCCCCAGCGCTCGTGCGCTCAACAGCCGCCGCTCAAGGTGTCGTTCTAACGTATCAACGGCAAACCTCCGCAACTCTACTCCGCGCTCCTTTGGCCACGCCTCGGTTCCCAGCCCCTGCACTGTACCGCGAAAGATCCTTCCCGCATCCCGAACCGACTCAACCGACAGCCCGACGCTCCCACCCCGCCTGTCATCCTCACACGTTACGCCATCACTGGTGGCCGAGTACCACACCGTTCCACCCTTCAAATCCAACCCACACACCACGCAATGTCCCAACTCTGGCATCCACCCCATCAGTCGATTCATCCACAAGCAAAAATAAGTCACCGGCATCCACACCCGGCCCACCTGCATCTCGTCCAGCACGGCCAGCGACAAGCGGAACACCGCATCATCCACCGCCCCCTCCGGCAACTCTTCCAGCACCTCAGCCACTAACTCCAGCCCAGCCGTCCGAGCATAATCAATCGGCCGTGACAACGGCGAGGATAGTATCTCGAACGCATCCAGCCTCACCAACTCTTGCCGCGGCCTCTCGGCATAGGTCGCCCGCACATGCGTCATCGGTTCCAGCGCTCCGCCAAAACGTCTCCGACTCCGCAGCGCATGGCGCGCCACCCCCTTCACGCGTCCCTGCTCCCGAGTAAACAGACTCACCAGCAGGTCCGCCTCCAGAAACGGCCACGTTCGCAGTACGATCGCTTCACCTTGCCGCTGTATCATTCCCCAACCCTGCTCCTGGCAAAACAAAACGCGCAGCCCTGAGGCTACGCGTCTTGAAGCTTCCTGTGCCGTCCGTCGACTAGCGTCCGTAGTGCTCGGCGTTCTTCTCCTGGAAGGCTGCCCACTTTTCAGGCAGATCATCACCAGCATAGATCGCTGAAACCGGGCAAACCGGAACGCAAGCGCCGCAGTCGATGCACTCTACTGGGTCGATAAAAAGCTGCTCCGTCTCACCGTAGCCAGCCTCATCCTTCTTGGGATGAATACAATCCACCGGACAGGCATCCACACAAGCTGTGTCTTTTGTTCCGATGCACGGTTCCGCAATCACATATGCCATCTCTGTCTCCCTTACCTCGTCCTGAAAATTACTGCTGATTTATACCTAGACCTCGATTCTAGCAGCACATCGCGGCCATCCTGCAAATCCAATCCGATTGCCCTACTTCCCCGCCGCCTCTGCCCGCCGACGCGCAAACTCTGCCGGTGTCGGAATCGGCTCCAGACCTCTCCCCGCAAACATCTCAGTGAAAATATGCTGTAGCTCTTGTTTGATCAGCCCGTTCGTCGCCAGCACCTCTCGGCTGTCCAGCGTAAACTTCCCGCCATCAAAGTGCGTTACCGTTCCACCCGCCTCCTCCACCATCAGATACCCGGCCGAAGTGTCCCACGGATTCAGGTTGAACTCCCAGTACCCATCCATCCGACCGCACGCCACATACGCCAGATCCAGTGCCGCTGAACCGGCCCTACGAACTCCATGCGACCGCAGGGTAATCTCCTGATAAAAATGTATGTTCGGGCTGTCGTGCCGCTTATGACTAGGAAAACCAGTCCCCGTCAGCGACTCTTGCAGTGTCGCAGTCTTCGACACATGGATCTGCCGTCCATTCAGCCAGGCGCCCTTGCCTCTTTCCGCCGCAAACATCTCGTCCCGTAGCGGATCGTAAATAACTCCCGCGACCATCTCTCCATCCGCATCCGCTGCCAGCCCCGCCGGTCGTCGCTCCAACCCCAAAACCACGCAAAACACCGGAAACCCATGAGCAAAGTTCGTCGTCCCGTCCAGCGGATCGACATACCACCGATACTCCCCATCCAGGCGATCTCGCGTGCCTTCCTCCCCGTAGATTCCATGGTCCGGAAACGCAGCCTTCAGGCGAGCCACAATCAACTCCTCGCTGGCTCGATCGGCCTCGGTGACCAGGTCAACATCCCCCTTGTACTCTGCGGTCACGCCTTTTTCGTAAAAACCACGCAGCAACCCACCCGCCTGCCGTGCAATTCCCTCCGCTACATGTGCAAACTCAAACCGCTTTTCTGCTTTTCTCATCAAGATCCTCTCCCACCAGCTTAGTCCATTCGCCCCCTGCCACCGCTACGGAGCATCCGCATAATAGCCCGTTCGGAAGCGCAAGCTGTACTTTCCCTGCAGCGCCGCATCCTTCATCCGAATCTTGATCGTCCGGTAGGCCCCGTCCTTCTCCAACTGCGGTGCGTAATATCCCAGCACATACTGGGTCCGCAGATCGTCCGACACCTTCGCAAACGCCGGCACCAAATCCTTGGGCTCCACCACGTAGTAGTACTTGCCCCCGGTGTCGTCGGCCATCTGGATCAGTGCATGTTCGCCCCCCGTGTTGCGCCCAGCATCCGCATACACCGGCACAATGATCAGCGAGTACACCATCGCCCCCGCTCGTTGCGCCTGCTCCAACGCCTGCGTATAACGCGAACCGTGTGCTGTATCTCCGCCATCGGTAATCAGTACCAGCACCCGCCGACGACCCTCGTCCCCCTTGGTCCCTGCCAGGCGTTGCGACCCCAGATAGATTGCGTCGTATAACGACGTCTCCTGCCCATGCTTCAACTCCCCCAGCCCAGCCTCAATCTTTTTCTTCTCATTGGTAAACGGAACAATCTCCCGAACTGTATCCGAAAAATCCATCAGGTCTAACTCGTCCTGATCACGCAGAAGCGCTCGCACAAAGTGCTTCGCAGCGTCCCGCTCCAGTCGCTCGTTGCGCAACACGCTCTCGCTCGCATCGATCGCCAACACTATCGACAACGGCGCCGAAGACTCCTTCTCAAAAATCGCGATCTTTTGCGGCTTGCCGTCCTCAAGTATCTCGAAGTCATCCCGCCCCAACCCCGCCACCGGAGCACCCTTCGCATCCACCACATTCACCGCCACATTCACCAGCCGCGTCTCGACCCGAATAGTCGGCACCTCCTCAGGAACACGCCGCTCGATCGGAGCCTGCGCCAGACACTCAAACCGCCCCAGGCCACCCAGCATCAACCAAATAACTCCCAGCCACAGCCCGCCCACCTTCATCCCTGCGTCCCCTCCACCACCGGAGCAACAATACCCTCAGGGAAGGGCTTGCCATCCGCCAATTGCGCACCGGCCTCTACTACCACCGGAGGAACAATGCCCTCAGGGAAAGGCTCGCCATCCGCCAATTGCGCACCGGCCTGTACTACCACCGGAGGAACAATGCCCTCAGGAAAGGGCTCGCCATCCGCC
>VFSW01006108.1_pt1 | contig 17742 bp, 14 predicted proteins | sample 5358111 | NCBI WGS metagenome assembly VFSW01 (sample SAMN11554181, study PRJNA540505) | mine drainage metagenome | isolation source: sediment from site ElyBrook_90M | place: USA: Ely Copper Mine, Vershire, VT | collected 2017
GACAAACGGATTAAGAGTCCGCTGCTCTACCAGCTGAGCTAACGACCCGATCTGACATTATGCAATATCAAAAACGTCGCGCATTATCGCCAAAACGGCGCTGCCTGTCAAAAAATAATACCGTATGAAACGATCCCGGCCTGCAGGCAGACGACTATCACGCCTGGGTGCTGACGATCGTCCCGCTGATGTTCTGCCCGTTGCCCACGTCCTGCATCAGGTTCTGCAAAAAGGTCTGCAAGGTAGGTTGCGGCGCCGATGCGCCCTGCCCCTGTGCGCTGTTGATCGACGAGACCAGATTCTGGAAACTGGAATTGAGCTGGCTTAGCGAATGACCGGATGAACTCGCGGCAGTCGATGAACCGCCTGTCGTCGACGACAATTGCTGAAGCAGATTCTGAAGGTTTTGTGCGATGTGGGAGCCGTGATGGCTGCCCCCGACTCCCGAGACCGAGCCATCCTGATCACCCGTATTGCCGGATGCCTGGGAAAGCGACGAGAACAGATTCTGCAGGAATCCCTGCAGCGCGACCTGAGGATCCTGGGTCGATGCGTCTGGCGCGGCCTGTGTCTTGTGCGAGACATGCGTCTTTGCACTGCTGCCTGACAGGCTTTGATCCAGCGCATGGGTCACTGCATCCATGAAGTTCGACTTCCCGACGCTTTCCTTCCCATGGTCGCCATCGCCATCCCCACTGACGCGCTGGGCGCCCGAAGACAGCAAAGATGGCAGGCTGGCTAATGCTGACAAACCGCTGATTACATTCATCACGACCTCCAATTTCGGATATACGCCGGCTGGCTCATTACCGCAAACTGTAACTGCCAAGGCCGCGCGAAGATTCTCCGAAAAGAAGGGGAAAAACCGGCCAATTCAGGAGAGCCCCTCATTGGCCGGAATCTAACTTCAGTCATCGCCTCCATCGCGATGCCAACGTCCATGACCTTCTCCATGGTCACGGTAGCCGCGATCCCCCTCGCGATAGCCCTCTCCGCGATCTCCCTCGCGGTATCCTTCGCCTCCGCGATATCCATCGCTCTGACTGCCGATCACAGCCCCCGCTCCGCCGCCAATCGCAGCGCCCAGAATCGCGCCTTCCCTGCCGCCCATGCTTTGCCCGACCGCAGCACCAGCTGCACCGCCCAACGCACCGCCCAACAGCGTTTCACCATCCACTGCAAAAGCGCTTGCGCTGATGGACAGCAAAAGGGCGATTGCCAAAGTCTGTTTCATTGTTGCCTCCTGATTGAACAAAATGCGCAGCGATATTGCCTGAATTTGCGCATAGGCAGTTTAATTCCAAATCCGGACCGGATACAAGTCATTCCGACCGCCCCAGCACCTTGAGATACACTTCGAGATAGGCGCGTGCGCTGGTCTCCCAGGAAAAATCCTTGTTCATGCAGTGCTTGCAGAGCTTCTTCCATTGTTCCTTTTCACGGTACAGCGTCACGGCGCGTAGAATCGCCTCATACAGATTGTCCGCGGTCATGCCGCTGAATACGAAGCCGCTGGCACTGCCGTCCTGTAGGGTCTCAAGCGTGCAATCCACCACTGAATCGGCAAGCCCGCCCGTGCTGTGGACGACGGGAGGCGTGCCATAGCGCTGGCTATAGAACTGATTCAGGCCGCATGGCTCGAAGCGCGACGGCATGATGAATATGTCCGAGGCCGCCTCGATTCGATGCGAGAGCCCTTCGTCGAAGCCGATCATCGCGGCAACCTTGCCCGGATGGCGGGCAGCCAGCGCGCGCGCCTGATCCTGCATCACGCTCTCGCCGCTTCCCAGGATCACGATCTGCACGGGGATGTCGAGCAGCCTTTCCGCGATCTCGAGCAAAAGATCCAGCCCCTTCTGATGCGTGAGACGGCTCACCACCGCGAGCAGCGGGATGTCCGCCTCCACCTTTAATCCCATCTGTTCCTGCAAGGCGCGCTTGTTTTTCGCCTTGTCGGCCATGCGTCCAGACGAGAAATGAAAAGGCAGATGCCTGTCTGTTTCGGGATTCCACTCTTCGGTGTCTATGCCGTTCAATATGCCCGTGATGTCGTTGCTGCGCGCCTGCAACAGGCCCTGCATGCCGAATCCAAGCTCATCGCCCTGGATTTCGCGCGCATAGTTCGGGCTGACCGTGGTGATGTGTTTCGCATAGTAGAGTCCGCCCTTCAGGAAAGACATCCAGCCGTAAAACTCGATGCCGTCGATCGCAAAGCATTCCGGCGGCAGATGCAGGAGTGCCACGTTTCCGGCGTCGAAGTTACCCTGAAAAGCCAGATTGTGTATGGTGAGAACAGTGGGAGCGGCATCTTCTGCAACGCTTAAATATGCGCCCGTCAGACCGGTTTGCCAGTCGTTGCCGTGCACGAGATCAGGCTGCCAGGAAAGCGGCGTGCCGGAAGAGCCCAGGATGGCAGCGATTCTGCACAGCAGACCGAAGCGCTGCGGATTGTCCTGCCAGTCATGGCCGCTGGAGTCCAAATACGGACCTCCCTCGCGCTGGTATAGCGGGCAGTCTATCACCATCAGCTGCACGCCGTTTTCCATCGTGGAGGACAACAGCCGCAACGGAGGGAAACCCGGCAGGTCAGGAAAAATTGCGAGCGTTTCGCAAGAAGCCATCTGCGCCAAAACTTGAGGATAGCCCGGGACCAACACGCGCACGTCCAAACCGATCGCGCAGAGCGCAGCAGGCAAGGCGCCGCTGACATCCGCAAGACCGCCTGTCTTGATCAACGGCGCGATCTCGGACGTAACGAACAAAACTTTTAATTCAGCCATCAATACAACCCGGGTCATTTGTGAACATGCGATTATCGCATCATACCCGGCTCTATGGTTTAATTTGTCCCGCGAAACCGCGTCATTTCATATCAGTCGCTTTCAACGCGCTTAACGCCCCACACGTTTTCTGCATATTCCATGATCGTGCGATCGCTGGAGAACTTGCCCATGTTCGCCACGTTCAGTATCGCGCGCCTGCTCCACTCTTCCTTGTCCTGATAAAGCATGCCCGCCATGTCCTGTGTCGCGACATAGCTTGCATAGTCCGCAAGCAAGAGGTAATGGTCGTTGTGATGTGTCAGATTGTCGAATATCTGGCGGTACCTGTCCGGCTCACCCACCGAAAAGAAGCCGTTGTTGATCATATCCAGAACCTGCCTCAACTCCTCGTTGCCGTGGTAATAATCCCAGGCACTGTATCCCTGACTGCGCAACTGGGCCACCTGATGCGTGGTCAGGCCAAAGATGAAGATATTCTGTTCGCCAACCTCCTCCCTGATCTCGACGTTCGCGCCGTCCAGCGTGCCTATCGTCAGCGCGCCGTTCAGCGCCATCTTCATGTTGCCCGTGCCGGATGCCTCGGTTCCAGCAGTCGATATCTGCTCGGACAGATCGCTCGCCGGGAAAAGCTTCTCGGCAGACGAAACATCGTAATTGGGCAGGAACACGACCTTCAGCAGACCGTGCACCGCAGGGTCTTCGTTGACGATGCTCGCCACATCGTTGATGAGCCGTATGATCAGCTTGGCCATCCTGTAGCCGGGTGCAGCCTTCCCTGCAAAGATGATCGTGCGCGGCGTGATCGTGTGGCCCGCGCGTATCCGGTTATACAGGGTAATCACATGCAGCACGTTCAAAAGCTGGCGCTTGTACTCGTGTATGCGCTTGATCTGCACGTCGAACATCGAATTCGTGTCGACCTCGATTCCCGTTGCCTTCTGGATGTATTGGGCAAGACGCACCTTGTTCGCATGCTTCACTTCGCGAAAGCGGCTGCGAAACTCGGCATCTTCGGCATAGGATGCAAGCTTCTTGAGCTCTCCCAGCTCGCGCACAAAACTCCCTCCGATGCGCGATGCGATGAGCTCGGCAAGGCCCCGGTTGCACTGGTTTAACCAGCGGCGCGGGGTGATGCCGTTGGTGACGTTGATGAATTTGCCAGGGTAAATGCGGTTGAAATCCGCAAACAGTGTGGTCTTCAAAAGCTCGCTGTGGATCGCCGCGACACCGTTGACCGTGTGGCTGCCTATGATCGCAAGATGTGCCATGCGCACGCGCCTTCCGTGCTCCTCGTCTATGATGGAGACGCGGCGCAACAGATCGGTATCTCCCGGGAAGTGGTGGTTGACCTGTTCCAAAAAATGCCGGTTGATCCCGTAGATGATTTCGAGATGCCTCGGCAGAACATGCTCGAACTTCGCCACGTCCCAGGTTTCCAAGGCCTCCGGCATCAGCGTGTGGTTGGTGTAGGCGAAAATCTTCGTCACCAAAGACCATGCGAAATCCCACTTCAGGTGATGCACGTCCATCAGTTGATACATCATCTCGGCCACCGCGATCGCAGGATGCGTGTCATTGAGCTGGATCGCGACCTTCTCGGGAAGCTGGTTCCAGTCCGGGTGGTCGCACAGAAAATGCGAGAGGATGTCCTGTATGGATGCGGACACGAAAAAGTATTCCTGCCTTAAGCGCAGCTCCTTGCCGACCGCAGAGCTGTCATTCGGGTAGAGCACTTTGGAGAGGCTCTCGGATATGTTCTTGTCGTACACCGCGCTCAGATAGTCGCCCGCATTGAACGAATCGAGATTGAATTCGCGCGCTGCCTTCGCAGCCCACAGCCGCAGATTGTTCACCGTCTCTGTCTTGTATCCCGGGATGGGCACATCGTAGGCCATCGCCATCACGGTCTCGCCGTCCACCCAGTGGTGTTCGACGTTTCCATGCTCGTCCGGAAAATGCACGACATGACCGAAAAATTTCACCGCATACATGTGCTCGGGACGTTGGAATTCCCAGGGATTTCCGAACCGCAGCCAGTTGTCGGGGCGCTCGACCTGCTCGCCCTTCTTGATGCGCTGGTTGAACATGCCGTATTCATAGCGTATCCCGTAGCCCTGCCCCGGAAGATCGAGCGTCGCCATCGAATCCAGAAAGCAGGCCGCCAGCCTGCCAAGGCCCCCGTTGCCCAGAGCCGCATCGATCTCGGTTTCCTCGACGACCTCCATATTCTGTCCCAGCGCCAGCAGACTTCCGCTCAAAGACTGATCCATGCCCAGATTGAGCGCCGCATTCGAGAGGCTGCGTCCGATCAGAAATTCCAGAGAAAGATAGTAAAGCCGCTTGGGGTCCTGTTCGATGCAGGCCTCTGTCCGCTTCAGCTGCTTTTCGATGAGCCGGTCGCGCACTGCATGCGCAGAGGCTTCGAACCAGTCCCGATGGGTCGCAGTCTTGATCGACTTGCCTTCAGTGAAGATCAGGTGATTGCTCATCACCCGCTGGAATACAGCGGGATTGGACCTGTCTATCGGTTCGGAATCATTTGCACTCATGATAAATTTCCATAGTTATAAGTCGTTTGAAAGTCTCGGGTTAGCCCGCGATCAGCCTTGTTTCTCGCTGTGTCCGCCGAACTCGAAGCGCAATGCGGACAGAAGCTTGTCGGCGTAATCCGCCTCGCCGCGGGATGCAAAGCGGTTGAACAGGGCCGCGGTCAGAACGGGTGCCGGGGTGCCGGATTCGATCGCGGCGATGCTGGTCCAGCGCCCCTCGCCCGAATCGGACACCTTGCCGTCGAATCGGACAAGGCCGGCATCCTCATGCAGCGCATGCGCGGTCAGATCGAGCAGCCAGGAGCCCACCACGCTGCCGCGCCGCCACAGCTCGGCGACTTCGGCCACATCGAGATCGAAGCGCAGCATATCCGGCTCGCGCAAAGGCGTGGTTTCCGCATCGACGCGATGCTCTGCCGCGCCCACATTCGCATGGCGCAGCAGATTGAAGCCTTCCGCATAGGCCGCCATCAGGCCGTACTCGATCCCATTATGCACCATTTTGACAAAGTGCCCTGCGCCCGAAGGCCCGCAGTGCAGATAGCCCTTTTCCGCATCGCCAAGCGCACCGCTCCTACCCGCACTGCGCGGCGCAGCTTCCGCGCCGGGCGCCAGCGACTCGAATACCGGCTTCAAGCGCGACACCGCCTCATTATCGCCGCCTATCATCAGGCAATAACCGCGCTCAAGCCCCCATACACCGCCGCTCACGCCCACATCGACATAGTGAAGCGAACGCGCCTTCAGCGTGCGCGCCCTGGCGATGTCGTCCTTGTAATACGAATTTCCACCGTCTATCAGCACATCGTCGACAGAGAGCATGGGTAGCAGCTCGGAAATGCTTGCATCCACGACCGCGGCAGGCAGCATCAGCCAGACTGCGCGAGGCAGCTTTAGCCTGTCCATGAAATCCTGCATGCTTGAAGCGCCGATAGCACCCTCCTTGGCCAAGGCCTGCACTGCTTCAACATTGCGGTCATACACCACGCACTGATGCCCCGCGCGCTGCATGCGCCGCACCATGTTCGCACCCATGCGACCCAAACCTATCATCCCTATCTGCATTTTTCTTCTCCCATCGATGTCGGAAAAACCGCGCGGTCGACATGCCACACGGCACCAGTGATTTTTGCAGCGGGCAGCATCTCCCCATGCAATATTCGTTCCAGCGCAGAACGCTTGCCCTCGCCTGCAACCATGAACCATTTCAAGCGCGCCGCGTTGAGCGTGTTCATGCCCAGCGAAACGCGCTCTGCAGGCGGCTTGGGCGCGTCATATACGGCAACCACCGCCGCATCGTTCGCACTTTCTTTGCTCCCCGGAAACAGGCTCGCGGTATGCCCGTCCTCGCCCATGCCGAGCAGAACGAGATCGAGAGTAATGTCCTTGAGCACCAGCAAGTAGCGCGCTGCGGCCTCTTTTGCACCAAGTTCGGCCATCATGGCATGGATGTTTTCATCCGGAATCGCGATGTGATCTAACAGCGCATCGCGCACCATGCTGTCGTTGCGATTCGCATTCCCTTGCGGCAGACAGCGCTCGTCGCCGAAATAAACCTGCACATGAGCCCAGTCGACATCGAGGCGCGCAAGCGCTTCATAACAGCGTCGCGGCGTCTGGCCGCCTGCCAGAGCCAGCCTGAACACCCCGCGCCCTGCAATCGCCTGTTTCGCAAGCAGCGCGATCTCCTTAGCGACCGCACCCCCCATGGCTCCGGCATCTTCGTGCACATGCATCCCTGCATCTGGCCTCTTCATCGCGCCATACCCGCTGCCCGCAAAGCCGGGCCGTAAAGCGCTGCCCTGTCGTTCAATATCACTTTGACCGGCATCATTTCCAACAAATGGCGCATCCTGCCCTTGTCCAGAAAAGCCTGAAGAAACGCGCCGCCGATGAGCGCGGGCAAAATTTTCGGCGCGATGCCGCCGCCTATATAGAGCCCGCTGCTGCTCATGACTTTCAGCGCGAGATTGCCCGCCTCGGCGCCCAAAAGCCGCACGAAGCAGTCCAGGGTCTCTACGCATATCTCGTCGCTTCCATCGAGCGCAGCCTGGCTTATCTCCGCCGCGTCGCGCCGGACCGAAGATGAGCCCAGGCGCTCTTGCAAAAACTCATGCAGGTTCACGAGCCCCTCTCCAGAGACCACGCGCTCCCAGCTCACATGCTGATGCTGTCTTTGCAAATGACGCAACAACCCGATCTCCAGTTCGCTGCCGGGACTGAAGCTGGCATGCCCGCCCTCGGTCGCAAACGGCAGATGATGCTTTCCATCCCAGTAAAGGCCCGCCTCGCCAAGACCCGTGCCCGGCGCGATCACCGCCGCATTGCCCGATGCATCCATCCTGCCTTGCTGCAAGACCAGCAGGTCTTCCTCCCCCAGCGCTAACAGCCCGCAGGCTGTCGCCTCCAGATCGTTCAGCAGCAGGCAGCGTTCAAAGCCGAATCTTTCCTGCAACGCGTCCGCATCGATGCGCCAGGGCAGATTGGTTGCCTTCACGATCCGCCCCTGCACCGGGCCTGCGATGCCGAAAGCAGCGCTTGGCGATGATTCCGATGCGACGAAATCGGCAAGCAGCACTTCGAAGTCTGGAAATTCGCGGCTCGCATAAATTTTTTCGCGCAGAATTTTTACATGCGTCCCATCGACTTCGACCAGCGCAAGCCGGGTCTTGGTGCCGCCTATGTCGCCTGCCAAAACGGTATGCATCTTAATACGCCTGCAGGTCCGCGCCGTCAAGGTTCAGCGAATGGCGCCAGAACTGGTCTTCCCGGTCGAACAGCCGGTAAGTGCCGCGCGGCCCCCAGCTTCCGGCCTGATAGGTATTGATGAAATCGCGTTCCATCGACCAGACCTTGATGATGGGATCGACGACCCGCCAGGCGGCCTCCACCTCGTCTATGCGCAGGAACAGGGAATGATCGCCCAGCATCACGTCCAGCAACAGGCTCTCGTAGGCGCCGAAGTCTTCATCGCTGCTCTTTCTGTAGGTCGCATCCAGACTGATGCTGCGCGTGTGCAGATCGAGGCCCGGCTCCTTGACCTGCATCTCCATCTTCAAACATTCGTCAGGCTGTATGCCGAGCATGATCCAGTTGGGCTGCGCGGGGCCCTGCCGCGTGAAGCGCATCAAGTCCTGCGGCGGCTTCTTGAAGCGTATGCTGATCGCAGAGCTGTTCTCCTGCAGGCGCTTGCCGGTGCGCAGATAAAACGGCACGCCCGCCCAACGCCAGTTGTCGATGAACAGTTTAAGCGCGGCATAGGTTTCCGTGGTGCTGTCGGTCGCAACGCCCGGCTCATCGAGATATCCCGGCACCGCCCTGCCTTCGATGTTGCCGCTTGCATACTGGCCGCGAAACGCGTGGGCATGCACCGCGTTCTGTGTGATCGGGCGTATCGCCCTTAGCACCTTGACCTTCTCGTCCCTCAAATGTTCCGCATCCATCGTCACCGGCGGCTCCATCGCGACCAGCGTGAGCAGTTGCAAAAGGTGGCTTTGTATCATGTCGCGCAACGCGCCCGCCCCCTCGTAATAGTCGGCGCGGCCTTCGACGCCCAGCGTCTCGGAATGCGTGATCTGCACATGGTCGATGTAGTGGTGATTCCACAAGGGCTCGAGCAGCAGGTTGGCGAAGCGGAACACCATCACGTTCTGCACCGTGCCCTTGCCGAGATAATGATCGATGCGGTAGATCTGCGGCTCGTGCAGATGCTTGTAGAGATTGCGCTGCAGGGTCTGCGCGCTCAGCAGATCGTAGCCGAAGGGCTTCTCGATCACGAGCCTGCGCCAGCCGTTGTTCTCCTTAAGCAGGCCGACCTGACCCAGATGCTCGACGATCGCGATGAACTCGGCAGGCCTGACCGCCATATAAAAAGCCATATTCGGCGGAAATTTCTCGCTCCCCTCCAGCAACTGCTGCAAACGCGCATAGGCCGCATCGTCGCCGGGAGGTATCGCATGATAGTGCATCCGGGAAAGGAATCTGTCTGCAGCCTCCGCATCCACCCCTTGCGGATATGCCTTTTGCAGCATGTCGGAAACCGTCTTCTTCCATTCGTCCGGCTCGACCAATTCGATGCCGCAGCCCAGTATGGTCAGCCGTTCCGGAAGGCGTTTTGCGATTTCAAGGCGGAACAGCGAGGGGATCAGTTTGCGCCGGCTCAGGTTGCCGGCGGCGCCGAAGATGACCAACGTGCAGGGTTCAAGCACTTTCATGTCTATCCTTTCAGATGTCAGGTATGCATCATGCAGAACCAATGTGACAGTTTGATACCCGTCACAGTTCCATCTTCACATCCAAAACCTCGACCGCCTCGATCTTGGAAAAATGATCGCTGATCTTGCGGCTGGATATCTCGACCTGACCTGCCTCTTCGTGCGCCTTCCTGATGTTGTCGGCCAAGCGCTTCATGCGCTCATCGAAGCGTTTGAAATCCGCGCTCAGCTTGCCAAGCTCGCTCTGAATGATATGCACCTGTTCGCGCATCTGCACATCCTTCATCACCGCGCGCGCGGTATTCAGCACTGCCATCAGCGTGGTCGGCGAGACGATCCACACATGCTTGTTCATCGCATACTCGACAAGGTCCGCATGATACGCATGAATCTCGGCAAACACCGCCTCGGCAGGCACGAACATCACCGCCCCGTCCGCAGTCTCATTTTTGATCAGATATTTTCCCGCAATATCGTCGATGTGCTTTCTGATGTCCGCCTTGAACTGCCGGCGCGCGGCCTGCTTGTCGGACTCGGGAAGATCGGTCGAGAGCATGCGGTGGTAATTCTCAAGCGGAAACTTCGCATCGACCGGAACGCGCCCCGTGGGTGCGGGCAGTATCAGGAGGCAATCCACGCGGTTGCCGTTGGAAAGCTTCTCCTGAAACGCATAGGCATTCGGCGGCAATATGTTGCGCACCAGGCCTTCGAGTTGCACCTCGCCGAATGCACCTCTGGAGCGCTTGTCGCCCAGAAGATTCTGCAAACTGACCACATTGGACGTCAGGCTGTCTATCTTTTTCTGCGCCTCGTCTATGGTGGCCAGGCGCGTCATCACGCTGGTGAAGGTCTCATTGGTCTTCTTGAAGCCTTCGTCCAGCCTCTCTGCCACCTTGCCCGAAATCTGCTCCAGCCTGTTATCCACGCTCTTGGTGAGATTCTCGATGCTTAAAGTCAGCATCTCGCTGCTGCGTTTTAACGCAGACTGGATCAGCTCCTGATCCGCTCGCCCCTGTTCCGCGATGGTCTGCAGGGTCCTGGAAAGAAGTTCGACGCGCAGCGCCTCCTGCCTTGCCTGAAGCTCGGAAGACAGCGCAGCGAGCTGGCGCAACAGATCTTCGCGGGTGTTGGACAAGCCGTCGCGCTGCGCGAGTTGCAGATTCTGCATCGCCTCGCGGGTCGATTTCAGCTCCTGAGCCACGCCTTCCTTCAGGCGCTCCGCGCTGTCACTGGTTGCCTGAACCATGCGGTCGCCCTGTTTGTTCAACCCTTCGTGCAGGTCATTAAGCATCAGGCGATGTTTTTCTTCGAGCAGCCGCGCGATGGATTGCGGCGCACGCGAGTGCGCAACCAGAAGCCAGATCAATGCAACCAGGATCAGGAAAGACAACGCGATACCGATAGTTTCGATCATAGTTGAAAGTCATAAAAAAACGCCGCCCAGTATAGCACCGGGCGGCGTTGGACTTCTTCAAAACTACAGGCCGCGGGCCTGGCGCTTGCGTTCGTTCTCGGTCAGGTAGCGCTTGCGCACGCGTATCGATTGCGGCGTGATCTCGACCAGCTCGTCGTCTGCGATGAATTCGACTGCGGACTCGAGTGTCAGCTTCACGGGCGGAGTCAGGCGCACGGCCTCGTCGGTGCCGGATGCGCGCACGTTGGTGAGCTGTTTGCCCTTGATCGGGTTGACGATCAGATCGTTGTCGCGGCTGTGTATGCCGATCACCATGCCCTCGTACAGTTTGTCGCCGGGAGACACGATCATGCGGCCGCGGTCTTCCAGCTTCCACAGCGCATAGGCCACCGCCTCGCCCTGCTCTGCCGAAATCAGCACGCCGTTGCGGCGTCCGGGCATATCTGCCTTGACGGGCGCGTAGTCGTCGAACACATGCGCCATGATGCCTGTGCCGCGCGTCAACGTCATGAATTCCGACTGGAAGCCGATCAGGCCGCGCGCGGGGACGCGGTATTCCAGACGAACGCGGCCGTGGCCGTCCGGCTGCATGTCCTGCAGATCGCCGCGGCGGCGGCCCAACTCCTCCATCACCGCGCCCTGATTTACGTCCTCGACATCCACGGTCAGCACTTCGAACGGCTCGCACTTCTCGCCGTTGATCTCGCGGAACACCACGCGCGGCTTGCCAACCCCCATCTCGAATCCCTCGCGGCGCATGGTTTCAAGCAATATGGTCAGGTGCAGCTCGCCGCGTCCTGCCAGCAGGAAGACGTCTGCCTCATCGGTATCTTCGACGCGCAGCGCCACGTTGACCAGCAGTTCTTTGTTCAGTCGGTCTCGGATCTGGCGGCTGGTGACGAACTTTCCCTCCTGACCTGCCAATGGCGAAGTATTCACCATCAGGTTCATCGTCAACGTGGGTTCGTCTATCTTGGGCAAGGGCAACGCCTCGGGTTTGGAGACATCGGCAATCGTCACCACTATGCCGATCTCGTCTATGCCGTTGATCAGCACGATATCGCCTGCCATCGCCTCATCCAGCAGCACGCGCTCTATGCCGCGAAATCCCAGAACCTGATTGACGCGCGCCTTCTTTGAAGACTTGTCGCCATTCATCACCATCACTTCCTGACCCGGCTTGATGCGCCCGCGCGTCACGCGCCCCACGCCGATGCGTCCGACGAAACTCGAATAATCCAGCGCCGAAATCTGCAGCTGCAGCGGCTGATCGGCCGCATCGGCAGGCGCGGGAACATTTTCCAGCACCGCATCGAGCAGGGGCAGCATGTTATTGCTTTCCGCAGCCAGGTCGAGCTTCGCATAACCATTGAGCGCAGAAGCATAGACAACCGGGAAATCCAGTTGCTCGTCTGTCGCACCGAGCTTGTCGAACAGATCGAAAGTCTGGTTCACAACCCAGTCCGGACGCGCGCCGGGACGGTCCACCTTGTTGATCACCACGATGGGGCGCAGGCCAAGTGCTAACGCCTTCTTGGTGACGAAACGGGTTTGCGGCATCGGGCCTTCCACCGCATCCACCAGCAGCAGCACGCCGTCCACCATGCCCAGAACGCGTTCCACTTCACCGCCGAAGTCCGCATGGCCTGGCGTGTCCACGATGTTGATGTGAACGCCCTGATATTCCACCGCGCAGTTTTTCGCCAGGATGGTGATGCCGCGTTCCTTTTCCAGATCGTTGTTGTCCATCACACGCTCGGCGACCTGCTGATGCGCGGAGAACGATCCTGCCTGCGACAGCAGCTTGTCGACCAGCGTGGTCTTGCCGTGGTCGACGTGGGCGATGATGGCGATGTTGCGAAGTTGGCGTGACATGAAAACAGCCTTGCTAAATGTAAAGGGCGCGCATTCTACCACATGCCGCAGCAGCGCAATCTGTTTTGCGATGAATTTCCAAGGCAGGCATTTGATGTTACTGTGATCGCTCCAAAACCCATTCCAGCCGCAGCCCATGAGCAAATTTCCCTATATCCTGATCCTCGCGTTATTTTGCAGCAGCGCGTCTGCCGAATGGGAAAACATCGGCCAGAGCGATAATGAGACGGCGTATGTGGATAGTGCAGACATCCGGAAGGATCGCCACGACATCGCAAGGATGTGGGCGCTTTTCGACCTGAAACAGGCGCGCCCTTTCGGCGATCTAACTTACCAGTCCATGAAGATAGAGCGCGAATACTCCTGCCGCAGCAAAAAATCCAGGATCATCGCAAAAGCAGCCTATGCCGGACAGATGGGGCAAGGCGAGCTGATATACAAAAGCAATGTGCGCGACAAATGGACGGTCGTCGAACCGGACAGCGCGGAAGAAGCGCTGTGGAACATCGCCTGCAAAAAGCGGTGATCAGTCAGGCTCTATGCTGCTTCCCTGCACTTTGGCCGCTGGCGGGGCAGCCTGTTCCACGGGTTCGGGCGCCCGCTTCTTGTGCTGCGGCGTCTGCTGAACCTGCCGGGCTGCAGGTTTCTTTCCTTCTTTGACCTCCGCATGCTGCGGGTTCGCGCAGGCAGACAAAAGCAGAAACAGGATGCTCGTGCGAAATCCTGTGCAAAAATCAATCTTCATCGCGTTGCCCCTCCAGATGGCGATGTATCTCTTCCAGCGCTTCTTCCAGACTGTCCGCCAGCGCAGCGACCAGTTGCGGATAAGCCTTGCGATCTTCCGACCTGACCGCCTGCTCCATCCGCATCGCCGATTCAGCCAGATGATACGCGCCCACGCTTGCCGCAACGCCTTTCAGCGTATGCGCGAGCCTTTCCGCGCACGCGCTGTCTTCCTTCTTCAGCGCATTCCATATTGCGGTAACCGACTCGCCCTGGCTTGAAACAAATTCTCCCAGCATCATCCGGTAGAGTCTCAAATCGCCCATTCTGGCCGCCGCATTCCCCGCATCCAGCACTCCGACCTCTGTATCGCGATGCGTCCAGCGGGCGAGCGTGTCATACATCGCCTTGTAATGCAGCGGCTTTGAAAGATAGTCGTTCATGCCGGCGGCAAGGCAGCTCTCCTTGTCGCCTGCCATCGCATTCGCGGTCATCGCGATGATTGGCAAATCGGCCCATGCGGGATTCTCCCTGATCTTGCGCGTGGCTTCCAGCCCGTCCATTTTTGGCATCTGCATGTCCATCAGCACCGCATCGAATTTTTCCTGGCAGAGCGCATCCAGCGCATCCAGCCCGTCTTCCGCGATGCGCACGGCAACGCCCGCCTCAAGCAGCAGCACCTTGGCGAGCTGCTGGTTAAACGGATTGTCCTCGACCAGCAGCACGCGCAGTCCGTTCAGATCGGCAGGCACGTCCATGGACGGCAACAAAGGCATCGGCATGTTCTTTCCGGATACGCACGCGCCGATCGCATCGAGCAATTCGGAATGCAAAACCGGCTTGTTGATCACCACGTCGAGCAGCCTGGCAAGCCTTGAAGCATTGATCGTCTCGTTATGCTTGTGGCCGGAAAGATAAATGATCCCGGGCAGGCCATCGCGGCAGATGTCCTGCTTGATCATCCCGGCAAGCTTCAGCCCGTCCATCCCGGGCATACTCCAGTCCAGCATCACGCAGCGGTATGGCTGCCCTTCCTGTTTGAGTTCGGCCAGCGCATCATGGCTCCCGGATGCACCCTTGGCTTTTATGCCCAGCGCATCGAGCATGGAAAGCATCAGCGTGCGCGCGCTGTCGTTGTCGTCCACCACGAGCACATTCAGTCCCGAAAAATCCTGAACATCGTCGGCTTCATCCGGCACGAATTCGAAGGGCAGGACGAAGGTGAAGATGCTGCCCTTGCCTGGCATGCTTTCCACCCATATCTGACCGCCCATCAATTCCACCAGACGCTTGGAGATCGCAAGCCCCAATCCTGTGCCGCCGTATTTGCGCGTGGTGGAGACATCGGCCTGGCTGAACGACTGGAACAGTTTTCCGATCTCATCAATGGTCATGCCGATGCCGGTATCGCTCACGGAGAATCGCAGCGTGATCCGGTTTTTTCCGTCCGGATCCTGCGCGCTGTCTTCCATGCGTATCCTGACTGCCACCTCGCCCGACTCGGTGAACTTGACCGCATTGTTTGCAAGATTGCTCAGCACCTGACCCAGCCGCAAGGAGTCGCCCATCAGCACCTTCGGTATCCCGTGTGCCTCGTCGATCAGAAATTCCAGATGCTTTTCCTCGGCGCGCATGCTGATCACCGCAGCCACGCTCTTCAACACCGACTCGAGATGAAAAGGCGCATGCTCCATGTCCATCTTGCCCGACTCGATCTTCGAAAAATCCAGGATGTCGTTGATGATGCCCAGCAGCGAGTTCGCCGAAAGATAGACTTTCTCGAGGTAATCGCGCTGCCCGCGCGCAAGCCGGGTTTCAAGGCACAGGTGAGTGAACCCTATGATCGCGTTCATCGGCGTGCGAATCTCATGGCTCATGTTCGCAAGGAAATAGCTCTTCGCCTGATTGGCGAGTTCGGCCTCCTGCTTGGCTGCGATCAGTTCCTGCTGGTTGCGCTTGCGCCTCGTGATGTCTCTGACCATGCAGGTGTAATGACGCGTCCCTCCCAGTATCATCCCGCTGATCGCAAGCTCCAGCGGAAAGGTATTGCCATTCTTGTGCCGCCCCGCTGTCTCGCGCTCGCTGCCTGCCGCCTCCGTTTCGGTCTTTCGCGCATCGGGCAGCCATTTTTCATACTTGGGCATCAGCAGGCCGACATGCTGCCCGACCACTTCGGCCGACGAATAACCGAAGATGCGTTCCGCGTTGGCGGAAAATTCTTCTATGGTGCCGTTTTCGCTGAACGAGATGATGCCGTCCGCGATCGTGTGCAGGATCGCATAGATGCGCGCCTCCGAATCGCGCACGGCCAGTTGCTTGCCGTACTCCATCGCAGCCTCGCTCAGATCCTGCTGGGCCTTGAGCTTGGAGAATCGCATCTTGACGTAATACCAGCACCCCACGAAAAGCAGCAGCAACATGCCGGAGGAATAAAACGCGGTCGACCACATCACCTTTGCGCTCAATTCCCATATCTGCTTTTTGGGAACGAAGGAGACGACTTTCCAGAAATATTTGTCCGGATCGACGCTAGTCCTCGCCCTGAAGACGGTCGTCCCGGTCTGCTGCGATTTCAAGGGATAGACCGTTATGAAGCTCCATATCCCGCTCTTGTCCTCGAACTGGCCGCTGCCTGCTGCCGAGATCTTCTTCCACACCGCAGGATATTTTTTGCCCAGCGTCTTCGAATTTCCGAACATGAAGCCCCAGGCTTCGTTCGCATCGTTGCTCTTCAACCAGTACCCGTCGCTGTTGAGCAACATGTTGTGGCTCCTGGAGACATTGTTGCTCGCCCGGATGCGCGCCAGAAGATCATTGGCTGCGACGGTGATCACGAGCACGCCCTGGCGCCGCTGCTGTTCGTCGAACACCGGCGTTGCGATGCGTATGATGGGCCGGTATGGGGTGATGACCTTCCCGTTCTCTATCTCAAGCTGCATCGGTGAGACATACACCTTGCCCTGATCGAGCTTCACGCTTTCGGTGAAGTAGAATCGGTCGCTCTTGTTCTCAAGCTTTCCTGTGTCCGTGATCCGGACATGACTGTCCAGGTTGCTGATCCTGAACATCTCGCGGCCATTCCCGTCTATCCAGCGCAGCCTGAGATAGGTCGGATGGGTGAGGCAAAAGGTGGTGAAATTTCTGTACAGGGAATTTATGCTCAGGCGACCGCTCCTGCTCGCGACCGACCATTCCGGAATGCTCGCAAGATAAAGCGCATCTTCCACGGTATCGTCCAGCGACCGCTCGATTGCCCGCCCGCCCGACACCACATTCAGCAGCGCGTCAGACTGGAGCAATACCTTCTGGTCATCGACTTCCTGCTTGAAGAGATAGACCGCCGCCAGAACGAGCAGCAGCGCAAGCGGGATGAATAGCGCCAGAAAGCTCCGCCTGAACTGATTGCTCATGTTGGGCATGGGGCAGCCGTGCAGTCCGGTTCAGACTGTGTTCCCGGTCAACGCCTGGAAAACGGCGTGGTGCGCCACATGAAATCCTGAAGCTGCTGCAGTTCGGCCGACTTTTCGCTCGCATTGGCAAGCAGCTTGGAGTTTTCGTTGCGCAGATAATCCTGCATGAATTTTACCTTCAGGTGCGTCCTGACCCTGGCCGCGACGATGGGCGCGCTGATCGGCTTGTGGATGAAATCCGATGCGCCCATGTTGAACCCGAGTTCCTCGTCCTTGACTTCATTCTTCGCGGTGACGAAGATCACCGGAACATGCATCGTCGCCGAATTTTCCTTCAGGCGCCGGCAAACCTCGAAGCCGTCCATCTCTGGCATCATCACATCGACCAGGATCAGATCCGGCGGATTGGTGAAAGCGAGTTCGAGCGCCTTCTGGCCGCTGTCAGCTTTCAGCACGTTGTAGCCGCTGCCCAACACGCCCTCCATCAGGCTCAGGTTGAAGGGCTCGTCGTCTATCACCAGCACTGACGGGCGTTCGGAATTGATAGGCATCGCATTTTCCTTTTTTGACAATCGCAGCCTTCCCGGGAGGCGCATGACGAAACGATTGTATAGAGGAAGTCATGGCAGCACAATCGGCAAATGCCTCATCCCGATGCGCATGCAATTTCATCCGCGCAGCCTTCGCGAATTTTGCTACAATGCGGACCCGCAGGGATTCGCTGGAGTAGCTCAGTCGGTAGAGCAACGCACTCGTAACGCGTAGGTCGGAGGT
>VFSW01006109.1_pt1 | contig 17740 bp, 14 predicted proteins | sample 5358111 | NCBI WGS metagenome assembly VFSW01 (sample SAMN11554181, study PRJNA540505) | mine drainage metagenome | isolation source: sediment from site ElyBrook_90M | place: USA: Ely Copper Mine, Vershire, VT | collected 2017
GGCAGCCGATGCAAGACTCGGCAGAATCGCTCTAAGTGGAGGCAAATTGGAACCGGGTTGGTGTTGCGTGACCGTCAGTCAGGCGATGTGACCCTGCCCGGCACCAATCCGCAGCATCATTCACCAGTTGAATTAGGCAGATACCCAGCCGTAAACTATACGCCACCATTTTTCCAAGGCCAGATTTCCCTGGCCTTTTTCATGTCCCGCGAGGATCGCAGCCCCCGGCAATGTTCTTGCCAATTCCGCGATGTAGGCCACGCGACCGGAGTCCAGGGAGGTGTCAGCGCCGAGGGAGGAGAGAGGTTGAAGAAAGAGTCATTTCAAGGAAGGATCTTCTGGAAGATTCATCCCCGATCTTGTAATGCCAAGCCTGCGCATCTTGTCCCAAAGGGCTTTTCTACTAATCCCAAGTTGTTCGGCAATCTTGATAATCCGCCAATCATTCTGTTCAAGCATGTGCGTAATATAGGCATGCTCGCACTTGGCCAGATAATCGGCGAGTCGTTCGGGCGTAGCCTCATCCAGGTCTTCGATACCATAATCTTGGGCCAATTCTCCGAACAGGAGTTCAGGCGTGAGCATTGTCTGTGAACCAAGAATGCATGCCCGTTCAAGGGCATGGCGCAGTTCGCGGATATTGCCAGGCCATGGATATGTCGTCAGCATCCTTTCCGTCGCGGGGTCAAATTTACGGTAAGGCAGCTTTTTCGCCGCACAAAGTTCCTGAATAAAGCGCCCGGCCAGCCAGAGGATGTCTTCTTTACGTTCTCTGAGGGGGGGGACATGCAGGCGCAACATATGGATGCGGTAATAGAGGTCTTCACGGAAGGTACCGTTTTGAACCATTTCCTTGAGGTCGCGGTGAGTGGCGCATACCAGTTTTATGGTAACCGGAATCGATTTCTCTCCGCCTACCCTCACCACCATGCGCTCCTGGATGGCGCGAAGCAACTTGACCTGCATGCTCAGAGGCATATCGCCGATTTCATCGAGGAACAGTGTGCCTTCGTTAGCCTGTTCAAATACGCCCGGTTTCGTGCGGATGGCGCCCGTAAAGGCGCCCTTTTCATGACCAAACAGTTCAGATTCCAACAGGCTGTCAGGTATGGCACCGCAGTTCACTGCAATAAAGGGCTTCTTGCCATCCGGATCGAAACACCGGTTAAGCGTCCGGGCGACCCATTCCTTGCCAACTCCAGATTCCCCCGTGATCAGTATCGTATCTGCATGCTGGGCCAGCCTTGGCAAGGTGGCCTCGATCCGACGCATCACCAGAGAAATTCCGAGTTGGCCCTCCTCCCTGGCAACGGGGCGCACGAACTCGGCAAGCTCACGAACCTTGTTAAGCAATATCGGAATATCAAGTGGCTTGGTCAAGTAGTCCTCAGCGCCCAATTTCAGGAGGCGCACTGCTTGGTCGATAGCGCCATGAGCGGTAATGAACAGGAACGGCGGGAGCTCCATACCTTCTGAGCGTAATTGCTGGAACATGGCTTCACCGCTCATATCAGGCAGACGAATGTCGCTCACAACGACGGTATAACGCTTTTCGCGCAATCTGGAGATGGCATGCTCAGCATTGCGTGACCAATCGCAGACATAACCCACCATCTCCAGCCTTTCAACCAAAGCCTCCCCCATGATGGGGTCGTCCTCAATCAGGCAGATGCGTTGCTTCATTTACTGTTTCTCCAGGGGAAGCCAAACATCAAAACGCACTTCACCGTTGTCGCACGAGACATTGATTTGGCCAACCAGTTGCTTGACAATCTGGTACGTCACCCAAAGTCCTAAACCATGCCCCCCTTCGCGCCCACTGACAAAAGGTTCAAAAAGCTGGTCCATGAATTCCTTGGGAATAGGGGCAGCTTCGTTGACGACGACCAGTCTGAGGCCATCCTTCGCAAGATCGACTGCGAGACCAATTCGACCTTTCTCCGCAGTGGCCTGCACCGCATTAAGGAGCAAGTTGATTAGCAACTGACGGCACGCCGCAGCGGGAAGCCGCACTTCTTCTGAAAAATTTACGACCCAATTCAATTTCTGAGATTTCGCCAGAACCTGGGGCTGGATTAAGGTACGGATATCTTCCAGATCATCTTGCTTCAAGTGCCTGCCCTGGTCTTTGGTTTGCACCAGCAGCGCAGCAACAATTTCTTCAATTTGCCGAAGCCCACGTTCAAGCATGTTGAGCGTCTTGTTTGCATGAGCGGGTAATTCACCACGCGTTTTTAATGTATCCAAAGCCATGAGCATACCGCCCAGCGGATTGTTGACCTCATGCGCGATGCCAGAAGCCAAGCGGCCAATGGCGGTAAGTCGCTTGGCTTGAAGCAATTCCTGCTCGAGTTTCGCTTTCTCGCGCATTTCCAGAACCATCGCATTATAAGCATCGAACAATTGACCTATTTCATCCCGATACGGGTAAGTTACGTTGGTTTGACCGTCCTGGTCGCCCTGCGCAACCACGCCCATGCGACGTGCCAGGTTCACCAATGGTTCGGCCATGCGTCTGCCCCAGTACCAGTTGATCGGTAACAGCACCGCAAGTGTCAGGGCTCCAATAAGGCTGCCCTGTAGCGCCAGATTCCGGAACCGCGGCCAGAACACGTCTTTCGAGTAGGACAGTACCAGGACGCCCACTTGAGCGCTTCCCTGGCGGATAGGTTGCGCGAAGAACAGGCTTTTGGCATCTGTAAAATCGGGTAATTGATTGGTTTCGTTTGCTTGTTTCGAGTCTACGATACTGTAGTTTGCATTTTTGTCTGCAAAATCCAAGCGTCGTGCCGGCTTGTCGCCCGCCATGCGGGCAAGGGGGGCTGCAAGCCGGGCATAATCCCGCCCCAACGTATCAAGCCTCGCCAGCATCGGAAACTTGAGGGGGTCAGAGGAGACCACAATCCGTCCTTCGCCATCGGTGACAAATATTGCTTCCAGTTGCATCGGGTTACCGGTGCTCTGGCTTGCCATGACGGCATTAATTTGTTCGAATGCACGCCAGTCGTCATTATGTAGCAAGGCCGGAAACAGCGTGCGGCAGAGTGTACTTGCCGTCACCTCAGCGCCAACGTGTACATCCCGCTGCAGATCATCGTAGGCATTGACCAAGAGTGCAGTAGATACAGCGAGCACCGAAACGACAACGAGAAACCCACCCCACAGGGGCAGTTTGTACCGCAAACTGATGTTGAATAGATACATCGTCTCAGATTCATCCCTCACCAAAAGCGCGCATCATCCTGGTTAGGCTGTCATAGAGTCGAGCGTTTCCTTTGATGAAGCCATCAAGATTAAGCCGTTTGACCAGGCTGGCACCTTGGGGATCCTGAGGCATGGCCAGCAGAATGTTCTGGACACGTGAGAATAGCTGTGGCGCGACTTCGTGATGCGCGACGAAAGGTGGGAAACCGAATTCTGGAGATCGCTCAACGATGCGGGTAACACGGGTTAGTTTTGGCTCGATCAGATTCAATGTTTCCCAGACAAAGCTGTCTACCGCCCCCCCCTGGGCCATACCGATTGCTACGGCCTCGATAACGTTCTTATGCGACCAGGTGAAGAAGGTCTTATGAAAAAAAGTACGGGGATCTTCGCCTAACTGATGCAGGCGAAAACGTGGCACGAAGTAACCGCTATTGGAAAGCGGATCAGCATAGGCGAACACGGTATTTTTCAGATCCCCAAGACTCCGCACCGCGCTGTTGCCGGAAGCGACGATTATAAAAGATCGGTAGTAAGGCTGCCCTTTGTATAACGGTACGGCCAGAAGCCGCACCATGTTCCTGAGATAGAGGTAGGGGTAGTCGCAAACCCAGGCAAAATCAATCTGCTTCAAGCGGATCAGGTCCATGGTTTCTTGGTAGCTGTCACGCTGAACGAATTCAACAGAAACCCCCAAACGCTGCTCCATGTACTCTCGCCAATCAGCCAGAAGGGCGTACTGGTTAAGCACAAAAGCGGGGGTAAAACCCACGCGTACTTGAGTGCCGCTTGCGCTGAGGGCTTGACGCATCGACCCCGTCAACGCCAATCCCCCCAAGGCAGAAAGAACATGTCTGCGCGAAATGTTACTCATGAGTAACCCAATATCCCGAATCCGTGTAGTCAAGCAGCACTTTGGTTGCCTTTGGGTAACGTTCAAAACCTAGCATCTTTGTTCAATAACGGTCAAGAATACCTGTTGGAGCAAGCCTTCTGTGAATATTTGATCGAGCTGGCCCACATCTTGCGTTGATTCAGATCGGGTTCCTGACAGGGAACGACTGGAATTCGGCAAGGAGGCTCACCGTCATGTGCGACCAGGGTAGGCACGGGCAACATCCGAAACATCCTCCGGCAGCATTCTCACCAACATACTGCCACCAATGTCTCATGGCTGGCCGCTGCAAGCTGACGGAGGAGGTATGAAAAAAGATACGGAGGCCGTTTCTGATTTTCGGGTCAATGTGGACCGCAGAGAGCTGTTCACAAAGATGGTTACCGGATCAGTCGCCATGGTTGCCGCAGGTGCAAGCACTGCCGCAGCCGCAAAAGGAATGGAGATTCCTTCCCAATCAGGCACCGATTTTCCCGAAAGTCACGACAGCGCGGCATGGGCATTTACCAGCCATGACGGCGGTCTCGCTTCCAATGGTAAATCAGGACATCGTTGGGCAATGTTGATCGACCTCAGGAAATGCGTTGGCTGTCAATCATGCACAGTCGCCTGCAAATTCGAAAACAACGTGCCTGACGGGGTATTTCGTACCCTTGTGGCCGATATTGAACTGGGGCGTTTTCCAGATACCAGACGGGGTTTTCTGCCGCGTCTGTGCAATCACTGTGAGCGACCGTCGTGTGTTGAAGTATGTCCGGCGGGCGCGACCTGGCAACGGCAAGATGGAATCGTTGTTATGGACTATGACCGTTGCGTTGGTTGCGGTTCCTGCGTCGGAGCCTGCCCCTACGATGCTCGCTTCATGAATCCCGTCACAGGCACTGCAGACAAGTGTAATTTTTGCGCCCAGCGTGTCGATCAAGGCCTTCTGCCCGCTTGCGTTGAAACCTGTGTCGGAGGTGCGCGTCAATTTGGTGATTTGGCAGACGCATCCAGTGCGCCTGCCCGTGCCCTGCGCCAGGATTCAGTACAGGTACTCAAACCACAAACTGGCAATCAGCCCAGCGTGTTTTACATCGGGTTGCCAGATGCCTTGCAAAACAATATTCGGGGGATCCCTGACCTATGGTCCCAACAGCGGATCGCGGCTGGCAAGGCTGCGACGGCTTGGCAAGTGAAGGAGTAAGCAGGCATGGAATCGCATGAATTATATTGGGAGATCATCAACGTCGTTCACCAACGGCCTCTGACACCTCTGTTCGCAAATTACTCAGCATTGGTGGGTATGGCTGGCGCGATCTTCCTGTTCTGGGGATTATCAAGACTTCGTCAATCAGCCTCGCATAAGGCGGAGCAGAGACTTGCGCTTCCCATCGCAGTCGCGCTAATGATCGCCGGCCTGACTAATCCCGTACTGGAGGTTCATCAACCCGGTCGAATGATGAACATGTATCTGTTCGGCTGGAATGTTGCGGGAACGGCAATCATCAAGTTCGGCGTTATTTTGTTACCTCTGTTCACATTACTTTGCTGGTGGCTGGCCGTCGCAGTTCTCCGTGAGGAAATTGAGGCAGTACTCAAAAACCGTTCGCCGGCTTTTTCTCGTGTCGGGGATTTTTTGACACTATGGATCCGCCGGTATGACCCCCTAGCGAGTCACCGCTATGGCAAGGCCATTATTTCTGCCGGATTTTTCCTTGCGGTCTTTGCCATTCTCTACTCAGGAATATTCCTGATGACAGAGCACGGCACAGCCTTTTGGGACAGTGCCTTCGTTCCTGCAGTGTTTTTTTCCAGTGCCGTTGCCGCAGGAGCCGGGGGATTGAGCCTCATGCTTCCGCTTGGATCATATCTGACCGGAGAAGTCATGCCGGAAGAAGATCCGGGATACATGACCATTCTGCTAACAGCGTCTGTAATCTCGGGAGCATTGTGGCTGGTTTGGCTGCAGTTCGTAGGACATTTTGGATCAACGGAAGTAAGCAGGGCCCTTGATCTTGTCAATGGACCCTATCGGAGTCTGGCTTGGGGATGGTGGTTCACTCTGGGTGTCCTGTTCCCGATAGCCCTATTGGCTATCCCGGCTTTACGGCAAATTAGCCTGCTCCGGAGGGTGGCATCGGTATCTGCTGTTATTGGGTCTTTTGCAGTGCGCTTCACAATTCTCGACATCGGACAGGCCGTTCCAAAAAGCGGGGCTGGATATTACCAGTACCAGATGCCTTGGGAAATGTTTGGCGATCTCATACTCGACTGGGTCTACCTCATTGGCTGGATTGCGCTGCTCTGGTTGCTGCTGCCGTATCGCGATCGCGTCACCCGTACGTCCCCTACTCCTGTTTACGGGAAAAAATCATGAATGACAATGGATTTTTGAAAGTCAACCGCCGTGAGTTTCTATCGGCTCTTGCGATCGGTGGCATAGGTGCTGGACTGGTGGGATTTCGCAACACCCTGATCGACGCAACCCTATTCCGACGCAGGGGCAGGGCTTCACTGCATCCCATTTATGGTCTTTCGGATACCCCTGAATGGTTACGAACAGCATCGGGCACCTTGAAGTTGAATCCGGACTGGGTATTGCGGCACACCGTTGATCTTCAGTGTCATAGCGAATGCGGCCTTCGCGTAAAAATCGACCGCAAGACCGGTCGGGTGCAACGCATCTTCGGTAACCCTTACCATCCTAATACGCTTCTCGAATATGCCAATATAAAGACGCCACTGATTGAGACCGCGGCTCTCCCTGGCAGTGTCTGCGCACGCGGCAATTCTGGAATTCAGACCGCCTTTGACCCCTACCGCATTACGGTGCCGCTCAAGCGTAATGGCCCCCGCGGAAGCGGGCAATGGAGACCGATTACCTGGAAGCAACTGCTCGACGAAGTTGTCGATGGTGGGAAAATTTTTTCTGATACAGGCGATTCCGCCAGTAAAGACATTAATGTTCTTGGCTTCCGAGGCCTCTATGCCAAGTGCAATGAATTGATCGACCCGATGGCGCCAGAATTGGGCCACCGCACAAATGGCCTCTTGTTTCAGGGGGGGCGTATCGTCGGGAGCCGGCTGGAGTTTGCCCGTCGCTTCGGAAAATCCTTCGGAAGCGTGAATTTCTTTGAACATGTGAATGTCTGCGAAGTCAGCCACCATGTGGCCACTGCTGCCATTTACCCAGGTAAACATATGCTCAAGCCGGATGTTCGCGAGGCAAAGTTCATCATTTTCTGGGGAACCCAGCCCGGTGACGCCAATTTTCCAATGCAGACTCTCGCCAAGTACACGGCTGAGGCCCGAACCAAACCTGATGGACTTAAATACGTTGTCGTAGATCCCATGCTTGGTCGCGGAGGCGTCATCGGCGATAGGGCTAACTGGATGGCAATCAAACCTGGAACTGATGGTGCCATGGCCATGGCCATGATTCGCTGGATTATCGAGCAGAAGCGTTACAACGCAGATTACCTCAGCCATCCTGCGCAAAAATCCGCCGAAACGGCAGGCGAATTATCCCATACAGATGCAACACACCTGATTATCGTTGATCCGAAACATCCCCACGCCAACCGTTTCCTGACTTCAGAGGAAGCGGGCTTCGGTCAGGGTGACGGCGAACCTGATCACGTCGTAATCAGCGCCGCATCGGGCCGGGCCACGAAGGCAGCGGAAACCGCAGCCGGATCCATCGATTTTTCCGGGGTGGTCAATGGAATAAAGGTCAAGACCGCATTTACCCTGTTAAAGGAAGCAGCCCAGACGCATAGCCTGTCCGATTACGCAGCAATCTGTGGAATATCCGAAGACCGTATCGTGGCGCTGGCAGAGGAATTCACCAGGCATGGACGCAAGGCGGTGAGTGAGGCGTATCGCGGTGTGGTCAAGCATCCCAACGGCTATTACAACTGTGTGGCCGTGTTGTTACTCAATTTGATGGTCGGTAATTTGAACTGGACGGGAGGCGCAACTTTCGGGGGTGGGGGATATGGTTACAAGAAGGGTATCTATGACCTGATGGCCCTCCCAGGTGCAGAGGGGCGAGCCTATGGCGTGAAGTTGTCTCGTGAAGAGGCTCATTACGAGGAGACCAGTGAGTACAGGAACAAAGTAAAGGCTGGGCAGAATCCCTATCCAGCCAAACGGCCGTGGTTTCCGCTGAGCTTCGAAGTTTATACAGAGCTTCTTCCTTCGGCCGTTCAAAAGTACCCCTATGGCATCGATATCCTGATGTGGCATATGGCGACACCTTTCTACAGTGTTCCAAGCCAGGGAAACCAGGCTTTCGTCGATGTTGTGAAGGATCCGAAGAATATCCCCCTGATCATTGCCAGCGACGTTGTCGTCGGGGATACAAGCATGTATGCCGATTACATTATCCCGGATGGAAGCTATCTGGAATCGTGGACGCATATAGACACGCTTCCAACGACGCTCACGAATGGAACAGGCGTGCGTTGGCCGGTCATCGAGCTGGTCCAAAAAACGGAAGACGGTCGTCTGATGTGTCTGGAGGAGTTTCTGATTGATATTGGGAAACGGCTTGGCATGGTTGGATATGGCAGTAAAGGGATTCCCGACGCATCCGGTAAAAATTTCTGGCCGCTGAATCGCAAGGAAGACTGGTATCTGAAGGCCACAGCCAACATTGCTTTCGCAAAGGGGGTGGGTGGAGATGACATGCCTGATGCCACTGCAGAGGAAATCGAAGCCGGGGACTTGCTGGCGTTCCACGACCGGTATCAACAGGCTTTGCGGGAGTCCGAGTGGCCCAAAGTATTGGGTGTGATGTCACGCGGAGGCCGCTTTGAGCCTTACCAACAAGGGCACGATGGAGACAGACTGCGCCACCGTTTTACCAAAACCTTGCATTTCTATGCCGAGGAAGTCGCACTTACCCGCGACAGCATGAGCGGCATTCAGTTCCTCGGCACCACTACCTGGGTCGAGCCGACGACTGCCCTGGGAAAACTCCTTGACAGTATTGATGATCCAAATGCCTGGCCGCTCACCATCATCACCTTTAAAGGTGCCCTTCAAAGCCACTCACGCTTGAGCTCCAACTACGTCATCAGGGAATTGGTGCCAGACAACGGCATTTTGATTGCATCTGCAGATGCAAAGCATCTGGGCATAGGTGACGGTGATGAGATTTGGGTGGTGACACCCGAAGGGAAGCGGAAGGGCTTTGCACGCGTGCGCCAGGGGCTTCGTCCCGGGGTGATTGCCTACGAGGTGGGGTATGGCCACTGGGGCTATGGGGCCACGAATTATCAGATCGATGGCAAGCGGGTGGAAGGTGACAAAATTCGGCGCGCCGGTATTCATCTTAATCCCATCCTACGCCGCGATCCGGATATCTGGCAGATGTCACTGATGGACCTGGTCGGAGGAAGTGTCGTGTTCTTCAACACACGGGCACGTCTTGAGAAGGACGTCACACATGTCTGATACCGCCCTTTCTGGCCATCTCGCCGCTGCTGCTGCGATGGTATTGCTGCCACCTGATGAAAAATTACTTGCCATCCTGGCAGAGACCCACCATACCAAAATTGACCTTTTGAGAGCCTCACGAGATTTCTACGATACGCTTTGCGTTCCTCAATCCGGTCGTTATGTCCCTCCCTATGCGCATGTGCTGGCCAAGATGCGTCAAATCAAGGGGTATTACAACTTTCCACCCGCTCGCTACGATGGGGGGGACGCTTTAAGAGCCTGGTACGACGCCATAGATTTCGAGCCATTGTCATTAGACGTCGACCCCATGAACCAAGGGCCCCATCGCCCTCTTGACCATATCGGATTCGTCCTGACATTCCTCTCGGAGTTGGCCGATGCTGCAGAAAGTAGTGAGGTAGCCAGAGAAATCGCGGTTGGTTTCACTACAGAGCATTTCGGTCATTGGGTTGACTGCTACGTTGATATGTTATCCCGCTCCGACAGCCCCTACATCGGCTTTGTTGCAGAAGCACTGGCTGAGGCTGTCGCCGCTGTACGGAAAAACTTCCCGCGGGAAGACAGTCCGTCGCCGAAGGAAGTCGGGTCCGATACCAACCTTTCTGCAGTTTAAGGTGTGATTCCATGATCCAACATACGATCAGAAAGCACTCACTGGCCAGACGCCGGCTCCTGCTCGGATTCGCTTGGTTTTCTGGTGTGCTCCTGGCAGGTCTCAGGCCCGCCCTGGCCGCTGCGACGCTTACCAAAGAGATGGTGACCTACAAACTGGAATCCGAAGGCACGCAGTCATGCAAGGACTGCATTCATTTTCTTAAATCCAGGGCGCCGGAGAAAGAAGATCAGTGCGCTGTGATTCAAGGTGGCATTAGTCCAAATGGCCATTGTGTCGTGTGGGCGCCGCGAAAACCCGTTGAGGGGTGCTGATGCACAGAATCATGAGATTACCTTACCGATTACTCATAACCATGTTTATTCTTGGAGCACTAAAATGAAAAAATCCCTAATTGCCCTCGCTGCACTGAGTGCCGTGGCGGGTACCGTGCATGCGGATGTGACGTTGTATGGCATTTTAGACCTGGGTGTGGCGGAGCTGACCCATGCAGGCAACTTCAGTTCCACATTCGTGACCGGCGCAGGTCCTACTGGCGCTGGTTCCTACCAGAAGCTTGGTACTACCATCGGCATGATGAATGGGGGCGAATACCAGACTCGCTGGGGGATCAAAGGCACGGAAGATTTAGGCAATGGCAACCAGGCATTCTTCCGTCTGGAATCGGCCATCAGCGCAGCCAACGGCATGCTGTCGTCCTCGGGGCTTGCCGGTGCCGGGTATCCCAACAAGTCCTACAGCATGGTGGTAGACACGAGCTTGAACGGCCAACTTTTCGGCCGTGCCGCGTTGATCGGCTTGTCCAACAACGACTGGGGTACCATCACGTTGGGCCGCCAAAACAGTCTGGAGCTCGACATCATTACTGCAATTTCTGGCGGCTATGATCCAGTCAACGCCCAAATGTTCTCGCCTATCAACTTCTCCGGTTTCTATGGCGGCGGCGGGGCCACTGACAGCGCACGGATCGACAACTCGGTGAAGTATTCCAGGAACTTTGGCGACTTCGCCTTCAATGCCCTCTATGGTATCGGCGGGATGGCGGGCAATACGTCGGCGCGCAGCACCGGCGAAGCGAGCTTCGGCTATGAAGGCAAGCGCATCGGCTTTGAGCTCGCCGCGCAGGAAGCGCAGGATTCCACCAACATTTTCTCAGATCCTTCCGCCAACACAGTGGGCGCCCAGTTCCTCAACCTCAAGTCCTTCACGGCCACGCTCCGCTATCAAGTGGTCGATCCCATGAAGCTGACGGCCGGCTACCAGCGTATTCAGTGGAACACCCCCAGCAATCCGGGGACTGATGCCACCCTGACGCAGGTGTACGGCTACACCATCAACCCCCTGAACGCCTTCACCGGCGAGTTCCTCGGCGAGAAGACCTACAACATCTATTGGGCGGGCGGCAAGTGGCAGGTCACGCAGGCGTTCCGCCTTTCGGCGGGCTACTACGACGCACAACTGCAAGCGGGGAACTACAACTCCGTTAACGGCTTCAATGGCGGCGCAGTCAAGGCCCAGCCATCGGGTTCTGATCAATATATCTCGATTCTCGCCGACTACGACCTGAGCAAGCGCACCAATTTCTACGCCGGCCTGATGTTCGACAAAAAATCCGGCGGCCAGATCCCCGGTGGGCCTGCCGGCGGACAGCCGGTGACCTACAACACCTACGGTGTCGGTATCGTCCACCGGTTCTAAGTTGTTGTATTGGTCTCTGAGCCCGTCATTGATCGAGAATAAAATGCTGAGCCATCACTGCCAAAACAATCAGTGCGTCCTGTGTGGGGCGTTGTTATCTTCCGGCGGCCAAAGCGCGCACCCGGTATGTGAAATCCGGGGCCTGCTGAGTCGCCGTCGATATGCGGCGGGGGAAAACGTTTTTCGCGAAGGGGATACTTGTAGACAACTCATGGTATTTCGATCTGGCCAACTGAAACTAACCACCAGGTCGTTGGCGGGGCGTGAACAGATTTTGGGTGTGCTCGTCGCCGGCCAGCTGGTGGGTTTCGAAACTTCCGATGCTGTCTATCCCTACACTGCGACGGCCCTCACTCCGGTAGAAGTATGCTGTATTACCCATAATGATATGCGGTGCATTCTCGAAGAAAACCCGTCCGTGGCCCTGAATATCATCCGGCGTTTCAGCGATGAGCTCATTCGGGCCCGGATCATGATTCGTAACCTCGGAATCAAGCCGGCGCATGCGCGAGTGGCCTCTTTAATCCTGTCCCTGGTTCCCACCGGGGCTGATTACAATGAGCCTTTTCCTCTGGTGTTTTCACGGCTTGAGGTTGCGGAACTGCTCGGGCTAAGTGAGGAAACCGTGAGCCGGATTTTTGCGGAATTCAGGCGCAACGGCTTGATTGATGCCCACCGCGGCGAGGTGCTGCTGCTGGATATGGGGGCGGTCAGGAAAATTGCGGGAATGAGGCCTGGGCAGAAAAATAATTCTGGGAGTGTAAAAGCTGCAACTGCTTGCATGATGGGTTAGCCGGTTATCGCTTCAGTTATGGTGGCAGCGAAAGACGGGGCCATTCGTAAGTCCCGGCTTAAGCGTTGCGCACGGAAAATCGCCGGAATTGCCGGCTCATGAGTTCAACCCTACCGCAGCGCAGGCAAGGCAAAATCCACCAAAATTAGCCGTGTTCACAGTGGTAAACCACGCGCCACCCTTCCGTCGTCTTATCCCTCCTTACGATGAATTCAGGTTCCCCATACTGTCTATTTAGTACTCTTGAGAGCACGCTAAGCTCATTAAAGTGCTTTGAATAGCACTTTATTGCAAAACAGATCGACTTGATATATGCTCTTGAGAGAACTTTAACCTGTATAAAGTACTCTTGAGGGAATATGGTCGCGCGTAACCAACTGCTAAAAGCTCCGCCCTATCCGGTCGAACAGGCGCTCAAGCGTCTGGGTGACAACCTTCGTACGGCCCGCATTCGGCGGAATGACACAATCGAGGAAGTTGCCCAGAAAATCGGGACGGGACGCCGCGCGGTCATGGACGCCGAAAAGGGCAAGCCCTCAACCGGCGTAGGCGTCTATGCTGCCCTGTTGTGGGTCTACGATCTGCTCCAGCCTCTGGCCGACCTCGCGAATCCCGCCAAGGACGAACAAGGGCTGACCCTTGTCTCCGCCAAAGAGAAGCTGCGTGCCCGCAAGGGCGCCGGCCTCAGCAATGAATTCTAGGCCCTCGGTCTCCGAGTGCTTTGTCTATATCACGTTACCGGGACAACTGTCCGCGGTAACGGTGGGCAGATTCGTCCTGACGAAAAACACGAGAGGCGACGCACTTGGGCAGTTCGTCTATCGCAGCAAGTATCTGGACGATCCGCAGGCGGTTGAGATCGATCCCGTTGAACTCAAACTTTCGACACGGACCTATGAGACCACCCAGTTGAATGGCGTCTTCGGCGCACTGCGTGATGCGGCACCGGACAACTGGGGCCGCCGCATTATCGAGAAGCATGCCGGCAAAGCACAGCTCGGCGAACTGGATTATCTTCTGGAGTCGCCCGATGACCGGGTCGGCGCGCTTGGCTTTGGCCCGAACAACGTTCCGCCCGCCCCGAAACGGAAATTCAACAAGACGCTCGATCTGGAAAAACTTCAGACGCTCGCGGATGCGCTGGTCAAGGACGACCTTCCGAACGATCCCGAAGCGCAGCAGGTCCAGGACCTCCTGCTGCTCGGCACTTCGATGGGGGGTGCGCGGCCGAAGGCGGTCGTCCAGGACGATGACGGTCTCTGGGTCGCGAAATTCAATCGCTCGGATGACCGCTGGAACAACACGCGGGTCGAGCACGCCATGCTGCGGCTGGCCCGTGAGTGCGGCATCACGGCAGCGGAAAGCCGGATCGAATCGATCGGTGGCAAAGATGTTCTGCTCATCAAGCGATTCGATCGCGAAAAGACGGCAAAAGGGTACACGCGCGCGCGCATGGTCAGTGGCCTGACGATCCTGCGCGCAGACGAAGCGCTGGAAAGGCGGGCGCGCTGGTCCTACGTGATCCTTGTCGAAGCGTTGCGCCGGATCGTCGCCGATGCCAGGAAGGACGCCCGCGAATTATTCCGCCGGGTGTGTTTCAACGCGCTTATTTCCAACATCGACGATCATCCGCGCAACCACGCCGTAATTGCCAGGGAGAGAGATTGGAAGCTCTCACCTGCCTACGATCTGACGCCCTCACCGGCGGTCGCTCAAGAGCGCCGCGACCTTGCCATGGACTGCGGCGATCAGGGCCGCTACGCCAACGCAAAAAACATACTCTCCCAGCATGCACGCTTTCTGCTTGAGCAGGACGAAGCGGAGAAGATTGTCGCCGACATGAAGGGGCAAGTAGAGGCCACCTGGTATGAAACCTTGCGTGCCAGCGGCGTTTCCAACAAAGATGTTGAAGTGATTCGCGGGGCCTTCGGCTATCCGGGGTTTTCCCTGTGAGCCGGATACCGAAGGATGGTGGTGACCGACCGCTTTGTGGCAGCGTATTTCAAACGAATGAGGCATCGCCCTTCTGTGCACTATAATGCCTGCGGTCGTGTCATATCCGACCTCAAGCTAGCGGGTTGGGCAAATGCTCACTATGAAAAGGTTCATGAGTGAACACCGGAAGAAATGATCCTTGTCCTTGCGGCAGCGGGCTGAAATACAAAAAATGTTGCCAGAACAAATTGGCAGCACGTCCGGTCACTCAAACCACCCAACCAAAAGTTTCTGTACCGTCACCAACTGAAATTAACCCGTTTGCCTCCCTGTTCAATTCCGGGCGCTATGTGGAGATGGAAAACCTGGCGCGCAAACTGCTCAAGCGGTATCCGGGTTCCGGATCAGTCTGGAAGGCACTGGGAGCTTCCCTTATAGCACAAAGCAAAATGGCCCTGTTCGAGCTGCAAAGGGCGGCAGAACTCATGCCTGATGATGCCGAAGCGCATTACAACCTGGGCAATGCCCTGAAAGCGCTCGGGCGGCTTGATGACGCGGTGGCCAGTTATCGCCTGGTACTAAAGTTCAAGCCCGATCTCGCCGAAGCGCACAACAATCTGGGGAATGCCCTGAAAGATCTCGGGCGGCTTGATGACGCGGTGGCCAGTTATCACCTGGCGCTAAAGTTCAAGCCAGACTACACCGAAGCGCATTACAACCTGGGCAATGCCTTGAAAGATCTCGGGCGGCCCGATGACGCGGTGGCCAGTTATCACCTGGCACTCAAGTTCAGGCCCGATCTCGCCGAAGCGCACAACAATCTGGGTAATGTCCTAAATGACCTTGGGCAATTTGATAACGCCGTAACGAGCTACCGACGCGCGCTGGAGATCAAGCCCGATGATGTCACGGCTCTTAATAATCTTGCCTTGCTGCTCAACGCACAAGGCAAGTCGGTGATGTCCATGAACTGCATCATGCAATCCCTCAGGCTTGAAGAAACAGTTGAAGCAAAAAACATCTTTGTAACCTGTGTCAAGCACCTGCCTGTTACGGCTGACAATGCCGAGATTCGATTGGCCCTGGTTCGCGCCTTAACCGAACCTTGGGGAAGACCCGCCGACCTTGCAGGGGTTTGCATCGATTTGGTCAAGCTTAACCCGGATATTCAGGAGGCCATGGCGCGGGCAACCCGTGCTTGGCCTCTACGGTTGTCAATTCAAGATCTGTTTGGGACAGGCGGCCTCACTGCCCTTCAATCTGATCCATTGCTGTGTGCCTTACTCAATTCTGCCCATATCGATGACATTGAGACCGAACGTTTTCTGACCACGGTACGGTATGCCATGCTCGAAGCCATTGACGGAACAAAGGCTTCCGAGTGCGTGATGAGTGCGGCCATGGATTTCTACTGTGCCCTGGCGAGCCAATGTTTTATTAATGAATACGTGTTCTCCCATACTGATGCCGAGATCCGAAAGGCGGGTGATTTACGACATTCACTGGTTGCAGCACTTGAGGCCGGGACTGAGGTTCCGGCACTTTGGCCGATAGCGGTTGCAACCTACTTTCCGCTCTTTTCTATCCCGCTTGCCGCCCGACTCCTGGATACCCATTGGCCTGACCCGGTGAAGGCAGTGCTTGTACAACAGATAGGCGAACCGGAAGAAGAGCGCCAGTTGCGCGCTACGATTTCTCGAGTGACCCGTATCGAAGACGATGTGTCGCTACTGGTTCAGAATCAGTATGAGGATAATCCTTATCCACGCTGGATTAAGGTGGCTCCAACACCAAAAGCAAAGCATGTCCTCGGATATTTGTCCCAAAAATTCCCACTGGCTGGTTTAAAGTATCGCCCCATGACCGGCAACTTGGAGGTTTTGATTGCCGGATGCGGTACTGGTCAGCATTCAATTGCAACTGCCAAACAACTCCATGGGGCGACAGTACTGGCTGTTGACTTGAGTCTGAGCAGCCTTGGTTATGCAAAGCGCAAGACACAAGAACTTGGCCTGACATCCATTGAGTATGTTCAGGCTGACCTGCTGAATTTAGGGGCAATCGGGCGTGACTTCGACGTTATTGAGTCAGTGGGTGTGTTGCATCACCTTGCCGATCCCTGGGCAGGGTGGCGGGTGCTTCTGTCCATCCTTCGCCCTGGTGGGTTCATGAAGCTCGGCTTCTACAGCGAATTGGCGCGACGTGACATTGTCAGGGCGCGTGCCATTATCGCCGGGCAAGGTTACGGGACGACGGCCAATGAAATTCGAAAGTGCAGGCAATATTTGCTTGATTGGGACAAACATGAAAATCTCGGCAAGGCCGTAAGGACCCTCGATTTTTTCAGTACCAGCGCTTGTCGTGATTTGCTCTTCCATGTTCAGGAGCATCGCATGACATTGGCAGCCATTGACTCGTTTTTGCGGGAAAATAACCTGGGCTTTCTTGGATTTGAATTAGACCCCAGAGTGGTTCGTGCCTATCGACTGCGTTTCCCCGAGGATCAAACACTTACCCATCTCGATCAGTGGCAGTTATTCGAAAGTGAGAATCCGGACACATTTTTCGGTATGTATCAATTCTGGATTCAGAAGTTGATCGATCCCGTGACCTGAGTACCGATCTGCAGTTGCGCCCTGTTACGGTTGCCAGGCAATAAAAGCAACGTCACCTGCAACGAGGTGGCATTCAACCTGTGGGATCTTCGCCATCGATACCTTGCTTCGTTGCGAGCAGCCGATCAGGAGCGTTTTGAGGAGCTATGACACTTTAGCGTGCCGCTGGCCAGTACAGGCAAGGGCGCACCGGGACGATAAGGGGGCCCAAGTTATTGGCTGGTGTTCCGGATCGCATCTGTGCCGTGGCTGAGTATAGAATTGGCAAGATGAACAAAAACTTCAAGGATCATTTCGGCCCTGTTGCAGCAGGCTACGCCAAAAACCGTCCTGACTGTCCTCCGGCACTTCTGGATTGGCTTGCAGGCCAGTGCATGTCGCATGATCCCGCTTGGGACTGCGCTACAGCGTGTGGTCAGGCGGCAATTGAGCTTGCAGGATATTTTAATAGGATCCTGGCTACCGATGCCGCCGTGGGCCCCCCAAATTGAATACCGGGTGGCACCAGCGGAAAGCTGTGGCCTCGATAACCAATGTGC
>VFSW01006110.1_pt1 | contig 17737 bp, 18 predicted proteins | sample 5358111 | NCBI WGS metagenome assembly VFSW01 (sample SAMN11554181, study PRJNA540505) | mine drainage metagenome | isolation source: sediment from site ElyBrook_90M | place: USA: Ely Copper Mine, Vershire, VT | collected 2017
GACAATGCTCCGCTGGTGGAAGAGGAAGACTTCGAGCCCGACGAGGCCTATGAGATGCGGCGGCAAGACCCGAGAAGGGACTTAGGGAGGTCGCGTGTTACAGGATACTAGTCGCCGCCGGTCCGTTTATCCAAATACTTACCTGTCGCAAGAACTCGACCAGGCATGGATAGCCGACTACGTCGCGCACGAGCAGTGCTTTTCGGTTTTGACTTTCGGTTTAGGTGCTACACCGCAGGTTGCTACAGGCATGGGCGGCGGCAAACGCACCACTTTTTGTTATCGGCGGGGTTTAAGCGCGCGTAGCGCGCAACTGAGCAAATGATCAATGTTAAACTTGTCTAAAAAGATCACCCTCAACAAGACCGCGATTGAGTCGCCGAATCTCTGTGATCGGTTCAGCGATGCCGATCTAGAGGAGATTGGTAACTGGGTCTGGGATGGTTACAATCGTGACCAGCAGACTCGTGCTCCTTGGTATCGTAGGACTGAAGCTGCGATGGACCTTGCGCTTCAGATCCAGAAAGACAAGTCCTTTCCCTGGCCTGGCTGTGCGAATGTAGCCTTTCCTCTCGTAACTATCGCTGCGCTTCAATTCCACGCCCGGGCCTATCCTGCAATTATCAGTGGATCGAAGGTAGTTAAGTGCCGAGTGATCGGTCCTGACCCGCAGGGAATGGAAGCTGCCCGCGCAGATCGAATCTCTACCCATATGTCCTGGCAATTGCTGGAACAGGATGAAGACTGGGAAGAGCAGCAAGACCGCGCGTTGATCAACGTCCCTGTCGTCGGCACGGCGTTTAAGAAGACTTACTACAACGCCTCTTGCCAGCACAATGATAGCGATCTAGTCCTGGCGAAGGACCTCGTGCTGGACTATTGGGCCAAGTCTGTCGAGACCTGCCCGCGGAAGACGCACATGATTCCGCTCTATCGTAATGATATTTACGAGCGGGTGAAGCGCGGGACCTTCCGGGATGTGCTGAACGATGACTGGTATAAGGTCGAGGCGGCTCCGACGAAGACCCCGCAGCAGATCGAGCAAGCTAATCGTGCGGGGCTGGTAGAACCTGAGCCGGATTCAACGACGCCGTTCACGGGGCTGGAACAGCATTGTTCCTTGGACCTCGATCAGGATGGTTATGCCGAGCCTTACATCATCACGATTGAAGAGAAGTCCCGCTGTGTCCTTCGTATCGTCACTCGCTTCGACCGTGAGGCCGACGTTGAGCGGAACAGCAAGAACGAAATCGTACAGATTCGTGCTGTTGAGTACTTCACGAAAATTCCCTTCATTCCGAACCCTGATGGCAGTCTCATGGACATTGGTTTCGGAGTTCTTCTAGGCCCCTTGAATGAAGCCACAAATTCTATCGTTAACCAGCTCATCGACGCTGGCACAATGGCAACAACGGCCGGCGGGTTCCTTGGCCGCGGTGCAAAGATACGCGGAGGTGTCTACACCTTCAGTCCGTTCCAGTGGAATCGCGTGGACGCAACAGGGGACGATCTCCACAAGTCTATCTTTCCTCTGCCCGTTCGAGAACCCTCTAATGTTCTCTTCCAGTTACTTTCGCTACTCATCAATTATACGAACAGGATCAGTGGGTCAAGTGATACATTAGTTGGAGAGAATCCTGGCCAGAACACGCCAGCGCAGACGCAGCAGAGTATGGTGGAGCAGGGGCAGAAGATCTACTCCGCGATATTCAAGAGAGTATGGCGGAGCATGAAGCAAGAGTTTAAGAAGTGGTTCGTGCTTAACGGGATTCATCTGCCGACGAAGCAGGTCTTTGGCGTTGAAGGTGCATTTGCGCTTCGCGAGGATTACCTTGGCGATCCTAGCACGGTGATTCCTGTTGCTGATCCGAATATTACTAGTAACTCGGATAGATTCAATAGGGCGAAGTTTATCTCGGAGCGCTCTATGATGGCGGCTGGATATGATAAAGATGCAGTGGAGAAGCATCTCCTTGCCGCCGCCGAGATTCACGACACTGACAAGATCTATGTCGGCATCCAGAAAACCGGCCCGCTACCGAATCCGAAGGTGCAAGTGGAACAGATGAAGCTTCAACTTGGTCAAGCGAAGCTGGCCCAGGACAAGATGGAATTCATCGCGGAGATGCAAGAGACTCAGCGCGTGAATACTGCGAAGATTACGGAACTCATGGCCAAGGCGGCTATGGAAGTAGAGCAAGCTGGAGGAGTCAAAGAGGGCCATATGATCGCGATGTTTGAGGCGCAGATCGGGGCACTCAAGACTCACAACGATGCATTGAACGGCAGGATTAAGTTAATGATGGAAGGACTTCAAAATGAACGAGAAGCAAGTCAGCAAGGAGCAGGAGGCGTTCCAGGAATGGCTAACGCATCCGGTGACGGAGCAGCTTCGAGCATGGGCGCGGCGCAAACGGGAGGCGCTTAAAGAATCGTGGGCACAGGGAAGTTTCTCTGATGGCTTCGACGTAGCAATGGCGGTTAAGAACGCCGGGGCTACTGGTGCGTGTAGTGTGTATTTGGAACTTGAGAAGATGGAATTTGAGACACTTTTAGAGGAGTTAGATGATGGAGAACACATCGGGGCTCGTCCCCAAGGGCAAGGCAGTACTAGTGGTTCCGTATGAACCGGAGATTAAGAAGAGCATGATTGTGCTGACGGAAGGCGCGAAGAACCAAGGCGTTATGCTAGAGCAGCGAGCCATCGTGCTGGATATTGGCCCGGATGCTTGGAAGGGAGAGACTCCTCGGGCCGCCGTCGGCGATAAGGTCCTTGTGTCTCGCTTCGCTGGGTATATTGCTAAGGGCCCGGCGGATGGAAAGGATTACCGGATCATTAACTGCAATGACATCTTTGCCCAGATAGTTAAGGAGAAGGAAAATGGCTGAACCGCAAGCAGTAGAGCAAGAAGCCCGAGCACTCGGATGGGTGCCCCGGGAAGAATTCAAGGGCGACGAAGAGCGTTGGGTAGATGCTGAGGCTTTCGTCGAGCGCGGTAAGCACATCATGCCGATTCTTCAGAAGAACAATGAACGGCTTCAAGCGCAATTGCGCGAACGGGATCAACGGCTGGCGAAGCTCGAGGGATTGCTCGAAGCTTCCCAGGAAAGCATCGCGGCGCTGGAAGAGCATCACAACGCCGCGACGAAGAAGCAGGTGGAAAAGGCCCGGCAGGACTTGCTGGCAGAGCTAAAGGCCGCGCGGGAGAACAACGATGTAGACGCGGAAGTTCAGATCATGGATGAACTGACGCAGATTAAGACGGCACAAGAAACGAAGGCGGAGACGAAGGAAGTCAAGACAGAAGTGAAGACTACAGCGCCTCAGGACGCTCCCGAGGTCGCTGCCTTCAAGATCGCTAATGCTTCGTGGTATGGAGTGGATTTGAAAGAAACTGTGCGCTTTAACCGGCTCGCGGAAGACCTGCGGCTTGAGGGTAACGCCCTCGTTGGTCAGCCCTTTCTCGATGCCGTAATGAAGCGTTTTGAGGAAGGCGGCCGGCAAACAGCGAGTAAGGTAGAAGGAGCTAGTAGTGGAAGTCGAGGAAGTAGTGGTACGAAGTCTGGCAAGAGTTTCGCCAGTCTATCTAAGGAAGAGAAGGATGCCTGCCATGCTGATGCAAAGAAGCTGGTAGGAGAAGGCCGGAGGTTTAAGACCCTGGCTGAGTGGGAAAAGCGTTACGTTGAATTACTTTATCCTGAGGAGCAGTAAAATGGCTAAGCACCAGAACCCCGCGAACGAAGATGAGACCTTTGTGGTCCCATCAGATTTCATTCCAATGTCTATGCCAAAGGAACGCTTGAGCGTCCCTGAGCGTCCGGGCTGGCATAGGCACTGGTTTAGAGGATCTCCAGATCGCTTGGCTAGAGCACGTGAAGCGTATTATCAGTTCGTAGATCCTGCTACCATTCACACGGCAAACACGGACCTTGCCGGCGACATGGAGCAGGCAGGTAATACAGATATGGGCACTAGGTATTCCGTTGTGGCCGGCGACGACCTCGACAACAGCGGCCAGCCCTCCCGCCTCTATTTGATGGAATGCAGACAGGAGTTATTCGAGTTAAGCCAGAAACTTCTGGCAGACCGGAATGAATCTATCGCAACCGCGCTTCGTGGTGGGCAGATCGGGGCTCAAGATAGTGAGACAGGTGAAACCGCCTTCGACGCCACCCAACGCTATGTGAAAGGAAAGATTCCGGATCTTTTCAACCCAAAGAAGCGTAAAGCTTCTTAACTTGGAGAACTAAATGGCAAATGCTAATGTTCCCTCCGGGTTAACTCCTGTCAAGAATCTAAACGGGAGTCCCTGGAACGGACAAGCAAACATCTACTCCATTGCGACGAGCTATGCAACAGCTCTCTATATTGGAGATCCAGTCGTCAGCAGCGGTACTGCTGATGCTAACGGTGTGCCGGGGATTGCGATCTACGGCGGCACCGGCGCGATTCGTGGAGTTATCGTGGGCTTCGGCAATGCTGGGTCTACGATTGCCGGCGATTCGCTTATGGGCAATGTGGTTAATCCTAACATCATCTATCGGCCGGCGAGCGATGCTAACCAGTGGTACGCGATGGTAGTCGATGATCCCAACGTGATCTTTGAAGTTCAAGAGAACTCGAACGGGACACAGCTGGCTGCGACGGAAGTTGGGCTTAACACGGTGCTGAAATCGGGCACGGGCTCTACTGTTTCTGGGTGGCTGCTGTCAAGCTATTCCGACGCAACGCCGGCGACGACGGCTACTCTGGCAGTTCGGCTGCTTGGGCTGTCCCGTTATCCCGCTGGGGCGAACGTGTTCGGTGCTTACGCCAAGTGGCTTATTCAAATCAACGTGCACGAGTTGGGCCATGGTACTGGCGCGGCTGGTGTGTAAAGGAGAATAGATCATGGCCGGCGGCGTAATTAATACTGGGTCACATCCTAAGTTACTGTGGCCTGGAGTTCACGAAATCTGGGGGCAGGTCTATGCTGCCCATGAAACGGAGTACACAGCGCTCTACGACGTTGAGGACTCTGAAAAGGCCTACGAGCAAGATGTTCAGGTAACCGGCTTCGGCCTGTTCCCTGTCAAGGGCCAAGGCGCGGCGTTGCAGATGGACTCGGAGATTCAAGGCAATGTCACGACTTACGCGCACGTTGCGTATGCTCTTGGCTATGCCGTGACGATCGAAGAGATCAACGACAACCTGTACAAGGAAGTCGGGCAACGTCGGGCGAAGGCAAATGCGTTCTCTGCGAATCAAACAGTAGAGAATATCGCAGCTTTCCTCTACAACAACGCCTTTGTTACGACGTACTTCACTACGGCAGATGGCGCGGCGCTGATCTCTACGGCTCACGTTCCGGCCCTGGGCGCGAATTACAGTAATGCCCTTTCGCCGGCGGCGGACCTGTCGGAAGCCTCGATCGAAGATCTGAGCATTCAGATCATGGGGACGACGATGGACCGCGGCCTCTACATCAACATCATGCCGGAAAGTCTGCACATAGCCCGCCAGGAATGGTATAACGCGAATCGAATCTTGAAGAGCGTTCTCCAGTCCAATACGGCTAACAATAACATCAACGTGCTGAAGGCGACGAATGCGTTCCCGAAAGGGATTCACATGAATCACTACTTCACGGCTCCCCATGCGTGGTTTGTAAGGACGAACTGCCCGGCCGGGATGAAGATGTTCTGGCGGACAAGGCCGCAATTTGATCAAGACAATGACTTCCCGACGAAGAATGCACTGGCCTCTACCTACTTTAGGATGAGCGTCGGCTGTACTGATCCTCGGGGCATTGCGGGGTCTAATGGGCCGTAAGTAGAGTAATTTCATTGGATTTCTGTTATTAGAACATAATGGATTTCCAATGGAATAAACTCTGCGAGAGCAGAGCAGTGTAGGGCCCATTTGGGCAAGGCAGTAAGCATTGGCGGAGCTAGAACCTCCGTCCCTTTGAAGGAGAATTAAATGAGTGCAAGTACGATTACTAACTTCCCCAATGGATTTGCAAATGGGCTGAGTGTTCGAGGAATGCCCCTTTTGCAGATGCAGCCGGGGCAAGTATTCTGGCTTAACAACAGCACAGTTCTGAAGCCAGGGCAGCACGCAGGGAGTGATAACTCGAGGGGAACCTACCTTGATCCCTTCGCAACTCTGGCCCATGCGCTGAGCATGACTACGGCTAGCCGCGGGGATATTATCTTCGTCGGCCCGGGCCATGCAGAAACGATTTCGAGCGCTACGGTTGCCTCGCTAAACGTCGCTGGTGTAGCAATAGTAGGTCTGGGTATGGGGAGTCTTCGTCCGACTTTCACCTACACTACCGCTACGACTGCGAATATTCCAGTCACGGCCGCGAACGTAAGCATTCAGAACTGTCTGTTTGTTGCGAACTTTGCTGCGATTGCGTCGTTTTTCACTGCGACAGGTACGACTACGCCGAAGGACTTCTGTATTGATATGTGCGAGTTTAGAGATACATCGAGTAGTCTAAACGCACTGACAGTAGTTACAGGTAATGCTACTGCGAACAGCATGGATGGGCTGACGTTCACGAGGAATCGTATCTCGAGCCTTGGAACGACTGCTGCCACTACTGCGATTGTCCTAGCCGCTGCAGCTGACCGCGTTACCATCAAGGGCAATTATGGTAACTACGCAATCCTGAACGACACTGCGTGTTTGCTAGCTACTGGCGCCGCGAATGTCACGAATCTTGACCTCGGCGGCAACGTGTTCTATAAACCGAACACTAGCTCTACCGGCGGCTCGTTCGTTAGCACTAGTGGCACCGCGTGGACTGGTCAGGCTTATGACAACTATTTCTACCAGCTCGACGCCACGGCGGGGATTTGGATTGCGACTGGTACGGGTATTGGCTTTAGCCAGAACTTCAGCCCTATCACCGGCGCGGCAGACAAGTCCGGTCTTATCAATCCAGCGGCAGTTTAATAGTATTAAGGGAGGTAACACTCCCTTAATCCTTAGGAGACTTTAATGGCTAATTCAGTAATAGCTACCGTTGTTCATGATGGGCCAAGGAATACTCTGCTATCCGTCACTGGTGTACTCGACACTAGCGATTATGCTGTAGCGGATATAACTACAATCTCATCCTTGAACCCGGTTCCGACACTCATCCGCGTTGATCGAATTCAGTACTCTGTTGAAGATGGACTTTCCTGCCTTCTGTGGTGGCACGCAACAACTGATGGACTTATCTTACCTCTTGAAGGTCGAGGTAAGATGGAGTTTGACTGGTTCGGTGGATATAATAATCCAATGGCTGCAGGGTACACTGGAAATATTAGGCTATCTACTGCTGGCTGGAGTACCGTTAAACACTTCGCCCTTGTTATTGAGTTTGTCAAGCAAGGAGTCTAATTCATGGACGAGCAACAATACCAAAGAAAGAACGATGCTCAGATAGCCGACATTCGTGTAGATATTGCAGAGTTAAAGGTGAGTGTGGAGGAGCTTCATGTACTAACGCAGGATGTAAGAGACATCCTCGCTTCCTTTCGGGTTTTTGGGACTCTGTCGAAGTGGGGTACTGGAGTTGTTGCAGCTATTGCAGCGACTTATGCTGCCTTAAAGGGATTTAAATGACTACGCCGAATGATGATACTCCGTTAGCGATCATCAACGACGCTATGCATGATGCAGGGTATCTGCAGAAAGGGCAGACGCCGAATGGAGAGGATGTTGCTAGCAACATGCGGCGGCTGAGGGATATCATTAACTTCGAGATGACGCAAGGAGTTAAGCTATTCCTTACAGTGGATGCGCCAGTAGTGTTAACTGCCGGCGTGGGAGTTTATTCATTCGGCCCCCTTGGAACAGTTCAGATGACTAAGCCGCAGAAGATCATCGAGGGGTATTATATGGACTCGAATGGAGTTCGGCGGCAATTGATTCCCTTGGCCTGGGATGATTATATTCGCCTGGGTCAAGTGAATCAAACTGGGCCTGTGAGTCAGTATCTGGAGGACCGACAGCCGAACCAGATCAACGTGACACTGTGGCTGATTCCTGACGCTACGGCGGCCGCGGGGTCAGTGCACTTTCTCTTTCGCGTCCAGGCGACGAATCCAGTCACATTGACGGAGACGGTTCAATTCCCGCCGGAGTGGAGAATCTTCCTGCGTTGGGCGCTGGCAGAAGACATTTCCACTGGTCAGCCGACCTCCGTTATCTCTCGATGCCAGGTGAATGCTGAGAGGTATCGCCAGGCACTCGAGGGCTTCGATGTAGAGGAAGCGCCGACTTCCTTCCAGCCAGATCCACGCGGGCAGTATAACCAAGGACGCTTTCGTTAATGGCTGAGAGCCTTACCGTCGAGCTTCCAAAGCGGCTTCCTCTCGCCTTGATCACTGCTAACCGCGGTGATCTGACGACGAAGGATACGAAGCTGGTGAACTGCTATCTGGAAAAGATGCAGGATGGAAGTGTGTGGATTTATAAGCGTCCGGGGCTGGCGCATAGTTCTCAGCCGGCCGGAGCTGCCGCGAACGGGTATGGAATCTTTAACTGGCTCGGAGACATATACAGCATCTTCGGAAACAAGCTGTATAAGAATGGCGTAGCTATCACTGGAACAGTAGATACGACGAATGGCGTTTATCGCTTTGATCAATGCCTTGGTGCGACGCCGAAGATGCAGTTAGGCAACGGAGTCAAGGCATATAACTACGACGGCACGAATGGCCTTGTTGCGATAAGTGATGCTAACTTCCCGGCGGCCTTCGTAAAGGGCTGGTCGTATCTTGATGGTACGACCTACGTGATGACCTCGGCGGCGGCGATTCAGGGAAGCAACATCAACGATCCTACAACTTGGAATGCTCTTAACACCATCACAGCTCAAATCGACCCAGACGGCGGGATGGCCTTGTCGAAGCAATTGAACTATACAATTGCCTTTAAGGTATGGACTACTGAAGTCTTCTACGACGCTGCAAACGCTACAGGAAGCCCCCTTGGAACCTATCCTGGCGCGCGGGTTAATTGGGGCTGTGCAGCCGCCGATAGCGTGCAGAACATCGAGGGAGCGCTGATCTGGCTAGCAACCAGTAGATCGAGCGCATTAACCGTCGTGCTGATGGATCAGTTGAAGGCGATTCGAGTCTCTACGCCGCCGGTAGAGCGGCTGCTGAATGGGCTAGACCTCACGAAGATCTATTCCTGGCAATACACCGCGGAAGGGCACAGACTCTATATCCTTACCTCTGTTGTAAGCAACTTAACGCTCGCGTATGACCTTGATGAAATGCTGTGGTATCAGTGGACAGATTCAAATGGAAACTATGTTCCCATCGTCGCCTCGACGTTCTCGGCTACGCAGGTCCACTACGTTCAGCACGAGACGGATGGATACATCTATACGCTGTCCCCGACGCAGTACACGGACCAAAATGCTACGATTACAGTAGATGTGATCACGCCGAACTTTGACGGCGGCACCCGGCGTAGGAAGCTCATGAACTACATGGGATTCGTGGCAGATCAGGTGACCGGGAGCACGCTGCAGATTCGTTCCAGCGATGATGATTATCAGACCTGGAGTAACTTCCGCACGGTTGACCTTGGAAGCGATAGGCCATTCTTGACTGAGTGTGGAACATTCACTAGACGTGCGCACCATCTTCGTCATGCTTGCCCAACGGCATTTCGACTTCAGGCAATTGATCTACAGCTTGATATAGGCACACTATGAGCACTCAGTTTCCTAATCCTCCTACCTACGCTGATCCCTACATCAAGCCCCCGGGAGCTGATGTTCCGAAGTTCAACCCTATCTGGGCGAAGTGGTTTATTGACCTAGTTCAGTGGATTAACTCTAATGGAGGCGGGAGTGGTACTATCTCGCATAATAGTCTAGCAGGGCTTCAGGGTGGTACAACAGCAGAGTACTATCACCTAACCAATGCGCGGTATTCTACTTTAACTGGAGTACAGAACGCTCAAAAGGTCTTTGCTGGGCCGGCGAGTGGAGCTGATGCCGCCGCGACGTTCCGTTATCTTACTGCACTTGACCTTCCTCTGGGAATCTATCCTCCCGGCGCAGATGGACAAGATGGAGAAGATAGCTGGGTTCCAGGACCGCAAGGAGCATTAGGGCCACCAGGCGTAACCGCACAGGGCTTTCCTCTAGACGGCCAGGATGGAGAGGATTCCCTGTATGGTCCTCCCGGGCCTCAGGGGACTCAGGGCTTAACCGGAAGCCAGGGATCAATAGGTCCTGTCGTAATTGTAGAAGACGGCAAGGATGGTGAAGACGGAATGATAAGGGTAGGGACAGGAGATCCCTTGAATGTTCCAATTCTAACTGCTGGTGCAGTTTTTAATGCTCAGACAATCCCGGCAGGAACGACCTTAACTATTCCTACTGGTTATGGAATGGTTTCTGTTGGCCCTGTAGTAGTCAACGGTGATGTAGTGGGTAATGGTGACTGGGTAATACTTTAATTTAGGAGATTCAATTGGCTTCTAACAAGATTATTAACATTGGTCCAATAGCGCTTACGACTACGCTTACGACTAACATTCTGAACTGTAATGTTACGGCAGTAACTGGTCCGGTTGGTATGATAATGACTCAGCCGTATCTTATCATTCGGCACATTAGGATAGTTAATAAGACTGCGTCTGCTGCTACATTTAGTCTATGGAAAGGAGCGACTGGAGCTAATGCCGCCGGCACGGAGATTGTAGGACAAGGGCTGTCTGTTGCGGCGAATTCTGCTTATGACTGGTATGGACTTATGAGACTCGATTCCGCGGACTTCGTCGTTGGTGGGTCGGGGACAGCTGCTGCACTGACAATCCAGTTTGAGGGTGAAATCGGAGTCTCGTAATGAGCAATAGAAGCATTGAGTTTATCCAAGGTCTGCTAGTCGAGCAAGCCTCGGCTCCGGCAGCACCTGTATCGGGTGATCTTCAACTCTGGGCCAAGACTGACAACACCCTGCACTACCAGACTAGCGCGGGAGTTGACGCGGTACTAGCTATCCTCGGCGCACAGTCCTTTACCGGCTTGCAGACGTTCAACGCCGGTATCTCCATCCCCACCGGCCAGTCGATCACTGGGGCAGGGACGGCGGCGATCAGCGGGTTTGCGACAGGATCATTCACAGGTCTTACTGTCGGCGCGAGCAACCTAACGCTAGGTGCGAATCATATCAGCTACGGCGGCACGGCTGCGGGGCTGAACTTCGATGCGAGCAACAATGCGACGTTCTCTGGTTCCCTCACCGCAGGTGCGATCAGCGGGACTGGCTCGGTAGTCTTCAGTGCCTCTGGTATCCCTCTTTCAAATACCCGTTTGACACTTATTGAAACAACTCCTGCACACTCTCTTATCTCTGCTACTGGCGTAGCAGGCAATATATTTATCGACAATGCGGGAACTGGAAATAATTATTTAGATGGGATTACTAATTTCCGAACGTTCGCAGGCGCCACGATAGCTATATTCTCCTCCACCGGCCTAGCCGTGACCGGGACGCTGAGTGCAACAGGAACAGTATCTACAGGCGGCTACACAGTCGCAGGACTCCCCGCAGCAGGTACCAAAGGCCGCATGGCTTACGTCACAGACGCTACTGCGCCAACCTATCTCGGAACACTGACAGGCGGGGGGGCCGTCAACACGCCAGTATTCGACAATGGTACTGCTTGGGTATCTTTCTAAGGGCCAATAATGGATCAAACTGAAGAACAGAAAGTCGCGCAACTCCGCGTGAACGCCGCCATCGCGGAACTGGTGCAGCAGAGGGATATGGCGCTGAATCGGTGCGTGGAGATGCGGGTGTTGCGGGAGACTGAAGCGGCTGCGGCTAAAGCGCAAATAGAGGCATTGACGGCGAAGGTGAAGGAACTCGAAGTACCGAAGCCAAAGAAACCGAAAGTGGAAAAACCTAAAGAGGTCTAGAATGGGATTCTTAGTAGATACGTTAGCTTCCGCGCCGCCAGCGACCTGGGCGCAGATGATGCAGTATTATCAGCCGACGCCGACTCATGATCCAAATAGCATTTTGGCAACGGGCACGCCGCCCTCGGCGCCAACCGTAGATATTCCTGGTATTGGAAAGGTTCAGTTTCATACCAGTGGCCAAGGGCAGATCTACGCAACTCGGCTAAATCCAGATGGAACTAGCACTGCCTTTGGCCCGGGTACAGCTGATCCTAACGGTCCTATAGCGCAAGGAACTATGGCAAATGATGGGACGTTTAAGCAATTGTTTGACGCGCTTAAATATCCTGCCGCTGGAGCGCTTGCCGGATATGCCCTTTCTAGTATGGTCGGAGCTGGAGCTGCGGGGGCAACAGGCGCAAGTTCTGCCGGCTATGCTGAAGGCTGGTCTGGTGCAGCAGGTGTGGCTGATCCAACGATGGCGGCTGGTGCTGCAAGTGGATTAAGCGCCGTTACTGGAGGTATGGCGGCGCCAGGGACTACTGCGTCTACACTAGCTAATGGACTAGGAACTGCCGCGAACCTTGGAAACCTCGCGCAGGGTATAGGAGGTCTGGTAGCTGGAAATAAGCTAGCTAATGCAGCCTCTACCGCCGCAGCAAATGCTGATCCTTTTGCCAGCCAGCGGGGGCAATATGCCGCGCCCTTGGCTACGGCAATCTCGAACCAGACGACTAATCCAATGGGGACTTATGGGTCTACATTTGCTCAGGCTGCTGAAGCACCTATCAACATCAATCAACAATATGCAACAGCAGCTTCTACAGCAAGTCCTGTCTCTTCCTTTGCCAAGACGTATTCGGATCAGCTGAATCAACTGATGGCTAACCCAACAGCTGTCTTACCGACTACGCCGGGGTATGAAGCAGCGATGCAAGCTGTTCAACGCTCGGGTGCGGCACAGGGATATACAGGCAGTGGAAATATGCAGACGGCGCTAGCTACTGCAATTGGCGGGCAGTTCTACCAACAGCAGTTAGCGGATCTTCAGTCTCTGACGAATATGGGAACGGCGTCTAGTCAACAGGGTGTAGCTAATCTAGCTGGATTGAATACTGCGCAAATGAATGCGCAGCAGACTAGAACGGCTAATTTGTCGGGGCTGGTGAATACTAGCATGGGCGGCACGCAGACTAACGTTGGAAACTTAATGACAGCTAGCGGCGCGAACTTTAACAACGCTCCGGCAGCGGCGCAGATTGGGCAGACAGGAACAACGAATGCAATGGGAGCTTATGCCGGCGGTCTTAATAGCATTGTTCAGGGTGGCGTTGGGCTTATCAATAGCGCCGGAGCATCTGCTCAACCCTGGGCAGGTGGGGGGAGCATGTAATGAGTGACTTCGGAGCAATCTATAACGCATTCTCCTCGGTGCCGGGAACGCAAGCGGTTCTGAAGAACCAGAAGGCACAGCTGAATAATCTAGCTATTACGAAGGATGTTCAGGCTATTCAAGCGAATCCGCTGCATCTAGATCTATTGCGCAGTCAGATTGCGAACTTCAGCGCAGAGGCTAACGTGCATCAAGAGGATGCGGCGCTGAAGGACATGCAAGTGAAGCAGGCGCAGATCGCTGCGACTAAGATGCAACAGTACTTTGCGAACCAGAAGGCAGTGCAAGCGAAGGCCGCGGCTGATCCCTTGACAGCAACGTCTGCTAATGACTTTACAAGCCGACTGGATGGACTAGCCTCCCTAAAACAACAGGCTTCCCAGCTAACAGATCTGGGAATGTTTATTACGCAGGGAGGGGCGCCGGCGGCAGGAAAGACTTACATCGACCAAGGTATGAGCACGCTGTCGAAAATCTCTACGATAGAGAAGAATGCAGCGACACAGCGAGCCGCACAGTTGGCCGCGTCAGAAAGGGAGATTGGGATTACGGCGCAGTACCTTGGTGGGGCGAAGAATGCTGCGGAGTTTGAGGCCGGGAAGAGCGCGCTGATGGCCGCGATGCCTGATATGCCGGCGGATGAGCGACAAGCGCTGATGCAGCAACAGTACTCGCCGCTGGTAGTCCAGCACATCAACGATCAGGCTATTGCTGCTAAGGACAAGGTTCGGCTGGCGATTGAGGCGGCGAAGGAAAAGAGTCTTGCCGCCGAGCGGAATGATAGGATCAATGATCGGGCGATTCGGAGAAGCACTGACTACATTGAAAAGGCTGAGACTGCGCGGCAAGTGGTGAAGCAGAAGTTCACGGGTTCGAAGACCATGAAAGAGCCTTCGAAGGATGATAGGGTGCAGGCGGTTGCAGAGCTTCGGCGGCTGAAACTTCCTGGAGTTGATCCTACCCAGATTTCCTCGGATCAACAGGATCAACTAGAGACTGCCGCGGCAGAGGTGCTGCGGGTGAAGGAGAGCATGCTAGCGAGCAATAGGGCGCTTACGCCGGTAGAGGCACAGGCTCGGGCAGCAGCACAAGTTGCGAAGGACCTTGTGTTGATTCCTGGAGTGAAGCCTGGGCCGAAGACGACTGCGGTGAAGTACGCAGATGGAAAGACGCCGGCTACTGCTATTCCAGTAGCCGCCGGAACGAACTTTAAAGACGGAGCTTACTACACCAACGCACAGGGCATAACTGCCAAACGCGTTGGGAACACTTGGGAGCCTGTAAATGCCGCTCACTGATGCACAGTTTCTTGGAACGCCGGCTGCGCCGAGTACGCCAGTGACTATGACAAATGAACAGTTCTTGTCGGCACAACCAGAGCATGTGTATGATAAGGCACTGAAGGTTGCGAAGGAGACTGCTTCGAATATTGGCGGAGCTGTCGATCTCGTCGCCGGCGTGCCAGGAATGGTAGCTGGCGTCGGCGCAGATATAGCCGCGAGAACTATGGGAACCCTTGCCGGCGAACCTCGTAGAGAAGCCGCGCAGTCTGGAGTCCGCATAGGCCAACAAGTAGCTGGAGCCCTTGGCAGTCCTGTTGGAAAGCTCATGCGGTACTTTGGCTATGGAGATTCCTACGACAAGTCTGATGTGAACAATGTTATGCAGACGTTTAATCACTGGATTAGTAAGGGGGGAGACTGGGTAGAAGCGAAGACTGGTGGGGCGTTGTTGAAGGAAGATGTGGAGTCGCTGGCGAATACTGCTATGGCAGCGGGAGGGATGGCAGGAGTTAAGGCGGGTGTAGATGCCGCGATGGCTCCGAAGGCACCTCTGGTGAGAGCAGAAGCTGCGCCTAGCATGACTCCTGATATAGCTGAAGCTGCTCAGGGAATTGATCCACAGGCGAAGGCTCAACTCGACTCTGCTCTAAAGGACATGACAATTGAGAAGAAAGCTCAGGTTAAAGCGATTTTTGATGCGGCGAAGAAGCCACTCCCGGCTGATGCGCTTGATGAACAGTTCGTGAAGAGTCTTTGGGAAAAGACGATTAAGGGAGTTAGTGAGCCGGCGGTGGCCGCTCCTGAGACTTTCCCGGCAGGGGACGTTACTAAGGGCCACATGACGGAAGGAAAGGTGCTAGGGGAAGAGCCGCCAACTCTAGACACGGGACTCGAGAAACTCCGCGCCGGCAAGGCCTTCGATATGACTGCGGATGAAAAGGTCGCTGTGGATAGGTCGATGAAGGTAGAGGGAGGAAGGATACTGAAGGCTGATGGTACTCCATTCGAGAAGGGCGAGGCTGATCCGAAGCTGCTCGCGGGGATTGCGGCGGCAGGTGGAGCGGCGGCGTATCTGTATGCGCATCCGGAGAAGGCGAAGGAGATTGGAACACTGGGATTGCTGGCGATGGGAGCTGTGAAGGGAGTTGGAGAAGGTGTGTGGACGAAGGGGGCAGTGGAGAGGCTTGCTGGACCATTGCACGATAAACTCGTTTCTGGGATTGGTCTTGGTTATAGAGATCTTGCTCGCATGGACATGGGGGATATCACCAAGTCAGAAACACTGCAAGCTAAAGCTGCCGCTGATTGGTCAACCCGCGCCATCACAAAGCACCTCAACAAGCACTTCGGCGCGGAGACTGATCCGCTTAACAGCGTGAAGATCCCCATGCTCGGTGATGAAGTCACCTGGGGTGATGTAGCGGATAAGGTAGTGAAGAGTGCAAAGATTCCCGTTCGCCTGGAGATGATTAAAAAGGGCGAGGCTATGAAGGGAGAGCCGATCTGGGATGTGGAGAGTAGTGGATTAGGTGAAAGTAGCGTTGCAAGGGGGGCAGATCATGTACGGCATTTCAACGCCCTTACCTCTTACCTCTCCCACGTCGGAGACTATCTTCGCGAGTTCGTGCCGCCGGAGAAACTAGGGCAGTATGACCTCGTTCGCGCTGTTCGTGAGACCGCTGCGCAGGATGCGAAGCAAGCTAAGGCGATGGAGAAGGCTAGGGTCAATAACGAAGGCGTGACTGTTACGAAACAATATCCCGATGGGATGAAGTGGGTAGAAGTAAATTCCGACGCCGCCCTCAAAAACGAAGGCGACATAATGGGCCACTGTGTCGGCGGCTACTGCGAGGCGGTTCACAGCGGGGAGTCCAAGATCTTTTCCCTGAGAGATGCGAAGGGGATGAGTCATGTGACGGTGGAGGTAAGTCCTGGAGTAGACTTTAAATCCATTACTGGAAACGAATTAGTTCGGTATCTTGGAAGAACCAAACAACAGGATATTACTCAAGCTTACTTAAACAGTGGAAAGAAAACAGATCTTGTTACTTTCATCAAGGAGTATTATCCAGGTGAAGCTCGCGTTCTTGAAGCTAACCTAAAAGACCCGAATATAGCGCAGATCAAAGGCAAGCAAAACCGTGCTCCTGTTGTCCAATATCTCCCTTATGTTCAGGACTTTGTGAAGAGTGGGAAGTGGGGAGATGTGGGAGACCTACAGAATGCAGGGCTTGTAAAAGTACTTGACGGTAAGTACATTACAACAACAGAGCGTGATGCCCTAGAAGCTTCGCATCCTCGGCGTCCTGGTCGCGAGCGCGGCTCCGTCGACCCCAAGCTTCTCGCCAAGCTCGCTGCGATTGGAACAGGTGCGGCGATTGGAGCTACTGCAAGTGATGACAAGACTGCTGGTGCACTTGCTGGTGGACTCGTCGGTGGTCTAGCCGCTCGCTTCGGCCCAGCCGCTTCCACAGCCCTTTGGGAAGCCTCGAAGGTCGCTATGACTGGCCGCCCGTGGGAGGCTGTGAAGGAACTTGTTCCCGGTCCGATTAGCAAAGCTATGGCCAATGATCCGAGGGTTCGGATCAAGTCGGAGATGGATAAGGCTGAGGCTACGATCAAGCGGGATGCGCTGGAAAGGAGTCGTCTGCTGATCAATGTAGTTATGAATGTTCCCAGCGAAGGCCGGCGAACTGCTATTGCACACTTTCTCGAAGGGGATCAAAGCGTTGTCTTGAATCCAAAGGAACGGGCGGCGGCTATGCAGGTTCAGCAGTACTTTGAAAAGATGGGCGCGGCAGGAAAGGACGCAGGGGTTATTCAGGACTTGATTGGGAACTATGTTACCCATGTCTATGGAAAGGATGCACTGCCCTTTATAGATGAACTGATGCGCAGCAGGGCGCAGGGAGCAACTAGCACGCCATTTGGAAAGCGTCGGGTCGGCCCTCCTACAATAGCTGAGGTCAATGCTTATATGGCTAGTAAGGGTCGGCCGCCGATCATGTCGGATATAGCTGACATTGTACAGGAGTATGGGCGAAGTGTCTCGAAGGCTATTGCGAACAGGACGCTGTTGGATGAGCTGAAGCAGCACACGGTGCCCGTGGAGCGGCAAGGGAAGACTACGACTGCACCACTGATTGCTTCCA
>VFSW01006111.1_pt1 | contig 17736 bp, 14 predicted proteins | sample 5358111 | NCBI WGS metagenome assembly VFSW01 (sample SAMN11554181, study PRJNA540505) | mine drainage metagenome | isolation source: sediment from site ElyBrook_90M | place: USA: Ely Copper Mine, Vershire, VT | collected 2017
TGCATGACGAGCGCCGCGTCCGCCGGTGTGGCAATGCCGCCCGCGGAAAAATTCGGGACGGGCAGCTTGCCGTTCTTCGCCACCCAGGCGACCAGCTCGAACGGAGCGCCCAGCTCCTTGGCCTCGTGCACCAACTCCTCTTCGCCCAGCCGGGTCAAACGCTTCATCTGGCTCACGATGGCCCGCATGTGGCGCACGGCCTCGACGATGTTCCCCGAACCGGCTTCTCCCTTGGTGCGGACCATGGCCGCGCCCTCGGCGATGCGCCGCAGCGCCTCGCCCAGGTTCCGCGCGCCGCAGACGAACGGCACCTTGAAACCGTGCTTCCAGACGTGGTGCTCCTCGTCGGCCGGCGTGAGCACTTCGCTTTCGTCAATGAAATCCACTTCCAGGGCTTCGCCCCCGGGCGCCGGGTAAATGGGGCCTTTGCGCCCTTGGGCCATCACGGGCATCCACACCCCCCCCTTTATTTCGCCAATCCGGGGGGGGGGGGCCAGGCGCGCCACGCCTCCCTCCTTGCGGATATCGGATGGCACGCGCTCCAGGGCCATCACGGCGCAAGCGCCGGCGTCTTCGGCGATCTTGGCCTGCTCGGCGTTGGTCACGTCCATGATGACGCCGCCCTTGAGCATCTCGGCCAGCCCCACTTTCACGCGCCAGAGTTTATCGTTCATCATCTCCATGAATGGCTCCCCTTTCGATTCCCTTTTGTCACGCCGGTGTGGCCGGCATGGTGCGAACCCTTGCCGTTTACAGATTCCCTATTTTCCATCTCCGGCGCTGGAGGGCTTAAAGCGCTCCGGATCGACCGTGATGAAATGGCCGCGGCCGCGGGCCAGCAGCACCCCGGAAGCGTCGCGAATTTCGCCTTCCCGGTAGAGGCTGCGTCCCTTCCTGCTCACTTCCCAGCCCTCGACGACCAAATCTTGCTCCACCGGAACCGGCTTGCGGTATTCGACCGTGAGTTCGGCGGTCACGGCGCGATCCTGGACGAAGCGGCTCACCTTAGCCATCACTTCGTCAAGAAGCGTGGCGATGATGCCGCCATGCACGAAGCCGGACCCGCCCTCGTATTCCGCGCCGATGCGAAACGCTCCGCGGATGCGCCGCGCGGCGTCATCCTGCTCGAAGGCGAGCTGCATGCCTCGCGCATTCGCGCCGCCGCACGCAAAGCAAGGATTCGCCGGGTTGGGCTTAATCAGCATGTTGTAACTTTCTTCCCGCTTCCTGGTATCACCGGCCCGGGCCCGCGGAACTTCCCTCAGATCAGCGCCACGCGCGCCTGCGATTCTTCCCGTACGCCGCGCTGCCGCTTGCGCAGTTCGCTCTTCACCACCTCGGCCAGGGTCCGGATGCCCTGGGCGATGCGCGCCTCGTCCAAGCTGGCGAATCCCAGCCGCAACGTGTTCGGCAGCGGATGCTGCAAATAGAAATAACGGCCCGGAACAAACAGGATGCCTCGTTCGCGGGCGTGGATCAGCAGTTCCCCCGCATCGAAACCGGGCGGGAGACTCACCCACAGCGACATGCCGCCTTCCGGACGCGTCCAGGCGGCCCCATCCGGCATATGCGTTTCCAGCGCCTCTTCCATCGCTTCCAGGCGGCGACGGTAAACCTGCTTCATCTTCGCGAGATGCCGGGCGAGATGGCCGCGCTCGACGAATTCCGCCATGGCCGCCTGGGCCAACTGGTCGGAATGGATGTCCGTGGACTGCTTGAGCAGGCGCAGGCGCTCGATCACCGCCTCCGGACCGATGCACCAGCCCACGCGCAGTCCGGGAAACGCGATTTTCGAGAAGCTGTCGAGCTGGATAACATGCCCGGCGTTGTCCATGGCCTTGAGCGACGGCAATCCGCTCCCCCGCAGGCGCAGGCGGGCGTAGATGCCGTCCTCGACCACCGGCACCTGATACCGCGCGGCCAGCTCGAGCAGGCGCCGGCGGCTGGCCACCGGCATGGCCGTGCCGGTAGGATTATGAAAGTCGGGCGTGACAAAGATGAACTTCACCCGGTTCTGCAAGAGCACGGTTTCGAGCATGTCTAGATCGAGTCCCAGGCGTCCCGTGCGGGCCACATCGGTTTCGACGCTCACCGAAAGCGCCCTCACGCGCGCTCCGGCCAGAACCGCGATGGCGCCGGGATAGGTCGGGTCCTCCAGCGCTACGGCGTCACCGGGACGCAGAAACGCCTTGCTAACCAGGTCAATGGCCTGCTGGCATCCGTGCGTGATCATGATCTGCCCGGCGGAAACATTCACGCCCTCGCCGCGCAACAGGCCGATGATCCCGCTCTTCAGCCGGTCGTAGCCTTCGCTGGAACCCAGCTGCAAAATCTGGCGGCCCTCCCGGCGCAGGACGGCGTTGCAGCACCGGCGGAACTCCTCGACGGGGAAAAATTCTCCGGAAGGCCGTGCCGCGGTGAAGGCAATGGCGCCGGGAGGAATATCCGGCATCAGGCGGCTCAACCCCTCGTCGCCGCGCTCGTCGGCAAACAGCGCCTCCCAGCGAATCGAACCCCCGTGGCCATTGGGCCGCGGGGGCGGGGAAAACTGGCGGACCGGCAAATCGCAAATGAACGTGCCCCGCCCTACATGGCCGCGAATCAGCCCTTCGGATTCCAGTTCGGCGTAGGCGTTGGCCACGGTGGTGCGGTGAACGCCCAGATGCCCGGCCAGTTCGCGGCTGGCGGGAATGCGGTCGCCGCCGCGCAACTCCCCGGAATGAACCAGGGCGCGAAGCTGGTCGCGCAGTTGAATGTAGAGGGGGATGTGGCTCTCGGCCTGTAAATGAAGCTGCAGCATTGGCTCCGTCCTGCGGTCCAATATAGATTACAGCGGGGCCACGTAAAGAGCCAATTTGTCTTTTATGGAAAAATGAGGCGACGGCAAGCAGGCACGCCACACGGACGTAGCACCACGCAGGCTATTCGCTGAAAAGCTTCGATTGGGCCTCCGCCGCCGCGCGAGTCTCTCGCGTGGCGCGGGGCGAACGGCGCGAGCCTCCCACCACTCCCAGTACTTTCATCTCGGCCAGCGCCGAGCGTGGAATGAACATGTGCTGCACGTTGCCGTGGAGATCGGGCGGCGTAAGCTGCACACCGGTATCCAGCATATCCAGAAGATTATTCGAAACGATGCCCTCCATCACGTCCTCGTCCCGGAAGCGCAGCCGCACCCATAGGCCGTCCAGTTTCGGACGGCTGAGAAAGGTCTTCCGCTCCAACTCGAACCCTTGCTGGAATTCTCTGACGAAATAGACGGACTTGATTTCGCGGAGATCCAGGGCGAGGTGCTCGCCTTCCGCCGTCAGCATATCGACCACCTGGCCCTGGCCCAGCGTGGCTGGATTCAGATACCCATGGATGGGCGTCCCCTCCAGAGGGACGAGGACCACTTTTTTGTGCGTGGTAGCAGCGGTACGATTTTTCACGGTATCCAGACCTGTACTTCGATCGGTGGTTGCTATTCAGGACCAGATTATGTTATCCTTACGCCGATTTTTGTCAACTCCTTATTGTTCAAAGGGTTAGCGCTGGAGCCATTGCTGATTGACCATCAAAGGACAGCTCCTACGATCGGCCTCGGTTGTAGCTCTGGTCACCATCATAAGCCGGATTTGCGGATACTTACGCGATCAACGGATCACGCTGCTGCTCGGGACATCGCCGGCGGCCGATGCCTTCATTCTGGCGTTTCGCATTCCGAGTTTGATACGCCGGATGACGGGCGAGGGCTCGCTGGGAGCGTCGTTCGTCCCCGTCTTCACCGGCTACCTGCACAACAAGACGCGGGCGGAGGCCTGGGCGTTCGCGCAGAAGGTATTTTGGAATCTGGCCGTGGTGCTGGCAGCGGTAGCCGTGCTGGGAGTGGTGTTCTCGCGCGAAGTGATTCACGGCGTTACGATGTTTTCCGGAAACACCGCGCCGCGGGAAATGGCCGTGTATTTGAACCGGATCATTTTCCCGGTCGTCTTCTTCATCGGCCTGGGCGCGCTGGCTACCGCGATTCTGCACAGCTTTCGTGTATTTGCGCTGCCTGCCGCCGCGCCCATCTTTTTCAATCTGGCGCTGATCGCATTTTCCTTCGGCATTGTGTACCGGCCGGTGCTGCGCTGGATTCCCGAAGGCTACCGCACACCGGCAACGGCACTCGCCATCGGGGTTTTGGCCGGCGGCACGATCCATCTGGCCATGCAGATTCCGGCGCTGTGGCGGCGCGGGATGAGTTTCGCTCCGGAGTTTTCCCTGTCCGATCCGGGCGTTCGCAGGGTCGGGCGGCTGATGGTGCCCGCGTTTTTCGGCATGGGCGTTTACCAGATCAACATGTTCGTGGACACGATCTTTGCCTTTTCCCCGCGTCTGCCCTCCGGGAGCGTCACGTCTCTGTACGTAGCCGACCGGGTGATGCAGCTGGTCCTGGGCAGCTACGCCATTGCGCTGTCCACGGCGCTGCTGCCAACCATGTCCTTGCAGATGGCGGGCGGCCGGTGGGAGGAGATGAAGCGCACGTTCGGGTTTGCTCTGCGCATCGTATCGTTCATCACCATCCCGGCGGCCGTGGGACTCATGCTGCTGCGGCATCCCATCATTCAGGTGCTGTTTCAGCACGGGCAATTCGCCGCCGCGTCCACGGCGCTGACGGCGCATGCGCTGCTGTACTATTCGCTCGGCTTGCCGGCCTTCGCCGCGATCAAGCTGATCACGCCGATGTACTACGCGGCGCAGGACACCGCGACGCCGGTGCGCGCCGGGGTCTGGTCGCTGGGCGTGAATATCGCGCTCAACGCGGTGTTCCTGCTCTTCCTGTTTCGGATCCTATCCAACGCGGGTCCGGCTCTGGCCAGCTCGCTGGCGGCTTATTTTCAATGCGGCACTCTTTTCTTTCTGTTCCGCAGGCGGTACGGGCGCCTCGGCGGGCGGGAATGGATCGGCCCGCTCGCCAAGATGCTGCTGTGCGCCGCGGCGATGGCGGCGGTATCGTTCACCGGGCTGCGGCTATTGCCGTTCGCGGCCGCGGGCCATCTGCTCGGGCAGGCGAGCCTGCTGGCCGCCATGATTTTCGCGGCGGCGGCCGTCTACTTCGGGCTGGCCCGGCTGCTAGGTTGCGAAGAGCTGTCGGAATTGTTTCAGCTTATGCGGCGCGCGGAGAAACCGCTGGGCCAAGGATAACCACGTGGAAGCTCAGATTCGCACATTCCTGAACTGTTTGCGGGTGGAAAAGGGGCTGTCGGAGAACACCATCATGGCCTACCGCCGCGACATCTGCAAGTTCGCCGCGTTCGCGGCCGAACGCCACCTGGAAATGAAGGACGTGCAGCGCAACCATATCGTCGATTTCCTGGCGTCGCTGTACCACAGGGGTTTGGACAGCCGTTCGGTGGCGCGCCATCTGGTCACCATACGGAATTTTTTTCGGTTCGGCATTCTGGAGGGCTACATCGAGGACGACCCGGCGTCCACCGTGGAGTCGCCCCGCTTCCGCCAGAGCCTGCCCGAGTTCCTCAGCGTGGAGGAAGTGGACCGCCTGCTCTGCCAGCCCGATACCAGCACGCCGGTGGGATCGCGCGATAAAGCCATGATCGAGCTGCTCTATTCCTGCGGGCTGCGCGTTTCCGAGCTTTGCGGCCTGCGCGTATCCGACATGGAGACCCAGGCGGGCTGCCTTCGGTGCGTCGGCAAGGGCGACAAAGAGCGATTGGTGCCCGTGGGCCGGCAGGCGCTGGAAGCCGTGCAGCGCTATCTCCGGACGGCGCGGCCGAAGATGATGCGCCGCGATTCGCCCCCGTACCTGTTTCTGAACCAGCGGGGCCGGAAGATCGACCGCATCACGTTCTGGAAGGCTCTGGCCGTCTACGGGCGCAAGGCGGGGCTGCGCCGGGGCCTGACGCCGCACATGCTGCGCCACAGCTTTGCGACGCACTTGCTGGACCGCGGCGCGGACCTGCGCTCGGTGCAACTGATGCTGGGCCATTCCGACATTTCCACGACGCAGATTTACACTCACGTCGTCGAGGAACGATTGAAGCAAACGTATAAGGCGCACCACCCGCGCGCCTGAAATGATTGGCGGGGCTCTGCCAGGAGGCGCACCACTTCATGCCCGATTACATTTTCTTGCTGGAAAGCAGGCTTTCGCCCGAGCAGCGCGCCGCGCTGGAGAGGGTGCAGGAGTTGGCGCGTTCGGAAGAACTGAACGTGTATCTGACCGGCGGCGCGGTCCGGGACCTGATTTCCGGGCAGCCCATCCGCGACCTGGATTTCACGGTGGAGGGCAATCCGGCGCGCATCGTCCGCGAGCTGGAACAAGGCGGCGCCCGCATCGTGTGGGAGAGCGAGCGCCTGCGCCACCACGAGGTGATCTTCGCCGGCGACGCCGACGGCTCGATCTCGGCGGCGCGCGATGACGTCTACGACCGTCCGGGCGCCAAGCCCGAGACGCGCTTCTCCAGCATCATGGAGGACCTGCGGCGGCGCGACTTCTCCATCAACGCCATCGCCATTTCGCTCAACGTGCAGTCGCGCGGATTGCTGCTCGACCCCACCAACGGCCTCGCCGACCTCGAACGCCAGGAGGTGCGGACGCTTTCGATCCACTCGTTCACCAACCAGCCCGCCCGGCTGCTCCGGATTCTCCGTTACTGCGCCCGCATGGGTTTCAAGATGGAGTCGCGGGCCCAGGAATGGTTTGACCTGGCCATGGAACGCGGGTTGCCGGAGCGCATCGAAGGAGGCGAGGCCGGCCAGGAGGTCCGGGCGCTGGCCCGCGAGGATAATCCCGTGCCCGTTCTCAAACAATGGGAGGCGCGAGGATTGCTCGCCACGATTCACCCGCAGTTGCAGCGCCGCAGGCCGGACTACGACAGCCTGAACAAGCTCGCCCGCGTGCGCGCCAATTTCCTGGCCGGCGGAATCCGCGTGCGTCCCCACGCGGCGGTCACCCACTACGTTCTGGGCCGCCTGAAATCCCGCGAGGCGCTGGCCACGCTCCGCCACCTGGAGTTCCGCGCCGCCGAAATGGACGCCATCGCCCATCTGATTCCAGGAGCCCAGAAAGTGCTGAAGTCTCTCAAGGGAAGGGCGACCAACGCCCCGCGCGATGCTTACGCCTATATCGCCTCGGTGCCTCCGGAAGTGCTCGCGTTCATCGAGGTGGAGATGCCCCATCCGCGGGCGCTGGCGAAAGTGCGGAATTACGTGCAGAAGTGGCGGCCGATGCGCCTGGCTCTGCCCGCCGGAGAACTCGCCGCCCTGGGCATCCCTCGCGGCCCGAAGTTCGACAAGATTCTCGAGCAGCTGTTTGAGCTCCAGTTGCGCGGCAAGGCGCGCGCCCCCGAGTATCGCACCAAGGCGTTGCGCCAACTCGCCGGCATCAAGGAAGAGCCCGTGAAGAAGGCCGAAAAACCGCACAAGAAGAAAGACGGCGCGGCGGATGATGCCGTGGCGTCCGCCTTGAAACACCGCGAGAAGCCCGAATCGGCTCCGGCGCACGCCCCCGCACCGGCGAAGGACGGGGGCAAGGGCCAGCCGTCAAAACACAAGGCCAGCCCCGCAAAAAAGTCTCGCGGCCGGTAGGTTTGCCATGACCATTCTGCTCCGGGCCGGACAAGGTGTGCCCCGCCGGACCTTGCCGTCGCCGGTCTCATGATCCTGAATCAGCAGCGCCGCGTTCCTGTTTCGATGGGGCTCCTCGGGAGATTCCTCTCGCGCGCGCGCCGCGCCCTGCGCTTGGCTCCGGAATCGTTGACGGTGTGCCTGGTCACCGACGCCCAGATGGCCCGCTGGAACCGCGCCTATCGCGCCAAACCAGGCCCCACCGATGTGCTGTCGTTTCCTGCGGAAGTGAAACAGCCGAAGCGCGGAAAGCAAAGAATGAAGCGAAGGCGCCAGGGTCTGTCTTCCTCTGCTTCCTCTGCTTCCTCTGGTTTCTCTGCTTCCTATCTTGGCGACATTGCCATCGCGCCCGGCGTCGCCCGGCGCAACGCGCGGCGTTTTGGCCGCAGCTTCAATGATGAGATGCGGATCCTGGTCCTTCATGGCATGCTGCACCTGATGGGTTACGATCACGAGAGGGACACGGGCCAGATGGACCGGCGCGAGCAGCGGCTTCGCCAGAGGCTCGGACTGGCATAATTCATGCCCATTTTTCTCTACAGCATCGTCATCCTCGGGCTGACCGCCGGGCTGGTGGTCGCGTCCTATCTCGACCGGGTGTACCGGGAGATCGGCCGCGTCTCGACCGGTCGCATTCACCAGCATCTGGAAATCTTCGAGGCCGAAATCGAGCCGCGCTTCAAGATGGATCGCACGCGCGCCGCGATGGCGTTTGGCCTGCTGGCGCGCCTGTGGCTGGTGTTCGTGGCCGCGCTGACGGCGGGAGGCGTGCTCTTCTTCGTGCCCGGCACCTGGCAAGCGGCCGTCGAGCTGGTGTTCTTTCTGGGCGCGGAAGTGGTGATCGCCATGCAGTTCCTGCCCATGGTGCTCCTGGCGGGGACGCGCGGATACTGGATGGCGCCGCTGGTGCCGGCCGTGCGGCTGATGGTCTGGCTGATCTGGCCCATCCATGCGGTCCTCGAGATGCTCGTATCGATACTGCACCTCTCGGAGGAGGAACCCGGCGCGCCCGTGGCCGAGCAGCAGGCCATCGAAGCGTTGGTTGACGCCGCCACCGAGGAAGGCATCATCGAGCAGGACGCGGCCCGGCTGATCGAACACGTCGTCGAATTCGGCGACAAGCGCGTCCGCGACGTGATGACGCCGCGGCCCGACGTGGTGGCTATCCCGGCCCATGCCACGCTCGAGGAATTCCGCCGCCGCGCCGTCGAAACGCGCTTTTCGCGTCTGCCCGTCTACGACAAAACCCTCGACGATATCCTGGGCCTGGTGATGGCGCGCGACATGCTGGCCGTTCCCGACCGCGACGCGGCGCACCGCACCGTGCGCGAGTTGATGCGTCCCGCGCTGTTCGTCCCCGACACGAAATTCGGCTCCGAACTCCTGAAGGAAATGCAGGAGAAGAATCAGCAGATGGCCATCGTGATTGACGAATACGGCATGCTGGCCGGCGTGGTCACCGTCGAGGATCTGGTCGAGGAAATTGTCGGGGAAATCGGCGAGGAAGACCGGCGGCCCGCCCCCGATGTGCTGCGGGAAAGCGGCGGCTCGCTGGTCCTGCGCGGCAGCCTCCCGGTGGACAAGATCGGCGAACTCTTCGGCCTGCCGTCCGAAACCCCTCTCCGGAGCACCCATGCCACGACCATCGCCGGGCTTCTCAACGACGTTGCCGGGCATGTCCCGCGAACCGGCGAGGTGCTGGAATTCGACGGCCTGCGCTTCGAGGTGCTGGAAGCCAACCAGCGCAAGGTGCTGCGCGTGCGCGCCCGGCAGTCCAACAGCGGCTCGGCCTCTACCTCCGCGCGCACCGTCTGACGGCACCGCCCGTCCCGCCCCAATCCAGGCGATAATTCTTCGCACGATGCTGAAAAACCCTGCCAACGTTGTGGGTCGCGGCTGAAGAGCTTGCGGAGAAAGTCGTTTCCATGTCATCCCGAGCGGAGCGAGGGATCTGCTTTTCGCACCCACCTCAAGAAAAAAGCAGATTCCTCACCCCGGTCAAACTGCGACCGGGCTTCGGAATGACATGATGGTGGGTTCTTCCGCGCCCTGTGCAGCCGTGACATCAGGCCCACACATGAGAACGGCTATCGTGCCTATTGCGTCCCGACGGTTTGGGTCGGGAAGCCGCTGAAGTTCCCGGAGGCTGTTGTTGTAGTTCTCGGTCACGCCGACGGACCTCGCAGACGCGCCACCTCCGCGCGCAGCTCGCGCAGCTCCTTCTGCAATTCGGGAAGACGATGGAAGACCGCCACCGACTTGCGCCACGCCAGGCTGTCCATCGCCGGGTAGCCCGAATACATCACGCCGGCGGGCACGTCGCTGGGCACGCCGCTTTGCGCCGTCAGGATCGCGCCATCGCCGATGGTCAAATGTCCGGCGGTGCCGACGCGGCCCGCCAGAATGCAGCGGTTGCCGACGCGCGTGCTTCCGGCAAGGCCCGTGTGTCCGCACAGCAGCGTGTCTTCGCCTATGGTGCAGCCGTGGCCGACCTGCACGAGGTTGTCAATTTTGGTGCCACGGCCGATGCGGGTTTCTCCGACGGTGGCGCGGTCAACGGCGCTGTGCGCCTGAATCTCGACGTCGTCTGCAATGACGGTGATGCCCGCCTGACGCATCTTGTACCACCGGCCGTCGTCCTGCCGCGCAAAGCCAAAGCCGTCGCTGCCGACGACCACGCCGTTCTGCAGCAGCACGCGGTTCCCGATGCGGCAGTGCTCGCGGACGCAGGCGTGGGCGTGGGCGAAGAAATCGTCGCCAATCCGCGCGCCGCGGTAGATGGATACGAAGCTGTGCAGCACCGCGTTGGGCCCGATCTCGACGTCTTCATCCACGTAGCAGTACGGGCCGATGTGCGCTCCGCTGCCGATCTTCGCGCTCTTCGCCACCACTGCCGTCGGATGCACGCCCGGGGCGTAGTGCGGCGCGGGATGGAACATCTCGATGGCGCGGGCGAAGTCCAGGTACGGATTCGCCGACCGCAGCGCGGCGGTCCGCAGCGGGCCTTCGTCGCGCGCGACAAGGATCGCCGAGGCGCGCGTCGTCCCCAGCGCGGGACGATATTTGCGATTGGTGAAGAATGTCAGCTCGCCCGCTTGCGCCTCTTCGATGCCGGCCACGCCCTTGATTTCGATGCTGGCGTCGCCCTCGAGTTGGCAGCCCAGCGTTGCGGCGATCTCTCCCAGTTTCATGGCGCTCTCCTCGCACAATTCCAAAGGCTGATGCAACCACAGATGAACACGGATGACCGCAGAACAGCAGACTGGAAGTTAACAGTTGGAGGTGGAAAGTTCAAAGAAAACAGCGTGGGCTAGTAGGTTCGCTTCCGATAAGCGCAGCGTTTACCGGGCGCTGAGTGGGGCCCACTGAAATTATGACTACTTTCTTGATTCGGCGAGCGTTCCAAGCAGCGAAATGAAGGCTTGTTTCCTGACCCACAGGCAACCGAATGGAGCGTCGTCTTTCTTCATCGGTTGAGAGGTAGGTGTCGATTTCGGAAGCACAATGTAGTCCGTGCAGACTCTCACGCCATAATCGCACTGCTCGGCGATGGTCTTTCCATCAAAGACGCATTTATACGAAATGATCATCGAACTATAGCCTTCGTCGAAGACTTCTGAGTAACGGATCGTTCCATAGCTGACGTTCGATGTGGTCTTCGGCGCAACCGGTTGGATCACGTTGCGCAGGAATAGAATGTACTCCCATCCGATTCTTTCCCCCAGGTATGGCCCGAAGTAAACGGTCTCTCCGGTTGCAGCTCCTTTGAAGCTTTTGACCACCTCGGCCTTATAGACGGCAAATCTGTAATTCTCGGCATCTCCCGAAACGATCTTTACAACTGCTACAGTATCAGCCTGCCTATAGAGATTTGTCAGTGTGATGACAGATGGTTCCGTGATCGTGACCCTGTTCGATTGTTGAGCCCAGGTTAATTGAGCCAGTGTCGCAACAACTCCGAGCAGCAAAAGCCCTCGCCGCGCTGAGGTCATCGAACGATGCTCCTTCCGCTTAACGTCCGGCCCCCCGATTGTACGCTTTGTGCCTGGTTATGCAGCTTGCCGGGAACTGACCCATTGGGAGGTCGGCTAGCGTTGAAGGCGAGGGATGCAGGAGAGAGATCCCTCGGTCGCGTTGCTCCCTCGGGATGACGATCCTCGTCGGATCGTCACTTGCCGAGGAGCTGGCGGGCGATGACGAGGCGCTGCATTTCGCTGGTGCCTTCGCCGATGGTGCAGATCTTGACGTCGCGATAAAACTTTTCCGCCGGATAATCCTTGATGAAGCCGTAGCCGCCCAAAATCTGCACGGCTTCGCCCGCCACGCGCACAGCCACTTCGCCGGCATAGAGCTTGGCCATGCTGGCCTCGCGCGTGAAGCGTCCCTCGCGGTCGCCCTCGGCGATGGCGCGGTCGGCCAGCCATGCGGCGCGGTAGGTCAGCAGGCGCGCGGCATCAATCTGCGTGGCCATGTCGGCCAGCTTGAATTGGATGGCCTGAAACTCCGCGATGGCTTTGCCGAACTGCTTCCGCTGCTTGGCGTATCCCCTGGCGCACTCGTACGCCCCCTGGGCCATGCCCAGCCCGAGCGCGGCAATCGAGATGCGCCCGCCGTCCAGAATCTGCAGGCTGTTGACGAAACCCTCGCCCTCGCGCCCCAGAAGAGTTTCATTCGGAACGCGGCAATCGGTGAACACGACTTCGCTGGTATCGCTCGAGCGCAACCCCAGTTTGTTTTCCTTCTTGCCGGGCCGGAAGCCGGCAGTCCCCTTCTCGACGATGAAGGCCGAAATGCCGTGGTGCCGCTTCGCGGCATCGGTGACGGCCATGGCCACGCAGACGTCCGCATAGTGCCCGTTGGTGGTGAAGGTCTTCGAGCCGTTGATTACCCAGCCGCTGGGATTCTTCACGGCGGCGGTGCGCGTGCCTCCTGCGTCGGACCCCGCCTCCGGCTCGGTCAACGACCAGCAGCCGAGCTTTTGGCCCTGCGCCAGGGGGACGACGTATTTCCGCTTCTGTTCCTCGCTTCCGAATTTGTAAATGTGATTGGTGCACAGCGAATTGTGCGCCGCGACGATGATGCCGATCGAACCGTCCACGCGCGCGAGTTCTTCGATGATGAGGGCGTACTCCATATAGCCGAGTCCCGCGCCGCCGTACTTTTCGGGGAATATCACGCCCAGAAAGCCCATTTCCGCGAGCTTGGGGATCAGTTCCGTCGGGAAATGGGAAGCTTCGTCCCACTCCATGACGTGCGGGGCCACCTCGCCCTCGGCAAATTCACGGACGGTGCGGCGCAATTGCTGTTGTTCGTCGGTAAGCGAAAATTCCATAGACAATCACGCGATGGACCGAAACTGCTCCAGGCACGATAACCACTTCTTTATACCATGGCCCTGCAGCGCGGGAATGCGATGCAATCGCCGATGAGCACAGAAAGGCACGGAGGGACGTGAGCGTCCTCGCTCCTACATGCGGCTCGCCTGAACTTCTCATGAGCGACGGCCGAGATTCTAAAGCGGGCGCGGCGAGCAGCGCCCCTACAGCGGATTACGAGCTGCGAACCACTGACAGTTATCTACGGGACACAATACTAGGTGGCGCGGGAAGCGATGCCGTCGCGCATCCCGATCGCGCGCAGGACGAGGTCGGCCAAGGCGCGAATCAGGAGCGGCGAGTCGTTGAGCGCGGGCATCATGTGAAAATCCGTTACGCCCAGCGCCTTGGCCTGGGCGCGCCCGACGATGTCAATGTCGTGCAGCGTCTCGATGTGCTCGGTGAGAAACGAAATGGGAATTACCAACATGCGCCGGACGCCTTCGCGCCCCAGGCGGTCAATCGTGCCGATCAGCGAAGGCTGCAGCCACTTCTGCGGTCCGACCTTGCTCTGGAAGCACGCGACATACGGATTGGGCCAGGCGCCGAGTTCGCGCACGAAACGCACGGTCTCCGCAATCTGCCGCGGATAGGGATCGCCCTTGTCGACCAGGACCTGCGGCAAGCCATGCGCGCTGAATACCAACTGCACTTCGTCCGGATTCGGGAGCTTCCGCAAAACGCCGTCGATGCGCTCCACCAGCGCGGCGATGTAATCCGGATGATCGAAGAAATGATCGATGACATGCGCCGGGACGCGAGGCTTGTACAGCCGGTTCCACTCCTTGAGGCTGCTGCGGGTCGTCGCGAACGAATAGTGCGGATACAGCGGCAGGAGAACGAGCTCGTCGAACGGAGCGTTTTCCAACTCGGCAATGGCTTCCTGCGTGTCGGGATGCCAGTAACGCATGGCCACCACGGCGCGCGCCGCCAGGTGCGGAGCCAGCGCCTGTTCGAGCGCCCGCGCCTGCTGCTCGGTCAAAAGCCGGATGGGAGAGCCTCCGCCGATTTCGGCGTAATTCTGGCGCGCCACCTTCGCGCGGGTGGTCGAGATCAGCTTCGCCAGCGGGCGGCGAGCCAAGAACGAACCGGGGAATTTGATGATGTCCGGGTCGCGAAACAGATTGTAGAGAAAAGGTTCGACGGCGGCCTGGGAGTCGGGCCCGCCCAACTGGAACAGAACCACGGCGATTTTTCGGTCGGCTGTCATCAAGGTGTCCCGGCAATTATACTATTTCACAACACCGGCGCGACGCACCAGTCCCACGGCGGGTTAAATTCCGCGCCACCCCGCGCCGGGCCAGCTTGACGGGTATCCCAATTGTGTCTACATTCGTATCGTGCCCGCGCGAAAGATTCTCCTCGGCCAAGTCTGGAAGAAAAGCGACACCGGCGATGCGTATCTCGTTACGAAAATCTATAGCGAGGCGCTCACCAGCTACGCCGTCTTGCGCAAGGCGGGAGCCGAACAGGAGCCTCCCCTGCGCATCAAGGTGGTCAAGACGGCCTCGGGCGCCGAATTGCCCGGCTTCACGTTCACGCAGGAATCCGACAGCTTCTAGCGCCCCTCAAGAAATCGGCTTGCGTCCGTGAATCTCCCTGCGGCTTCCCAGCCGCCCGCTTCCCGCGGAAACAGGTTTGGATATGCGATTCGGCCCGGCTGGTTTAGAATGAAGCCGCATGGCTTCCACGCCCGAATCAAACTTCGTTCACCTGCATCTGCACACGGACTACTCTTTGCTCGACGGCGCCTGCGAGATCGGCGAGTTGACCACCGAAGCCGCGCGCCGCGGGATGCCCGCCGTCGCGGTGACCGACCACGGCAACCTGTTTGCCGCCGCCAACTTCTACCATCAGGCCACCGCGAACGGCGTGAAGCCCATTATTGGCTGCGAAGTCTACGTGGCGCCCGACAACCACAAGAATCGCGGCGCCGATGCCGAGCGCTCCAATCATCTGGTGCTTCTGTGCGAAAGCGACGAAGGCTACCAGAATCTGATCAAGCTGGTTTCCACCGGCTTCCTCGACGGCTTCTATTACAAGCCTCGCGTGGATCACGAATTGCTCGCCCGGCACAGCAAAGGCTTGATCGCGCTGTCCGCATGCCTGCGCGGCGAAGTGGCCGATGCGCTGCTTTCCGAAAAGTACGACCGGGCGCGGGCCAACGCCGGACGCCTGCAGGACATTTTCGGCCAGGACAATTTCTTTCTTGAGGTGCAGGACCAGGGCCTGGAAGCGGAAATCCGCGTCAATCGCGATCTGGTCCGGCTGTCGCGCGACACCGGCATTCCCCTGGTGGCCACCAACGATTGCCACTACCTCAACCGCTCCGACGCGCACGCCCAGGAAGTCCTGCTGTGCATTCAAACCGGCAAGACGATGAGCGATCCCGGACGGATGAAATTCGCCACCGACCAGTTCTATTTCAAGACCGCCGAGGAAATGGCCCAGGTGTTCGGCGAACTGCCCGAGGCGCTGGCCCGCACCGTGGCCATCGCCAGCCGCTGCAACGTGAAGATCCAGCGGGTAGCCAATCCCTTCCCGGAATTCAAGGTTCCCGCGGGCTACACCACGGATTCCTACTTCGAGAAGACGGCTCGCGAAGGTTTTGCGTCGCTTGCGCCTCAGCTCGAGCGCCTGGCTCAGGAGGGGCGCCTGCGCCATTCCCTGGCCGACTACGAACATCGCCTCTCGTTTGAAATCGCGATGATCTGAAAGATGCGCTTCGCCGGTTACTTCCTCATCGTCTGGGATTTCATCCGCTACGCCCGGGCGCAGGGAATCCCCGTGGGACCGGGCCGTGGCTCGGCGGCGGGAAGCCTGGTCAGCTACGCGCTGCGCATTACGGACGTGGACCCGCTGCAATACGACCTGCTGTTCGAGCGCTTCCTCAATCCCGAGCGCATTTCGATGCCTGATATCGACATTGACTTCTGCATGCGCCGCCGCGAGGAAGTGATCGAATACGTCCGGCAGACTTATGGGGAAACCAGCGTCGCGCAGATCATCACGTTCGGCACCATGGCCGCGAAAGCCGTTCTCAAGGACGCCGGGCGCGCCCTGGACATGCCCTACGGCGAAGTGGACAAAATCGCCAAGATGATTCCCGCCACGCTCAACATCGAACTCGAGGAGGCTCTCAAGCAGTCTCCCCAGCTCGAGGCGCTGCGCAAGTCGGATGAGCGCGTGAAGGAACTCGTCGAAGTGGCGCTGCGCCTGGAGGGCCTGGCGCGCCACGCTTCGACGCACGCCGCCGGAGTGGTCATCTCGCCGCGCCCGCTCACCGAGATCGTTCCGCTGTACAAGTCGAACAAGGACGAAATCACGACGCAGTACGACATGAACGCGCTGGAGCGCATCGGCCTGCTGAAGATGGATTTCCTCGGCCTCACCACGCTCACCGTGCTGGACGACGCCGTGCGCATGATCCGCCAGAATCGCGGAGCGGAGGTCAGCCTTTCGACCTTGCCGCTGGACGACGCCGGGACCTACGCGCTGTTCGCCCGCGGGGACACTTCCGGCATCTTCCAATTTGAATCGCACGGCATGCGCGACATCCTGAAGCGTTATCAGCCCACGCGCCTGGAGGATCTGACCGCCCTCAACGCCCTGTACCGGCCCGGCCCGATTCAGGGCGGCATGATTGACGACTTCATCGCGCGCAAGCACGGAAAAAAGAAGGTCGCCTACGATCTGCCCGAACTCGAGGAGATCCTCTCGGGCACCTGGGGGGTGATCGTCTTCCAGGAGCAGGTGATGCAGATCGCCAACCGCCTGGCGGGATTCTCGCTGGGCGATGCGGACCTGCTGCGCCGGGCCATGGGCAAGAAGAAGCCCGAGGAGATGGCCGCCCAGCGCGAAAGGTTCCTCAGCGGATGCCGGGCGCGCAAGGTGCCGCCGAAAAAGGCGGAGAAGATCTTCGATCTCATGGCCGAGTTCGCCGGCTACGGCTTCAACAAGTCGCACTCCTGCGCCTACGCGCTGCTGGCCTATCAGACCGCCTGGCTCAAGACGCATTATCCGGTGGAATTCATGGCCGCCATGCTAACCTCGGAAACGGGCAACACGGAGAAGGTGGTGAAGTACATTCACGAGGCGCGCGGGATGGGGATCACCGTGCTTCCTCCCGACGTCAACTCGAGCGATCTGAATTTCACGCCCGTGGGCAACGACATTCGTTTCGGACTGGCGGCCATCAAGAACGTCGGTGAAAATACCGTCAAAGGAATTCTGCAGGCCCGCGACACGCTCGGCCGCTTCACCACCTTCTTCGAGTTCTGCGAATCGGTGGAATCGCGCCTGCTCAACAAGCGCGTCCTGGAAAGTCTGGTGCGCGCCGGTGCTCTGGACGGTTTGGGCGCGCGCCGCGCCCAGATGGCCGCGGCGCTGGACCGCACCATCGAGCGCGCGCAAAAATTGCAGCGCGCCCGTGAAAGCGGCCAGCACGGACTGTTCGGCGGAGGCGCGGCGCCCGCGGCGCCCGCGGAAACCCTGCCCGACGGGGAGGAGTGGCCCGAGCACGAGTTGCTGGCCGCCGAGTACGCCACGCTCGGCTTCTACATCTCCGGGCATCCCCTGGACAAATATGCCGGGCGCCTGCAGGACCTGAAAGCGGTCGAACTTTCGACGCTGGAGGGCCGGCGCAATGGCGAGGAACTCGTGGTGGCCGGGATTATCGTGCAGTCGCGGCCCATGCGTTCGCGGCGCGGCGCGCGCTGGGCGATTCTAACGTTGCAGGACCGCCCCGGCGTGT
>VFSW01006112.1_pt1 | contig 17730 bp, 17 predicted proteins | sample 5358111 | NCBI WGS metagenome assembly VFSW01 (sample SAMN11554181, study PRJNA540505) | mine drainage metagenome | isolation source: sediment from site ElyBrook_90M | place: USA: Ely Copper Mine, Vershire, VT | collected 2017
GTCCCCGATCTATTTCGAGTCGGGTACAGATTGGCGAAAAAGTGGCCGAAATTAATACATTTATTTATTTATCATAATCTTACGATGCCCTCTGTATCTCGTCTGGAGATGTATTGCGGAAGTGTTACATCGGCTTCGACGCCCGATGTGCGTAAGTCTCTGATCCGATGCACGCCAAGCGCGTCAACCGCAAGGCCCGCGCCGCGTTTATACCTGCACACGATACGGTACGTCGACGTCGAGGGGACGCGAATGGCGAGGTTTGTTACGCTGACGCCGGCTGCGATGACCTGGGAAGGTCAGACCACGGGTTTCGAGGACGCGGCACTGGATCACGCGAAAGAATTGGACAAGTTTTTGGCCGAAGTCGAACGCCGCGCGTTCCGCATCGCGCAAGTTGGCTTGCGGGACGTCGATGATGCGCTCGACGTGGTTCAGGACGCGATGCTCAAACTCGTGCGGCACTATGCAGCCAAGCCGAGCGCCGAATGGCGACCGTTGTTCTATCGCATCCTTCAGAACGGCATTCGCGACGTCCAGCGGCGGCGCACGTTGCGCAAGCGGCTGATGACCTGGCTTCCGGGGCCGAAGCAGGATGCGGAGGGCGCGGAGTTGGATCCTTTGGACGCCGCCGCGGATCCGGGACCCGACGGGGCGGAACGGCTGATGCAGTCCCAGGCGATCCAGCAGCTCGAGGCGTCGCTGCGCGCGCTCCCGGCCCGGCAGCGCGAGGCCTTCATGCTGCGCAATCTCGAGGGCATGGACGTTGCCGAGACCGCCCGGGCGATGCGCTGTTCCGAGGGCAGCGTGAAAACACATTACTCACGCGCGGTGCACAGCCTGCGCGAGCAGTTGGGCGAGGTTTGGTGATGCAACAACAGAATCCGCCGGATTTGGAAACGCGCAGCCGCGCGCTGTTCGATGCGAGCGTGGCCGCGATCGACATGCGCGTGCAGTCGCGGCTCAACGTGGCGCGCCACGCGGCGCTCGACGCCGCTGCCGGGAACCGCCGGTTCCGGCTCCGTCTGCCGATGGTCAGCGCCGCGGCGGGCATGGCCGCGGCCGCCTTGATCGCGGTGGCCTTGTGGTCCTCATGGCCGCCCGGCGCGCCCCCGGCTCCGATCGGAACCGGGAACGGAAGGACCGGCCTGGAAGATCTGGACATTGTCGCCGCCTCCGGCTCTGGATCCGGCGACGCGTTGGATATGATGCGCGACGACGTGGAATTCTATGCGTGGGTGGCCGCGGGAGCCGACCAGGCTTCCGCCGGTGATCGCGGTTGAGGGCGGCTTGAAGTTCGAGCCGCATTGGTCCGCCGGCCTGGTGCTCGCGGCCTTGTCCGCCGGTGCCGCGGTGCCCGCGCCGCCGCCGCCGCCGGCGGCTCCCCGATCCGCGGAGGCATCGACGGCGGATCCGGTGCCGGACAGCGCCTTGATCGAGTTCTTGGGAGACAAAGACGTTCCAGACCAGAAATGGTGGGAGTTCATGAAGCGCTCAAGTCAGCAGACTCAGGCGCCGGTCCCGCCGCGACAGGATTCGAAGCAATGACCAGGCAATTGATCGGTGGGCTCATCTTGACGGTCGTGCTGGCCGGCGCGGCGGCGGCGCAGACGCCTCCTCCCGCGGGCGGCTGGCCGGGCGCAGCAGCGGGAGCGGGCGCCGCGCAGGGACAGTCCTGGCAGGCCTTGTCGCCGGCGCAACAGCGCCTGCTCGGGACGTTCAAGGACCGCTGGGACCAATTGCCGCCGGCTCGTCAGCGCGCGCTCGCGCGGGGCAGCCAGCGCTGGCTGCGGATGTCGCCGCAGCAGCGCCTGCGGGCCCGGCAAGGATTCCGCCGCTGGCGGGCGATGACTCCGGCGCAGCGCGCGCTGGTGCGGCAGCGCTGGCGCTACTTCAAGAGTCTGCCGCCGGAGAAGCGTCAGCAGATTCGCGCCGCTTATCAACGGTTCCGGCAAATGCCGCCGGAACGCCGCCGGGCGTTGCAGCGCCAATGGCGCAGCATGAGCCCGCAACAGCGGCGCAACGTCCTGCGCGCCTGGCACCCGAGGCGGCGCTGAAGTCCGGTCGCCGCCGACCGAGGGGCCTCAACCGGCAGCTTTGACCGCCTGAATCAGCTGACCGGCGGCCGACTGCGCGTCGCCGTACAACATGCGCGTCTGGTCGAGTCCGAACAGCGCGTTGTCTATCCCGGAAAATCCCTGGCCCTGGCCGCGCTTGATGACGATGACGTTCTTGGCCTTGTCGGCGTTCAAGATCGGCATGCCGAAGATCGGGCTCTGGCGGTTGTTGCGGGCGTCGGGGTTGACGACGTCGTTGGCGCCGATGATCAAGGTCACGTCCGCGGTCTCGAACTCGGCGTTGATCTCGTCGAGATCGGAGATCAGGTCGTACGGGACACCGGCCTCGGCGAGCAGCACGTTCATGTGGCCCGGCATGCGTCCGGCGACCGGATGAATCGCGAACCGCACCTGCACGCCGTGCTCGATCAGCAGCTGGCACAATTCCCACACCTTGTGCTGCGCCTGCGCGACGGCCATGCCGTAGCCCGGCACCACGATCACCTTCTGCGAATACGCCAGCATGACGCCGGCGTCCGAGCTCTCGATCGGCTTCTGCGTCCCGGCCACGGTTCCCGCGGCCGCGCCGCTTTCGCCGAAGTTCGAGAACAGCACGTTGCTGAGCGACCGATTCATCGCCTTCGCCATCAATTGGGTCAGCAGCGTGCCGGCCGCGCCGACGACGGTGCCGGCGATGATCATCGCCGCGTTGTCCAGCACGAAACCCTCGAAACCGACCGCAAGACCCGTCAGCGCGTTGTACAGCGAGATGACGACCGGCATGTCGGCGCCGCCGATCGGCAGGGTCATCGCCACGCCCAGCATCAGCGCGAGGATGAAGAACGCGGAAATCAGCGGAGCGGATGCGTTGGCGCCGGCGACGATCATCACGCCGGCGGCGACGGTGCCGAGGAGTATCGCCAAATTGACGATTTTCTGGCCGCCGAAGCGAATGGACTTGGTGATCAGTCCCTGCAGCTTCCCGAAGGCGATCAGGCTGCCGCTGAAGGACACGGACCCGATGAATCCGCCGATCAGCGCGATGCAAAGATGGGTCGTGCTCTGCGATCCCCCGCCGTAGAGCTCCACGGCCGCGATGGCCGCGGCCGCGCCGCCGCCCATGCCGTTGTACAGCGCGATCATCTGCGGCATGTCGGTCATCGCGACGCGCTTGCCGCTCACCCAGGCGAGGCCCCCGCCGACCGCCACCGCGCCGATCACCAGGCCCAGATTGAGCGTCGAGGCTCCCATGAAGGCGAGCGTCACGAGCGTGGCGAGCACCATGCCGACGCCCGCCCAGCGCACGCCGCTGACCGCGGTCAACGGCGAACTCATGCGCTTCAGGCCGACGATGAACAGGCCGGCCGCAACCAGGTAGCTGAGCTGGACCAGGGTCTGGGTCGACATCCCCGCGCCGCTCATCGGCCCTTGCCCCTGTTCTTTCCGGCGTTGACGAACATCTGCAGCATGCGCTCGGTCACCACGTACCCGCCCACCGCGTTGCCCGCCGCCAGAAACACCCCGATGGAGCCGATCACGCGCACCAGGGTCGTGTCGGCGGTCGCCAGGGCGACCATCGCGCCGACCAGCACGATGCCGTGCACGAAATTCGATCCCGACATCAGCGGCGTGTGCAGGATCACGGGGACCCGCGATATCACCTCGTAACCGGTGAATGCCGCCAGCATGAAAATATAGAGCGCTATGACGCCGTCAATCATGAGTTCACTACCCTTCCACGATCTTGCGCGTGGCTTCGTGCCGGATCTGTCCTTCGTGAGTCAGGACCGCCCCCGCGAAAACCTCGTCCGTCCAGTCGATGCGCAGGGCGCCGTCAACCAGGGCCGGCTTCAACAGGTTCAGCAGGTTTCGCGAATACATCTCGCTCGCGTGAAAAGGCAGCGTCGCCGGCAGGTTGACCGGTCCGATGATCTTGACGCCCTGATGCAGGACGGTCTCGCCGGCGCGCGTCAGCGCACAGTTGCCGCCCTGTTCGGCGGCGATGTCGACGACCACGGATCCGGGTTTCATGCGCGCGACCGCCGCCTCGCCGACGATGCGCGGGGCCGCGCGTCCCGGCACCGAGGCCGTGGTGATCACGATGTCGCTCGCCGCGATGCGCGCGTCGAGCACCGCCTGTTGTTTCGCCTTTTCCTCGTCCGTCAATTCGCGCGCGTAACCGCCGGCGCCGTCCGCCGACACCCCGGTTTCCACGAATTTCGCCCCCAGCGACTTCACCTGATCCCGGGTGGCGCCGCGCACGTCGTAGGCCTCGACCACCGCGCCGAGCCGTTTCGCGGTCGCGATCGCCTGGAGTCCGGCAACCCCCGCGCAGATCACCAGCACCGTGGCGGGCCGGATCGTCCCGGCCGCGGTGGTCAGCATCGGCAGGAATTTCTCCAGCGCATTGGCGCCGATCAGCACCGCCTTGTACCCGGCCACCGCCGCCTGCGAGGACAGCGCATCCATGGATTGGGCGCGGGAGATGCGGGGGACGAGCTCCATCGCAAAACTCGTGACGCGCTGGTCGCGCAGAGCGCGTACCAGGTCGGTGCGGGAATAGGCCTGCATGAAGCCGATCGCAACCGCGCCGGGCTTCAAGGCCTTGATCTCGGCCAGGCTCGGCGGCTGGACCTTCAACAGCACGTCCGCGCGCGCCAGGATGGCGTCCGGACCCGCAAACTCGACGCCCGCGTACAGGGAATCGGGAAAATGCGCGGCGACGCCGGCGCCGTTCTGCATCAGCACTGCGGCGCCAAGCCCCTTGAGCTTGGCGGCCACCTCCGGAACCACGGCGACCCGCGTTTCATTCGCGGCGGTCTCCGCCAGGACACCAACGATGACGGTCATCTTAAGTTCTCCCTCATACGTTGAATTATGGCACAGGACTCGTCTATCTTTACCCTTGTATGGAGTCCGCGACAAACAGGGGTTGCCACTTCGAGGACGTCCGGGAGGACGCGGGCGTCCAGCCTTTGTCGCAACAGATCCTGCGCACCGATGTTTCGGGCATGCCGCTCGAGTGGGTCGATTACCGCGAGGCCGCGCGCCTCTACCATACCGGACAGGTGGCCTACACCTGCGGCACGACCCTGTACCGCCTGTACGGCGGGACGTCCGCGCACACCGGGTTGCGGACGATCGTCGACGTGAATTCGATCATCGCGACCCTCGGCCATACCGGCAATCCGGGCAATCTGCGCGGGGCCGCCTACACCCCGCCGCTCAACAATCAGACGCTGTTCCGCCGCGACGCCTACCTGTGCCTGTATTGCGGGGCGCGCTTTGCGTACGGCCTGTTGTCGCGCGATCACGTGACCCCGTTCAGCCGCGGCGGCCGCGACATCTGGGGCAACGTCGTCACCGCCTGCCGCAGGTGCAACAACGCCAAGGCTTCGCGCACGCCGGAACAGGCCGGGATGCAGCTCCTGGCGGTTCCGTTCACGCCGACCTACGCCGAGTACATCTATCTCAAGGGCCGCCGCGTCCTCGCGGACCAGATGGAGTACCTGCTCGCCCATTTTCCGCGCTCGAGTCCGCTGCACGCACGCATACAACGCTGGCCGATGTGAGCCGGCCGGATCGTTCGGGCGTCGTCTATCACGTCGACGCGAGCTGCTTCATTTTCCGCGCCTATCACTCCATGCCGCGCGACCTGGTCGATCCCGACGGCCGCGCCACGCAGGCGCTTTACGGCTTCGCGCGCTTTCTCGCCGATCTGCTCGAGCACGAACGCCCCGAGCGCATCGGCGTCGCGTTCGACCTCGAGGGCGGCGGCGAGGCTTCGTTCCGCGCCGCCATTTATCCCGCGTACAAGGCCCATCGCGAGCCTCCGCCTGCCGACCTCGCCCGGCAGTTCGATCTTTGCCGGGAATTCTGCCGGCACATGGGGGTTGCCGAATTCGCGAGCGCCCGCTACGAGGCGGACGATCTCATCGGCACCATGGCCGCGCGCGCCCGCGCGGCCGGGCTGCGCAACGTCCTGTTGACCAAGGACAAGGACCTGGCGCAGCTGATCCGCGACGGCGACGTCTTCTGGGACCTGCCCGCACGCGCGCGCTATCACTACCATGACATCGAGGCGCGCTTCGGCGCCGCGCCGGAGCGCATGGCTGACTTTCTCGCGCTGGCCGGCGACGCCGCCGACAACATTCCGGGCGTGCCCGGCGTCGGCCCGAAGACCGCGTCCTGCCTGGTCGCCGCCTTCGACTCGCTGGACGACCTCTATGCGAACCTCGGCCGGGTCGCGGCCTTGGCGCTGCGCGGCCCGGCCGGCGTCGCGGCGAAACTCGCGGCCCACAAGGCCGGGGCCTACCTGTCGCGTCGCCTGACCGGCATCGTCTGCGACGCGCCGCTCGCGCTGGGGCTCGACGGCCTCCGGCCCCGCGGTCCCGACGTGCAGGCGCTGCAGGATTTCTTCGATGCGCAGGGATTCGGCGGCGTCCTGCGCCGTCAGACCGAGCGCATCGCGCTGCGCGCGAACGGAATCTACGCGTAGAATGAATTCATCGGATTCGGGAGTCCTGGCCGTGGCGCAAAAGAACATTCAATCCGTCCTGCACGAAGAACGGCTCTTCGAGCCGCCGGCGACATTCGCCAAACGGGCCGACCTCAATGCCGCCGCGCTCGAGGCGCTGCACGCCCGGGCGGCGGAGGATTACGTCGGCTTTTGGGCGGACCTCGCGCAGCGGGAGCTGGAGTGGCGGACCCCGTTCACGGTGCCGCTCGACGACTCCGAGGCGCCGAACTACCGCTGGTTCGCCGACGGCACGCTGAACGCCTCGTACAACTGCCTGGACGTGCATCTGGTCGAGCGGCCCGACAAGATCGCGATCATCTTCGAGGGCGAGCCCGGCGATGTGCGCAAGCTCAGCTACCGCGAGCTGCACGCCGAGGTCTGCCGGTTCGCCAACGCGCTGAAGCTGCACGGGATCCGCAAGGGCGACCGCGTCGTCATCTACATGCCGCTGATCCCGGAGGCGGTGATCGCGATGCAGGCATGCGCGCGGGTCGGTGCGCTGCATTCGGTCGTTTTCGGCGGGTTCTCCGCCAACGAGGTCAGGGATCGCATCGAGGATGCGGGCGCAAAAATGGTCATCACCGCGGACGGAGGCTGGCGCGGCGGCAATCGCGTCGAACTCAAGCGGGCGGTCGACAAGGCGCTCGAGGAGGGCTGCCGCACCGTGCAAAGCGTCATCGTCCACGCGCGCATCGGCGGCGACTGCACCATGCAGCCCGGACGCGACCATTGGTGGCACGACGTGCTCGCCGGACAGGGCGCCCATTGCGAGCCCGAATGGGTCGGCGCCGAGGATCCGCTGTTCCTGCTGTACACGTCGGGTTCGACGGGCAGGCCGAAGGGCATCCAGCACGCGAGCGCCGGCTACCTGCTGGGTGCGAAACTGACGACCCGATGGGTGTTCGACCTGAAGGATTCGGACGTGTTCTGGTGCACGGCCGATGTCGGCTGGATCACCGGCCACACCTATGTCGCCTACGGCCCGCTCGCCGCCGGCGCGACGCTCGTGATGTACGAGGGCGCCCCGACGTTTCCCGACGGCGGCCGGTTCTGGGATCTTTGTCAGACCCACGGGGTGACGATTTTCTACACGGCGCCCACGGCGATCCGCGCGTTGATGAAGTTGGGCGACGAAATTCCGCGCCGTTACGACCTGACCAAAATCCGCCTGCTCGGCAGCGTGGGCGAGCCGATCAATCCCGAGGCGTGGATGTGGTATCACCGCGTCATCGGCCGGGGGCGCTGCCCGATCGTCGACACCTGGTGGCAGACGGAAACCGGCGCGACGATGATGTCGCCGGTGCCGGGCGTCACCGCGACCAAACCCGGCTCCTGCGCCAGGCCCCTGCCCGGCATATTCATCGACATCGTCGACGACGAGGGCCGCTCGGTCAGGAAGGCGGACGCCGGCGGCTACCTGGTGATCAAGAGGCCCTGGCCGTCGATGCTGCGCACGATCTGGGGCGACAACGCGCGGTATCTCAGCACCTACTGGGAAAAATTCCACAATAAATACTATGTCGCCGGCGATTCGGCGCATCGGGATGCGGACGGCTATTTTTGGATCATGGGCCGGATCGACGACGTCCTCAACGTCGCCGGTCACCGCCTCGGCACGATGGAAATCGAGTCGGCGCTGGTCGCGCATCCCCGGGTCGCCGAGGCCGCCGTCGTCGGCCGCCAACACGAGATCAAGGGCGAATCGGTGTTCGCATTCGTCGTGGTGAACGGACGAAAGCCGGCGGGAGCCGCGGCACAGGCACTCGTCGGCGAGTTGCGCGCCTGGGTCGCCGACCAGCTGAGTCCGATCGCGAAACCCGACGAGATCCGGTTGGCCGACAACCTGCCCAAGACGCGCTCCGGCAAGATCATGCGCCGCCTGTTGCGTTCGATTGCGCGCGGCGAGGAGATTTCCCAGGACGTTTCCACGCTCGAGAATCCGGCGATCCTCGACCAATTGCGGGGGGATGCGCTCGAGGAGGCCGCATCACCGATGCCGCGCGTTGCGAGGCCCAAGCCCAAGGCGAAACCCAAGCCCAAGCCCAAGGTCTCACGCGCGGCGTCCGGCGCGCGCAAGGCGGCGGGAAAGACGAAACGCGCGAAGGTCAACAGTAGCGCGAAGGCCAAGAAGCGCGCGCCGGCGAGCAGGCGTCCGGTCGCGTCGAAGGCCGTCTCGAAGAAGAAACGCGCCGCGGTTCCGCGGCGCGCCACCCAGCCGCGCAAACCCGCCGGTCGCCGCGCTTCGGCGCGCGCGCGCCGGCGTTGAGGTCATCGCCATGAATATTCTCATCCTCGGTCTCTGCCTGTTCCTCGGCGTCCATTCGATCGCGATCGCCGCGCCGGCCTGGCGCCTGCGCATGCGCGCACGTCTGGGCGAAGGGGGCTGGAAGGCTCTCTACTCGGTCGCATCGCTGCTCGGATTCGCGCTGATCGTGCATGGTTTCGCGATCGCGCGGGCGGCGCCGGTGGTCTTGTACACGCCGCCGCCGTGGATGCGCCACGTCACGTTCCTGTTCATGCTGCCGGTCTTTCCGCTGTTGTTGTCGGCCTATCTGCCCGGGCGGATCAAGGCGGCGGTCAAGCATCCGATGCTGGCGGCGGTGAAATTCTGGGCGTTCGCTCACCTGTTGATGAACGGAAGGCTCGCCGATGTGCTGCTGTTCGGCGGATTTCTCGCCTGGGCCGTCGTCGACCGGATCTCGGTGAAGCGCAGACCCGCGGCCGCGGCCGCGAAGCCGGCGGCGCCGTCGTATTGGTACGACGCGGTCGCGATCGTGCTCGGCATCGGCTTGTACGGACTCTTCGTCGCCTGGGCGCACGTCCGCCTGTTCGGCGTGTCGCCGCTCGGCTGACCGCGCGCCCGGCCTTCCTTGGGCCTAGATCCGCTTCAAGCGGCCGCGGCGATAATCCTTGAGGATCTCGCGGGCGGCATTGTGGCCCGGCGCGCCGGTGACGCCGCCGCCGGGGTGGGTCCCGGAACCGCACAGGTACAGGCCCGGGACCGGCCCGCGATAATCGGCGTGACCCAGCATCGGGCGCGCGGAGAACAGCTGATCCAGGCTCAAGGCGCCGTGGAAGATGTCCCCGCCGATCAGTCCGAACGTCCGCTCCAGGTCGAGCGGGCTCATGATCTGCCGTCCGAGCACGGATGCCTTGAAGTTCGGCGCGTGCGAATCGACCAGATCGATCATCAGGTCCGCGACCTCTTCCCGGTGCGCGTCCCACGAGGCGCCGTCCGGCAGCGACGGCGCCACGTGCTGGCAGAACAGGCTCGCCACGTGGCATCCGGCGGGCGCCAGACTGTCGTCGAGCGTCGAGGGGATCAACATCTCGACGATCGGCCGCTTCGACCAGCCGTGCGCCTTGGCGTCCAGATAGGCGCGGTCCATGTACGCCAGCGACGGAGCCATGATGATGCCGGAGGTATGATGCGGCGCGCAGTCCCGGCCGGGCAGCACCGTGAAATCCGGCAATGCGGACAAGGCGACGTTCATGCGGAACGTCCCCGACCCGCAGCGCCAGCGGTCCATGCGCTGCGCGAAATCGGGGTCGAGAGCGCCGCGGTCGATCATGGAGCCGAACAGCAGCTTGGGATTGAGATTGGACACCACGCAGCGCGCGCGAATCATCTCGCCCGACCCCGTCAGCACACCGACCGCGCGCCCCTTGGAGAGGACCACTTCGCGAACCGGGTGGCCCACGCGGATGTCCGCGCCGCGAAGCTGCGCGGCCTTCGCCATCGCCTGCGTGATCGCGCCCATGCCGCCGATCGCGTGACCCCACGCACCCTTTTTGCCGTTGACCTCGCCGAACACGTGGTGCAGCAGCACATAGGCCGATCCGGCCGCGTAGGGACTCGCGTAGTTGCCGACGATGCCGTCGAAGCCGTAAGCCGCCTTGATCGGCGCGCTCTCGAACCATCCGTCCAGGTAGTCGCCGGCCGACTTGACGAACAGGTCCAGCAGTTCGCGGCGCATCGGTAAATCCAGCCGCCCCATGCCGCGGCCCACGCGCGCCGCGCGCAGCAACTCGGGCAGCGCCTCGAGCCAGCCGCCGTCCGTCACATTCGGCGGCGTCTGCAGCACGAGGTCGCGCAGCACGTCGGCGATCCGGTCCAGCCGCAGCGCGTAGGCGTCGAGGCGCCCGGCATCGGCCGCGGAGAATTTGGCCACCTCCTGCGCGGTCCTGTCCGCCCCGATCTTCAGGTAGCCCGATTCGCCCAGCGGCAGGAAATTCGACAGCTGACGCTCGACGATGCGCAGTCCATGCCGGCCGAGGTCCAGGTCGGCGATGATCTTCGGATTGAGCAGGGAAACCGTGTACGCGGCGACGGAATTGCGGAATCCGGGGACGAACTCCTCGGTGACCGCGGCTCCGCCGACGACGTGGCGGCGCTCGAGCACGGTGACCCGCAGGCCGGCCGCCGCGAGATACGCGGCGCAGACGAGTCCGTTGTGGCCGCCGCCGATGATGACGACGTCGCAGGATGTGGATTCAGTCATGACGAGCCCCCGCGTGTGATGACGGCCGCCGGATCAAAGCGGAAAGTCCCGTGTATATTCGCCGGCCGCCGCGCCGGACTCGAACTCACGGGCGAAGCGGTGGCCGCTGTGGACCGCGTGCACGATGGCCCCCGGCGCGTCGGCGTCGCCGATGCGCGCGATGGAGCGGATTCCCGCCGCCTCGAGCTCCCCGCCGCGGGTCTGCAGGCGCCGATACAGATCGTCGCGCGGCGCGCGCACGCCCACGATCACCAGCGACCGGCACGGCAGACGCCTCTCGGCGCCGGTGAACACGTCGCCGAGCACGACTTCCGCGCCGTCGAACGCCGTGACCCGCTGCAGCGTGTGGATGGGCACGCCCGCCCGGCCGAGCGCCCGGTGCACCAGCGGCAGTTCGTTCGTCATGAAGGTCCACGCCGACGCATTGCCCGCGGTCGTCACGTAGTCGACGCGGCCGCGCCGGGCGAGTTCCTCGGCGATCGCGCCGCCGAGGTAATAGTTGTCGAAGTCGAAAACGCCGACCGGACCCTCCGGTTCGATCCCGGCGGCGAGATCATCCGGCGTGTCGACCCGCGGACCGGTGCTTTCCTCCGCCGGGAATTCGATCGTCGAATACAGCATTCGCGACCAGCGGGCGCCGGTCGCGATGACGACGTGCTCGTGCTCGGAACCCAGGATGTCGTCGACGGTCATTTCGCTGCCCGGGTAGAGGCTCACGTTCGCCCGGTCGCGCAGCTGACCGAGACGCCAGTCGGTGACGCGCCCCCAGGTCTTGAGGCCCGGCAGGCGCGTCTCGAACCGCAGGCGGCCGCCGAATTCGGGCGCGCCATCGGCGATCGACACGCGGTAGCCGCGGCGTGCGAGCGTCACCGCGCACTCCAGACCGGCGGGCCCGCCGCCGACGATCAGCACGCCCGCGGCGCCCGCCGCCGGTGCGAAGCGCTCGGGATGCCAGCCGCGCCGCCACTCCTCGCCGGCGGTCGGATTCTGCGTGCAGCGCACCGGGACGCCGTCATGCCAGCTCGAAATGCAGATGTTGCACCCGATGCACTCGCGGATCTCGCTTTCCCGGCCCTCGTCGATCTTCTTCGGCAGGAACGGATCCGCGATCGACGGCCGCGCGCCGCCGATCAAGTCGAGCACGCCGCGCTTGATCTGCGAGACCATCGCATCCGGCGACGTGAAGCGGCCGACACCGACGACGGGCTTGCGGGTCAGCTTCCGGACGAAATCGATGACCGGTTCGTGACTGCCCTCGGCGGTGAAGCGCGAGGGCGCGCAGTCCGTCGGGCTCGAGTCCATCTTCACGTCCCACAGGTCGGGAACATCGGCGAGCAGCGCGACGACCTCGTGCGCCTCAGAGGGCGCATTCCGGCCGGGCCGGGCGCGCAATTCCTCCAGGCTGATGCGCAGCGCCACCGCGCAGCGGTCCCCGACCGCGTCGCGCGTGACCTCCAGCAGTTCCCGCACCAGGCGCGTGCGGTTTTCGATCGAGCCGCCGTATTCGTCGTCGCGCCGATTGTATTCCGGCAACAGAAACTCGTAGGGCAGATAGCCCATGCCCGCGTACACGTAGACGATGTCGAAGCCGGCCGTGCGCGCCCGGCGCGCGCCTTCGGCCTGCCAGCGGAGCAGTGCCGCGATTTCGGCCCGGTCCATGGCCCGCGGCCGCAGGTTCCCCATGAATCCAAGGTGCGTCGACAGCCAGGGCATGCCGGACGGCGACAGCGGCGCGATGCGGCTCGTGCGGTTCAGCGAGCAGGCTCCGCCATGCCACAGTTCCACGCCCGCGAGCGCGCCATGGCGATGCACGGCCTCGGTCATCAACGCGTGCGCGCGAATGTCGCGGTCATCCCACAGCGTCGCAAACGGCAGCGGCGAATCGTCCGAACTCGGGTGAATCGACACGGCCCCCGTGCAGACGACGCCCCAGCCGCCCTCGGCCTTGGTCTCGCGGAATGCGGCTCGAACCCGCGGCAGCGCATTGGTCATTCCGCTCGCGTGCGGCACCTGATAGAAGCGGTTCGGCGCCGTCACCGGCCCGATGCGGACGGGATCGAACAGCACGTCGAAGCGCGGATTTCGCGCCATGCTCATACCTCGGTCAGGCGTGGGTCCCGGAGCGTAATGGGTCGACTGCGCCGCCGCAAGGCGCATCGACCGCCTCGAGCACCCGGCGCACCGCGGCCGCGACGAACCGCGCGGGGATGGGTTGACGCAAGGGATTCGGAAACTCGATCTGCACGCCCCGGCCGGTCGCCCCGCGGTTGCAGATGTTGTCCGGGTGAACCGCCGGAAACGGATGGCCGTGCGTGACCGCCTCGACGCCCATCGCGCGCAAGCCGTCGGCCAGGCGGTCGCGCAGGCCGTGGTCGCGTCCTCCCAGGAGCAGGGCGTTTTCCGCGCCGGCGCAGCCGTGTATCGCGATCACCGTCGTGCAGCCGGCGATCAGCGCGAGGCACTGCGGTTCATCGAATCGATGGCTGGTCAGGTGCAGCGCGCGGTAGTTGTGCGAAGGCCGCCTGCCCTCGAACAAATACAGGTTGAAATCCTCGCCGGCGATCGCGCGGGCGATCTCGGAGGTGCCGTCCTCGATTTCCCCGGCGTGCGGCGCGATCACGGCGATGGACGAATCGCGGCGCCGTCGGACCAGGATTTCGTAGTCTCGGCCGAGCGACTGCCTGCTCGCGAGGTCGGCGAATCCGCGATAGGTGTCGGCGTCGGGGACATCGACCGTAGATTCTGAAGGTATGATCAGCGCCACTTTTTCCCCACTCGCGACAAACCCGGACGGGAAGACTGCCATGACATCGACATCGAACGCCACGCTTCATCCACGCGCCGGCGTCGTTCCGTGGCGGGTGGCGCCGCCGCTCGCGAGCACCGCGTTGATCATGCTCGGTGCGGGGGTGCTCGGTTCCCTGTTGCCGCTGCGGTTCTCCGCCATGGGCATGTCGGCGGGGGTCATCGGCCTGCTGGCGACGGCCGAAGCGCTGGGGTTCCTGGCCGGCTGTCTCTATGCCCATCGTATCATCGCGCCGGTGGGTCTGGAGCGCGCGTACGCGACGTTCGCGGGATTGAAGTCGGTGGCGATCCTGAGCCTGCACTTCGCGGGCGCGGTGCCGACGATCGCGCTGCTGCGATTCGCGATCGGCGCGAACGCCGCCGGCCTCGCGGTCGTCGTCGAGAGCTGGCTGAACGCGCTCGCCCCAAACGAGCAGCGCGGCCGGGTGCTGACGGTGTATGTGCTGGTCTATGGGCTCTTCTTCGGTCTGGGCCAGCTGCTCGGCCAGAACTTGAACGTACGCGGCCCGGAACTTCTGTTCATCGCCGGCATCTCGACCACGCTCGCGCTGGTGCCGATGGTTGCGATCGACGTGCGCGCGCCCGCGCTGCCCCATCGGGTGACGCTCACCATCCTGAAGGCCCTGCGGACCTCGCCGGTGAGCGTCCTCGCGTGCCTGTTGAACGGGCTGATTCTCACCGCATTCATGACCGCGGGACCCTTGTTCGGGCAGCGCATCGGCTTCGATCAGCGCCACATCGTGATCCTGATGGCCTGCGTGTCGCTGGGCAGCCTGTTCCTGCAATGGCCGATCGGCTACCTTTCCGACAGGTTCGACCGGCTGTATGCGTTGATCGGGCTGGGTGCCGCGACCCTGTGCGTCACCGCGGTGCTCGCGACGGCGAGTCATCGCACGCCGTTCCCGATTCTCGCGTTGTTGTTCGCGACCTTCGGCGGCCTCGCCGAGAGTCTGTATGCGATCGGGGTGGCGCACGCGAACGACCGCGCCGTGATCGCCGATTACGTGGCGTTGTCGTCGACCCTGCTGTTCGTCTGGGCGCTCGGCGCGTCGATCGGACCGACGACCGGCACGTTCGCGATCCAGTTGATCGCCCCGGGCGCGTTCTTCGTCTACGCGTTCGTGCTCACGGCGCTGTTCACCGCGTTCGCGGTCTGGCGGCTGACGCGGCGCAAGCTGGACCGCGTCGTCGAGACCCACGAGAACTTCCTGACCTACCCGCAGACTTCGCCCGAGATCTACGCCTGGCTGCCTTATCACCAGGAGGACGCGCCCCCGCCGCCGGCCGCGGCGGAGGGCGGTCCCGGATGAGCCGGCCCGGACGCCGTGGCACCCGGGGCGGCCGCCGTCTTCAGGCCCCCGCGAGCGGGCGGTATTCGAGTCCGAGCGCGCGCGCCACGGCCTCGTGCGTGATCGCGCCGGCGTGCACGTTCAGTCCCTGCGCGAGTCCGCGATCGGCCGCGATCGCGTGCCGCCAGCCGTGGTCGGCGAGGGCCTTGACGTAGGGCAGCGTGGCGTTCGTCAGCGCCACCGTGGAGGTGCGCGGAACCGCGCCCGGCATGTTCGTCACGCAATAATGGATCACGCCGTCCTGGATATAGGTCGGTTCCGCGTGCGTGGTCGGCCGGCTGGTCTCGAAACAGCCGCCCTGGTCGATCGCGATGTCGACGAGCACCGCGCCCTGCTTCATGGTCTTGACCATCGCGTGGGTGACGAGCTTCGGCGCCGCCGCGCCGGCGATCAGCACCGCGCCGACGACGAGGTCGGCCTCGCGGACCAGCTCTTCGATCGCGTGCGCGGTCGAATACACGGTCTTCAACTGGTTGCCGAAGACCGTCGACAGCTCGCGCAGGCGCTTGACCGAGCGGTCGACCACGGTGACCTCGGCGCGCAGGCCGACGGCCATTTCCGCCGCGTGCGTGCCCGACACGCCGCCGCCCAGGATGACCACTTTCGCCGGCGCGACGCCCGGCACGCCGCCCAGCAGCACGCCGAAACCGCCGTTGGCCTCTTGCAGGCAGTTCGCCCCGACCTGCACCGACATGCGCCCGGCGACCTCGCTCATCGGCGTCAGCAGCGGCAGCGATCCGTCCGGCCAGGTGACCGTTTCATAGGCGATCGCGGTCGCGCCGGAGGCCATCAATGCGAGCGCCTGGTCGCGGTCGGCCGCGAGGTGCAGATACGTGAACAGAATCTGGTCCTTGCGCAGCAGCTTGCATTCGGCGAGTTGCGGTTCCTTGACCTTGACGATCAAGTCGGCCCAGCCGAACACCTGGGCGGCGGTCGCGGCGATGGTCGCGCCGGCCGCCTGGTAGTGCGCGTCCTCGAAGCCGATTCCGCTGCCGGCGCCGGTTTGCACCAGCACCTGATGCCCGGCGCGCACCAATTCGAGCACACCCGCGGGCACCAGGCCGACGCGATATTCGTGAATCTTGATTTCTTTCGGAACGCCGATCTTCATGGGGTCTCCCTGGGCGAGTGGTGTCGGTGGCAATCGCCTTAAGCTTAGGAGGGCGGCGCGCCGGAGTTATGCGAAATCCACCCCCGCGCGGACCCCGGATGGCAGAAAGTGCACCCATTCGGCCGAAATACGCAATAAAATGCGACATATGAAATTGGACCGCTATGACCGCGCGATCATCCGCGCATTGCAGCTCGACGGCCGGGTGACCAACAGCCAGCTGGCCGAAACCGTCAACCTGTCCGAATCGGCGTGCCTGCGCCGCGTGCGCACGCTCGAGGAGGCGGGCTTCATCGAGGGCTATGCCGCGCTGATCAATCAACAGAAGGCCGGCTGTCCGGTCAATGTATTCGTCAATATCACGCTGGAGCGGCAGGAACAGGCGCAGCTGCGCGCGTTCGAGGAAGCCGTGCGCCTGGTCCCCGAGGTCATGGAGTGCTACTTGATGTCGGGCGAATACGATTACCTGCTGCGCGTGGTCCTCGCCGACACGGCGGACTTCGAGCGGCTCCACAGCCAGCATCTGACGCGATTGCCGAACGTCGCCCGCGTGCACTCGTCGTTCGCGCTGCGCACGGTGCAGAAATCGCGCGAGCTGCCGGTGCGCTGAGCCCGACGCGCCCGGGCCTTCAGGGCGGGCGGCGCGCGCGCCGCAGTTCACCGACCAGCAGCCGCTGCCACAGCCGCTCCTCGCGGGTCGCCGGCGCGGCCAGCCCCATCCGCTCGAGCAGCGGCACGAGATCGGCGGGCACCCTGCCGGAACGCGCGAAGGCGAGCGCCGCCCGCAGCTTGCCGGCCGGTCCGGCGGTCAGGCGGCGCATCGCCTGCAGAGCCGGGGCGAGCAGGATCTCCTCGCGCGTCAGGTCGGTGCCGAACGGAAAATCCGAGAACAGGCCGCGTGCGCGGGCGAGGACGAAGCGCTGTTCGAGCATCGCCGGCGTGTTGTTTCGGTGGGCGTCGGGGATCCGGTGGTCGCGGGCGAGCTTGCCCGCCTGCTGCGCCTCGCTCAGCAATTCCCGTTGGAAGCGGGAGTCCGCCACGTTCAGCATCGCCGCGATCACGTCCTGATCGGAGAGGCCGCGCAGGTCGGCTACACCGTACTCGGTGACGACGATGTCGCGCAGATGCCGCGGGATCGTCGTGTGTCCGTAATTCCAGCGGATGTTCGACGTGATTTTGCCGCCGTGGTCGCGCGTGCTGCGCACCGCGATGATCGAGCGGGCGTCCGCGAGCGCCTGCGCCATGGCGACGAAATTGTATTGACCGCCGACGCCGCTGACGACCCGTCCGTCCTCGAGCCCGTCGGAGACGACGGCGCCGAGCAGCGTCGCCATCATCACGGTGTTGATGAAGCGGCCGTGCGCGCGCGGCGCGCTGGGCAGCCCCC
>VFSW01006113.1_pt1 | contig 17729 bp, 11 predicted proteins | sample 5358111 | NCBI WGS metagenome assembly VFSW01 (sample SAMN11554181, study PRJNA540505) | mine drainage metagenome | isolation source: sediment from site ElyBrook_90M | place: USA: Ely Copper Mine, Vershire, VT | collected 2017
ATAGAGAGCTCCGCCACACGCTGTGTCTGTCTTTGTCGGGTTCTGGAGGGCGGGGGTGTATATCACAACCCCCCGCCCCCCCCACCGCGGGGCCCCCGAGGGGGAAGGTCCGGCTCCGAAGTTACTTGCCGTTCAGCTTCACCAGCAGGTTCAGGTACCACATGCGCGGCGCGTTGAAGTATCCGCCAACCTCGCCGGCGCCGTAGTTCGGCGAGCCCGCAGTGACGTAGCGCTCGTCCGTCAGGTTCGTGCCGCCGATCGAGAGGTCGTACAGACCATTCGACGATATGTAGTGGATGGAAGCATCCACCATCCGCGTGGCCGGTTGGCGCAGCTGCGGTGTGTTCAGCGAATCGTTGTACATCTCGGAGGTGTACGTGAAGACCGGGATCACGCGGATGACCGCCTCATTCGGCATCGAGAGGTCGTACGAAGGATCGAAGACCACTTTCCACGTCGGCGTCCGCGGCAACTTCGCGTCCTCCGCAGTCTTGCCGGTCCACTGCACGCCGCAGATCGGCGGACCCGCCGGACAGACCGTCGTGCCGTCAGGCAGCGCGTACTGCGGGAAGTTGATGTTCGGGTTCACGTGCGTGTAGTACGCATTCATGTACGAGACCGCCCCATTGAGCTGCAAGCCGCCGCCGACCGCCGACTGGATCTCGAGCTCCGCTCCCTTGATCTTCGCGTCGCCGGCGTTGAGGTACACCGGCGAAATGCCCTGCTGGACGTTCAGCTGGATGGCCTGGTAGTCCGTATAGTAAACATCCGCGTTCATGATCAAGTGGTGGTCGAACCACGCCGACTTCAAACCCGCTTCCCAGGTCTTGGAGTACTCCGGACCGAACCGGGCGAGATCCGGGCTCGGAATGACGGCCGACAAGCGCGTCGTCCAGCCGCCGGCCTTGAAGCCCTTGCCCCAACTGGTGTACGCCATCACGTCGTCATTGAAGTGGTACTCGATGGTGGCCGTGGGATCAAAGATGTGCCACGCCTGGCTGTCCGGGGTCGCCGGGAAGTAGCGCGTATACGGCTGCCCGGTGATCTGCGGACCCAGCGTGGAACCGAGCGGAAAGGAGTTGAGGTCGCTCTGTCCGCCGAGAAAGTTGGTTTGCACCGAGGTATAGCGTCCACCCGCCGTGAGTCCCCAGTGGTCGGTGAGCTTGTAGTCGGCATGCACGAACGCCGCGTAGTTCGTGTTCTGCACGTCGTTCGACACGTCATAGACGTACAGCAGCGACTCGAACGGCACGTAGTCGTGCACGTAGCCGGCCTCCTTGAAGTAGTACAGGCCGCCCACGTAGTTCAAGCGGTCGGAGAGCGCCTTGCCGAGAAGTTGGAACTCCTGCGAGACCTGCCACTGGTGCTGCGCGTCGGTCACTTCCTGCAGCGTCTCCGGCGTGCCGTCGAGCTGCGTGCCGATGTTCCACTTGATCTGGCGATACCCGCTGATCGACTTCAGCTTGAGCGAGTCGTTGATGTCATAGACACCGGTCATCGAGATGCCGAACACGTCGTTGCGCGCGAAGTCCGGACGACCCGTCGCATACGTCGTGTCGGGGTTGCCGGTGAACGATGCGGCTGAATTGTCGTAGAGCCGCGGCGAGGTCGACCCGAGGTACGGCAGGCCGGCTGCGACGTTCGCGGCGTTGAATGGCCCCGCGGGACCGCCCACGTACCCGGCGCCGAGCAGCGCGGCGCCGCCGATCGAAATTCCCGGAACGCGCGCGCGCGGCTGCGAGCACACGCCGCCGAACAGGCCGTTGGGCGGCGAGCCGATCGGAAACGCCCCGCCGGAGGCCGCCGCGACGGCGGCCGGGAGCGTGGCCGCATTGTTGCTGATGCAGGTGTTGTACAGCGTCGAGAACGTCGACTGCAACAGATTGCCCTGGTAGACGCCGAGAATCGTGTACGGCAGCGCGGTCTGGTCCTCATGCGACCAGTCGCCGGTGAACGTCATGGTGAGCTTGTCGGAGGCGTTCCACAGCATCTTGCCGCGCATGCTGGTCACGCCCGTACCGCCATAATTGTCCGAGGTCGCGTAACCGGCCTTGGGATAGGCACTCTGCGGATCGACGACGAACGGCGTCGCGCCCTGCGGCGAGTTGGTCGGGTACGGGATCGCTCTCTGCCAACCGTCCTGGTGCTGCGAGGAGACGGTGATGCTCGAGAGCAGTACGTCCTTGATGAGCGGAATGTCCGCGGTGAACGCCACGTCGCGGCGGTTGTAGCTGCCGCCGGTCGCCTGGGCGATGAACCGCGTCTCGTTGCCCGGAGTGTGCGTGACGATGCTGATCGCGCCGCCCTCGGTATTCGCACCGAACAGCGTTCCCTGGGGCCCCTTCAGGATCTCGACGCGGTCCACGTCGAGCAGGTTCAGGTTCGCGCCGATGGTGCGGGCGAGGTAGACGCCGTCGAGGTAAACGCCGACGCCGGGATTCATGTTGAACGCGAAGTCGTCCTGGCCGATGCCGCGGATCGAGGCCGAGAGCACCGAGCGGTCGCCCGAGAACGGTGCGCCGCCGACGAGATTCACGCCGGGCGTGAGGTTCGAGAGCGATTGGATGTCGGTGAGGTTTTTCTCCTGCAGCGACTCGCTGGTGAAGGCCGTGATCGTGATCGGCACGTTCTGGATGTTCTGAGATCGCTTCGTGGCCGTGACCACGATCTCCTGCAGCTGGCCCGAACCCGCGCCGCTGCGGCTTTCGGCCGAAGGCTGCGCGCTCGACGCCTGCTGCGCAATGGCGCTCGTCGCGCCTCCCGCGAACAACAGCAATGGCGCAGCCGCCGCGAAGATAATCTTGAACAGGTCGCTATGCTGAATGCCGGCCGACTTCGTCTTGACAACCATCTGTTTAAGCCCCCTTTGAACTTCCCGCTGACACCAGTCGGAACGAGAGCCGGCGGCGCCCCGCTTAAGGAGCGGCCCGTCATACTCGCCCTTAGCCGCGCCCTATTATTATTAGTTCAAACCGACGCGGTGCCTTTCCGGCGATGGGAGCTTAGCATGCTGCCTAGCGCAGTGCACGGGCCAACGCGCGATTGCGCGGTTGCGGTGCGTCTGCGGCATTTCCCGTAAGATGTCGGTTTTCTGGGCGTCCGTCGACCGCAATGAAACTGATCCAGCTTCGCCACCTGATCGCCGTCGTCGAGGCCGGCAGCATGCGGCGCGCGGCGAAGGCCCTTTTCTTGTCGCAATCATCCGTCACCAAGAGCATCCACCAGCTCGAGGAGTCGCTCGGCGTCGAGCTTCTGAACCGCCACGCGCATGGCGTGAGCCCGACCGCTGCCGGCCGCGCACTGTTCGCACGCGCGAAGATCATCGAGACGGAGTTGCGGGCGACGCGCAATGACCTCGACGCGATTCAAGGCGCGAAGGGCGGCGAAATTCGGCTCGGCGTCTCGCCGGCGGTCGCGACATCGCTGCTGCCCCAGGCGATTTTGAACTTCAAGCGCGCGCGGCCCAAGGTTCGCTTTCATATCGAGGAAGGCATGTACCCCGACGTGCTCGCCTTGGTGCGCGCCGGCGAGCTCGACTTCGTCGTCTGCCTACTGCCGGAAAACCCCCGGGACGAAGAACTCGCGCACGAGCTGCTGTTGCGGGATCGTCTGACGCCGGCTGTGCGCGCGCAGCATCCATTCGCACGCGCGCGCCAAAAGCTGGCCGACTTGTTGAAGGCTGACTGGGTTATCTACCGGCGCGAGCGCACCGGGCGCGATGTATTCGAGGGCATGTTCATCGAGGCGGGGCTCGAACCGCCGGTGGGCACCATTGAATGCACATCATTCGCGTGTGCGCTCATGCTGGTCGAGCACGGTGACTACCTCACGCTGGTACCGAAGCAGCTGTTTTCCTCGAACAACCCGCTGCGCTCGGGTCTCGTTGCGCTGACGATCGATTCGGCGATGCCGTCGTGGAATGTGGCGGTGTTCTACCGCGCGCAGCACGAGCTTTCGCCGGTATGCCGCCTGTTCCTCGAGGAGTTGCGCGGCACCGCACGCTCCCTGGCTGCGCCACGCCGGCCAACGCGCAGCTGATACTGGGTTCGTCGGCACGGCCGATCGCCAAATTCGATCACCGAACGCGCTTTTAGAATCGCTTGGCGATCACCGCTCCCACTAGACTTAGGCTCGTGGGGGTGTATGCGGGCCGCCCCTCCATGGCCCGCTGCGGATCGGTATACATGGCTATAGCTGAGGTCAAATTTTCGGCGCTGCTGTTCGGACTCTCCGGCGTTCTGCGCCTGATGGGGAGCCGCCACCCGCGGTTCGCGCGCCGGCTTGCCGGCAGAAATCTGACGGCACAGATGCGCACGGCGGACTACGCGGTCGCGCGTCATTTCACGTTCCAGGACGGCCGTGTGCGCTCCGGGCGCGGCCTGCATGCCGCGCCCGACATCACCGTAACGGTCGCGAACGCCGAACTCGGATTGAAGCTCTTCAGGCTGCGGCCGGATCACCTCGAACGCGTCGAGGCGATGAAGAACTTCCAGCTGCAGGCCGAGGGTCCAGACGATCTGGTCGTCTGGTTCACGCAGACGCTGAACATGATCCCCACCTTGTTCTGGAAATATGGCACCGACCTCGGCAACGGCGTTACGCGCTACGTGAGCAACACGAACGGCGGCCCGGTGTTCGTGCACGTCAAGAATGGCAGGATCCTGCGCATCACGCCGATAGAATTCGATACCAGCGATGCGCCGTCCTGGTCGATCGAGGCGCGCGGCCGACGCTTTGTGCCGCCGCGCCAGACCACCGTTGCGCCGCACACGATGTGCGCGAAATCGACGATCTACTCCACCGGTCGATTGCTGTACCCAATGAAGCGGGTCGACTTCGATCCGAATGGTGAGCGCAATTGCGGCAACCGCGGCATCTCCGGCTATGAGCGCATCAGCTGGGACGAGGCGTTGAATATCGTCGCGAGCGAGATCAAGCGCGTGAAGCGCGACTTCGGGCCCGGGGCGATCATGGGGACTCACGGCTCGCACCACACGTGGGGCAACATCGGCTACTACATCAGCGCTGCGTACCGGTTCTTCAATGCGATCGGCACGACCAAAGTCGTGCACAACCCCGACAGTTGGGAAGGCTGGTACTGGGGAGCCATGCATCATTACGGCTACAGCATGCGCCTGGGTCAGGTCGAGACCTACGGCTTGGTGGAGGATCTGCTGAAGGAAGCCGAGATGGTGGTGTTCTGGTCGGCCGACCCCGAGACCACGAGCGGCTCCTATGCGGCTTTCGAGGGCACCTCGCGACGCCAGTGGTTGCGCGAACTCGGCATCGAGGTCGTTCACATCGATCCCTATTACAACCACACCGCCGCACTGCTCGGCGGCAAGTGGATCGCGCCGCGGCCCGGAACGGATGCGGCAATGGCGATGGCGATCGCCCACGTCTGGATTTCCGAGGGTCTTTACGACAAGAAGTTTGTCGCCGAACGCTGTGTCGGCTTTGAGCTATGGCGCGATTACCTGCTCGGCAATCAGGACGGCGTGCCGAAGACGCCGGAATGGCAGGAGGCCGAGACCGGAGTGCCCGCGCGCGAGGTACGCGCACTCGCCCGGCGCTGGGGCAGCAGCAAGACGTATCTCGGCGCCGGCGGCTGGGGCAACGGTCACGGCGGCGCGTGCCGCTCGGCAACGGGCATCCAATGGGCCCGCGCACTCGCCTGCCTCATGGCGATGCAGGGGATGGGCCGGCCGGGCGTCAACTACGGCCTGCTGCAGTGGGGTACGCCGATCGACCTCAACTTCTCCTTTCCGGGGTATTCGGACGGAGGCATGTCCGGCGACGTCGAAGGGACGGCGATCGCGCTCAGCCTCTATCTGCGCATGCCCCAGCTGCCGACGTTCAATCCGCCGACGCAGAAGGTGCCGCGGCTGCGCATTCCCGAGGCGATCCTCGAAGGGCACGCCGAAGGTTACCCGTGGGACGGCAAGACGATCGAAGGGCAGTTCCAGAAATTCACCTATCCGAAGACCGGCCATGCGCCCGTGCAGATGCTCTACAAGTACGGCGGCGCATCGATAGGTACGATGACGGACACCAATCGCTACGTCAAAGCGTATCGCACCGACAAGCTGCCGTTTGTCGTCAACCAGTCGATCTGGTTCGAAGGGGAGGCCAAGTTTGCCGACATCCTGCTGCCGGCCTGCAGTTCATTCGAGCGTTGGGACATCAGCGAATTCGGCGGTACCGGCGGCTATGCGCTGCACGGCCAGACACAAATGAATCATCGCGTCGTCCTCATGCAGCACAAGTGCATCGAGCCGCTCGGCGAGTCGAAGTCGGATTTCCAGATCTTCACCGAACTCGCCTCGCGCCTCGGACTCGGCACCTATTTCTGCGAAGGCATGAGCGAGCTCGATTGGGTGAAGCGCATGTTTGACGCGTCTGATCTGCCCAAGCACATTACATGGAAGAAATTCCTGAAGAAGGGCTATTACGTCGTACCCGTTCCCGCCGAAAATCGTCGCCATCCGCCGGCGCTGCGATGGTTCTATGAAGGGCGCAAAAAGGATGTGCCGGAGCCCCATCCGCTGCCCGGAGACTACACCGAGCAGTACCTGGAGGGTCTGCAGACACAATCCGGAAAATTCGAGTTCGAATGTTCGAGTCTCAAGCGGTTTGACCCGGACGATCCTGAGCGCCCGCCGATCGTAAAGTATCTACCGTCGTGGGAGGGATGCCATTCGCCCCTGCACGGGCGCTACCCGCTGCAGCTGATCTCGCCGCACTCGCGCTTCAGCTATCACACGATGAGCGACGGCAAGGAGAGCGCGATCAACGAGATCCGCGAGCATCGCGTGCTGGTGAACGGCTATTACTACTGGGTGATACGCATCAACGCGCAGGACGCGGCCGAGCGCGCCATCGCGCTGAACGATCTCGTGCTCGTCCACAACGAACGCGGCGCGATCGTTTGTGCGGCCCGCGTCACGGAACGCCTGCCACGCGGAGTCGTCCATTCGTATTCGTCGTCGGCCGTCTACGATCCCATGGGCGATCCGGGCTACTCGGTGGATCGCGGCGGCTGCGTCAATCAGCTCACGCCGAAGCGCTCCATTGCGAAGCAAGTCATGGGTACCGCCGCCAACTCCTGTCTCGTGCAGGTCGTGCGCTGGGACGGCAGCAGCGGGCAGTGGTCGGCTTCCGTCGCGGCGACGGAAATGGAGGCCGCTTCGTGAAGAAATGGAACCTCGTGATAGACGTGGCTAAGTGCTTCAACTGCAATTGCTGCACGCTCGCCTGCCACGACGAGTACGGCGGCAACGAATTCCCCGGCTACGCCGCCGAGATGCCAAAGCTCGGGCACCGCTGGATCGACATAGAGCAGCGTGAAACCGGGCGCCGGCCGATGGTGGAGGTGAGCTACCTGCCGGTAATGTGCAATCATTGCGACAACCCGCCGTGCCTCGAGGCCGCGAAGGACGGTGCCGTCGTCAAGCGTGCGGACGGCATCGTGCTGATCGTGCCGGAGAAGGCGGTCGGTCAACGGCAGATCGTCGATGCCTGCCCGTACGGCGCCGTGTTCTGGAACGACGAGAAGCAGCTGCCGCAGGCGTGGCCCTTCGATGCGCACCTGCTCGACGCCGGGTGGACGAGGACGCGCGGCTCGCAGGTGTGCCCGACCCAGGCGATGCGCACGCTCCATGTGACCGACGAGGAGATGAAGCGGCTTGCGCAAACCGAGGAACTCGAGGTCCGCTCGCCCGAGCGTGGAACGCAGCCGCGGGTCTATTACCGGCACCTTGATCGGTTGCGCTCGGTGTTCATCGGCGGGGCGCTTTCCGGCGTGCTGGCAGGTATCCTCGAATGCATTGCAGAGGCCCGTATCCGGCTGATGCACGGCGGCAAGGCGCTCGCTGAGAAACGCAGCGACACCTTCGGCGAGTTCCGCTTCAGCGGTCTCGCGCCGGACAGCGGCGCATATACGCTGCACATCGAGGTCGCGGGATTCCGCGAAAAGCTGATCGAGGTGCAGCTACACCGGGACAGCGTCTGCCTGGACGCCATCGAGCTCGAGGCGGCCGGCGCACCGCCGGCTGCAGTGACCGCTCACGAACCGACAACCGCTTAGTTTCAAGGAGATTGCCGATGGCATACCTTTTTCATCAGGACGAGCTGCCGAAGCTGGTCTCGACCGTACCCGGCCGCGAACGTGTGTTCTTCGTCAGCAAGGAGCTCGCGCACGTCAATGACATGCTGGCCGGCGTCATGCGCTACAAGCAGGGGGCAAAGTCCCCTTATCATTCGCACGCGAATTGCGAGCACTTCTACTTCATCATCGAAGGCCGCGCTGCCGTCGAGACTCGGGACGGTGAGCGCGAGGTGGGCCCCGGCGACATGGTGTTCATTCCCGCCGACGAACCGCACCGGCTGCGTTCGATCGATCCACTCTTCTATTTCGAATTCCAGGCGCCGAACCGCTTCAAGACCACGATTCTCGACGGTACTCCCGATGACCTGCTGTGGGAAAAAGTCGACGGCAAGGTCTGGGTTCAAAGCTGACGCGCACTGAGGAGACCAGCCAATGAGCACTACATTTATCCATACCGCAGACTGCCCGCGCCGCCGCATGGCGGAAGCCGGCGAGGTCGCCGAAATTCTCAATCCGCAGCTGTGCGGCGCGAAAAACGTCCTTGGCATGCTGCGCTGGTTGGGCAACGGCGATCGACTCGCGCTCGCTCCCAGGGCGGCTACGCATCAGTTGCTGTATGTCATGGAGGGCGACGGTAGCATCGCGCTCGACGGCAAGGACTACGCCGTGGGGCGCGGCGCCGGCGTGTATCTGGGTCCGAACGAGACGGCGACGGTTCGTGCGTCCGGAAATGGAACGTTGAAGCTGTTCCACCTCGTGGTGCCCGAAGTGAAGGATGAGATCAGCGCACGTGTCGCGTAAGGAGTCTTGATGAAAGTGGGACTGATCGGACTTGGACGAATGGGGACTGCAATGGCCCGGCGCGTGCTCGCCGGCGGGCATGATCTCATCGTGTACAACCGCACGCCGCAGAAAGCCGCCGGTCTCGTACAAGCGGGTGCGCGCGCCGCCGCTTCGGTCGGCGCAGCATGCGCCGGCCGCGAGATGCTCATCACGATGGTCGCCGATGACGCAGCGCTGCGGGACGTCGCGCTTTCGAGCGGTGGGGTGCGCGATAGCCTTCCGGCGGGTGCGGTTCATGTTGCGATGGGAACGCATGGGGTTGCGGCGATCCGCGCGCTCGATGCGGCGCACGTTGAGGCTCGCCAGAACTTCGTCGCTGCGCCCGTGCTCGGCCGTCCCGAAGCGGTGGATGCCGGGAAACTCGGTATTGTGACGGCCGGACCTGCGGGCGCGCTTGCCGCGTGCGCGCCGGTCTTTGGCGCCATCGGCGGGCGCGTATTCAATGCCGGCCGCAAGCCCGAGAGCGCTGCGGCGATCAAGCTCGCCAATAATTTCGTGCTCGCCTGCTGCATCGAGGCGATGGGCGAAGCATTCGCCCTCGCGCGCAAGTACGAAGTTGCACCCATGCTGCTGTTCGAGGTGTTGACCGAGGGTCTGTTCGCCGCACCGGCCTACAAGACCTACGGCAGCATCATCGCCGAGGAGCGCTATGATCATGTCGGCTTCACCGCGCGGCTGGGTCTGAAGGACACGAACCTGGTCCTCGCTGCGGCGGAGTCGGCGGGGGTTCCGTTGCCGAGCGCGAACCTGGTTCGCGACCGGCTGCTGGGCGCGATTGCGCATGGGGACGGCGATAGAGACTGGTCCGTGATTGCGCGCGAGCAGGCGAGGGCGAGTGGTCTCGACTGACACGGCAGCAGAGACACCATTTCGGAGGGCTACTCGATGAAATACAACCGTCCGCATGCGACCGCCTCGTGGGGGACCATGGCGAAGGACTGGGAGCTCGGTATCGATTACGCGCGCATGGTTCGCGAGCGATTCGAGCGCGCGCAGAAGGCCGTCAAGGCCGCAGGTCTCGGTGGCGCCCTGTGCTTCAACGTCGACAACGTTCGTTACATCACCGGCACCCACATCGGTGAGTGGGTGCGGGACAAGTTCGACCGCTATTGCCTCTGCCCGCGTGACGGCGAGCCCTATCTGTGGGATCCGGCGCCGCCTGCCAAGCGCATCAGCTCACCCTGGATTGCCGCGCGCGTCGGGGCGCCGGTGAGCAACATGCAGGGCGCGCTGCCGCCGAGCGGCGGTGCGCAAAAGGATTTCGCGCGCCAGATCAAGAAGATGCTCGTGCACTACGGCATCGAGCGCGAGCCCCTCGGCATCGATCTGCTCGAGCTGCCGATGCTGCGCGCGCTCGAAAAGGAAGGCATCGAAGTCGTCGACGGGCAGCAGGCGATGCTCGATGCGCGCGAGACCAAGACAGCGGAAGAGATCGAGTGCCTGAAAGTCGCCGCTTCGATGGTCGACGCGACCTACTACGACATCTGCAAGGCGATCCGCCCGGGCGCGCGCGAGAACGAGCTGGTCGCGATTGCCAACGACCGGCTGTTCCGGCTCGGATCGGAGCGCGTCGAGTGCGTCAATTCGGTGGCCGGCCCGCGCGGTACGCCGCACTGTCATACGTTCTCCGATCGCATCATCCAGCCGGGCGACATGGTCTACCTCGACATCATGCATTCGTTCAACGGCTACCGGACGTGCTACTACCGCACGTTCGTCTGTGGCGAGCCGAACAAGCATCAGATCGAGGCGTACGACCTGGCGTCCAAATGGATCAGTGCGTCGATCGATGCGATCCGCCCCGGCGCCACCGTCGATGACATCGCCGCCGTATGGCCCGCGGCGGAAGAATTCGGCTATCGCGACGAGGAAGAGGCATTTCTGCTGCAGTACGGTCACGGCATCGGCTTGAGCCTGTGGGAGCGCCCGATCATCAGCCGGCGCTTCAAGGGCCGCGGCTCGGTGCTCAAGGAAGGCATGGTGTTCGCCGTCGAAACCTGGAAAGGCGCCGCTGATGGCTCGGGGGCCGCGCGCATCGAGGAAGAAGTCGTGGTGACCCGCGACGGCTGCGAGGTGATCACGAACTTCCCCTCCGATCGCCTGATTTCCTGCGGGCTTCCGGGCTGTGACGTGTTCTGAGACCCTGCGTCGACTGCGGAGCCAGGATGCCCGAACTCAATGATCTGAAATACGCCGCGCCGTGGCAGGAGATTCGTGCGGTGCCGGAGGACTGGGACGTCCTCGGCGCGGCCGCGTTGCTGCGCATGCTGCATCACCTGCACCTCGTGCGCTCTTTTGAAGAGACCGTGCTGAAGCTCAGCGGCGAGGGGCTGGTACATGGGCCCGCTCATTCGAGCATCGGACAGGAGGGCGCCGCCGTCGGAGCCGTCTCGGTGTTGCGCGTCTCCGACCTGATCAGCGGTTCGCATCGCGGCCACCATCAGTTTCTTGCGAAGTGTCTCCGCTACCTCGACACCGAGGACTACGATCCGCGTTGCGCGACCTTGCCGGCGGCGATCAACACGATGCTCTATCGCACGCTGGCGGAGATCATGGGACTCGCGCCCGGCTTCTGCAAAGGACGCGGCGGTTCCATGCACCTGCGCTGGGCCGAAGCCGGCGCACTCGGTACCAACGCCATCGTCGGCGGGGGCGTGCCGCTCGCCACCGGCACGGCATGGGCGTGCAAGCGCCTCGGAGCCGGCGATGTCGTGTTCACATTCCTCGGCGACGGGGCGGTCAACATCGGTGCGGTGCCTGAATCCCTGAACCTCGCGTCGCTCTGGTCGCTGCCGATCTGCTTCTTCATGGAGAACAACGGCTACGCCGTGGCGACGGCGCTGGCCGAGCAGATGCGCGAGGTGCGGCTGTCGTCGCGCGGCGGCGCGTATGGCATCCCCGCGCTGCGCGTGGATGGCATGAATCCCGTCGCAGTTCGTCTGGCGGCGCAGATGGCCGTGAAGGCGATGCGGGCCGGCGGCGGCCCGTACATCATCGAGGCGGAGGTCTATCGCTTCTTTCACCACAGCGGCGCAATGCCGGGGAGCGCATTCGGCTATCGGACCAAGGACGAAGAAGCGGCCTGGCGAGCCCGCGATCCGCTGACGTGCCTTGCACGCGGCATGATCGAGCGCCGCTGGCTCACCGAGGAAGAGGACGCGAAGCTGCGCGCGGGCGCCGGCAGCGTCATGCAGGAGATCGCCTCGCGCCTGACCGAGACGAAGGGCGACAAGCGCACCATCGTTCCCTCGCTGTGGCCGGACCCGTCGAATCCGGATCGAGGCGTGCGCGGCGACCTGTCGGAACTCGACGACCTGCGCTACGAGGAGCTCGCTTCGGCGAGCGGCAAGACCGGTACGGTGAAGTTCACCGACGTGATCCCCCGGGTCATGGCGCGGCGCATGGAGGAAGACGGCCGAATCTTCTGTATCGGTGAAGACATTCATCGATTGCGGGGCGGAACGAATGGCGCGACGCGGGGCCTCGCCGAGCGCTTCCCCGATCGGATCATCGGTACGCCGATTGCCGAGCAGGGATTCGTCGGGTTCGCGGGCGGGGTCGCGATTGAGGGCCATTTCCGTCCAGTGGTCGAATTCATGTACGCGGACTTTTCACTCGTTGCCGCCGACCAGCTGTTCAATCAAATCGCGAAGGCTCGCCACATGTTCGGCGGCGATACCCCCGTGCCGCTCGTATTGCGCACGAAGTGCGCACTCGGCACCGGCTACGGCTCGCAACACTCGATGGATCCGGCCGGCCTGTACGCGCTGTGGCCCGGCTGGCGCATCGTCGCGCCGTCGACGCCATTCGACTATGTCGGCCTGATGAACAGCGCCTTGAGGTGCAACGATCCGGTGCTCGTGATTGAGCACGTCGACCTGTATTCCTCGAAGGGTCCCGGCCCGCTGGAGGACTTCGATTACTACATCCGCCTCGGCAAAGCGCAGATCGCGCGCGCAGGGCACGCGTTCACCGTACTCACCTATCTGGCGATGACGCCGCTTGCGGTGCGCGCCGCGGATGAGCTCGGCATCGACGCGGAAGTCGTCGACCTGCGCTCGCTCGACCGGGCCGGCCTCGACTGGGAGACGATCGGCGCGAGTATCCGCAAAACGCGCACCGCCGTCGTGCTCGAACAGGGCTCGTGGACCGCATCCTACGGTGCGATCCTCGCCGATGAGGTTCAGCGGCGCTTCTTCGAGCATCTCGACCGGCCGGTCGGGCGGATTCACGGTGGTGAAGCCTCACCCAATGTGTCGAAGATCCTCGAGCGCGCCGCGATCGTGAACATCGACACGATCCGTGATGCCTTCACCGGCATCATGGCTGGCAGAAGCCGCTGCGCGCAGCCGCGGACAGGTAATCCCCTGAGCGGCGGGATTCCCGGATTGCGCGGCACCGACCACATCGGCGTCACGGTGCCGGACCTTGCGCAGGCCGTCGAGTTCTTCGTGAACGTGATCGGCTGCGAGCCGTTCTACGAGCTTGGCCCGTTTACGGCGCCGGACGACTGGATGGCGACGCATCTCAACGTGCATCCGCGTACCGTCATGAAGCGGCTGAAATTCCTGCGCTGCCGGCACGGATCGAATTTCGAGCTGTTCGAATACTCCGCGCCGGATCAGAATACGCGGCAGCCGAAGAACAGCGATATCGGCGGCCATCACGCGGCGTTCTATGTCGACGATATGGACGCGGCGCTCGATTACCTGAGGGGCCGCGGCATACGCATTCTCGGCGAACCGACGGTGCGCACGACCGGTCCGAGCGCCGGCCAAAGTTGGGTCTATTTTCTGGCGCCGTGGGACATGCAGTTCGAACTCGTCAGCTATCCCGGAGGGAAGGGCTACGAACGGGAGACGGCGGCAAGGTTGTGGCATCCGGCGCACCCGACCGCATGACGGCTGAGGCATACGCAATGGCAAGCAACGCGCATATCTACAAGAGTGTCTGCCGCTCCTGCCACGGGGGCTGCGGTACGCTCATGCACGTCGAGGAAGGGCGGCTTGTCCGGGTGCGTGGCGATCCGGACTCCCCACTCAACCAAGGCAGACTCTGTCCGATCGGAACGGCGACACTCGATCTCGTCTATCACCCGGACCGTCTCCAGCACCCGCTGCGCAGGACCGGACCGCGCGGTTCCGGCCGCTGGCAGCGAATCTCCTGGGACGAGGCACTGGAGGAAATATCCACGCGGCTGCTGGACATTCGCCGGGATTTCGGCGCGGAGTCCATTGCCCTCGGCACCGGCACCGGGCGGCATCATATTCGCTGGGTGTCGCGCTTCGGCCATGCGCTCGGCACGCCGAACTGGGCGGAGCCGGGGTTCGCGCAGTGTTTTCATCCGCGCGTGAATACCTGCCTGCTCACCTACGGCGACTTTCCGGTGTGCGACTTCACCTCCAACACGCAGCCGCAGTGCATCCTCTACTGGGGACATAACCCGCTCAACTCCGGCCCCGACGGCGAGACGCGCTTCAATGCCCGCGACTCGCTCGCCCACAATCCGAAAGTGATCGTCGTCGATCCGCGCGAGACCGAGCTCAGCAAACGGGCCGACGTGTGGCTGCGCGTGCGGCCCGGCGTGGACGATGCGCTCGGACTCGCGATGTTGAATGTCATCATCGGCGAGAAGCTCTATGACGCGGCGTTCGTGGCGCGCTGGACGCACGGCTTCGAGGCGCTCGCTGCGCACGTGCGCAAGTACACGCCCGAGTGGGCCGAGCCGATTACCTGGGTGCCGGCGGAGAAGGTCCGCATGGCGGCGCGGCTCTTCGCGACGACGAAGCCGGCGATGCTCGAATGGGGCTGCGCCATTGAGCACACGCCCAAGTGCATTCAGACAGTGCGCGCGCTCTCCATGTTGCCCGCGCTCACCGGCAACATCGACGTGCCGGGCGGCTGGGTGTTCGGCATGAAGGGGCTCGGCCGCTTTCCGAGCCTCATCGAGAATCTGACGCCTGAAGCGAACGCCAAACGTCTCGGGGCCGACCGTTTCAAAATGCTCTGCGGCGAAGGCGCGGACCTGCCGGCAGCGCATATTCCGACATTGCTGCAGGCGATGCGCGAGGGCAAACCCTACCCGGTTAAGGCCTTCCTGGTTTTCGGCAACAACACGCTGACGACGTATGCCAACTCGAAGCTGGTGTACGAGTCGCTCATGAAGCTCGACTTCATGGTGTGCGCCGATCTGTTCATGACGCCGACCGCGGAGCTCGCCGACATCGTTCTGCCCGCCGCAGCCTGGCCCGAGCTCGATCAGGTTGCGGGGTTTCCGACCATAGCCGCGAATGTCGTGGTCGCGCAGCAGAAGGTGGTGCAGATCGGCGAATGCAAGCCGGACGAGGAGATCTTCGTCGAACTCGCGCGGCGCATGAAGCTAGGCCTGTGCGAAGAGCCGGTACGCGACGTACTGAACCGCCAGCTGGCTGCGGGCGGAGTAGGACTGACGTTCGAGGAGCTTGCGCGGCGCGGCTTCTACCAGATGCCGATGAAATATCACAAGTATCAAGAGCAGGGCTTTCGCACTCCCACCGGAAAAATCGAGCTCTACTCGACGCGCTTCGAGCAGATGGGTTACGCGCCGCTCCCGTACTACGTCGAGCCGCCCGAGAGTCCGTACGCCACACCCGAGGTTGCGAAGGAATTTCCGCTGGTGCTCACCACCGGCGCCAGAATTCCGTTCTTCTTCAACTCCGAACACCGGCAGCTGCCGCACCTGCGCAAGGCCCGCCGCGACCCGCGGGCGGAAATTCATCCCGATACGGCCGCCCGCCATGGCATCGCGGACGGCGAGTGGATGTGGATCGAAACGCGGCGCGGCCGCATCCGCCAGCGCGCCCAATTGACGCCCGGACTCGACCCGCGAGTGGTGCAGGCAGAGCACGGCTGGTGGTTTCCCGAAGACCCCGCGCCCGAGTATGGCGTATGGAAGTCGAACGTCAACGTGCTCACCGACAACGGGCCGCCGTACGATCCGCAGATGGGGACATATCAGCTGCGGGGATTGCTGTGCCGAGTTGCGCGTGTCGAGACGCAGACGGGCTGAGTCGGCCTTCTCCCGCCGTCTTAGCGCGGCTTGTTGCGCCAGCTGTCGGCGTAGGCGGTGCGGGCCACATTGGAGTAGGGCACCGGCGACACCACGGCCTTGATCTCCACCTGTTTGTGGCGCTCGACCGCGGGTTTGGTCGTACCGCCGTCGGGCTCGCCCCACACGAACGTCACTTCGGTGCCCGGCGTCGCGTAGCGCTCATCGACCATGGCCAATGTGAGCATCTTGCCTTCATTCGCACTGTAACCCACCCAGGTGGACAGGCCGACGAGCTTGCCGTCCGCCGTCACGCGATCGAAGGGATGCATGGAATACACGGCGCTGGGGAACTCGATGAACTTGGCGCGCAGACCCTGATCGAACATCGTGAACAACGCGTCGGTCACCGACACGTTGTCGAGGGCCAGCGTGACCTTCTTGCGATGCGGTCCAGCGGCCATCTTTTCCAGCGGCGCGCGCCCGACGAAATCGTGGTCGAATTTGACGAAGAGTCCGTAACCCAGTTCCCACGGCGTGAGGTAATAGTCCTCGATATCGTTGGAGACGAAGCTGCCGCCGATGGAGGCCTTGGCCTCGTAGTGGTTTACCGTCAGCCATTCTCGGTACGGTTTCATCTTCTCGCCGCTGTAGATGGCGGGAAGCGGGGAGGGTATCCAGCCCGATTCCAACGTATTCGAGGAATAGCATCGCCCGCCCACCAGCTTCAGGCCATGCGCCTTGCCGGCGTCGACCAGCGCCGCGTGGATCGCCGGACCATCGGTCCACGGGCCCATCAGTTCAAAACCCGGCTGTCCGGCCATGCCGTGTCGCAGTGCACGCACTTTCCTGCCGGCGATCTCCATCCAGCACATGTTGAAGAATTTCAGGTCCGGCGCGGGGCGGCCGGTGGCGGACTCGATCACCTTCGACGCGTTAGGTCCCTGCAATTGATAACGGTAGTGGCGCCGGTTCTGCGGATCCGGCCGCGCCACCGTGCGTTCGTCGTAGGTGCACGTCACGCGGTGCCGGCCCGTCTGAGCGTTGAACATCACCCAGTTGAGCGTGGGTGCCCGACCGACCAAATTGAACTGGTTCTCCGCCAGGTAGAACAGAATGACGTCGCCGATGACATAGCCGTCATGGCTGCAGGGCACGAACTGCTTGGCTTTGCCGGGAACAAAGCCGCTGAAACTGTTGATGCCGAGCCCGTTCAAAAAGACGAGTGCGTCCGGTCCTTCAACCATCAACTCGGCCATATGGTACGACTGATTGAACAGCACGCAGCTGTGCTGCCACGCGCGCTGCTCGTCGCGCCAGTTCGTGTATTCGGCGGGCACGCCGGGATACACGTTGGGCCCTGCTTGTTGATTGCGGAGCAATTCGACGACGTTGCCGGCGCCGTTCAGAAGCGATTCGAGCGACGCGTCGCCGCCTAGTGATGGTAGTGTCATAATGTTTCGCCAAGACCGTGCAAGTTGGAATTTACGTACCATCTTTATACAGGATCGGCGCGCGCTTCTTTCAATCTGAGAGCGCACGCTAGTCGATCCGATAGGGTCATGCCCTAAAGTTCCCGCATGCGGCCATCCCGGTGGCTATACTAGTTATCGATACGAGCGAACGAGTGACCGGTGGGAGGTTCAATGGCATCGCCAGGCATGGATCAGCAACGTCTTTCCGATCTGCAGAATGTAATCCGCGCGGATATCGCGGCGGGGTTGTATCACGGCGCCGTCATCAAGGTTGCGC
>VFSW01006114.1_pt1 | contig 17727 bp, 14 predicted proteins | sample 5358111 | NCBI WGS metagenome assembly VFSW01 (sample SAMN11554181, study PRJNA540505) | mine drainage metagenome | isolation source: sediment from site ElyBrook_90M | place: USA: Ely Copper Mine, Vershire, VT | collected 2017
GTGACCGGGTTGATCACCGAGCGCGGCGTGGTGCAGGCAGATGCGGGAGCGATGCGGGTGTTGAAGTAAAAAGCATGATCCACGAAAGACACGAAAAGCACGAAAAATAAAGGCGAAAAATTTGTGTAGATTGTTATCGGTTATTTATGGACAGTATTCTAAATTCGCAACAAACAAGAATTTTCTTGTTTTGTTTTTATTTCGTGCTTTTCGTGTCTTTCGTGGACAAGTCTTTTGTGGATAGTGAATAACATCGAGGAATTTTGAATGAGTGAAACCGAACTGCGCAGCGAACTGGTGCGCGTCGCCAACAAGCTGGACGCACAGGGATTGAATCGCGGCGCATCCGGCAATCTTTCCGCGAGATACGGCGAAGGCATGCTGATCACCCCTTCCGGCATGGGCGCGGAAGGACTCACCGAAGACGACATCGTTTTCGTCCATATGGACGGCAGCTCGCGCGGGCGCTGGCAGCCTTCCAGCGAGTGGCTGTTCCATCGCGACATCCTGGCGCAGCGCGGCGAGGTGGGCGCAGTCGTGCATACCCATTCAATCGCGGCGACCGCGCTGGCCTGCCTGCGCCGCGACATTCCGCCGTTTCACTACATGATCGCGCTGGTCGGCGGCGACACGATCCGCTGCGCGAAATATGCGACGTTCGGCACGCAGGCATTGTCCGATAACGCGATGGCTGCGCTGCGAGATCGCAAGGCCTGCCTGTTATCCAACCACGGCATGATCGCAACGGGTGTCGATCTCGCCGAGGCGTTCAGGATCACCGTGGAAGTCGAAACGCTCAGCGAGATGTATTTGCGCGCATTGCAGGCAGGCGAGCCGGTGCTGCTGAGCGCGCGGGAATTTCAGGATGCGCAGCAGCGCTTTGCCGGTTATGGTCAGGCAGCGGAGTCGAAGCAGCGCTAGAGCCGGTCAGAACCCGGCCACGCCGCCGTCGCTGCGCGGGTCGGATGCCCCTTCCAGCGTGCCGCCGGTATCGCGAACGATGGCGCCGGCATGCCCCATCGCCTCGTCGTAATCCTGCAGCACCTCGACCTCGTGACCGCGACGGCGCAGCGATTCGACAACTTCTGCACTGAAACGCGATTCGAGTTTCAGGGTGTCAGACGACGAGCCCCAGGTGCGCCCGAGCAGCCAGCGCGGTGCGCTCACCGCCTGCTGCAGGCTTTGCCCGTAGACGATCGCGCGAGTGAATACCGCCGCCTGGGTCTGCGGCTGGCCGTCGCCGCCCATCGTGCCGTAGACCATCACCCGCCCGTCATGCAGGCGGGCCAGCGCCGGGTTCAGCGTGTGGAAAGGTTTGCGCCCCGGCTTCAGCGCGTTCAGCGCGTTCTCGTCCAGCGAAAAACTGCAGCCGCGGTTCTGCCAGTTGAGTCCGCTCTGTTCCAGCACGACGCCGCTGCCGAACTCGTGGTAGATGCTCTGGATGAAACTCACCGCGCGGCCTTCGCTGTCGATGGCTCCCATCCATATGGTATCGCCGGGGGCGAGGTTCTTTCCCCACGGCAGTGCTTTGTCGAGCCTGATCGCGTTCGCCAGCGGGTCTAAAAATTCCGGTTTCAAGCAGTCCTGCGCGTCCATGCGCATATAGCGGGGATCGGTGATTTCGGCATCGCGGATTTTGAATGCCTGCTTGGTTGCCTCGACGACGCAATGCACGTAGTCGGCGCTGTCTGGTGTTATCTCCTCCAGGCCGAGACGGTCGAGGATGCCGAGTATCATCAGCGATACCACGCCCTGGGTCGGCGGCGGCAGGTTGTACAGCGTGCCCAGGCTGTGCGCCAGCGCCAGCGGTTTCACCATCCCGGCCCGGTAGCCGTTCAGGTCGGAAAGCGTAACCGGACTGCCGATAGCCGCCAGGTCGGCGGCTATCGTCTGCGCCAGTTCGCCGCGGTAAAAATCGTCCAGCCCGGCGTGGCTCAAGTGGCGCAGCAGCGCCGCCATCCTGGGCTGGAAAAACAGGCTGTTTTGTTCGGGCGGCTTGCCGCCGGCCAGGAAACATCCGGCAAAACCCGGCTGTTGCTGCAGTTCAGCCAGCTTGGACGTGGTGCTGCGCATCTGGCTGGCGGTAACGGGCGCACCCTGTTCCGCGTAATGGATCGCATCGGCAAGCAGTCGCGACAGGGGCAGCGTCCCGCCCCAGCGCTGCCTGCTCAATTCCAGCGCGCGCTCCCAGCCCGACACCGTGCCCGCGACAGTATTCGCGGCCAGCGGCCCGCGCACCGGGATGCTGCCCAATCCTTTGGATGTATAAAACGACGCGGTCAATCCCGCGGCCGCTCCCCCGCAGGCATCGATGGCTACCGGCTCCTGGCCCGGCTCATGGATCAGCCAGAACGCGTCTCCGCCCAGGCTGGTCATGTGCGGATAGACCATCGCGATCGTCGCGGCGGCAGCCACCATCGCCTCGATTGCGTTGCCGCCTTCCCCGAGCACGTCGCGGGCCGATTGCGCGGCCAGAAAATGCGGAGCGACCGCCATTGCGCCGCCGGTTTTCGATTTGTTTGTCATGTGTTTTTACTCGAGGGTTATTCAATGGCCGGTCTGGTCGCGCGTCAAGGCTGGCCGGCTGGGTGCTTTTCGACCGGCTTTTGTCGCGCAGCGAATCACGCAGCTGTCGCGCAGTTTACCAGAGAGACAGCCTTGAGCCTGCCGCTGAAACAGATGGCGGTCTATCGGGTTGCGTCTGTTGCATGTTTGCGCAATAAGGCCACGGTAATCCGTATCGGATTACCGTGGTCTGTTTCAACACGCACCCGGCTATGGATTGTCAGGCTGTGCTTGCGGCAAGGTCCATTGCGACGGGTGGCGCAGCCATGCGCTTGCGCCATGCTTTCAGCACGAAGAATGCAAGCAGCGCGGTGGTCACGTCCATCACCGTGACGATGCCGAAGATGGGCACCCAGCTCTGCGTGCTTTCATGCAGCAAGGCGGCAAGCGGCGCGCCGAGGATGGCGCCGACACCCTGGGCCATATACAGGAAGCCGTAATTGGCGGTCGCGTTGCCGGTGCCGAAGATGTCGGTCAGCGTCGCGGGAAACAGCGAGAATATCTCGCCCCAGCCGAAGAACACGATGCCGGACAGCAGCACGAACGCCACGGCATTGTCCCTGAACGCAAGCATCATCAGGATCGCGGCGGCTTCCAGCAGGAATGCGATGAACATCGTGTTTTCCCTGCCGATACGATCGGAAACCCAGCCAAAGAACGGGCGCGTCAATCCGTTGGTGAAGCGGTCGATAGACATCGCCAGCGGCAGCGCGGCCAAACCGAACACCAGCACGTCGCTGACCCCGAAATCCTTGGCGAACGCGCCCATCTGCGAGATGACCATCAGGCCGCCGGTGGACATCATCGTCATCATCACGAACAACAACCAGAACACCGGCGTTTTCAGCATCTCGCGAGCAGTGAAATCACGGGTGCTTTGCGACACCTTGCCGGAAGATACGGCTGCCTGCCCCGGCAGGCCGGACGGCTTGGGCGGGCGGCGCAAACCCTGGGCGACCACCAGTCCCGCCAGGCCGAGAATAATTCCAAATACGGTCAGGGCATTCGTGTAGCCCGAATTCTTGATCATCGTCGCGATCGGGAAGGTCGTCATGATCGCGCCGAAGCCGTAGCCGGCTGCCACCAGGCCCGTGGCCAGGCCGCGCTTGTCCGGGAACAATTGCACCATCAGGCCGACGACGCCGACATAGATGATCCCGGTCCCGAGTCCGCCCATCACCCCGTAGGAAAGATACAGGCCGGTCAGGTCGTGCACAGAGGCGGCCAGCACCCAGCTGCCGCCGGTCAGTATCGCGCCGGCGGAAATCAACAGCCTGGGCCCGAATTTTTGTATCAGGAACCCCTGCAGCGGCGAGAGCCAGGTTTGCAATACGATCAGGATGGAAAAGGTAACCTGGACGGCGGCAAGGCTGCTGCCGAGGGAAGCCTGCAAAGGCTTCACAAACAGGGCCCATGCATACTGGGAACTCGAAATCGACATCATCGCAACCAGCCCGAACACCAGCTGCCACCAGCGATGATGGAACCACGTGGTGGTATTTTTAAGATTAACGACGTTATTCATGCAAGTTCACCTCATTCTAGTTGTTGGCCCCGGCAATTGGGCGGAGTGTTGATCAGTATTCAGCAACATGCATGCCAAATATGCACCCGGGTGATTTCAATGCGCCAAGCAGTAACGCCGGATATGAAATCAGCGCTTCCCCGATAATTCAGCCCCATGGTAGTGCAATGGATTCCACAATGGTGCATTTATTGTTTCCCGAAAAACAAACCGGCCCGGTTTGCCGCCGTCAGGATGTATCATTGCCTGTGTTCTTTCAACTTCCGCGGCAGCCGCGCAATGCTTCAGTGTGCGCGGGATAAATGCCCATGACTCCGGGGGACCTACGCAAATGACCCGACATAAATTGCCCGCCACCGTGATCGCCATCGGCCTGGTCAGCTTTCTGAACGACATGGCCTCGGAGATGGTGACGCCGTTCATTCCGATAATCATCGCCACGGTGCTCGGCGGGGGCCCCGTGATACTGGGACTGGTGGAAGGGGTGGCCGATGCTGCCGCGAGCCTGCTCAAGCTGTGGGCGGGGCGCTATTCCGACGGGAAGCACGGCCGGCGCAAAAAACTGATGGTGTTCGGTTATGGTTTGTCCAACCTGGCCCGGCCCTTGCTGGGGCTGGTGTCGAGCTGGGGGGCGCTGTTGCTGCTGCGCAGCCTGGATCGCGCCGGCAAGGGTTTGCGCACCGCGCCGCGAGATGCGCTGCTGGGAGACAGCACCCACCCCGAAATACACGGCCGCGCCTACGGATTCCATCGCGCGATGGATAATGCCGGCGCGCTGGGCGGCACGCTGCTCGCTGTCGCCGCGCTGGGCTGGATGCACTGGCCGGTGAACGAGGTGATTTTGTGGTCGGCAGTGCCGGGTGTGCTGGTGCTGCTGGTGCTGATCTTCGCGGTGCGCGAACCTGCGCGCCCGTCCGAACCCGGGCCCGGCGACGCGGAGCAGGCAATGTTGCTTGCGCCCCTGGCGTGGCCGCAGCTCTCGCCGAACATGCGCCGTTATTTGTGGGTGCTGATGCTTTTCACCTTTGCGCGCGTGTCGGAGGGCTTTATCCTGTTGCGCGGCAACGAGCTGGGCATGAGTCTGGTGCAGGTGCTGCTGTTGTGGGCGACGCTCAATATCTGCAAGTCGGCAACCGCGCTGCCGGGCGGTCGCCTGGCGGATGCGTTCGGGAAGCGGCGCCTTACCATCATCAGCTGGTCGGGCTATGCGCTGAGTTTTTTCATGCTCGGCCTGGTCGAGCACGGCAACGCATTGTGGCTGGCCACCGTGCTCTACGGCCTGCTGATCGGTCTGGGCGAGGGTTCCGAGCGCGCGCTGATCAGCGTGTATGCCGACAAGCGCGAGCGCGGCACCGCGTTTGGCTGGTATCATCTCACCGTTGGATTGAGCGCGATTCCAGCCGGGATACTGTTCGGCACGATCTGGCATTACCGGGATGCCAATACGGCATTCCTGTTTGCCGGGCTGCTGGCGCTGTTGTCCGTGCTGTTGCTGCGGTTCTGGAGTTTCCGGAACTTGCCGGTTTGAGGGGTTGAATATGAAATGGTTGGCGATAATTATTGCGCTGATAGTGTTTGCGGCGTTGCTGGTGGCGCGTGCGGCGCGCGCCGGCGAGCTGCCGGAAGTGGGCAAGCCGGCGCCGGATTTCAATCTGCCCGACCAGAATGGCAAATACCATACCCTGCGGGAATATCGGGGCAAGTGGCTGGTTTTGTATTTTTATCCCAAGGACGATACGCCGGGTTGCACCCAGGAGGCGTGCGCGTTTCGCGACGACTTGAACCAGATATCCGAACTGGGCGCACAGGTTGTGGGGGTGAGCGTGGACGACACCGACAGCCATGCGGAATTCGCGAAGAAATATCACCTGCCGTTCCCGTTGCTGGCCGACAAGACCGCCGCAACGGCGGATGAATATGGCGCGCTTATGAATTTATGGCTGATCAAGTTTGCGCGGCGCTATACCTTCCTGATCGATCCGCAAGGCAATGTCAGCAAGGTTTATCTGAGCGTGGAAACCTCGCGCCACTCGAAACAGATCATCGATGACCTGAAGAAACTGGCGGCGGGGGCGAAGCTGTAATTCCGGTTTGCGCTAAAACAATAACTATGGGGATGCAGGAGCGGGCATTGCCGCGAAAAGGTGTTCGCGAGCGTGGCCCGCTCCCACATCCGAACGCTTTTTATCAACTTATCATTAGCGCTGTTTTTCCTGATCACGAATCTGGCCAATATTTATTGAGAGCTGAGCCTTAAAAAATATACTTCTGTGTGAGAATGGCTTAAATGGAAACGAAAGGAAAATCGGGGATTCTTCTTGCTATGATATTGTCGTTGTCGGCCTGCATTTTTTTGCCGGCCACGAGTAATGATGAGAGTTCATGCGAGACACACACCCGAAGCATGACACTTCAGAAAATAGACGCGGGAGCTGGACTAAGCCCTCAAAGCTGCAACAACAACCAGGAGTGTATGCCCATCGTGGCGGTTATCGTGGCGGTGTCGGCGGGAAGTCTGCTGGTATCCGGGAGTATTGTGGTTGTCAACAATACAGTGCACTGGCTCGAATACCAGGGAACTTGCAGTGAAGGCTTTTTAAGCAGGACCCGGCAAGCGTTTTTGGATACGTTCAAAAACACCAAGGCGTTGGTCGTGCGAAAAACTGTCTCGGCCCCTTGAGGATTGATCAATGGTTTTTCCTCGCTCCACCATTTATTCTAAACATATTTTTTCAGAAAAATAACCTATGCCGTTTATCACTTTGGACAAGGCCAGTCTCGCCTTCGGTCACGTCGCGCTGCTGGATCACGCTGATTTTCAACTTGACGAGGGCGAGCGCGTCGGCCTGATCGGGCGCAACGGCGGGGGCAAGTCGAGCATGATGCGCGTGCTCGCCGGGCAGGCCAGTCTCGTCGACACCCGTCTCGATGACGGCCTGGTGTGGCGCGCACCCACGGCGCGGATCTGCTACGTCAGCCAGGAGCCGGTGCTGGATGCCGACGACACGGTGTTCGATGCGGTGGCGAAAGGTTTGGGCAAGCTGCAAAAGCTGCTGCACGATTATCACCATGTCTCGCACCAGCTCTCCGAGCCCGACGCCGATTTTGACAAGCTGCTGGAGGAAATGCAGCACTTGCAGACACAACTCGAGGCACAGGATGGCTGGTCGGTGCAGGCGCGCATCGAGACCGCGATCGCCAAGCTGGACCTGGACCCCGACAAGCGCGTTGGCGACATGTCGGGCGGGCAGCGCAAGCGCGTGGCGCTGGCACAGGCGCTGGTGGCCGAGCCGGATGTGCTGATACTGGACGAGCCGACCAACCATTTGGATTTTGCCTCGATCGAATGGCTGGAGGGATTGCTGAACAACTTTGTCGGCGCGGTATTGTTCGTCACGCATGACCGGCGTTTTCTGGACAATGTCGCGACGCGCATCGTCGAACTCGACAGAGGCAAGCTGGCGAGTTTTCCCGGCACTTTCTCCGCCTACCTGGCGATCAAGGAACGCATGCTGGCGGACGAAGCTGTGGTGAATGCCAAGTTCGACAAGGTGCTGGCGCAGGAGGAAGTGTGGATACGCCAGGGCGTGAAAGCCCGCCGTGTGCGCAACGAAGGCCGCGTGCTGCGCCTGGAACAGTTGCGCCGCGAGCGCGCCGCGCGCCGCGAGAAGGTCGGCAAGGTTGAGATGACCGTGGATACCGGGGATCGGTCCGGCAAGCTGGTGGCAGAGTTGGAGCATGTCAGCAAGGCGTTTGGCGGACGCACGCTGATCGATAATTTTTCCTGCCGCATCCAGCGCGGCGACAAGATCGGCCTGCTCGGTCCCAACGGCGCGGGCAAGAGCACGCTGCTGAAAATCATCCTGGGCAACCTGGAGCCGGATAGCGGCAAGGTGAAACTCGGCACGAAGATTTCGGTGGCCTATTTCGACCAGTTGCGCGAGCAGCTCGATGACAATGCGACGCTGGCCGACACCATCAGCCAGGGCTCGGATTTTGTCGAGATAGCCGGGCAGAAGAAACACGTGATCAGTTACCTCGGCGACTTCCTGTTCCCGCCGGAGCGCGCGCGTTCGCCGGTCAAGAGCTGTTCCGGCGGCGAGCGCAATCGCCTGTTGCTGGCGCGCTTGTTCACCCAGCCAGCCAACGTGCTGGTGCTCGACGAGCCGACCAACGATCTTGACATCGAGACGCTGGAACTGCTCGAAGAACTGCTGGCGAACTACGAAGGCACGCTGTTCCTGGTCAGCCATGACCGCGCCTTCCTCGACAACGTCGTCACGCAGGTGATCGCCTTCGAGGGCGACGGCAAGCTGATCGAATACGTCGGCGGCTACGAGGACTGGGTGCGGGTGAAAAAATACCAGGCGGGAGTTGCGGCCGCCAAGCCTGCCGTTTCCTCACCTCCCCGTGCAGCTGTTGCTTCGGCCGGAAAAACCAGGCCTGCCAGCAAACTCGGCTTCAAGGAACAGCGCGAACTGGAAGAATTGCCCAAGCGCATCGAGGCGCTGGAACGCGAGCAGGTTGATATAGCCGCGCACCTGGCCGACGGCGCGATCTATCGCAGCGATGCCAGGCGCGCCAAGCAACTGCAAACACGCAGCGAGGAGATCGAGGCTGAGGTGCAGGCGGCTATGGCGCGCTGGGAGGAACTGGAAAAGAAGGGCGGAAAAGCGGGGTAGAACTTAACGTTGTGAACCCCCACTTTTGATAATTGCGGAATCTGGTGACCTGCTGCTAACGACAAACCGGGCATGGACGTTGGTGACTACAAACAGTCCGGTCATAACCCCCGCCATGGTCTTGGCGATTCTCTAATTCAATGCCCGAAAGGAGTCGTTCGTGACACGCAGCAACCCCAGGCAGATAGTCAGTGTTTCTTATAAGGCGGTTGAGATTTTACAATTTCCCAGTCAGCAACTGAGCCAGAGACAATTTTAAACAAGGGGTGCGCCTGTGGCCTGGAAAGTGGCTTTAGGCTGGCTAGCCAGGCCGGGGAGCGGATATGCAGCTTGGCCTTGAGGTGATCCCATTCGTAATCAAGTTGCCCATCCGTAGCTACGACACAATTGACGCAGCCGACTGATTGTATTTTCGTTTCATCAAAACGATAATCGCGCCTGATAGCTTCATCATAAATTGCCTGCAAATAACACCCGATCAATTCCAGGGGAAATTCATGCTCGTAAAAGCGAATCAACTGAGGGTGGCGAGTATACCCGGATGTTTTTCCTCCCAGAACGGCTTGAGCAAGCAGCGCTTCACGCCAGAGAGCAACCAGCCCCCGGGAATCAAGATATTGAGGATGCAAAGTCCAGAGGCGCATGATATGAAGATCAATTAATTAACGGAAAAAATATTACCAGCTGCAAGTTTTAATTCAAGCTTTGTAACAACATATCAGAACGGAGAGATCGGTGCTAAATGAAAATGATATTAAATGTGGTGGCGCATGTGCAGACCATACTGAATTCTCTATCATCATGGCATTTCAACCCTTGGTAGATGTTCCTTCACGGCGTATCTACGCTTATGAGGCGCTTGTTCGCGGAGCCGAAGGTCAGTCAGCGGCTTCCGTCTTGGCTCAAGTCACAGAGACTAATCGATACGCATTTGACCAGGCATGCCGGGTTAAAGCTATTGAAACAGCGGCTCGTCTTGGTCTTGACCGCCGCTTGAACATCAATTTCATGCCCAATGCAGTTTATCATCCAGAGGCGTGTCTCCGACTCACCTTGAATACAGCGCGTGAACACTGTTTTCCACTCGACCTTATTACTTTTGAATTTACTGAGGATGAGCAAATCATCGATCGTGCTCATCTCACTGGGATTATCCAAACATATAAGGCACATGGATTTCAGACTGCTTTGGATGATTTTGGCGCGGGCTACGCAGGATTGTCACTTCTTGCCGATTTTCAACCTGACACTATAAAAGTCGACCGGTGCCTTGTGACAAATGTTGATACCGATAAACCTCGGCAAGCAATCATTGCGGGTTTGTTAAGGACGGCAGAGATTTTAGGGTTATCGGTAGTTGCAGAAGGGGTTGAGCGCCGGGAGGAACTGAATATATTGCTGGAAATGGGCATTCAACGATTTCAGGGGTATCTTTTTGCAAGGCCTGCGATTGAAAGACTGATTCCGGATAGCGAGATCAATTGGCAAGTGCCTTAATGCAAAGTTGAATATGTCCGCTGGATGATACAGCGGGTCTTCCTGCATATTCGCCCCGATCATGCCTTTAGCTTGGGCATAGTGATCAGCCAATAGGTCAATGGCTTTCAGCGCAGAATGATCTTTGACGCGGGTATTTCTGAAATCAATCACCACCTCAGCAGGATCGCCCCTGGGGGAAACAATGCAATAAAATTCTGTGTCGGGGCAAAGAACAGCGAGCCATGCAGGCCATACACTTTTCAGTCGTGCTCACCGGTGGTCACGCGAACTTCGATGTTCTTGGCTTGCTGTCACGCAGATACCAGCTCAGCGATGATTACGCCGACTATTGCGGCAATGGCGAGGCCAGTCATTACCGTTACCGCAGCTACCGTGATGACAACCAGCAAATCAGCGTGAGGTACTTTTCCGAATAGACGGAAGCTCCCCCACTCGAACGTTTTTTCCGGCTCCTCGACCATCACGCCGATCAGTGCAGTTACCAGGCCTTGCGATTGTGAGGGCATACAGCGATGGCGCTTATCCGGTAAATCACGGCCTGTCCGGTTGGATCAACCCAAAAAATGCTGCGCGTCAAACGTGTTTGGGGTAAATTGCGTACCCATTTTGATGGGAACTATAGTGGAGTCGGCCTATCTCATCGGTTCCACGAAATTCATGTGGTTCGATAAATTCTGGGAGTTTAAAGTTATGAAGCAATACAGCAAGCGCATGGTAATCGTTCATTGGCTGACTTTGATATTGTTGATCGCCGCCTGGTATCTCGGCGACAGCCTGGGCGATGCGACTGACGACAGCAAGGCGACGCTGGCGGGATATATCGTGCATATATCGGTTGGCATCAGCGTGTTGTTGCTGGCTGTATTCCGTTTTTATTTCCGCCGCAAGGACGGGGTTCCTCCGCCCACCGGCGATACGCCTATGGATAAGCTGGCAAAAGGCGTGCACTACCTGCTTTATGCATTGCTGTATGTGCTGCCGATAAGCGGCATCATGACGGTAATCACAAGCAGTGCCGGCAAGGCGCTGCTGGCGGGCGATGCGAATTTGCTGCCAAAGGAACATGGATACCGCAGCGTGTTTGCCCATACAGTGCATGAACAACTGGTCAATGTGCTGATCGCTCTGGTGGCGCTGCACATACTCGGTGCGATCAAGCACCAGTTCATCAGCAAGGATGGTTTGATGAAGCGGATGATGCTGCGCAGAAAAGACTGATGGCGGTTTGACCCCGATAACAAGGCGTGCATATGGCACGCCTTGTTTGTTTTACGGGATTTCAAATCGCTGTTTTTTGCAGTACCCAGCCTATCCCGCCCAACGCCCCGAAGAAGATCAGCAGATGCGCCCAGCTCCACAACAGGTAGCGGCGCGTCAGCTTGCCCTGGCCGAGATTGCTGACCATAAACAATTTTCCGTCGCGCGGCCTGCCGACGATATTGATGTCCGGCTGGGCCTGCGCTTCGCGCATCATCCTGGCCACTTCGCGGTTGGCAGCCAATCGCGTCAGCATCCACTCCTGCGCATTCAGCGTGCCGTCGTTGTCCAGATCGAAGCGCTTCAGCAGTGCCGGCATGTCCTGTTTCCATTCGGCCAGCAGCGCGTTGAGCTCCGCATGGGTATCGAACTCAACGCTGCTTCCGCCCTGGGTGCGGAACTGGCCGATGACGTAAAGGCTGTCGTGCTCGATAAGCTTCCATTCGGTATAGCGATAATCGCCGTCATGCCACTGGTCGTGGTGCAGGGTGAGTATCTCCGCCTGCTCGGGATCGATTACGCACTCGCCTGTATCGTCGCGCAGTATGAAAGTATCGTCACTTTCACCGGTGTCCATGGTTTTCCATTTGTTTCCGGATTCGCGCTGTTCTATCCTGTAGCGGTACCACAAACAGGGCAGCAGGCTGAGTTTGCCGAGCAGGGGGTCCCCGAACGGGTGACCGCGTCCGCTGAGTTCAACATAGCCCTGCGCGGCGGAGGCGATCTTCGAGGTGGGCGTGTCGCGTATCGTGCGCAGCCGGTTCAATGCCGACAGCCAGGCCGGGATGCTGATTGCGGCCATGACGGACAGACAAATCAGCCAGCCGTTGCGAGACTCCAGTTTGAGTCCTATCAGCAGCAGCAGCAACTGCGCACCGGAAGTGACCAGTTGCGCGTATTCGCGGCGCAGCGAATCCAGCATGGTAGGCAGGCGTTAAAAGTCAGCCGAACAGCGATTTCATGTCCACATCCGCCTTCTCCGAGGCGGAGAATTCCAGCAGCGGTTTCTCGCCGAAGTTGAACATGCCCGCGATGATGCTGGAAGGAAAAACCTCGATCTGCACGTTGTTGATGTTCGCCGAGTCGTTATACAGTTCGCGGCGGTCTGCGATGCCGTTCTCCAGCGAGGTGATGCGGTTCTGCAGTTGCATGAAGTTTTCATTGGCTTTCAGTTCCGGGTAAGCCTCGGCCACCGCGAAGATGCTGCCCAGTCCGGCGCGCAATGAGCCTTCCGCCTGGCCCAGCGCGCCGATATCCTGGCGTTCGCGCGCGGCATGCACCTGCGAGCGCGCCTCGATGACTTTTTGCAGCGTGGCCTGCTCGAACTGTTTGTACTGCTTGCACACCTCAACCAGCTTGGGCAGTTCGTCATGGCGTTGTTTGAGCAGCACGTCGATGTTGGCCCACGCCTTGGCGACATCGTTCTTCACGAGGACCAGATGGTTGTACAGACTGACGGCGTAGATCAGCAGCACCGCGACGAATCCAAAAAAAATCAGCATGCCCATGATTTCTCCCCGTGATTGAATGAACAAGGAATGATGATTCCCTGCAGATTAATTGTGCCATGGATTTGCACTGCCGGGCATCTTTCCGGAATGGAGCGGGGCGGCAGCCCGGCCCTGGCGGTGCGGCTTACAGTTTCAGAATGCCGCCCGGGCAACGTTGAGACTGCTCCAGCCGCGCGATGGCGGGCAACAGGTTCAGGCCGGTTTCCTTGTGCAGCTCCAGCGCTTTTTCCCGCAGGTCACAGACGGAGATTTCGACAGGGTCGCCATCCGCCGCCAGCGCGATGGCGTTGCCGCTTTCGCATGAAGGAAACGCCAGTACGCGATCATCGAATGCTTTGGCTATGCGCGTTATGCTGCCTTCGAAGCGGCGACTGCTGGTGAGCAGGTTGACCGACATTATTCCGCCTCCGTTCAAACGCCCCCGGCATCCCTGATAGAACGGCAGGGTATCAAGCGCGCCGGAACTTGCATTTTCATCGTAGCCGTCCACCAGGACCAGATCGAATTTCCTGGTGCTGTTCAGCACATATTCCACGCCGTCGCCTATCACGATGTTGACCCGCTTGGGGTCTTCCGGAAGCCTGAAGAATTGCCGCGCGGCGGCGACCACGGCGGGTTCGATTTCCACCACGGTCAGATGCGCGAGCGGGTAGTGCCGATACAGGAATTTGGTCAGCGAGGCCGCGCCCAGGCCGATCAGCAGCACCTTGCGCGGCCAGTTCGCATCGTGGCGCAGCAACAGCGACGCCATCATCTCGCGGGTGTATTCCAGCTCGAGGTTCCACGGGCGCGCGATGCGCAGCGCGCCCTGCACCCATTCCGAGCCGAAGTGCAGGTAGCGCACGCCGGCTTCTTCGGATATGTCGATCGGTGTGGCCAATCTAGTTGCCCAGCCACTGGTTCAACAGCAGCCGCGCCGACTCGGTGACATCGCTGGCAGTCATGCCTGTCGCAATGCCTTGCCCGGCCAGCGCATCACCTGCCGCGCCATGCAGGTGCACGGCCAGCAGCATCGCGTTGTCCGCAGTCATGCCCTGCGCGATGAAGGCCGCGATCATGCCGGTCAGCACGTCGCCCATGCCCGCGCTGCTCATGCCGGGATTGCCGGTCTGGTTGACGAATAATTTGCCGTCGCGGGTGACGCACAGGCTGTCCGCGCCTTTCAGTACCGCGCTGCAGGAAAATTTCTGCGCCAGTTGCCGCACCGCCGCGCTGCGGTCCGACTGTATTTCGCGGCTCTCGCAGCCCAGCAGTCGCGCGGCTTCGCCGGGATGCGGGGTGAGCACGGTGGCTTGCCTGCGGTTGTGCAGGAGCACCCGCAGGTCAGGCTGGCGGGCGAGGAGGTTCAGCGCGTCGGCATCAATCACCAGCGCGACGTCGCTGACCAGGGCTTCATGCAAAAACCCCCGTGCCTCAATCGAGGTTCCCAGGCCGCAGCCGATCGCCACTGCGTTCACACCGGGAAGCTGCAATAAGGTTTTCACGCTGTGCAGCATCAGCTCCGGCTGCACAGCATCCACCACGGGCGCATTCTCTGCCAGCAACCCGACATGCACGCTGCCTGCGCCGAGCTTTAGCGCCGCGCGTGCCGCCAGCAGTGGCGCGCCGATCGTCCCGGAGGCGCCGCCGAGCACCGCGACCGTGCCGAACATCCCCTTGTGGCTGTCGCGCGGGCGTATCGGGAAGTCAGCCATGACCCGGTTTCGGGTAATGGTTTCGGGGGCAGGGGCGGGGATGCGTTCGGTCATTTTCTTGGGTCATTCATATGTGTGGTGCATAGTATAATCGCGCCCCGGATTTATATTATGGACATCCCCATGTTTCGTGTATCTGTTGGCTGTGCCGCCTTGTCTGTGTTTCGCCTGGAAAAACTGCGCAGCACATTGCATGCGGCTGCACCTGATGTGGTTATCGCTGACACGCGCCACTGCTATTTCACAGTGCTGCGCGAGAGCACAGCCAAAAATTCGCCGCCGCTTTCGGCCCCGAAATTGCCGGAAAGCCATGGCGCGACTTTCAACAATGCACAGGCGAAGTTGCTGGACAGGGTGCTGGGGCTGGATAAACACAGCGGTGAACCCGGGCAGGCCGGAGCCATGCAGCGGGTGCTCGTCGTGCCGCGCCTGGGCACGATCTCGCCCTGGTCTACCAAAGCCACGGATATCGCGCAGCATTGCGGCCTGTCCGGCGTGCTGCGCATCGAGCGCGGCGTGGTGTATTACCTGAAAACCCCCAATGGCAGGATGTTGAACAGGGGTGAACAGGCGGCGATATTGCCGCTGCTGCATGACCGCATGACCGAATCGGTGCTTGATGATATCGATAGCGCGGCGGAAAAGATCTTCCGGCACAGCGAGCCGCAACCGCTGGCCAGCGTCGATGTGCTGAAGGGCGGCGGCGCTGCGCTGGCGAAGGCCAATCTCGAGATGGGCATGGCGCTTTCGCAGGACGAGATCGAGTACCTGGTCGAAAATTTCAAAAAGCTGAAGCGCAATCCCACCGATGTCGAGCTGATGATGTTCGCGCAGGCCAATTCCGAACACTGCCGCCACAAGATCTTCAACGCCGACTGGGTGATAGACGGCGAGGCGCAATCCATGTCGCTGTTCGGCATGATACGCAACACCCACAAGGTCAGTCCGCAAGGCACGGTGGTTGCGTATTCCGACAATTCCTCGGTCATCGAGGGCGCGCGCATCGAGCGCTTTTATCCGCGCGCCGATGGCGCTTACGCGTTCAGCGAAGAACTGACGCACACGCTGATGAAGGTCGAGACGCACAATCATCCCACGGCGATCGCGCCGTTCGCCGGCGCCGCGACCGGCTCCGGCGGCGAGATACGCGACGAGGGCGCGACCGGCACAGGCTCCAAACCCAAGGCCGGCCTGACCGGTTTTTCGGTTTCCAACCTGAACATCCCGGGCTTCGAGCAGCCGTGGGAATCGCCGTACGGCAAGCCGGATCGCATCGTCTCCGCGCTGCAGATCATGCTGGACGGCCCGATCGGCGGCGCGGCTTTCAACAATGAATTCGGCCGCCCGAACCTGGCCGGCTATTTCCGCACTTTCGAGGAGAACGTCAGCGGCGAGATGCGCGGCTACCACAAGCCCATCATGCTGGCGGGCGGGGTCGGCAACATCGCGGCGATACACACCCACAAACACGAGCTGCCGGTCGGCGCGCTGGTGGTGCATCTGGGCGGCCCGGGCATGCTGATCGGCCTGGGAGGCGGCGCCGCCTCGAGCATGGACACCGGCAGCAACGCCGAGAAACTGGATTTCGATTCGGTGCAGCGCGGCAACCCGGAGATGCAGCGCCGCGCGCAGGAAGTGATCGACCGCTGCTGGCAGATGGGCGCGAACAATCCCATCCTGTCCATACACGATGTCGGCGCTGGAGGCATGTCGAACGCGCTGCCCGAGCTGGTGCACGGCGGGGGGCGCGGCGCGCGCTTCGATTTGCGCAAGATACCGCTGGACGAGACCGGCATGTCGCCCAAACAGATCTGGTGCAACGAATCGCAGGAGCGCTATGTGCTGGCGATCGCGCCCGGGCGCCTGGAAGAATTCCGCGCGTTCTGCGAGCGCGAGCGCTGCCCCTTCGAGGTGGTCGGTGTTACGACGGTAGAAGACCAGCTCAGCGTGCATGACATGCGGTTCGACAACTATCCGGTGGACATGCCGCTGTCGGTGCTGCTCGGCAAGCCGCCGAAAATGACGCGCAACGTGGCGCGCGAAACGCGCCGGCTAACCACCTGCGAAATCTCCAGGGTCGGGCTGAAAGAGGCGATAGGGCGGGTGCTGCGTCTGCCGTCGGTGGCGAACAAGACCTTCCTGATCAGCATCGGCGACCGCAGCGTGGGCGGCATGACGGCGCGCGACCAGATGGTCGGTCCGTGGCAAGTGCCGGTGGCCGATGTCGCCGTCACGCTGATGGGTTTCAACACTCATCGCGCCGAGGCATTCGCGATCGGCGAGCGTACTCCGCTGGCATTGGTGAATGCGCCGGCTTCGGGGCGCATGGCGGTGGGAGAGGCGATCACCAACATCGCGGCGGCGCGCATAGACAGGATAGGCGACATCAAACTCTCGGCGAACTGGATGGCCGCGGCCGGGCATCACGGAGAGGACGCGGCGCTGTTCGACACGGTGCGCGCGGTGGGCATGGAGCTGTGCCCGCAGCTCGGCATCAGCATCCCGGTCGGCAAGGACTCCATGTCGATGAAAACGGTGTGGCAGGACGGGGAAGAAAGCAAGTCCGTCACCGCGCCGCTGTCCCTGATCGTCACCGCGTTCGCGCCCTGTCCCGATGCGCGCGAAACGCTGACGCCGCAACTCGCCCCTTACACGGACACCACGCTTTTGCTGATCGACCTGGGGCAGGGAAAAAAACGCATGGGCGGCTCGGCTCTGGCGCAGGTCTACAAACAGGTCGGCGATGTCGCGCCGGATGTGGACGATGCCCTGGTGCTCAAATCGTTCTTTGGACTGATACAGCGCCTGAATGAAGAGGGCAAGCTGTTCAGCTATCACGACCGTTCCGATGGCGGCGTGTTCGTCACGCTGTGCGAAATGGCCTTTGCCGGCCACATCGGCTTGACGATCAATCTTGACGAGTCCCACGGCGATACGCTGCGCGCCTTGTTCAATGAGGAGCTCGGCGCGGTGATACAGGTGCGCAACCGCGA
>VFSW01006115.1_pt1 | contig 17725 bp, 34 predicted proteins | sample 5358111 | NCBI WGS metagenome assembly VFSW01 (sample SAMN11554181, study PRJNA540505) | mine drainage metagenome | isolation source: sediment from site ElyBrook_90M | place: USA: Ely Copper Mine, Vershire, VT | collected 2017
CCCGCCCCGCCCCCCCCCCCCCCGGGGGGGGCGCCCCCCCCCGCCCCCCCCCCCCGGCCCCCCCCCCCCCCCGCGCGGGCGCGCCCCCCCGCGCCCCCGGCCCCCCCCCCCCGCCCGGGAGGGCGCGAGATACCGGCCCGGCGAGATAATCCCGATGTGGTTGCGGGCACTGAAGGAGCTGTGATGACGCTGACCGGGAACAGGACGCGGGAGAAGGTAACCGCGCAGATCAAATCGGCCGCGGCCAGGATCGGGGCCTCGGTCCTGGCCGCCCTCGCGATCGCGATCGCCGCGATCGCGATCGCCGCGGCCGCCCTGTTCGTATCCGCCCGGGCGCTCAGGAAGGCGGCGGCGTGACCATCACCGAGGCCGACCCGAAGGCCAGGGAACTCGACGAGGCCTTCGCCGCCGCGATGAGCGCCCCGGCGAAGCCCCGAAGCGATCCGCAGGCCCCGCCCGAACTCGATCCGGAGGCGCCGTTCGGCCGCGGCGACGACGGGGCGCCGATCGCCAGGTTCGGGTACCGCAACGACGGCAGCGTCCGCAGGACCGCCGCCGGGCGCCCCAGCAAGGACGCGCCCGACCGGGCCCGGGTCGACGACCATCCCGCCGGCCACGCGGCGATCGAGGGCAACGCCGTCGCCGACGGCGACTACACCAAGGACCTGGCCGAGGCCGCCGATGGCATCTGGCTGATCATGACCGCCGCCGGGAAGCTGCCCCTCGGCAAGCTCCGCGTCGGCAAGATCGGCCTGCCGAGGGACGCCGGGGACCGGGTATCGGCCCAGGCGTTCGTCTTCAGCCAGCACAAGTACCGGCTCGCGGCCGCGCTGAACGAGGCCGCCAAGCACAACTCCCGGGCGCGGCGGCTGGCCGAGAAGATGGCCGGCGGGGACCTGTCCTGGGTGCTGACCGTGGGCGCGCTCGGCCTGCCGTTCGTGTTCCACTCCGCCGCGGTGTGGAAGGGCGACGCCAGCCTGTCCGAACTCGAGATGCCGCCGGTCGCCGAGCTGGCCAGGCGCAACGAGGCCCAGATGGGCGAGTTCATGGAATCGCTGACCGCGGCCGCTCAGCAGCTGCAGGAGGCCGCCGATGCCGCGCAGAACGCGCCCTAGGCGCCTGTGGTGCCCGGTCTGCTGCCACCACACCATCTTCCTTTTCCTGCACTTCTGCGTGCACGCGATCGACCTCCTGCGGGGTGACTGATGGGCGCCAACGATGACGATTACATGAGCGACGAGGCGCGATTGCTCACCAGGATCCTCAAAGCGCTCAGGGAAATCCGGGTGATCCTCCAGCGGATGGCCGATGGCAATGCCCGAGCATTACGATCTCGATACCTTCCGGGCGCGGCATTTCGACTACCGCCCGGGCCATCACTTGGCGGTGTTCGGCCCGACCCAGATCTCCGGCAAGAGCACCCTGTCGTTCGCGCTGCTCGAGCACGTCATCTCGGCCTACCCGGAGATCCGGCCAGTCGTGCTGAACATGAAGCACCGGGACCGGGTCGTGGCCGCCTGGACGAAGCGGCTCGGCTTCCAGGAGACGCCTGGCTGGCCGCCGCAGCGCAGGCTCACCCAGTGGAATCCGGCCGGCTATACCCTGTGGCCGCGCCAGACGCTGTCCGACACCGAGTGGGACAACGCGCTCCTGGAGCGCGAGTTCAAGAAGGCGATCATCCACAACCGCAAGCGGACGCCCTCGATCACGGTCGCGAACGAGCTCTACGGGCTGCTGGCCGAGCTGAACATGCGCACCCAGCTGATCGCGGTCGTGACCCGCGATTCGATCGCCGGGCATGGCCTGTGGTTCGAATCGCAGAAGCCATCCGGAACCCAGGGCATCTCGATTCCGGGATTCTTTTTCAATTCAGCCGAGCATATGTTCCTGGCGAAAGACGGCGAGCAGCGCAATCGGCAGCGCTATTCGGAGATCGCCTGCGGAATAGACGCCGCCGCCATAGAACGCGAGACGCTGCGGCTCGATCCCTTCTCCTGGCTGTACATCCGCAGATCCGGGCCGCAGTGGTGCGTCGTCGACGCCTACTCGCCGGAACTCGCCATTCCCGCGCCGATGTGATTAGACTGCGGCTTGTCACGGAGGAGCCGCGCGAGCAGGGTGGTCTCGGCCTCCGTGACAGCGCTTGCCCGGCTCCCTCCGTGCTTATCCCTTCCGGGGAGGGCCGTTGGGCGTTCCGGTGCTGGCCAGGCACGACATGGGCTGCAAGTACGCCCGTGCCAGCGATGACCTGACCGTCGACGACGAGGGCAACATCCTGACCGGCTCCATCCGGCCGGCCCATTCCGACGCCGCCGGCCGGATCGCCGACACCCACAACCTGCACAAGGCCGCCGGTGCCCCGGCCGGCGCCTGGATCGCGGTATCGCTGGCCACCGGCGAGTCCGACGGCGACCTCTACCCGGACAAGGCGACCGCCGTCTGGCATCAGCGCAACAGCGAGAGCTGGTTCGCGTTCCTGCGGATCGGGCAGGCCGCGATGACGATCTGCGAGGCCGAGTCGGTGCTCCGCTGGCAGCGCCAGCAGTCCAAGCTCGGGCTCAGCGACCGCGAATACAAGCACGGCGGCCTGGAGGTCATCCCCCGCCTGCGGGCCGAGGACATCGGCCGGCAGATCGCCGCCATGGAAGGGCGCCTCGACATGCCGATCGCGCTCGGCTACGCCAGATAGGAGACACCGATGGTCGCTCAGGGTCAGGCTCCGGCGCCTGTCCAGCACGCCCAGGGCCAGTCCCCGGCCCCCGCAGCGCCGCCCGCGGTCCCATGGCCGTTCCCGGTCGGGGTGCTCGGCACCGAGAACCTCAACGACTACGACCAGACCAAGACCATGTCCGCCGGCACCGTCCAGTTCCCCGACGTGCAGGTGGCCCCGGACGGCTGGACCCGCGGCCTGTGGTTCGACGTCAACGCCGTCGCGACCGCCAACACCAACACCGTCACCTTCAACGGCGACGCCTCGGCCGGCTCCGGCGCCCCGTTCACGATGATCAACACCGTGCTATTCCGGGACACCGGCGGGGAGCAGATCTTCGGCCCGTTCAATGGCTACGACTGGGCCATGGCCAACAAGTACGGCGCCTATTTCAATCTCGGCGACCCGAGGAACGATTACAACTACTCGACCACCACCGGATCGGCGACCAACGCCGGCAGCGCCCACTTCACGCTGTACCTGCCGCTGGAGATCAGCGCCGCCGACTCCCTCGGGGCGGTCGAGAACAGGTCCGAGAACTCGATCTACCGCGTCTCGCTGACCCTGGAGCAGAGCTCGGTCGTCTACGGCCAGGCGCCGCTGAACCTGCCCGCCGTCGAGATCAAGTGCACCCAGGACTCCTACACTGAGCCGGTCGCCGCGATGGCCCTGGCCGGGCGCCCGATCGCCTCCGCCCCGCCCAGCCCGGGCACCCTGCAGTACTGGAAGCAGGAGGACGACACCGGGATCCCGTCCGGCACCCACTCCACCCTGCTCACCAACGGCATCGGCAACGGCTACCGGAACGTCATCTTCAAGCTGATCCGGTCCGCCGGCACCCGCGCCAACGGCACCTCGGACTGGCCGGACCCGCAGGAGCTCACGCTCGGCACCAGCCGGGTCCGCAACCTGTACAAGAAGACCTGGCAGGACAAGATGCAGCGGGCCTTCGCGTTCACCTCGGCCACGCCCGACGCGGCCAACGGCCCGGAGAACGGCATCTTCGTCCTGTGGTACACCCAGGACGTCTCGGTCTCCCCCGGCGATGAGGCCCGGCGCCGCTACCAGCGGACCAAGACCGGCAACACGTTCAAGCTGCGTGGCTCCTACGGCAACGCGGGCACCCTGTACATAACGGAGAACTACATCGTTCCCCGGAACAACGACTTCAGCCAGATCGTCGCCTGACCAGCGGCGCTATCGGATCGGATAGGCAGCTATCGGATCGGAGAGAGGAAGCAAACCGTGAAGAAGTACCTGCCCCTCATGCTGGCGTTCCTGGCCGGCGTGGTCCTGGCCGACAAGGTCCGGAGCCTGCCGGGCCTGTCCAAGCTCCCGGCGCTGTAGATGTACATCACCGACGTGCTCGCGCACCTGGTCGACCACGTTCCCGGCGTCGACCAGACCAACCGCGAGGAGATGCGCCAGGCCGTCGCCGACCACGCCGCGTTCCTGCGGACCGTCGACCCTGCCGCGCCGCCCGAGCCCCCCCCGGCGGTCCCGGAGCCGGACGAGAAGGACGCCCGGATCGCCGAGCTCGAGGCGGCGCTCGCCGCGCCGCCGGCCCCGGCGCCCGGAACCGACCAGCAGGGATAGCCCGGTGGCCGCAAGCACCGGGCCCGTCCTGATCGCGGGCGGGATCACCGCCGCCAACGAGCTGATCTTCGCCCCCATGGAGGGGCAGAAGATCGCCTTCAACTGGCGGCTGATCCCGGCCACGGGCCTGCTGGCCCTGTCCCTGGCGGGCCTGGAGAAGATCTCCCCGGGCTTCGCCACCGGGCTGGCCTGGCTGCTGGTCGCCACGGTCCTGATCGTGCCGCTCGGCAACGCGCCGACGCCGCTGGCGAACGTGACCGCGGCACTCGGATACGGAAAAAAGGTGACGAAGTGAAGCTGGCGCAGGCGTGGCTGGCCGGGCTGATCATGCTCGGCGCGGTGTACCTGGCCGGGACGCAGGGAGCGGGCCTGGCCAAGGCGTTCGGCGGGGCGCAGCAGTTCGTCTCCGGCACCGAGGCGACCGCGATCGGGCGGTGAGCGATGCCGTCCCTTTACGCCCGGGTGTCATCCCGCGGCTACGCCTCCGGCGTGGCAGCGGGCCAGGAGGGCGCGGCCGCGCTCGAATCGACGCAGGCGATCCGCCGCCCGGCCAGCTCGCCGGTCGACTGGGGCGCCAGCCCGTCGACCCTGACCGGCTTCACGGCCGAGGGACCGCCGCCGCCGCCGCCCGGGGTGGACATCCTGGAGGGCACCTGGGGCCTGCCGGGCACCCTGGACGACCCGTACCGGTCGCCCGGGTACGGGCCTGGCAACGTCCGCACCCATGCCGCGCCCCGGCCCGGCTGGGCCGGCTCCTACCGGCCCTGGAACCAGGAGATCGCGGCCGAGATCGACACCCTGCACGAGAACAGCCGCGCGATCCACGCGGAGGACTTCGGGATGCCCGCCAGGCTGCTGCGGGTCCTGGCCGACGGCGTCGCCCAGCAGAGCGCCGACCACTGGGAATCGAACGACCCGGGCGGCCACACCGGCCAGGCGCCGCTGGCCGGCCCGCAGCGCTCCATGGGCTACCTGTCCAAGGACGCGATCCAGGGCTATGACCGGGCGAACGGCTACGGATTCGGGGCCGGGCACCGCTGGCGCGACTCCTATCCCGGCCCGCACGACGCCGCCGGCGGCCAGCCGATGAGCTATCTCGACCCGGCCGAGCGGCCGTTCATCGTCCCGCAGGCCCAGGGCTCATTCACCCCGACCGACGCGGTGCAGGGCCCCGAGCCGTGGGTGTCGGACCTGCACGCGGCGAACCTGGCCTACAACGACCCGACCGCCTACTCGCCGCCGCCCGAGCCGGCGACGCTCGCGGCCCCGCTGGCCGAGGCCCGCGCCGGCAGCGGGTGGTGGTGATGGGCGCCCTCAGCGGCAAGGTCAAGGTCCCCGGCGGCGGCCGCGTCCCGAAGACCGCGGCGGCGATCGGGCTGGCCATCACCGGCTACCTGATCTACCGGCACCGCAGCCAGTCCGCGGCCGCCGCCCCCGCCCCGGCGGCGGCCGCCCCGGGCCAGTACCCGCCCGACGGGACCACCGGCAACCCGGCCGACCCCTACAGCACCGACCCGGCCACCGGCGTGACCTACGGCGACGAGGCGACCGGCGCGAGCCTTTCGCCCTACGGCGGGATGAGCGGCCTGGGCACCGCGGCCAACTCATTCCCCTGGGACGGCAGCTACAACAACCCGAACGACCCCTACTCGATGGACAGCTCGAGCGGGCTCACCTACGGCAACGAGGGCTCGGCCGGCCTGGGCGGCGGCGGCGGCGCCGGCGGCGGCGCCGGCGGCGGCGTGCCCGGGCCGCCGTTCAGCACCGACTCGCAGTGGACCGCCTACGCGATCCAGCAGCTCACCGCGGTCTCCGGGCTGGACGCCGGGACCGTCACCGACGCGCTGGGCGCCTACATCTCCGGCGCGCCGGTCACCGCCGCGCAGGAGCAGGTCATCAACGACGCGATCGCGGTCGCCGGCCAGGTCCCGGTCCACGGCGCCGGCGGCTACCCGCCCTCGATCAACGTCTCCGGCGCCAAGACCGGCGGCCAGTCCTACGCGGCCAACCCGGTGACCGGGATCAGCGTCAAGGCCGGCCCGGCGTCCGCGGCGATCACCTGGGCGCCCGCGGCCGGCGCGACCGGCTACCAGATCGTCAACCAGGAGCACTCCGGCGCCGGCGCCAGGACCAGCACGGTCACCGGCACCTCGTTCACCGCGACCGGCCTGAAGCCGAAGACCGAGTACTCGGTCAGGATCCGCGCCGAGCCGATGCGATCCGGGGTCACCGCGGCGACCGCGACCTACAAGACCACCTGAAGGGGTGAGCGGGAATGGGTTTCAGCTTCAAGCCCCGGCTGTCCGGGGAGAACTCGATCATCATGGCGGCCGCCGCCGCCGGCATCGTGTACGCGATCTTCACCCAGAAGATCGGCCCGGTCGCCGACGTCCACGCCACCGGCGCCCGGGACGGCAACATGGGCGCCGCGATCCGCAAGGCCGAATGGACCTCGATCATCTCCGTGGCCGCGCTGACCCTGCTCGCCCAGGATCTCAACGTGGCGATCATCGGCGGCGGCGCGGTCCTGCTCGAGCAGCTGAGCTACCGGCACGCCTGGATGGCCAGCGAGGCCAACGGCCAGATCCAGGTCACGCCGCAGTCCTACGCCCCGGCCGCCGCCCCGCCGCAGGCCGGCCTGTCCGTCGTCCAGTCCGCCCCCGCGGGCCTGGTGGAAGCCCAGGCCGGCTGATGGGCGCCGCGCGCGCCCCCGGCGGCCCCGGGCGCCCCGGGGACCTGTCCCCGGCCGATGAGGTACGGGAGACCCTGAACGGGCTCCCGGCGCCCGCACGGCTCTGGCTGACCCCGATCCGCGGGCCGCTGGCGATGGTGATCGGCAGCAAGGACAAGACGCTCGGCGACCTCACGATGCCCGAGGTGATGGCCTGGGGCATCATCGCGGGCTACCTCATCCTGTCAGGCGTCGTCGGCGGCCGGCTGGCCGGCAACCTCGCGGCCACCGTCCTGCGCGGGCCCGGCGTCAGGCGGTAGCCGGTGGCCAGGGCAAAGAGGGCGCGCGAGGCGGCCGGATGGCTATTCGGGGCCTCCGCGCCCCGAACGCGCGGGTCGAGCCGGGCCGCCAGGGCCGCGGCGCGGACCAGGAAGGCGTACAAGAAAGCGACCCGCCCGGTGAAGCCATTCAAGTTCCACTTCTGAGAGGGCGCCCATGGCCGCGGAGAAGATCGACGGGGTCGCCCTCGCCGCGATCGGCGCCGGCGTCCTGCTGATCTACGCCGGCCTGACCGGCAAGAACCTGCTGGCCGCCACCAGGGTCCTGGTCAGCGGCAAGGCGCCGTCGGCCGCAGCCCAGGCCTACCCGATCGCCGGCGGCACCGCGGGGACCGGACCGGCCGCCGGCTATCAGGGACCCGCGGGAGCGGGCGGCAGCCCCGGCCAGAACCAGGCCCTGGCCAAGCTGATGGCCAGCGGCCAGCACCCCGACTGGATCACCGGGCAGCAATGGTCGGACTGGGTAGCCCTGTGGAACCGGGAATCCGGATGGTCCCAGACGGCCGACACCCGCAGGACCGGCGCCGGCGGCGACAACGCCAATTCCGCGGTCTTCGCCTACGGCGTCCCGCAGGCCCGGCCCTATTCCAAGATGCCCATGGCAGGATGGCCGCCGGACAAAGGCGGGACCTCGGATCCGTCCGCGCAGATAGGCTGGGGAATCGACTACATCGCCAGCGCCTACGGGAACCCGAGCGCGGCCTGGGCATTCGAGCAGGCCAACAACGGCTATTAGGAGGCCCCGATGCACGCATGGCAGGCGATCCTCATCCCGGCGATCGTGCTCGCCGTATCACTGGGACTCGTCGTCACCAGGCACTGGTGGCTGTCGTGAACTGGTGGGTGATCCAGCGCAATTCCGGCCTCCCCAGGGACCCGGGGCAGCAGGCCTATGTCGCGATCCAGGCGGCGGACAGGACCGCCGCGACCGCGTACGGCACTGCGGGCGCAGGGGGGACCGTCGCGGCCGGGCCATTTTTGAGCCAGGCCGACGCCAATAACTGGATCGACACGCAGGCCGGGCTGGCCCCCGGAACAAAGCCCACCCTGGCTAACCAGGCGGCCGCCGCCAAGGGACCGGTCAGCATCCCCAGTCCCCTGTCCGGCCTGGCCGCGATCGGCGATTTCTTCTCCCGGCTCGGCCGGGCGAACACCTGGATCCGGGCCGGGGAGGTCCTGGCCGGCCTGATCCTGCTGGCGGTCGGCGTCGCCAAGCTGACCCGCGCCGTCCCGATAGCCACCAAGATCGCCGGAGCAATCGAATGAGCGAGGACTACGCGCCGATCCGCGTCCACATCGCCAGCGCCGCGCCCGGCATGGCGCCAGGGCCGGCGGCCCGGCACCAGCTGGCGCACCTGCTGCCGCGCACCGTCGTGCTGACCGCCGACGAGCCCGTCAAGCAGCTGCTCCGGCCCGACCCGCACCGGGAATACGCGATCGTCATCGCCCGCACCAACGACGTCGTCCTCACCGAGACCAGGGGCGACGGCCAGGCCCCCGCCAACACCGCCGACGCGACGCTGGCCAGCCCGAACGGCGGCGTGATCCCGCACGATGTGGAGATCAGCCTGCCCTCGATCACCAGCGAGCTGTGGGCGGCCGCGGCGACCTACCCCACCCGGGTCACGGTGCTGTCCTGCGTCCGGAGGGAGCCAGCCGCCCATGCCGGCGGCCCGGGCCCCGCTTAACGAGAGCGCCAGCGTCACCCTCGACGCCAGCGGCGACGGCACGATCCGGATGAAGCCGCTGTCGGCCGGGGAGCACTGGCTGCCCACCCTGGCCAGCGTCAGCGCCGCCACCAACGTCAAAGAGGCGCAGTGCCGGATCTACATCGGCAGCGCCGCCGCCCAGCAGAACTTCGTCGACGGCACCCTGTCCGGCTCGACCGGCGACTCCACCGACCGGGTCACCGGATACGACATCAACGCCACCCAGCAGCCCTACATCTGGGCGGTCTGGTCCGGCGGCGACGCCGGCGCCAGCGCCACCCTGGTCCTCAGCGGCACCAAGGAGATCCGGTAATGGGCGGATTCAACAATCCGATCATCGGCGGAGGCGGCTCCCTCGCATACCCGGCCATCCATTCCCCCAATTTCGTCACAGGTTCGGCCGGCTGGACCATCAACAAGGACGGATCCGCCGAATTCTCCGACCTCACCATCCGCGGCGGATTCTGGATAGTCGATAGCTCCGGCGAATTCCAGTACAATGGCACCCCGGCCGCCAATAACCTGATCTTCTCCAATACCGACGCCGCCGGGACCGATTCCCACGGCAACGCCTACCTCGCCGGGACGGTCAACTACGGCGTCGTCAGCGGCACCTATTACGCCACGCAGATCCTTCAGGGCGAGATCTTCTTCTATTACGGCGCCAGCCAGGCCGGCCCCTGGACCCTGATCGTCACCCTCAACGCGATCGTGAGTCCCCTCGCCCTGGTGATCGACCCGGCCGCCGGCGGTGACGTCTTCGTCGGCGCCCCGTTCAGCCACTACGCGCTCAGCGCCCTGGCCGCCGGATCATTCTCCGGCTCGACCGCCGAGAAGATCATCGGCACCTTCTCCGTCCCGGCCGGGGACCCGGTAGCCGGATCCGCCTACGACTTCCGCGCCGTCGCGAACGTCAACGTCGCCGCGGCCACCAGCGTCACGATCCGGGTCCGCGCCAACGGCCTCACCGGCCCGCAGGTGATGAGCACCGGCGCCCTGACCTCGCGCCTGGGCAGCGGCCTGGGCTGCTGCGTCCAGGGAACGATCATGATCCGCGACACCGGTCACGCGGACGTCTGGGGCACCTTCACCGAGAAGATCGTCGCCGCCACCGCCGCGCTCCACCCGGACCTGACCCTCAACACCGGCATCGACACCGCGTCGGCCTGGACCGTGGTCATCACCGCCCAGTTCACCAGCGCCAACGCCGGGAACCTGGCCCAGGGCCAGGACGGCGCCCTCAACCGCCAGAGCCACTGAAGACGAGCGCCCGGTGACCGCCCAGGTGTGGCTCGAGCTGGCCGTTGTCCTGATCGGCGGCGGCGGCCTCGCCGGGCTCCTGATCCGGATGGGGCGGCTGATCCAGGTGATCGAGCACCTGCGCGAGGCGGTCGCCGCTATCTCCCCCGCGGTCCTGGATCACGAGAAGCGGATCGTGGCCCTGGAGGCTACCCGCGGCGGCTGGCCGGCGCCTGCCAGCCGGGCCGGGCGCTGATCCGCCACTGCCCCTGCTCGGGCCGGCGGCGCAGCACCAGCCGCGTGCCGCCCTCGGTGACGCAGTAGATGTCCCAGCCGGTCGCGAACTCGGCCGCGGCCTCGTCCCAGAACGCCGACGCCGCGGGCATCGCGGCCACCCGGGCGACCGCCGAGTGCTCGGTCACCGCGATCGTGTCGCCTGGCCGCAGCAGCTCCGGCGGCACCAGCTCCATCACCGGCCCGCCGGGGCGCCTCACGCGGCCGCCGGGGCGATCGTGAACGCTCGGCCGGCGATCGCCGACGCGGCGGCGAACAGGAGCAGCGCCAGCCGGGGCGGCTTCGCGTGCCTGGGTGCGTAGAAACCCCGCGGGCGGTGGCATGCGCTAGCCATCAGATGGCCTCCTGATCCGGCCTGAACGCGGCCGGCGCGGCCGCTTGTGCCATTATGGCCCGGCTCCCCGGCTATCCGGGGAGCTTCTTACCCGGCTAATCGGGGATTTAGGGGACCGAACCGGCCCGCTATCGTGTCCGCATGGCAAGGCAGCGGGGAAACGCCCCGAGATACGCGCAGATCGCGGCCACGATCCGGGCCCGGATCATCGCCGGGGAGTACGGCGCCGCGGGCGCCCGCGTGCCATCGGAGCCCGAGATCACCGACGTGTACCAGGTGAGCAAGACGACCGCGTCGGAGGCGCTGCGGCTGCTGGAGCAGCAGGGCCTGATCGTGCGCCGGTCCGGGATCGGGTCGTTCATCGCGGAGGTGCCCGCGCTGGACGAGGTCGCCGCCGCGCCGGGCGCCAGGATCAGCGCCCGCCAGGCCGGCCCGGGCGAGCCCGGCGATGACGGCTGGGTGCTGGTCCTCGCCGAGCCGGGCCGCCCGGCCCGGGCGTACCCGGCCGGGCGGACCGTCATCGTCGCGCCGGGCTAGAGCCGGGCGCCGCGGTTCATCGCCCGGGCGGCGCGGACCGCGCGGCCGGCGGCCGCCGCCCGCCCGTAGTGGCGGGTCATCGCGTCGGACTTCCACCCGAACAGCGCCATCGCCGCGCCGGTGTTCCCGCCCGAGGCCTCGTCGAAATCGGAGTAGGCGGTGTGCCGCAGCTGGTGCGGGTGGACGTGGCCGGTACCGGCCCGCCGCGCGATCGCCGCCACGGCCTGGCCGACCCCGAACCGGGTCAGCGGCCCCTTCAGCCCGGTCCACAGCGACCCGGTCCCGCCATGGCCGGCCAGGTCCCGGGCCCGCCGGTACCTCGACAGCGCCCGGGCGGTGGCCGGGGACATCGGGACGGCGCGCGGGTCACCGCCCTTGCCCCGCCGGATGAAGAGCGTATCGGAATCAAGATCGGCGTCGGCGTCGGCCATCCCGGCCAGCTCCGAGGCCCGCGGGCTGCCCGGCTCGCACAGGACCCGGATCAGCGCCTCGTCGCGCAGCCGCAGCATCCGGACCGAGGCCCGGGCGCCCCGGGGGACCGCGCAGGCGGCGATCAGCGCCCGCAGGGCGTCGTCCGCCAGCACGGCCGGGACCGCGTAGTGCGGGTCGGGGGCCTGGACCCGCTCCATCGGGCTGGACGCGATGATCTCCTCGCTGACCAGCCACCGGTACCAGGCCCGGAGCACCCGGTGCCGGGCGGCGCCGGTCGACGGTCTGCGCGGCGGGCCGCCGGCCCACAGCAGGTAGTCCGACAGCCGCTCCCGGGTCGCGGTGAGCAGCTGCTCGCCCGGGTGCCGCTCGTCCAGGAAGCGCTGCGCTTGCGCTATGGTCTCCCCGCACGCCTGCTCGTGCCGCGGCGAGTGCCCCTTCTCCCGGTGATAGCGGCGCCAGTCGAGCCACGCCGACAGCGTCGGCTCCGGCAGGTCCGCCGGGTCGAGCCGGCTCACTGTCCCGCCGCCCGCAGCAGCTCCGCGGCCTGGCCGAAGACGGCGGCGAACTCGGACGCCTCGGCCGAGCTGGTGAACTGCAGGGTGAGCCGGCCGGCGTGGATCGCCATGGTGGCCTGGCCGGTGACCGCGTGCATGGTGAGCCAGGGCCTGGTGAAGCGGAGCGTGTCCAGGCTGGCGAAGGCCTCCATCTCGGTCCGGCCGGGCTGCGGGCTTATGCTGGTCTCGGTCATCTCGGTTCCCTTCCTCGGTGCGGCTCCCCGGCTAACCGGGGAACCGGTGCGATCGCAGGATAAGGTGCTGGGAGACCATTGCGCAACCCCGGCCCGGCGGCCGGATCTCCCCTGATCGGAGCGTCCGCGCAGGTCAGGCCGGGGTTGCGTCAGGGGCTATAGCTCAGCTGGAAGAGCACCTGCTTTGCAAGCAGCGCAGTCTCACCATAGCGGCATCGCCGCGGACTCCCAGGTCAGCGCTCCGAACGTCCGACCATAGCAGCCCGAATAAGGTGCTGTGAATCGTGACGTAATCGTGACCTAATCACCCGTTATCCGCCGCGCGGATTCCGCCCATGTCGTTCCGGCCGCGCTGGCACGACCCGGCATGCAGCACCATGCGCAGGAAGGCCCCGAGCGACACGTCGCCGGACATCGGAACCGGCCTCGCGTGACCAGGCCGGGCGATCGCGGCCTCGGCCCCGCACAGGCACCTTACAACCGGCCCGGATGGCGTCTCGAAGATCCGCAGCGGCAGCTCGCCGCGCGGCCCGGCCAAAGCTCCTGATCCGCTCATGGATTCAGAGGATAGGACTCCCCGGCTAGCCGGGGAGGCGATACGCTCCGTAGCGCGATCCGGTCACGCGCTGTGATCGGGCCAGCTCTTCGGGGGGAGAGCTTCATGGGGGAGTTCAGCGAGCGCGGCCGCATCGGCGCGCTCACCCGATCGGCGAGCGAGGACACCCGGGCGATGACCGCCAGGGCGCGATCGGCGTACCGGGACAGCTTCGATACCGGGGGCGCCAGCTGCTCGCTGTGCGGAACGCATCCGGTGATCCCGCCCGATCTTCCCGAGGAGGAACGCAGGCGCCGGGGGGCTGCGTCCTACGCGGCGCACTTGGCCCGGGTATCGCAGCGGGCGGCCGCGGCGAAGCGAAGGATCCGGCGGGCCGCTGACGAGCTGGGCGCCGCCGCCGACGAGATCACCGGACTATCCGCCGGTGAATCGCTTTGAGGTAGAGCGCGCCGTGATCGCGAGCCGGGAGCTGTCTGGTCCGGACGTCGCGATCATGCTCGTGCTCTGCACCCGTATCAACGCCCGGAGCGGAGAGATTCCCCGGCAGCATCAGCCGTCGACGCGGAGGCTGGCGCGAGATTGCGGGTATTCCAGGGACACGATCCGCCGGCATCTGGCGGGGCTGGAGCGGGCCGGCTGGCTGGCGATCGAGCGGCCCTCAGCCCGGCTGGCGGCCTCGGAGCACGTGACCTGCGCCTACACGCTCGTGATTCCGCCCGGGACGGACGCCGGTGACTATCCACAGGTTATGCAGAGCTGGGCCGATGACCGGTCCGGGGCTGGGCCGGCCGATGACCCGGGCTGGGCCGGCGGTCAGTCCGGGGCTGGGCCGGCCGATGACCCGGGCTGGGCCGGCGGTCAGTCCCGGGCTGGGCCGGCCATCGGTCACAGACAGACAGACAGACAGATGAACATCGTCATCGATGAGGACCCGGCGATCGCCGCGAGGCTGGCACGGGTCGCGATCGAGGAGCTGGGGGCCGCCACCCGCCGCCGCCTCACCGAGGACCAGGCGCTGGAGGTCGTCAGGCTGGTGCTGGCCGGGCGGCGGGTCACCCATCCCGAGGCATATCTGCGCAGCGCGCTGCGGGACGACCCGCGGCGCTATCTGCCGGCGGCGGCCAATCAGCCGCCCCCGGCTTCGGAACTGGGCCCGGACCGGGCCCGGCAACTCAGAGAAAGGTACCGATATGACACTGCGAACGATCTTTGACGCCTACCGGCTCCCGCCGGCCTGGCCGAAATCGGACGGCTTCATGGTCTACGCCGGCGGCAGCGCCGAGCATGTCTGGACCGACGCCGAGATCCGGGCGGCCGCCCGCGCGGCGCCGGAAGCCCTGCCGGTGTGGGAATACCGGCCCGGCCGCAACGGCGCGCAAGACGGAGCGGGGTTCGCCTCCTGGCTCGGCCAGCACCAGGTCCCGGGAGACTGCCTCGCGCTCCTGGCGATGGAGGCCTACGTCGACCGGCCCTATGTGACCGACTTCGCCGATAACTTCGGCCAGCGATCCCTCGGCCTGTATGGCTCGATCGACTCGCTCTTCAATAATCCGCCCCAGGACGGCTGGTGGCCGGCTAATCCGACCGGCGCGCCGCACCTGTTCGCGCACCCGGGCGTGATCGGCACCCAGTACGCCTGGTCCTCGCTCGGCCAGACCGGCTCCTATGAGGTCGACCTGTCGCTGGTGGCGCCCGGCGTCAGGCTCTGGCGGCCCGGGCCCGGCGGCGCGGTATACCTGATCACCGACGGGCTGCTATCGCTGCGCGAGCTCGCGGCGGCGCACAAGGCCTCGCCGGCGAAGATCCTGCGGATGACCGCGCAGAACGGGCCGGCCTCAGGCTATCCGCCGGCCCTGGCCAGCTACGTCAACCAGGCGACCTTCGCGGAGGCGCTGCCGGCCGGGATCACGCTCTGGGTTCCGGCGTGAACGGCAGGCTGAGGGAGGCGGCGACCGGACCGTTCCGGATCAGCGTCACCGCCTCCCAGCAGCGGGTCCTGATCGCCATACGCGAGAGCGAGCCGACCCGGAACCTGGCGCCCGAGCTGATCGGGCAGCTGATCGGCAAGGGACTCATCATTCGCTACGGCGAGCAGCTGGTCGTCACTCTAGCTGGCACGCACCTGATCGGCCTGCTGGCCGAGGCGGGGCTGCCGCTGGCGCTGCCCGAGGTCGCCGAGGGAGGCGAGCTGATCCCGTGATCGTGACGGAGGCGCAGCTGCGCCGCGAAGTGATCGGCCTCTGCGACGAGTTCGGGCTGCTCCTGCATTACTGCGGCAATTCGCGCACCTGCAAGGGGCAGCCCGGATTCCCCGACCTGCTCATCGCGGGCGCGGGCGGCCTGATCCTCGCCGAACTCAAGACGGACGCCGGCCATACCAGCGCCGATCAGGATTCCTGGCTCTGGAGACTATCCAAAGCGAGGAATGGGGAAGATGCCTTCCGGGTCGAGATCTGGCGTCCGGCCGATCTGGCGGATGGAGCGATACAAACGCGCCTGGAATACCTAGCCGATTAGCGGGTCCTGGCGCGGGCGGCGCGGGTGCCGGCGCTTTCTGGCACCTAATAGGCCGTCGGGGGAAATTCCCGACAGCAACTTGCGCCGCCGCGCCATATGGGCCCCGGGGACCGGCGATTGGTGGGTTAGCTGTGCCACAATCGTCGCGCAGGGCTCTGTTGCGGGCATGATGGGAGGTCCGGTGCCCCGGGTAATCCGCATATTCGGGTCAACAGCCGGGCCTCCCATCCGCGACGACCGGTTCATTCCCCTGATCGAGCTGATCCGGGCCTGGAACGCTCTCGGCCAGCCTTTCCTGGTGCCGGGAAGATACACTCCGACCATCGAGAAGGCGTCGGAGATCAAGCGGCTTCTCTATCTGAGCGCGCGCTATTACTGCTCCTGCGGCGACCGGCATTGCAACCGCAAGCACAGCAATATCGACGGCTGCCCGAACGGCGGCCAGCGAATAGGCTGCCGCGCCGATGTCGTCAAGGACGCCAAGGGCCGGCCGCGAACACAATTCCGTTTCTTCGACAAGAGGGAATCCATCCGCTCCGTCGTGGAGCGATACGGAGCCGACCCGTCGAAATGGCCCTATCAGGCGCGCGCGAAGAAGGCGAGGGCGTGATGCACAACTGCGAGACGTGCGGCATGGAGCACGAGGAGCCCCAGATCCCGGAGCCGGTTCCGGTGCCGGTCGAGACCGGCCCGAACGAGAACGACGTGAAGATCGCCGAGATCGAGGCGGCCGCGTCGATCCAGCGCGAGCAGATCTTCACCGAGCAGCGCGCTCTGGAGCTCGAGGCCGAGGTCGAGAGACAGCGCGGCGAGCTCAAGGGCATGCGCGAGGTACTGGACCGGCTGGCCCCGCCGGAGCCGGAGATCCCCGAGCCGCCGGTCGTGATCGATCCGCCGGCCCCGTTGCCCCCGTCCCCTGGCGACGCGCCGCCGCCGCCAGGGGACAAGCCCCCCGCGGCGAAGAAGGAATCCGGCGGCTGGTGGGGCGGCTACCGCTGATGCGGATCCTGATCCACTCGGTGCCGCCCTGGGCGCCCAGCGGCTACGGCGTCCAGTGCGCGCTGCTGGCCCGCGGGCTGCGCGACGCCGGCCACGAGGTCGGCATCAGCGCCTACGGCGGGTTCCTGCGGGAAGAGCCCTGGGAGGACATCGAGATCCTGGCGTGCGGCGGATCGGCGAAGGGCGTCGGCCGAATCTGGGGAAACTACCGGCGATTCCGCGCCGACGTGATGATCATCGTCGCCGACTTCTGGGTGTTCGCGCCCGAGGAATTCAAGGACATGACCGTGATGGCCTGGGTGCCGATCGACACCGCGCCGATCGGCCAGCTCGATCTCATGCGGCTCAAGGCGGCCGCGGGAATCTGCGACCTGCGGCCGGTCGCGATGACCGTGCACGGCCAGGCCATGATGGCCGCGGAGGGCATCGAATCGGCGGTGATCCCGCATATGGTCCGTGGCGAATACCGGCCCGGGGACCGGCTGGCGTGGCGGCGCGAAAACGGGATCCCGGACGATGTCTTCCTGATCTCGATGGTCGGGGTGAACGGCGACATCCAGGACCGCAAGAACTTCGCCGGCACGCTCGCCGCGTTCCAGGTCCTCGCCGACCGGCACCCGGAGGCCCGCCTGTACCTGCACACCACCTACCGCTCCGGAACCGAGGGCCTGGACCTGCTGCACATCGCCAAGACCCTGGGCCTGCGGGACAAGGTCGGCTTCCCCGATCAGTACCGGCGGATGGCCGACCTGCACGACACGGACTACATGGCCGGAATGTACCGGGCCAGCGACGTGCTCTCGGCCGCGAGCAAGGGCGAGGGATTCGGCGTGCCGATCATCGAGGCGATGGCCTGCGGCACCCCCGTCATCGGCTCCCGCTGCACCTCGATGCCCGAGCTGATCCCGCCGGACGCCGGCTGGCTCTGCGAGATCCAGCCGCACTGGTCCGCGCTCCACGCCAGCTGGTGGGCGCAGCCGCTGACCACCAGCCTGGTCCGCCGCTACGAGCAGGCCCGCGGCGGCGCCACGCTGATGCGCGGCGC
>VFSW01006116.1_pt1 | contig 17725 bp, 18 predicted proteins | sample 5358111 | NCBI WGS metagenome assembly VFSW01 (sample SAMN11554181, study PRJNA540505) | mine drainage metagenome | isolation source: sediment from site ElyBrook_90M | place: USA: Ely Copper Mine, Vershire, VT | collected 2017
GGCGGCACTCAAGACGGAATTTGTCGTTTTCCAGAAAGCTGCGTAGAACAATGACCTTTACGAATTCTGTCCAAGAGCCCTAATATGTCGTGGCGAATATTGCATTTCAGGAATCCCTAACCGGTGGTTAGGAATTGCTGAAACTGTACAACATGTGTTCCGACGCTGTCAACGTTGCGCTTGGCCGCCCCCTGGAGGGGCCGGAATGCGCCGGATTCAAGTGGTAGGGCTTGGCACCGGAGGACGGCGTCGACCTGCGGTTTGTCTTCATGCAGTGCGTGCTCGGGTTAGCACGTCGACTCCCAGCTTTCTTGCTCACTTGCCCATCGTTGACATCGCGCTGATCCATAATTCCTTGAAGCCGTCGATCTTTGGCTTTATTTCAGCTAGCCGGGGCGGTCTCGGCTGCTTCACCAGGTATTGTGCGGAGATAGCGGAAGTAAACCACCAAGCTATATCAGTTGCGTGCCACGCAAGGCACTTTCCGGCCACGTATCCCGAAAGCCGTGTCGGATCGCCGGGCCTCTGACACGGTTAGCGGGACAGGCCGTGTGATCCACTTGCAAGGTGTTGGGAGGCTGTCCGCATATTGTGGAAGTATTACGAACTGTGTTTCGGATGACGCTAGATGTGGACGTGTTCAGAGAAAGCTAAGCCACGACGTTCAGGGGACTACTAGCTACTTGATCGTCAGGCTTGACGAGTGGATGTCCACGTGCTCTTGAAGCGCGCGGTGTCGTTCACGTGACGCTGCTATTAGTAGACGGGCAGTCGGTAAAGTTGTGTGTCGTAGTGGCAGTTGCATCACGCTTGTGACGTTTACGGGAGAGACCATAGGACAAGAGGAGATTATGACTTCAACAGTCGCCGTTAACTATGTCAACCGGTTGCATGACGCCTCAATTCAAGAGCATGTAGACCGCGTGATCGATGATCTTTTGACTTCGTTCCCAGACGCAAATCAGGCTTCGGCCGACGACCGGCGGGGGATAATTGCACGATACACCGCGGTGCTTGAAGGGAACTTTGTTTACTGGATGACGGGCGCCTACCTTTCGGTCAGGTCGGACGAGGCCCGTTCGATCATATTGGAGAATCTGCACGAAGAGGTTCGCGACGCCCATCCGGCGATGCTTCGGAAGTTCGCAATCGCTGCAGAGGCTGTTCCGACGGATTCAGACGCGTCAGCGGTCTATCGTGATCTGACGAATGTCCGACTGTTCGTAGGGAGGCTTTCTGCAGTACATATTGTCGTCATGATGGCGTTTTTCGAAGGATTCATACAGCGCTTCATGGGCTTGTTGGCGGAACTCGCCAAACGACAGGGCTCGACGGAGATGGAATACACGGACGTTCACGGCGTCTGCGACATTGCTCACACGGCAGGACTGTTCCGAGCCCTCGACGCGGAGATGTCGCTTGATCCACCTGTACCCGGGGCGGACCTGTTTGAGGGTGTTGTCCTCCTTCGTACGCTGATCCAGACCATCGTTGCGCCGTCGCCATGAGCTGTGCCGCAAAGCCATTGTGCAGAGCCGCGGCCGCAAGGGATCCGAAGAAGCGTGCGAACGGCTTGGTTTCTGGTCGGTTTACGTATTCGTCCTCAGCCAGGACCGAACAATAGCGCTCGTAGAATGTTTGTCTTAAGCGCACGAAGGCCGGCTCCAATTGGATGACCGACCAGGCTCGACCGGAAATGATCGGCGATTGCTAGATGCTCATCGAAAAGCCCCGCATTCCCTTGCGCGCCCTTCTCCTCTATGGTTTGTGGCCGGGATTTATCAAAATTCTGCTTTACCGGCTGAAGGGCTACCGAATCGGCCGAGGAGTTTCAATAGGTTTCGGTGCGGTGATTTGCGGCGACCGCGTGGAAATCGGCGACCACGCCTCGATTGGATTCCTTACCATCATTCGTGGACGAGAGATCCGCCTGGGCCCGTACGTTCGGATCGGGGCGACGACGTTTCTGGATACCCCGTACATCGAAATCGGTGAAGGAACCAAGATTAACGAGCAAGTGTATGTGGGCGGCCTGCAGTTCCCGGATTCCCGGTTTGTGGTCGGGCGCAATTGCCAGATCATGCAGATGTCGTTCATAAACCCAGCGCGGTCGATTGTGATCGGAGACGATTCTGGGATCGGCGGACACTGCTTGATCTTCGGTCACTCTTCATTTCAGAGTCACTTTGACGGATATGCTGTGGATTTTGCTCCTATCGAGATTGGAAGTGGCGTCGGCTTGGCATGGAGAGTGTTCGTGCTCCCAGGAGCGAAAATTGGCGACGGAACAATGGTAGGTGCTAACTCGCTTGTATCAGGCACACTTCCTCCCCGCTCGATGGCCGTCGGGTTTCCCGCACGCATCGTCGCGAGGGATCCTGTCTTTCCGAGGAAGCTTTCTGACGAGGAAAAGGTGGAAATGTTCCGAAGAATCACTACCGAAATGTTCCAGGTGTTTTCTGGATCGGGTTTGGAGTGCAGGAAAGACGACGAGTGTTATGAGATCCGGAAGTCGAAGGGCAGTTGGCGTCGACGACGGAAATCGTGGCGGATGCGAATGACGGACGGAAATGTTCGAGAGGCGGTGGCGGCCGTCGGGGCCGTGAAGGTCGACGTGTTTCTCAGTCTGCGGGAAATACCCGGCGACGTCAGAGACGTTCTGTGCTCACGAAATATCGTCTGGATCGACATTGCCAAAAAGGAACAGTCTCAACTCTCGAATGATCTCGGAGAGGAAGTAACTAACTTCCTGAAGAGGTACGGTGTCCGAACGCTGCGCTATCCCCAGAGTTGAACCGTTTCCTGAGACGAGCCTAGCCAGCGCAATTCTGCAACGAAAGTAATGGAGGCACGCCGAGAATGTCAGTCCGGTCCGAGGTGATAAGTCATATTCAGCAAGTTGCCGAAGAGCAAAACAAGTCGTTAGCGCCGCTCGCCGACGATCTACCGCTCTTAGACTCCGGACTCGATTCGTTGTGCCTGGCGGTGATTATCGCTCGGCTTGAAGATTTGCTGGGAGTGGATCCGTTCAGTTCTGCGGACGAGGCGCCGTTCCCTGTCACGGTGGGAGACTTCGTCCATTCTTACGAAAATGCGGCACGTTAGCCAGAGTTCGCTCTGGCACGTGCTGAGCGGCATTGGGAACTTGCGAAATAGCTTTCTTTGGGGAGGCGACACCTGCACATCGTTGGACGAGGTCGTTCGCGGATCCGCGCTGGACGGTCGCGCCGACGAGCTTCGCGGCCGCTCGGTGCTTATCGCGACAACGGACCAGCTGAACGCGGCGCTAGCACTCCTCGAACTCGATGGCATCGCTTGCCGAGTTGTCCTCTGCCCTCCCGATCTTCCACCCGGACAGCTTTCTTACGTTGTTGATTCAACGGCTGTAAATGCAATCGTGACTGATCAGACGCTTGAAGCGGAGATTTGCAAGGCGGGACCCCGTATAGGCTGCACTTCGAACATCGTGCCTGCCGCGTATGATCGGACGGGATTGTATCAGACGGAGTGGGTTCTTTTCACATCTGGTACAACAGGTTTGCCGAAACCGGTGGTCCATACATTGGCGAGTCTTTCCGGCGCGATCACATTGAACGGTACACCCGCAAGTCCGGTCGTGTGGAGCACGTTCTACGACATACGCCGCTATGGCGGGCTCCAGATATTTCTCCGCGCGGTCATGACCGGAGCATCATTGGTGCTGTCTAGCTCTGAGGAGTCGACAGCGGCTTTTCTGATGCGAGCTGGTGCGCATCAAGTTACGCACATTTCAGGAACGCCTTCGCATTGGCGTCGCGCCCTCATGAGCCCGTTTGCGAACGCGATCGCTCCGCGTTACGTCCGTCTCTCCGGAGAGATCGCCGACCAAGCCATCCTTAGCCACCTCCAGTCGTGCTACCCTCAGGCGAAACTTTCCCACGCCTTCGCCTCCACGGAGGCCGGCGTAGCTTTCGAAGTCAACGACGGTCTCGCGGGCGTTCCCGCAAGCCTGATCAACCGACCCGGCAATGTCAAGATGAAGGTTGAAGCTGGATCGCTCCGGATCCACTCAGCTCGAACTGCAAATCGCTATTTGGGCGAGCACTCTGAGCCGCTCCTAGACCCGGAAGGTTTCGTGGACACGGGTGATATGGTCGAATGGATCGGCGGCCGTTATTACTTCGTAGGACGGCGGGATGGCGCCATCAACGTCGGCGGATTGAAGGTGCACCCAGAGGAAGTCGAGGCGGCAATCAATTGCCATCCACGGGTTCGAATGTCACTCGTTCGTGCGAGAAGAAATCCAATTACGGGTGCAGTCGTGATCGCCGACGTAGTCCTGATAAACGGGCCCGAGTCTGCCTGCCACGATGTCGGGTTACTTCGGGCTGAGATACTTATGCTCTGCCGGAAAGCGCTGCCGTCCCACAAGGTGCCGGCCGCGATCAGCTTCGTTTCTTCTTTAGTGCTCTCGAATGCTGGAAAGCTAGTGCGCCACTAAGAGAAGTGCCAGCAATGGGCGGCTGAGTTCTGGACGAGAAGTAGTCAAGCCTCCGATGGCGATTGTGATGAAAGAGTTGTTTGGGATCATACCGAAGTCTCCGCGCGAAGCGCAAGTAGATTGCTGATCAAAGCGAGCGGGAGCCTATGTCTAAAGCGATCGTATTGACTACGGCGACTGCGGTGGAGCTCGGGCCGAAGGGCCAGCCAATATCACCCGATTGGGTTTCGAGCGGCACACCCGTGTCACGCACGACGAGTCTGGCGAGAAGCCATGACGGGACTTGTAATATTGTAGTCTGAGAGTGCTCTGCAGGAACGTCTAACTAATGTTATAGCCAGGACGAGGCGCTTGTCGTAGTTCGCAGAGAGGCGTTCATTACCAGCGGGAAAGGCGAAGAGCGTTGGTTGGGTCCTGGCGATTTTGGCTTCTTTCCTGCCGGAACGCCCTGCACGTGGCGGGTCGCGGATGTCGTAAGAAATGTCGCCGTGGTTCGGGAAACCTTGTGGCGGCCGATAGGATTATGCGTGAAGGTATGGAGCAAGTTCCTTCGGGCCGTGGGTTTGGCAGGCAAACACCCTTGACGATCGTGTTGGCTGTATGGGCATCATTGAGCAACCGATGCGCCTCGGTTCGGAAGCTGCGGAGACCGGAACGACTCCAGGCTCGTGTAGCTGCAGCGCGTGGAGAACAAAGGAGTTCTCACCAATGAGGTTAATCTCTGGAGCGGTCGCGCGGTCGCGACGACCAAGCGCCGATCAGCCCATGGCGGGTGCCGGACGTGAAGGATTTAGGACGAAGCTTCAGGCCATGCCGGTGGCGCCGGAGGTTGCGGGACCGGCAAGGGAATTGAGACTAGATTTGGATGAACCGGAATTCGCGCAAGGATCGCTCCCGCCACTCCAATGAAGCAGACGATGAGACCTCGCCCTGAGGACGTTGTCGAAATTAAGCCGCTTGATGAAATACTCCAGTCACTAGATGCCGAGGGGACTTCGGATCAACTACGGTTCATGCCCGAGATGGTCGAGTTGTGCGAGAAAAGATCGCGGGTTGCCAAACGCGCGGTCAAAACGTGCAGCTACACCGGATCCGGTACGAACGTGCGCGCTTTCCGGGCTGATGATGTCCTCACTTTGGATGGCTCGCGGCGTTCCGGCTTCGAGCACGACGGGTGTCCGAAGGCGTGCATGATTGTCTGACGTGAAGCGTGGCTCAGGCAGGTCGAAGAAGCGACCACCCCCCGCTGTGTGGATCCTCAAGCCAGCAACCAACTGAGAGCCCGCCTCAAGATCTTCACCGGCACGAAGTTTTACTTTTGCCAGGCGAGCGAATTACTGAAAGCGACGAAACCCTTGTCTCGATGGGACCGGCTCGGAAAATGCGTAGACGAAGTCAGAGCCGGCAATTGCTCGGCATTCGAGATGGCTCACCGCATTGCGATCTGGCTCTACTGGAGAACCCGGCCAATATTTGTTGGCGAGTATGCTCGAGGGCATAATGGTTCGACGCCGGCCACAAGTCTAAACCTGCAGCCCGGCGAGTGGATCAAAGTCGAGCCGATGGAACAAAGTCGGAAAACTGTGAATGAGACCGGCCATAACCGGGGACTGTACTTGTCGCCCGACATGCGCCTTCTGTGCGGTAAGCATCTGAAGGTGGCGAGGAGGCTTGACAAGATCATCGTCGACCGCACGGGGGAGATGCGGTAAATGCGCAACACTGTATTCCTGGAAGGCTCCCTATGCGGATGTGCCCACGCGGCGTTTGTCGGCTGTCCGCGAGACGAGTTCGTCTATTGGCGGGAGATTTGGCTTCGCCGGGACCATGCGTAATGTGATTGTGACGGGCGGGAGCCGAGGGCTGGGCCTGGGTATTGCGCGTAAGCTGAACGCGGCGGGATACCGTGCAATTGCGGTTGCTCGGAAAGTGAGCTGCCAATTCACCTCCGCGATGCAGGAGGCTGAGCGCGAGCATCCTGGATCATTCCATTTCGTCGCGTTCGATCTGGCCGAGACCGAGGGCATCACGAACTTGGTAAAGACCGTGCGGAAGAGCTTCGGCCCGATCTACGGCCTCGTAAACAACGCGGGCATGAGTTTCGACGGCGCGCTAGCCCTCATGCCCAACTCACAAATCGAACAGCTCGTACGCCTGAACACGCTCTCGCCAATAGTCCTCTCCAAGTATGTCGTGCGTTCTATGATGGCCGACGGTGGTGGGCGCATCGTGAACATCGCGTCGATTACCGGATTTACTGGATATAGCGGCCTTTCAGTTTACGCTGCGACCAAAGCATCCATCATCGGTTTTACTCGATCGTTGGCGCGAGAAGTGGGGCGTATGGGAGTGACCGTCAATTCGGTTGCGCCAGGCTTCATCGATACCGACTTGACTCAGGGACTCAAAGACGGGCAACGGCAGCAGATCGTTCGGCGCAGTGCGCTTCGGCGCCTTGCTGACATCGACGATGTGGCAAGTGCGGTCGAGTTCCTTCTGAGTGATGGGGCCAAAAACATCACGGGGAGCGTGCTTACGGTCGATGCGGGGAGTACGGCATGATGGACGTTCAGACCGGGGCTCCAGTGCGCAGCAATGGCTCCACGTCCAAAGCGTGGTTGCGCGCGCTCGAACTTACTGCGCCGATAGCCGAGAATCGCGATCGCGTTCTTCCAAATGTAATTGAGGAACTCGGCGCCCGATTGGCCGACTCGCCGGCGCTGCTCTCCGATGGTGAGTGCCTCACGTATCGTGGGCTTTTCGAGCGCGCCAACCAATATGCCCGATGGGCGCTCGCCCACGGTCTTGCGAAAGGCGACACCGTCTGTCTGTTGATGCCGAATCGGCCCGAATACATGGCCATATGGCTTGGCATCACAAGTATTGGCGGTGTGGTAGCTCTGCTCAACACCAATCTGCGCGGTCCCTCGCTCGCAAATTCCATCGATCTCGTAGCTCCAAAGCATCTCATCGTGGCTGCGGAGTTCAGCGATCCGTTGAGCACGGCGTTGCAGGGTCTTGCCGCGGCACCCACGATTTGGAGTCACGGCGCCAGTAATGCGCCGTACCGGCGCGTAGACCTCGACATCGCACAGCGGGCTTGCCAAGTATTGAGCGAGGCTGAGCGCCGTCCGCTCACCATCGAAGACCCGGCGCTCTACATCTACACTTCCGGTACGACGGGGTTGCCCAAAGCCGCTCACGTTAGCCATGCCCGTATCATGCAGTGGTGTCACTGGTTTGCCGGCATGATGGATAGCCGGCCCACAGACCGGCTGTATGATTGCCTGCCGATGTATCACAGCGTCGGAGGCGTGTTGGCGCCGGGCGCGATTCTGGTAGGCGGCGGCGCCGTCGTCATCCGCGAAAAGTTCTCGGCCACTCAATTCTGGAGCGATATCGTCCGCTGGGATTGCACCCTGTTCCAATATATCGGCGAGCTTTGCCGTTACTTGCTCGACAGTCCCACTAGTTCCCACGAGACACAGCATCACATCCGGTTGGCGTGTGGAAATGGCCTGAGGCCGGAGATCTGGGGCGAGTTCAAGATCCGGTTTCGGATCCCGAAGATCTTCGAATTTTATGCCGCTACTGAAGGTGGCGTCTCGTTGTTCAATGTCGAAGGTGAAAGCGGCTCGATCGGACGCATCCCGTCCTATCTCGTGCATCGATTCTCGCCCGCATTGGTACGCTTCGACGTGGAGTCTGGCGAGCCGTTCCGCAACAGTCGCGGACTTTGCATTCCGTGCGGTCCAAACCAGGTCGGCGAGGCGCTCGGCCAAATTCTGAATGACCCGGCGAACGTGGGCAACCGCTTCGAAGGCTACACGAGCCAGGAGGCTTCAGAGAAGAGAGTCCTGCGCGACGTTTTCAAACCCGGCGATGCCTGGGTTCGCACGGGCGATCTAATGCGACGGGATGAGCGGGGCTTTTTCTATTTCGTGGATCGCATCGGCGACACGTTCCGTTGGAAGGGCGAAAATGTCTCGACGTCCGAAGTCGCGGAAGCGATCTGTGCATTTCCAGGAGTGAAGCAGGCGAGTGTCTACGGGGTGGCGCTTCCGGCTGCTGACGGCCGGGCCGGGATGGCCGCCCTTGTAGCTGACAATGGGCTCGATCTGGCAGCCTTCCGGACTCACCTCGTGCACCGCCTTCCGCGTTACGCGCGTCCCTTATTCCTCCGTCTCCGTGATCAAATGGAAGTCACCGGCACTTTCAAATATACGAAGGCACATTTGATCCGTCAGGGATACGATCCCACTGCATCCGCCGACATTCTCTATTTCAACCACCCGGAAGAAGACGCATTTGTTCGACTCGACGAACCGCTCTACGAACGCATCCAGGCCGGTCAGATTCGTACATGACCGCAGCGTCGGATTGGCGGACAGAGGACCGGCTTCTGAACCGTATGGCTCTTGACGAAATCCGGGACGCCATCGCGAAGGTGCAGTCCGGCATCGCGAGTGGCCCCATCGTTCCGAACGTTAAGGCTGAAGACATCCGAAGGCATCTGGGCTCCCGGTATACTTTTGCAACGCCGTTGCCTCTCGACGAAGTGACGGCTGACGTCGAACGGATGTTGCAAACTTGGCAAGTCCAGGTGACCCATCCGCGCTACTTTGGCTTGTTCAACCCCAGCGTGACCACTCCCTCGATTCTAGCGGACACTCTGGCAGCCATGTATAACCCGCAATTGGCCACGTGGCGGACGTCGCCCGGACCGAACGAGATCGAGCGGCACACCCTTGCCTGGCTGGCCGGAAGATTCGGATTGCCATCGAATGCCAGCGCAACGTTTACGAGCGGCGGAGCGGAGGCGAATCTCTCAGCCGTGATTGTCGCTTTGACACGGGCCTTCCCGCAATACGGCGAAAGTGGTCTACGAGGCCTGCCTGCAGCGCCGACGATCTATTTGACGGGAGAATCCCATCACTCGTTCAACAAGATCGCGCACATGACGGGCCTGGGGCGTCAGACGCTTCGGACTGTTGCGACCGACCACAATCTGAAGATGGACATCGGCGATCTTGCGAGGCGGGTCTCCGAAGACCGCCGGAATGGTTTTGCACCGTTCATGGTGATCGGCACTGCCGGGACAACCGCGGCCGGCGTGATCGATCCTCTGCCGGCTCTAGCCAATTTCTGCCGGCGTGAGGGCTTATGGTTTCATGCCGATGCGGCGTGGGGCGGTGCTGCCATCCTTTCTCCGGCCCTCAAAGATCACCTCGCCGGAATCGATGGAGCCGATTCCATCACGTGCGATGCACACAAATGGTTCTCTGTTCCGATGGGCGCCGGGATGTTCTTTTGCCGGCACGCTGATAGCGTGGCCGAGTCGTTTCGCGCCGAGAATTCCTATATGCCACCCAAGACACCCGGGCCGGTGACCGATCCATATACGACGTCAGTGCAGTGGTCCCGTCGCTTTATCGGCCTGAAACTCTTCCTTGCGCTAGCGCACTACGGCGAATCCGGATATGTCGAGATGATTGAGCACCAGGCTCGCATGGGTGACGTATTGCGAGCTTCGCTAAAGGGCGCCGGCTGGCGGATCGTCAATTCGACGCCGCTGCCGTTGGTGTGCTTTACGCGAGACGGCCTCGATACGGCCAGTTTCATTTCCGCTCTCCATGAACGACAGATCGCATGGATGGCTGAAGTCAGGCTCGGTGATGGAGCGCCGGTCCTCCGGGCGTGCATCACGAGTTTTCGGACGACGGCGTCAGAGATCAATTGGGTCGTGACCGAGATGAACCGGCTCACCCAATGCTGAGAAGAGAGACGATCGCGATTCACGGCGGCTACGACGGCGATCCGGTAACGAAGGCCGTGGCTGTCCCGATTTATCAAACGGTCGCCTACGAATTCGACAGCGCCGACCATGGAGCGGCGCTGTTCAATCTCGAAGCCGAGGGATATCGCTACAGCCGAATCAGCAACCCAACCACGGCAGTCCTGGAGCGTCGTGTCGCGGAGCTAGAGGGGGGAATCGATGCGCTATGCGTAAGCACGGGGCAATCAGCGCTGTATTATGCTGCGCTGAACGTGACACAGTTGGGGACCAACATCGTCTCCGTTCCGCAGCTTTACGGAACTACGCACACGCTTTTCGCTCATATCTTGCCAAGCCAAGGCGTTTCTGTCCGATTCGCGGAGTCGGACCATCCCGCCGATGTCGAGAAGGAGATCGATGACCAGACGCGAGCGATTTATTGCGAATCGGTCGGCAATCCGGCCGGAAACATTTGCGACATTCAGGCGCTGGCTGGCGTGGCGCACGCCCGCGGCGTGCCGCTAATCGTGGACAATACCGTCGCAACGCCGATCTTGCTCAGGCCGATCGAATACGGGGCTGACATCGTGGTCCACTCTTTGACGAAGTTCATGGGTGGGCACGGCACGACGCTTGGCGGAGCTATCGTAGATGGCGGCAAGTTCGCGTGGAAAGATAATGCGGACCGTTTTCCGATGTTCAGCATGCCCGACCCTTCCTATCACGGCCTTGTCTACTGCAATCATTTCGGCGATGCGGCGTACATCGCGCGCTGCCGGAGTGTGTACCAGCGGACCACTGGTGCAGTATTGCCGGCCATGAGCGCCTTCCTTCTGCTTCAGGGGATTGAGACGGTGGCGCTGCGGGTCGAACGCCATGTGGAAAACGGTAGGCGCGTGGCCGAATTCTTGCGCAAAGATCACCGGGTTGAGTGGGTCAATTACGCGGGCTTCCCTGACAGCCCCTACTATGCGCGTGCGCAAAAATATCTTTGCGGTCGCGCATGCTCGCTGATGACCTTCGGAGTAAATGGCGGCTTTGAAGCCGCCAAGAAGTTTTACGACGCACTCAATTTGATCAAACGGCTCGTTAATCTGGGAGATGCCAAGTCCTTGGCCTGTCATCCGGCGTCAACGACTCATCGACAGATGTCGGCCGAAGAACAACGCCATGCCGGAGTCAGGCCGGAGGCGATTCGGATCAGCGTCGGTATCGAACACGTTGACGACATCATCGGCGACCTTGATCAAGCCCTCCGCTCGACGACCGGCCGCACGGAACAACGCTAACCGTCTACCCATAAACTCATGCCCGTCCGTTTAGACGCTGATCAAACGCGCCCCGAGCTAGCTGAACTCGCCGCCTGCAGTTCGAACGCTCCGTTCCGGGAGACGGGAGCCAGCCACATCCGCATCGGCTTGATTAACAACATGCCGGACGGAGCTTTACAGGCGACAGAGCGGCAGTTTGTAAAACTCATTGACTTGGCGTCGAACGGAATCGTAGTGGATCTCTCGCTCTATTCCTTGCCGGATATTCCACGAACTGCATGGGGCCGATGCCACGTCAACCACTTCTATTCTAGCGTCGAGCGGTTATGGAATAGGCACCTCGACGCCCTGATCGTGACCGGGACGGAGCCCTTAGCGGCGTACCTTCGCGAAGAGCCCTATTGGGCAGACTTGACGAAAGTCTTCGAATGGGCTGCGCACAACACCTACTCGACGATCTGGTCCTGCCTGGCGGCGCACGCGGCGCTACTGCACACTGACGGTATCCCACGACGCCGTCTTTCGAGCAAGCGGTTTGGCGTATTCAACTGCGAACCAGTTTCAGATCACGAATTGACGGCGGGCGCTCCATCGGTTCTTTCCGTGCCGCATTCGAGGTGGAATGACATTCCGGAAGAGGATCTAGCCGACTGCGGATATCGTGTCCTCACACGGAGCCGTGCTGGGGGGGTGGACAGCTTTGTGAAGCAGAGAAAGAGCCTGTTCGTCTTTTTGCAGGGTCATCCGGAATACGAAACGAATACGTTGCTGCTCGAATATCGCCGGGATGTCGGGCGCTATCTGAGACGAGAGAGAGACACATACCCGGAAATGCCGCGGGACTACTTCGACCAGGAAGCAATGGGTACATTGACAGCCCTGCGAGATCAAGCTCTGTCAAATCGTCGCGAGGAACTGCTCGTAGAGTTCCCGACAGCTTTGGCAGAAAAGAGCATCAAGAACAGTTGGCATTCCGCCGGATTGCGTCTGTACACCAACTGGCTAGCTTATCTGTGCGAGCGAAGGCAGCAACGGTCCAGACACACGCAACGCTCCAGGCAGTTTCCTCAGGCTCAACCAAACGGCAGACGAGTTCCGGCTGTGGCGAAAAGGACTTTGGCCATCAGGCCCCCAGCCAAGCCTTGACGGGCTCAGCAGACACAGTAAAGAGCGGGTCGATCTCGGCTTCGGCGACAGCGGGGGGCGGAGCGAAAGGCGCCGCATCCACGGGTGCAGGATGCGCGCCGGCGGTCGGCGGCGCCATCGTGACGACCCCACGTTTCATCATCTCGGCTTCGAGGCGCCCAACAATCGTGCGGTCGCTCGCGAACTTCGTTCTCATCACTCGATCCTCCACGAACTCCACCGCTGCCAGAAGCCCCTTGCCGCTTCGAATATCGCCTACGTTTGGAGGTGGGCGGAAGGCGGCCTCCTTGACAGGCGAATTTGACCATTTCGCCACGATCTACATTCCATGGGCGAACCCGAACCTGAAGTTTAACAGTAATGGCTACCAACCTGGACCGCATTCCACCCGGACCCGCTGAGAAGTATGACACGTCCAACGATCTTATGATTTGGATGAGCGATCACTTCAAGCAATTCGGAGACATTTACCGAGCTTCTGTCTGCGGTACGAACGTATACGTCGTCAGTGACCCACAGCGCGCCCACTACATTCTGCGTACCAACTGGCAGAACTACAAGAAAGGCCAGGCTATCAAACGCGTAAGCCTGCTCCTCGGCAATGGCCTCATGGTGAGCGAAGGCGACTTTTGGAAGCAGCAGCGGAAGATGATCCAACCCGCATTCCACCACGAAGCAATCGGCGCACTGTTTGAGGTCATTAAGACGGCTAACTTAGCCCTGCTCAGAAAGTGGGAGCGGGCAGCCGAGGAAAAAGAGACTGTCAACATTACGCACGACATCAGCCTCATGGTTCTTCGTGTCGTGCTCATTGCGATCTTTGGAAATGACTACGAGCTTGTCGCGCCGCATTTTAGTATTCTTTCCGACGAGTCTGCTCGCAATCTGCAGTTCGCCCAAACATTCAGGTCGTTGGGCAAGATTATCGGCGACGTTGCTGCTCAAAGGCGAGCAGAGAACATTCCCTCCTCGGATATGCTCGGCATGCTCATGGAGGCACGCGACTCAGAGAGTGGCGAAGGTATGTCAGATCGCCAATTGATTAGCGAGATCATGACTCTCATTGTCGCGGGACACGAGACGACTGCCAGCACTCTGAATTGGACTTGGTATCTCCTCTCCCAGCATCCAGAGGTCGAGGGAAAACTTTGGAAAGAGCTCAGTGTTCTACTTCAGGGCAAGTATCCTGAGCTGGGCGACCTTCCACATTGTGCCTACACTCGCCACGTGATCGATGAGGCGTTGCGCTTGTATCCACCCGGTTGGCTGATGACGCGCAAGGCGATAAAAGACGATCAGCTCGGGGAGTATTTCGTTCCTGCTGGAACCGAGATCTACATTTCACCTTACCTCGTCCAGCGTAACCCAGCTTTCTGGGAAGCTCCAGATTGCTTCGATCCTGATCGGTTCGAACCCCAACAGGCGCGGGATCGGCACGAACTAACTATGCTCTCGTTTTCTGCCGGCCCGAGAAAGTGCATCGGAGAATCCTTTGCCCGGATCGAGATGCAGACTCATCTGATCATCATCGCGGCTCACTTGAGGCTGCACTGTGTTGTGGGACGGCCGCTGGACCTCGAGGCGGGCGTCAATTTGCGCGCCATGCATGACTTCATTATGGCCCCAGAGATCAGGGCCGTTTCAGAGTGTGCGTGACGCGGCGTGTACAAACTTGACGTACGCGCCCCCCAACGATCTTTATTGGGATCAGAACCAAACGTCGGCTTGGCAATGAGCGCGGCAATCGTGTCAGGCCTTTCGTGGAGCATCGCTCCCGAATCGGCATGGATTACGATGGCTGGACGGGAACGAAGCCTGAGACCTGCGGCTCAAACATCTGCAAGTATGCGCCCATCGTGGTGGCGCACATTGCTCCGATGGCAAGCCCATTGTATCGGTCTTGCCGTGCAACGACCTTTACATACTCGGGCGCGTCGAGCGCGATCCAGCAGGACAGCGGCCTTGAATGCGGAATACGTCTCTTCTGCACCTTCCGGGGCAAAGAGAACGGCCTGCCTGCTGCCGAGATGGACTTCAGCGAACTGCGACGCCAGCGCGATTGCCTAGCCGCTCGTCCCCATGTAGCGTGAGGAATACCCTAATTCTCTCATGTGGGCTGCGGCGGCAAGTGCCATTTCGTCCTCCTGCGTACGACTTCGCGCAGCGCAAACCCGAAACAGACTGAATCAATGTCGCGCGCCAACTTGGCAGCCCGAGCGCCAAGTTCACGGACGAGCAGCGTGCCACGGTTGGACTTGCCCGAGCCCCAGCCAGGCTGACGATGCAGCGAACCGAAACAGTGACTCTCCACTTCAATTTCACAAGCCGCCTTCATTCGGGACAACCCATGGTCCGGCATCTTATGTTCGCCGGATGGTGCGCAGTGTCGCTCGCGCTATTTCATGGCTCAGTCGGGATCCTGGCGGGTCTCGCCGTCCGTGATGACCGCTATACGTCGACGCTCGCGATACCGTTTATCAGCTTTGGATTGGTGTGGCTGGAACGAAGGAGCATCTTTGCCAGCGCCCGATACAATCTCGAGATGGGGCTCCCGTTGGTGTTCGCCGGATTAGCAGTCTCCGCCATGGGAGCGTTCTGGTCTCCTCCCCCTACAGAGCACATCCTGCTGCGCGTCGAGATACTCGCTCTTGCGATCGTATGGGCTGGAGCATTTGTGTGGTGCTACGGGACACGCGCAGCCCGAGCCGCCATGTTCCCGCTCGTCTTCCTCGTCTTCATGATCCCTATCCCGGCGGCCATCTTGACTCATGCCGTCGCCGCTTTGCAGAAGGGTTCCGCTGAAATGACGTACCGGCTCTTCAAGCTGGCGAACGTTCCGGTGTTGCGCGAAGGCGCGTTCCAATTCTCGTTGCCTGGAGTCAAGATAGAAATAGCCCAGGAGTGCAGCGGAATACGTTCAAGTGAATCTCTTTTCATCAGCAGCATACTGGCTGGCTACGTGCTCCTTCGGTCGACTATGTCTCGATCGTTTCTTGCCGTGATGACGGTCCCGATCGTGATCTTCAAGAACGCCGTGCGAATTGTTACGATCTCCTTACTTGGAGTCTATGTCGACCCCGCGTTCTTGCACGGCCGGCTCCACCGCTACGGTGGTTTGCCCTTCTCCGTGTTTGCACTGGCTCTCATGGCGCCCGTGCTCTTGCTGCTGATGAGGACCGAAGGACGCCGCGACGAGAGCGCGGTCCGATCGGCGGATTGTCTGTCTGCGTGAGCGTCGCGACGGCGCCAAGTCAAAACTAAGCATTTAGAGGGAAGTGAGTAATGGAATCAGTAAGTGTTATCGACCCACAAGTGGAGATGGGCGTCAGTTACTTCGAACAACTACGTCAAAAGATTGCTACTCGTCAAGCTCGCGTAGGTATCGTCGGCTTAGGCTACGTCGGCCTTCCTCTTGCGGTCGAATTCGCCCGTGGCGGATTCTCCGTGACGGGAATCGATATCGATCCCGGCAAGGTAGGAGCGATCAATCGTGGTAACTCCTACGTGCAAGATGTGCCAGCAACTGTGCTTGCGCCACTTGTCAAAAGCAAGACACTGAGGGCCACTTGCGACTTCAGGGCGGTCGCGGATCTGGACACGGTGAACATCGCAGTGCCGACACCGTTGCGGAAGACGAAAGATCCGGACATGAGTTACATCGTCAATGCCTGTGAGGAGATCGCGACCTACCTTCATCCTGGGATGTTGGCGATCTTGGAATCGACGACGTATCCTGGCACGACAGACGAAGTGGTATTGCCGATCTTCGAACGGCCGGGCATGACAGTCGGTGAGGATTTCTTCCTGTGCTTTTCCCCGGAACGGGTCGACCCCGGTAATCCGGCCTTTCAAACACGGAATATTCCGAAAGTCGTCGGCGGAGTTACGCAGGCCTGCACGGAAGTCGGGACGCTCTTCTATCGGCAAGTGATCGAAGAGGTCGTACCGGTTGGTTCAACGCGTGTTGCCGAGATGGTGAAGTTGCTCGAGAACACGTTCCGTATGATCAATATCGGACTGGTCAACGAGTTGGCGTTGATGTGTGGCCGTATGAACATCAATATTTGGGAGGTGATCGAGGCTGCGGCGACGAAGCCGTTCGGCTTCATGCCGTTCTATCCTGGGCCCGGCCTGGGCGGACATTGCATCCCGGTCGATCCGTTTTACCTCTCGTGGAAGTCAAAGCAGGCGGGCATCGAGGCACGCTTCATCGAGCTGGCGGGGTACGTCAACGGTCAGATGCCGCATGTCGTAGTGGAGAAGATCCAGAACGCCCTGAACGATCACTCGAAGCCGCTCAGAGGCTCAAAGGTTCACGTTGTCGGCGTGGCATATAAGCGGGATATCGACGACATGCGAGAGTCCCCAGCGTTGGATATTGTCCATCTTCTTGAGAAGCGGGGCTCCACCGTGAGCTATAGTGACCCATTCGTGTCGACGCTGCGCGCGGACGGCATCTTGTCGGCGGACATGGAGGCTCCCGATCTCCAAGCGGGACGCGCCGGCGCGGACTGCGTCGTTATCGTCACGGATCACAAAGCGTTTGACTATCCGCGAATCGTTGAATTCTCACGGTTGATGGTCGACACCCGCAATGCGCTTAAAGTATTCGTTTCCGAGAAAATTGTGCGTCTTTAGGACGCCGCGAAGGTTTTAGTCGCGCGATGACTGCTGTGCGCCGAAGGTGTGCTACTCGGCGCCCGTGCGAGGCATGGCTGCTCGAGGTTCGTTCGCCTGTTGCCACCACAGGACCGGAAATTGTGCCGAGGATTCGCACGGGGATCTGAGGTCTGACAGGCTGCGGCTCTCATGCGGGCATCGGATGTCGTTCGGCCGGGCGCGAGGAGGTAAACGCGGGCTCGGCTCCAGCCACGAGCGCGATGTCAATGCCCCTACTCCAGCTCAAGTGCGGTCCGCCCGAGGCGGGTTCCGACCGTGGGATGTTCCTTGGGAAGTTGTTCGGGCCTGCGGGGAGGATCGCATCTACTTCCGTATCGCCTGAATCCGGCGCATTCGGAAGGCTGCGAGATCCCTGGAACGGCCTGCTGACAC
>VFSW01006117.1_pt1 | contig 17725 bp, 22 predicted proteins | sample 5358111 | NCBI WGS metagenome assembly VFSW01 (sample SAMN11554181, study PRJNA540505) | mine drainage metagenome | isolation source: sediment from site ElyBrook_90M | place: USA: Ely Copper Mine, Vershire, VT | collected 2017
CTACGATGGCTAGAACTTTTTATCATACTGCTTCTTTGCCCGGCAATTTGCCAGCGGAAATCTGCTTCCGCAACTTGTCGAGTCCCCGGTAATAGTGATTTCTCGCATTCCCGACGGTCTGACCCAGTTTGGCAGCGATCTCCTCAAATGTGTAGCCCTCGAAGAAAAAGAGATGGAGAGTCTGACGCTGGCTCTCTGAAAGTTCCGCCAACCAACTCTGCAAGGCCTTTGTTCTCTCAAAGACCGTGTCCAACGAATCCTCATGGCGTCCGGATTTCGTTGGCAGATCACCCAGTTGATTCTCGGCCTGGTCGAGATCCAGCCGGGTGTAGAAGTGGCGGGAAGTCAGGTAGCGCCGGCGGGAAATGGCCCGGCGGTAGGTCATTTGGAGAATCCAGAACCGGGCCGAGCCCTTGGAACTGTCAAACGTTCCACAGAGACGATGAACTAATAAGAAGATGTCCTGGAGGAGGTCATCCGCCTCGGAGACGTCTCGCAAAACTCGGTAGGCTACTCCGCGGACGATCCGCGCGTAGCGGCGAAACAAGGACGCCAGAGCTTCTTTGTCCCCCTCGCAGATGAGAGCCATCAGTACCTCGTCGGACGGCGGCCCTGGTTGCTCAGTGCCCTCCACTCTCCCAGCTTCAGTCGACGATGAATACGAGCAAGGGGTCTCCGCGAGGGCGGATGCAGACCCTTTTCGAAAGGTCCCGAGGAAAAAACGGGCAGCCGATGAACTCATGCCGCCCTCCGATCAGCAAAAATGTTGGTTATGATCCGTTGGTTTATGACCATCATTAGACAAACAATGATATCGAGATGGCTACGCGTCGAAGACAACTTCAGCCTCGGTCTGGACCAGAAAGGGCGTTTGGTGAGGCATTGCGACAAGTTCGCAAGAGGCGCGGGATGTCGCAGATGGAACTATTCATGGAGAGCGGGATCGACAGGACGTACATCAGTGCCGTGGAACGAGGCATTCAAAGCCCTACCATTCGCATGATTGTGCGGTTTGCAAACTGCCTGAAGGTTCGCCCCTCGGAGCTTGTGCGACGCATGGAGCAGTCTCCGCGCTTCTCGACCTGACTGCGGGATCGCTCGTCAGATAGTACCTAATAACCTAATTCGTACTAAATATCAACATAAAAGTACGGATGACGTACTTCAATTCGACTTGCTCGGCCAGTAACGTCCGGTGAGAATGAGTTCAGACGAAGCCAAATTGTTCCGGGAACACCTGCGAATGCTCCGAGAAGCCAAGGGCTTGAGTCAGAGCCAGTTGGAAGAAAGAATTGGAAAAGAGGAAAACTACATCACGCGTGTCGAGACCGGTCGCATTGACACCCCTCCGATAGATTTGACTGCTCGGATTGCCCGCGCATTGGACGTGTCGATGAGCGATCTCTATTTTTTCGAGGGAGTGGACGATAGTGCCGAGACGCTACGTACCAAGATCCAACGACTAATCCAGACCGATGACCTAAAGCAGCTACGCAAATACTACCGGCTATTGCTTGTGTCTCACGAAGACTAACCCACCATGCCCACTTCAAACGCACAAAATTGGCATTAGCCCCAGTTATCGCTACCGGGTCGTGGAGCTTCACTTCCGTTGACCACCAGTTCCGCTTGACCGCCGCAGATCCGAATCCATTCGACTGAGAGAATGCGATCCACGAGTTGATCTTCAGAAATCTCAGTGAATCGAAGTGAGGTAGATTGGGATTTCTCAGTTAAGTGTCAGCCGATCCGCCGCAGAGGATTTTCATCGGCTGGAGCTGTTCCAAGCACAAAATTGTGTGCCACTGTGTCGACTGCCTGTCGAAGAGTGTTGACGCGGAGAACGTCCGGAGCTAGCAACCCCTGGTTATAAGGCCGATCAATCAAGAGCACCCGACAGACCTCGGACAGAAGATTAGCATTCGAGCGTTGATCCTCAATAAACCAGCCGAGTTCGAGGTTCCGTGCAACAGATTGCTTTTCAATTCTGGTTGCAAAGACCAGCGACTTGACCCGGATCAATCGGTCGGACAGCCATTTTCGGGTGTCGTCCTGAATCTCCGGATACCAGAATCGATCTGTGACAACGTGAACCGTGTAGCCGGCTGCGATTAACCGCATCAGTGAACGCTGCGCTCCTTGTATCGCTCTCATTGTCTGAAAGAACTTGGGTTTGCAGAACAATTTCCTCAACTGGTCGGGTTTGATCGGTGTGCATGTTTCTATGTTCTCAGACCGGAATTCGGATGGCACCAGGCTGAGACCATATTCAATGCGGCTGAAACGAACCAGCTGACCGACGATGTCAGCGATGACACCATCGAGGTCCACACCCACGTTTTTATTTGGAATTTGCAATTCCTGGAATCTCCTTTTTTTCTCTCTGCCAACTCAAAACCAGGTACGCGCAGAAATGTAGCAGTACTGACAAAATGACCCCCTCCCGTACCCCCCACCGCCACGTGACGAGAATCTGCGCCCGTTCTAGGTTCTTCAAAACAACATAGAGATATGCGGAATTTACAAAAGCGATCAGAATGAAAAGCCACGTGTACGCGCGACTCCAGCCTTCGTTGTAGGGAGGCTTATTCTTGTCTATAGGCAGCTTGCGGCTACTCTCGAACGCTGTATTGCCGCTCTCGTCCGCCCTGGCCTTGAAATACGCTCGAACGCCATTGACTGTCCTTGTGTACAGGATGATGTCGAATCTCGTATTTATCATGTTTAAGAACATCAAAAATCCCAGGACGCTGATAACGGAGAAAAGAAACAGCATCACCTCCGGCAGTTTAAACACTTCAATATTAGGGTCCTTATACACGGCAAAAACCGTAACCGGAGCAGCTATCAGGCCTAAGTAGAACCTGAAATTTTGGCGCAGCCCATTGTGGAGATCAAAATGTGCTGCCGCTATTGTCTGGTATTCGGCTAGCATAAATTCATCGATCGCGTTTTTTGTGGCCTTATCGGGAATCGCATCAGGCTTTGCATCGACCATAATGTTTCTCCGCACGTGAGAACTGGCGACTTTGTTCTTCGCGACCCCTAGAACTATAGTCCTACCTTCGGGACCCATCCGATTTGCCGCATTATTCTCCCCTCATGGGCGTGTCTTGGCCTTTCCTTTTCCCTGCCTCGGATTCTGGATCCGTTTCAACCTCCCCAAAATTCTGTCAATCAGGGCTTGGGCCTTCTGCAGGTCGTCCGTTGATTGGTAAATGGCATTAAACACCTCGGCCAAAACAGAGCGCTGGCTTGGCGTGAATCTCATGAAAATCGAGTCTTTGCCCCGAATCGTGCTCAGTTTTAGTGCTTTTTGCCGGAGCCGCTTTATCTGTCCTTGGTACCGGACTTGCTGATCGGTACTAATTCCGGTGCGTGACGATAACTTCTGCAGGAGATCCAGCGTGCCTTCTAGCTTCGATACCAACTTTGATGCTGCCGTATGCCCGATCACGCCCTTTTCAATGACTCGCAAGCTCTGTTGGCATTCGTTCAAGCGTTCCTCGATCGAACGCACCAAGTTTCGCGCGATGGAGTTGGTGCGGCAACGCTGCGCGATGTCTCGGGCATGCGGTGCTAGATGGTTTACGAGGTCGAAATAGTATGTGTTCTGCTCAAAATGATCTCGGCGGCCGTTTGGCAGAATACGCTGATCAAAGACGTGGGTTTCGGCCACACACCAGCCGTTGAATCTAGATTCCGGAAACAACCCTTGCAACAGACTGTTGTCCCCAATTTGGATGTCGCCGCAGCGAAGACGCCAACCTTCCACGAGAGAGTTCGACGGTAGACCTCCGCGATAATCGTGATGCAATATCCAGGTTGCTGCCGCTACCTCCCCGTCACGACCAGGCGTATATATCGTTGTCAATTCTTGAAATTGTGTCGTGCCAGATTTGCCCATCGACATCGCGTTGCGATGAGGGCGATAAATGTGCCCGCGTCCAGCGATTTCAACCTCGATCACTCCCAACCGGGCACCGTGAGTTTCCAGAAACGATCGAATTTGATCCCCGAACTGAAAGTCCGGGCAAAACGGAACAGGAGCCACTTGTGCGAGATAATTCGCCACGACCTCTTCATTCAAGAGCCGGTCGTCACGAAGTCGCACCATCCCCCGCAGTTCGACCTCGAAAAACCGCTCTGGCCAATTTCGACCGGGAACTTCGCGCACCTGAATTGTCTTTGCTACAATCTCACGTAGATCAGATGAATTGTCGGCCGCACGCAACAAAGACCTGACTTCGCGAGAATCCCAGCGGAGCTCGTGAACAGTGTTCTCACCGTTCTGTCGCGAACGGAATGTGAGTTCCTGACAAAACGCCAGCCCAGCTAGTCTACCGACACCCCGAAAACCTCTCGCGTTTGTGCCGCGTTTCTTGCTTCCCCCCAGTGCCGTCAGTTGATGGACGAAATGTTCCTTGCCAACGCCGGAGCCGTTGTCACGAATGAAAACGGTTCGGGTGGATTGATCCATCCGGATGTCAACCTGACCTGGTCCGTGGAGCAGGCCGGCCGACTGAGCGAACTCCACTGCATCAGCAGAATTTTGAATGTACTCTCGATACATTGACATCGGATCGACATACATCGAGGTACTGAGAAGCTCGAGAATGTCTTTACCTACGACGAGCGGCTGCTCCGGGCGCGACCACTTAATTTCGAGTTGCGGTAGCGAGACAAGTGAAGTTGTCATGCGATAGATACCTCGGCCCGGTGCTGAGTCTTCGTTTCCCTGAAATCATCTTCCGAGGGGTCCGATAACCCGGCATCTTCGACGCGTTCATCTTCAGGCACGGGAGTTTGGTCGATTGTCTTTTGTAGGGCCCAGATTCTTGCCTCTTCTTCCTTCGAGATCGGTTGGTAGAAACGGAGAATCTTGCGCAATCGAGAATCGGTCGTCTTTTTAGGAAGATGGACGATATTCCTTGGATCGACGGATGAAAGCAGTTTCAGGAGTTCAACTTTGTCGGATGATGAAAGCTGCTTGAATGCACTCGTGAATTCCTCAAATTCCGCTTTTCCCTCGAAGTGGTCATACCAATCCCGATTGAAAATGAAATGGTGAGGACGAAGGAGAATGTCCTCGAAGTCCTGGTAGGTATCGCCGAACGCTCGCTTGAAGAAAACTGGAGCCCCACTCACCACACCGTGTGTTGCCTGCAAAACTAGCTGCATGGAGCGGAGCTGATAGCGTGACCACTTTTCTCCCACGTAGGTGCGGTGAGGGAGGTCAGTCGGCTGGTATCTCATGGGAAACGACCAAATGCGAATGTCCAAGTCTTCGTTCAGGGTGACGTTCAAGCGCATGCGCGCAAACAGATCGGCGGGAGAATCATGAAAATTGTAGAGCATGTAATTGGACAATTCGGTCAGCCCAAACTCTTTGGCAAAACGAATTGCCTGCTCATAAGGCCTTCTAAGCCCAATGTGATCAAACGCAATTCTCAGCGGCTTGAGGCAAATGGTCGAAAGCTCGCGGAGATACATCTTGTCCTTGCATAGAATGCGAGCGTCAACACCTTGATTGAAGTCGACGCGTCTCTGTACGGGCATCCGGCCGCGATTGAGTTTTGCTCCCGGAATGAAACCAAGATCGCGAATTTCTGCAATGATCTCCTTGAAACGCCCTGACGCAACGACGTTATTGTCCATCAGTGTCAGGTCCTTTTTCGGGCCATAGAGCCGGTCCACACCTTTGACAATTGCGCTGATTGATTCAGTGTCTCTTTGATCGCCCTCCAATTTTGGCACTCCGCAAAAACTGCACTTTCTGATACAGCCTCGCGAGGCGTATGCGAAGTACGCGTCGTGTACGGGATATTTGTAGTTGATCTGCTCCAGGATGCTGTAATCAGGGATGAGGTCTTCTATCGGCATTCCAGCCCGGTCATCCGAATACAGTTCTTCGGAGAAGTCGTCGAGCTGCAGGGAGATTGCCGGCGCCGTGCTGAGCAAACCCTTGATGAATCGTACTCCACGCCATCTCGACTCCTCCAGGAAGCGATCGTGCATCAAAGAGGCAGCGATCCCCCCAACAAAGACTTTGTCTTTGTGACCGTTCGCCGCGGATATGGCGAAATCTATGCTTCTAGAAATCTTTGAAAACTCGAACGAGAACAGGGTGGTTACGTAAATTCGGTCCCAGGCCGTCTTTTCGATCTCAGGCTGCTCTCCTTTGATGAATCGAACGTTGTCGCGCTTGCCTCGCGGACCGTGATATTGGGCAATTTTCATCAGGCCAAGGGGCGGGTACTTGTTCTTGTAGCCTGGTTCGATGAGGAGGATGTTTTTGTTAGCCATTAGAGACCACCTTTAGGTGGGGTTTGTTTCGCTTCTCCCTGATCAACGTTACGACGGATTTGACGCCGCCCTCTCCGCCGAAGCCCTTCAAAGGACCCTGACTACTCCAATCGAGGTCCGTGACGAACTCGGATAATTTCGTGACGAAATATCGCTTATCGCAGATGTGTCCTTGGTTTTCAGAGTAGAGGTCCGCTGCAATCGCCATCAACGCGTACACTCCGACACCCTTATTAATGAGGTAGTGACGCGGGCTGTCCCATGCTTCGCGAAGAACCACGGCAACCGCCGACCAGAAATCCAGGACCATCTGAGCAGCGGCTTCAGGACTTTGAGCGCGCAAGACCCTTGTTAGACCCAGAAATTTTTTAACTGCCTTTTGCATCGTGCGCAACGAAGCTCTGCGCATGAGCCCCGAAGTGCTTGCCCCACCGAGATCAAGCTGTCTGTACCATGGCGATTGCGTATTGTTGTTCAGATGCAGAGCGATGAAAAGTTCCGGTCTCTCACTGGCAAGGTCCGTCGCCAGCGTCGCGTCGTGAAAATCCAGAAGGCTCGTGCTCAGCCCCTTGGCCTTGCTGTTGATCACGTTAAACACTTCCATCTCCTCGCGCTCCGTTAGCCCGACAAAGCACATAAAGGGCATCTCGACTTTGACGTCATTGAGGTATCCCAGCCGGTGTTGACAGTCGACCTGGGTGAGAACCTTACCAGCCGCGTCGTCGATTTCCAGAACGGCATGGCCGTCTACCGCTTCCTGGATCCTCCACGCACCATCGGTGCGGGGACGGAGGTTAAAGGTGAGAGGTATCGTCGAACTGTTTTCCTGCTGGATGTACTTCCTAAAGTCCAGGCTATGTTTCGGGTTGAATCGACGCTGATAACCGCGGCCCGTGTCCTCATCCAGTACGTCAGCAAAGCTCAAGTTATAAAGAAGGTTCGCTGGAGCGAAGCCCAAAAAGACCCGCCTGTTAGCGGATGCACCAAGTTGGCCGGTGATTCTGATGTGGGACAAATTAGCATCCAATACTGGACAGATTTGCAGTCTACGGCTGCAATTGTTGCCCGCATCGGCTAAATAGTCAAGTGATGCCCTGTCCAGAAGGGGGCGACCGAGAAAACAGATTGACCAGGCGATACCGGCGTAGTACAGTCTGGATTGAACAGTATTCATCAGTATCCACGATTTTAATTGATACTGAAGAGGCGTGAAATGGATCAACCTGCCAGCACCGCTCCTCATGCAATTCTAGTCGGCCACACCCTCATCATCGAAGGCGAGAAAATTCCGGTCCAACACCGGGAGATGCCCCTCGAAGACGTTCGACTGGATTCGAGCAATCCTCGGATTCAGCACGCCGTGAAACGAATGAGCAATGGCCGCACAGCTAGTCAGGACGATTTGCGCAATCTCATCCTAGATCTCCCTGGAGTATCGGAACTCTTCAAATCAATACGGGACAACGAAGGCCTGCTCGAGCCCATTTACGTCCGTCCCGACGGGCGGATCATCGAGGGTAACTGCCGGGCGGCATGCTATCTGAAACTCCACAGCATAGCCAATCGCCACAAGGACACTCGTTGGCAGAAGATTCCGGCCGTGTTCGTACCCAAAATCACTGACCGCCAGGTCGCCGTGCTTCAGGGCCACTATCACGTTGCCGGAAAGAACAAATGGCTAGCGTATGAAAAGGCCGGGCACCTGCACACGATGCACACGAAGCTAAAGATGGATGAGAAGGCCATCGCAAGAGCTTTAGGCATGCGCGAGGGCGAGGTCATCAAGAACCTTCAGTCGTACCAGGTCATGACCGAAAAGCTCTTGCCCAAAATGAAGAATGGCAACGGTCTGGAAAAGTGGAGCTTTGTCCAAGAATTCTTCAAGAGCAAACATTTGGAGGATTATCGCTCCAAGACCACGAATGTGGATCAATTTGTCTCGCTCGTGGTCAACAATAAATTGAAACGTGGTACGGACGTCAGAAAGTTCGCGAAGATCCTCAAGCATCCGCGAGCAGTGGACACGCTCAAGAAAGATGGCGTCGATAGCGCCATGACTGTCGTGGGAAAAGCCGATCCGACTGCGAACTCTAGGGCATTCAAGAAATTGAAAGAGGCGACGCAATTGCTCCTGCATTTGCCCAATACAGAATTACAGCGGCTTCGCGAGAGTGAAAAGCCGCAGGCCATCCTCCGCGAGTTGTTTGATGCGCTAAGGGACGTCGCAAAAACCGCTGGAGTGAAGTTGTCCTAGGAATTAACATGCCGAGACCCGCAATTTCCGCCGCCCCCCTCGTCGTCGATGAAATTACTCTCGATGGAAAGCGCGTCCAGGTTGAGAGCGTCGACCTACCTCTCGATGAGGTAAGCCTCGACCCTCGCAATCCGCGGATCGCGAACACTGTGTCATTTTCAATTTCTGACGAAGGCGAAAGACTGCAAAGAAAACTTGAAGAACTGCTTTGGAAAGATGACGACGTCCGAGATTTGTACCGTCAAGTCTTGATCAACAAAGGGTTAGTCGAGCGGATTATTGTCCGACAGGACGGTAGCGTCGTTGAAGGCAATTGTCGGACGGTCGTCTATAGGAAGCTTCGCGAAAAGAGACCGAGCGAGCGAGAGTGGAAGTTAATTCCTGCCAGAATCCTTCCGCCTGATATCGGCGATCGTGATGTTGCCATTCTTCTAGGCGAAATGCACGTCGCGGGCAAGAACACATGGACCCCGTTTGAAAAGGCGGGACACGTCTACCGCATGCACAGCGACTTTGCCCTTACCCAAGATGAGATCGCTGTGCGGCTCCGGATGTCCAAGTCAAAGGTCAATCAACTGATCCGGGCCTTCGACATGATGAAGAATAAATACTTGCCAAAATATCCTGGTCCGGCCAGTAGCCGAAAATTCAGTTATTTCGAAGAACTGTATAAGAAACCTCCTCTTCGTGATTGGATCAGTTCGACGCCGGCCGCTGAGGACCAGTTTGTGGACTGGGTGGGTACTGGCAAGCTCGATCAAGGCGCTCAGGTGCGCGATCTGTCGTCGATCCTGGAAGATGAAGATGCGGTCAAGGCTCTCACTGTGGAAGGATTTGCCGCTGCGCAACGGTTGCTGGCCGAAGACAATCCGGCCATCACCTCGAAGCTATTCCGGCGCATGGTGGAAATGACAGATGCTCTGAAAAAAGCTCAGATGGACGATATCCAGCGCGTGCGGAAGTCCGGCAATTCCAAGGCTCGAAAGATCGTCACTGAGCTGAACGATTCATTAATGCACTTCCTTGAGCTGTGTGGTGTTGATAAGTAGGAGAAGAAATGGCGATCTACTTGCGTAATATTCAGGGGCATTCGGTTGAACTGACATTGGTTGAGGTCGACCCAAGCGATGTCAAACTGGACCCAACCAACCCTCGGATCGGTTTTTCGATGCGCCAACTCGACGAACGTCAGCGGAACGAAGGGGCTTGTGTTCTTCTACTGACCAGCCAAGAGGATACCGAGGCCCTCAAACGTTCAATTATCGCGTCCAACGGCGTCCAAGAGCCCATTTATCTGCGAAGTGACCAACGTGTGGCCGAGGGTAACCGAAGAGTTGTCGCGCTTCGGGCGGCACAGGAAGAATTTCCTGGAGACCGACGATTTTCGACCATGCCTGCTTGGTTAATTCCGGAGGACACGCCCGAGCACGTGATCCAAGATCTATTGAATGAGGTTCATCTGGGTTCGGTGCGCGGCTGGGCGCCCTATGAGCGAGCCCTTCAGATGCGCGGGCTTGTAGAAAATGGCCTTATCGAGGACGAGATCGCCGAACGCTATCGGATGACGACTCGGGAGGTCCGACAACAGCTTGCGGCTGTCGAATTCATGGATAAACTGTACTTCCCAATTACTTCCGACCCCACGGACCCAGAGCACAGAACAAAGTTTTCGTACTTCCTGGAATTCTATAAGAATGGCCGTATTCAAGGTCACGGCCACTCTATTTCAGACTTGCCTGAACGATTCGCACGATGGGTGAGAGACGCTCGCATAGACACTGGTGCGCGAGTGCGACGGCTCCCCAAAATACTTGATTCCGCGGAGGCAACACGTCTGCTCGATGCAGTCGGATTCGATGCCGCAGAGGAGTATCTGGCCAAGCAGCATCCTGAACAGCAAGAGTTATATGCCTTGTTGGAGCGTACTCGAAGTCGCTTGGCGGATGTGACCGTGACCGAGTTAATGGAATTGAGCGGTAGCAAAGAGCGCCAAGACATCCTCACATCACTGCAGGAAGAGCTATCGAATGTCCTGGCGGCGGTCGCACGGATCAACTGACGAGCAGAAACTGCAATGCCCTCTAGTTCTCACCAATGGTTGCTCCTGTGGATTGGGCGAAAGATGGCAGCCGACGGCTTTGTCGTTGCCGGTTGCGACGGTTCCATGCCGCAAGGAGGGCTCTGGAATTTCCTCCCGCGACCGCCGAAATTTGCCGGTGTCAGGCCTGACGCATGTGGCCTCTCACCTGGCACAGGTGAATACGCGTTTGGGGAGGCGAAAACCTCGCAAGACATCAATACCGTTCACACCCGCACGCAGCTCAGGGTTTTTGGCCACCTCACCAACCGCAATGACAGAATGCCGTGCCGTCTATACGTTGCGGTCCCGAGATCTGCTGCCCGGGACCTCGACCGTGTGCTTAGGCAGGTAGGATTGCTCGGAGCCCGTCATGTAGTGCGGCTACATGTTCCAGATTGCTTGATAGAGGAGACCTCGAATGAGCGCGCCTAAGAAGGTTCCTCGACGCCTCGCGCACCAGGAGGAAGGAACCAGGTTTCTTCATGAGAGGGAGGCCGCAGCCCTCTTCGACGAACAAGGCCTAGGGAAGAGTCGGCAGATGATCGACGCCATCGCGCAAGGCATTGAAGAAGGAGCCCTCGACGGTGCATTAATCGTCTGTCCAAATACAGTCAAAACGACATGGGGCGAAGAGATCGAGCGCTTCTCGAATCTGCAATACGCTGTGTTTGGAGCCGGAAGGAAAGCTCGGCGAGTTGCGTTTCGGAGTCTACGGGCGGCGTTCTACGTCATCAATTACGAGGCAGTTGCCGCGGAATTAGCGTCACTACGTGCTCTTCTTCGATTCAAACGGATGGCGTTGGTGCTCGATGAGAGCCATCGAATCAAAACGCCTACCGCGCGCGTTACGGTTGCGGTTCACGCGCTGCGCAATGAAGCAGCCAAGCGATACATAATGAGTGGCACGCCGGTCGCAAATAAGCCGGAGGATCTGTGGACCCAGTACTTCTTTCTGGATGACGGGGCCACGTTGGGGCAGAGTTTCGAGTCCTTCCGAACTCGGTTCTGCACCTCCGATGGCGGCTACATGCGCGTCGAGGAACTTCGTGAGCGGGTATCTTCGCTGTCGCTCAGAAGAGAAAAAGCCGGAACCGTTCAATTACCTTCAAAAACTATCACGAGGGTTGCTGTTGCTCTGGCTGGAGAGCAGCTAAGGATGTATGAGGAGATGCGTAACAACCTTGCTCTCTGGATTCGCGATTTGTCGGGCTCGGAGGTTCTGGCGCGTGCCGAGAACATCCTGACGCGCCTGATCCGATTGGCGCAGCTTGCTTCAAATCCCGCTCTCATCGACTCGCAATACCAACAGACGCCCGCAAAATTCGCTGCCCTCGACGAATTGCTACCAGTCTATTTGCGCGACCGTGCCGACAAAGTCATTATCTGGACCTCTTTTGTTGGCAACATTTCCGCATTGCATGATCGATTCATCACGCTTAAGCCCGTGTATCTCTACGGTGAGATGGACGGCAGCTCTAGAGATGCTGCTATTGCCTCATTTAAGCGCGACCCCGACGTACGGCTGCTGATCGCAAACCCAGCTGCGGCGAGGGAGGGACTCACACTCACACAAGCACGAACCGCAATCTACGTGGATCGGACCTTTAACCTTGTTGACTATCTTCAATCCCAAGATCGAATTCACCGCTTATCGCAGACTAAATCTTGCGAAATCGTCCTTTTGACAGCAGACCGAACGATCGACGAGTTTATTGATTTCAGCCTCAATCAAAAGCATAGGTTGGCTCGATATACTCAACGCGATACCCACGAGATCAGCGCAGCGGACCTCGCTCTGCAAAAGCCGGACCTCCTTCGGGCATTGCTCGAACCCGCCCAGCAATAATCAGGGTTGAGCAGCACATTAATGACTCTTGAACCTGAACACTGCCCTGCCCCTCGACTGTTATTTAATAGTTCGAGCCACGGCGCTCGCGTTCGACTTCGACCAGAAGCAAAGTTTGTCGCCGAAAGGGTTTGAGCCGCGAAAGGAGATCCAAGGACGTTGCGATCCCTTGGGTCATTTTCGAATCCGAGAGGCAATAGGAAGTTCCTGGATCGGCCCTGTACCCTGGCGTAGCCAAATCATGAGTACGAACGTAAGTCCAAGGCCTCGTGTTTGCATGGCCAGGTCTCGCGACAGAATACCGCACGTCATCACGTCATGCCGGTGATCAAGATCGTTGGTAAAGCAGTGAGCGTCACGCGCCCAGTTCTTAACCCCAGGACAATGCTGCAGATCATAAATCTCAGAGTTTCCCTTCTGCCATTCCTGAAGCGGCTTGTCGCCGCGAACTAGCCGAAAGTCGGTGGGAGGAGTAATGAACTGGAAGCCTTCCAGCTCTACCCTTGCCCCGAATAACTTTTTGAAATCGAGGCTAATGGTCGAGCCGGAAGGAGCATTTAACGAAAGAATCATATTCGTCCCCCTTTGTTAGACTGATCTCGCATGTGCGGGCGTTATCGCCTGACCGCGAAAGAGCGCTACTTACGTGCCCATTTCGGTCTCGACGAGGACCCTCCCTGGTCTCCTCGCTGGAACATTGCCCCAACTCAGCAGGTTCCCGTCGTCCGTCAGGACAGGAAAGAGCCTAAGCGGACTTTCGGCTTGGTTCGTTGGGGACTCGTTCCGTATTGGGCCAAAAAACCATCTATCGGGCTCAAGACCATTAACGCGATGTCGGAGACGGCTGCAGAGAAACCAGCTTTTCGTGACGCGATCAGGCGACGCCGTTACTTGGTCCTGGCGGATGGCTTTTATGAGTGGAAACGGATAGTTGCGAGAGGCAAGCAGCCGTCAGCATGATCGATGATTCGGGGTTTGCCTTCGCGGGCTTATGGGAGCGCTGGCGAGATCCTGCCGGCGAGTTTGTCGAAACATGTACCATCCCTACCGCCAAACCAAACTCACTCGTTTCCGATGTACATGACCGCATGCCTGTGATCCTGAGGTCGTAAGACTACGATCTGTGGCTGGATCCTGGTGTGACTGACGCAACGCTCGTCGCCGACTGTTTTGCCCCATTCGACGCAAGGTTGATGAAGAAGTATCCAGTCAGTTCGCGAGTGAGTCATCCGGCTAATGATGATGAGAAATGCGCACGAGAGATTCCGCCTGCAGGAATCGCTCAGTCGTTGTTCTAAGGCTTTGCAGAAAAACGGTTTCCACGTCCTGAGCGACGTTACCTGGCGGTGAACGAAGCCAGAGATCCGAGTCATCCAGATAGACGGACTGTTTCAAGCGTGTCCTGTTAGGTCGAATTCAGATCCCTAGCGGCCAACACGTTGCAACAAACGGAGAGTCCCTGAAGGAAAGTCCTGTGGATTGTGTCATACTTCACAATTCCTTAAGACGTTGGTCTGGGAGCGGCAAGACAATGCAACTTACTCAACTTTGGCAACAAATAGTCTTTGGCTTTATCGGCGGAGCTGCGGCAGAGTTGCTCCATTGGTATCTGCTGTCGAGAAAGCCTGAGGGAACGAAACTCTACTCAGGTCATGCCGTTTATTGGATTACCACCATGGGCATGATCGGGTTGGGTGCTCTCATGCCCATCCTTTATCTATCAGGCCCCGCGAGCGCACTGCTCTGCTTTCACCTCGGGGCGGCCACGCCGATCCTCTTGCAAAAACTGGTGTCTACGCTTCCCAATATCGCAAACGCTCAAGGATTCGCGAATCGACCGACAATGCGAGACTTCTTCGGGTGGTGATAATCGGCAATGTCCCGCATTTCTACTCTCATTCTCGTTCAACTCGATGGTGAGTTGCCGCCAGGGTTGAACCTCCCTCAGCTTTGCACGCTTGGTGAGAGTTGCAACTCTATCGCGGCGACGCTGACTCGCTACTTGCAAACAGATGCGTCGGTTGTCCAGGTCACCAACTGGGAGGACTTTCCCTCTGTCGCGCCGACTAGTGGGATCGTGGCGATCTACATCGTCGGTCATGCCTGGATGGACGGAAACCAATTTCGAGCCAGCGTTCGTACGCGTGACACTTCCCAGGTTCTTTCTGGTGGTGAACTCGCCCGCAGTCTGCTAGCTCCTGTTGCCGAATCCGCTCAGCTGCTTCTCTTGGTTGATACCTGCAATGGCGCAGGCCTCATCAACGAAATTAAGGCTGCTCGGGGTGGCGCCAGCACTTGCGTGATTGCAGCTTCATCTCAGGGCGAAAGCACGCTGGAATATCCGTTGGATCGGTCCACTCGATTCGCCGCGGCTCTCAAGACCTCGGTTGCGAAGATGCCCGACACTATCGATGCGGTTGAATTGGCCATGGACATACGTAAACGGCTCAGCCGGCCAGGCATCATGCCGTCGCAATCGGCGTCGTACTGGGTGTCGGGCGATCCAATTCAACTGGAGCCTGGTGGCGAGCACTCGGAACACGGTCGAAGATCATCGAAGACCTATCTCGTACTGCGCTCTCTTCTGGTTACAACGGGAGTCATTATTGCCGCTCTGGCGGTTTGGGCGTTCATCTACTATCGAAATCACGCACTTATTACGGTGGACCTACCGCAGTTTTCTGAGATCGCCGACTCCGCATCGATCGAAATATATGAGGAACTTCCGGAAACAAACGAGTCGAAAAAGGTCCTGGAATTTCAAGTTCTCGGAGTCCGTCGCTCACAGTTTCGACTGCCGACCTCGGACTTGCTTGTCGTGACGAAATCGGCTTACAAGGACGGAGAGTTTCGAGAGGTCCGGTTTCACCTCAACTTAACGCCCGGCCTCAAGTGGTCCAAGAAGAGCGTGGCCTTGGTTTGGCCATCCGTCGATGCGATCCGCAGTCACCCAAATATGGCGTACGTTCCTTCGGTGGAATGGCAGCAAGGAACAGACCGCCAAACGCTCACCTCGGAGAGGGCTTTCTGGATTGACCTGAATCCAGTATCCGCCCATCGCTACAGGCCTCTTGCGATTGAAGCAGAACGCAAAGGTGACATTCAGTATTCGGTACTCCTGAATACTGAACGCAATGCAGCGGCAGTGGACGCCGTGGGGGCCGGGCAGGTTCCCAAGTTGATGGGTGATTTGAACCAGATCTTCAACGTGGTGAATGCGTCGGAGCGCGCGGAAAAACGAGCGGCTGGCGACTCCAAAAAGCCCCCTGCTACCGACACGCAATTGTCCGCCAGCGTGCCGTGCGAGGACTGTCCCGCACCGCTCACGATGGAAGAAGCGCAGCTTTTCTGCCGGCGACAAGGAAAAAGGCTGCCAACGGATCTTGAATGGGAGCTTGCGGCGCGGGGCGTTGACGGACGACTATATCCCTGGGGCAACAAGTTTGACGGACAGCGAACAAATTGTGTCGGTCTTCCGGAGAAGGGTCAGCCGCCTGCCAGACTGCAACCGAGTTCTAAGTATGTGCTGGGTGCAAGCCCGTTCGGCGTGATTGACATGGTGGGAAATGCGGGCGATTGGGTCGACACCCGCGGCGGTTATGAGCGCACCTTCATGGGAGGGTTCTACGCCTTCAATCCCGAGGAATGCATGGTATTCAAGGCGCTTCCCGATACCGGGGAGCCGCCTTGGAGGACAATTACCGCAAGGTGCATTCAAGATTCCGGAAAAACCGTTGCGAGCCCAGCGCAATCACGCTAGCCTCGTCGGTGGTACAGTGAAATTCTCCTTTTCAATAGCCGTTCTAGAATTACGCCGCCAGCTTCTGGTGCGGCGATTTTTTGCGCATATCAAAGGGAGCAAGAATCCAATCCCGGTGCGAATGATAGCCATTTTCACTCAGTAGAGACCAATGTTCTTCGGCAACCTCGGGATGCGTACGTCAATGAGGAGTCCAGCATACAAACGGCACACATCAAATCCGAGACAATCAGATTTTATGCGGGTCTGCGGGGGGAGCCGGCTGATCGGCAGTCAGTCATCCATTCTGATTGAACCTTTTTCTCCGTTACACCACCAGTGTGTTGCTTGGATGTTGTCCGGATGATCGTCCCTCCAGGCGCCGCCCATCCCTTTCGGATCCCTGTGGTCTGGCACGATGTCGCTGTAGTCGGTAAACTCTTCGTGGCAGATCGCGCATATTCCGGCCTGTTGCCGCACCTTACGGTTCAGCAGTTTTCGCATCTCTGCCGGTGATCGCAGTTCCCGATATCCTCGCGGGTGGTGCGGATCTTCGACGCGCTGAACTCCCAGTCTTACGAGCCGGGGCTTGGGAAGGGTCTCCCGGCCGCAGCAGAAAAGCGATCTGTGAATAGGGCAGAATTCATTGCGACGGAGCCTCATGGCATTCCTCCTGACGGGTCCTAGGGAAACTTCAAGTGGGTTGGCGGGAACTAGGGGTGGAACGGTCTAAACGCAAGTGGGGCTGCTAAAATTCCGTCCGAGGGAAATCAATGTCGAACCTGGCTAACGTGGTCCAGCAACTGCAGAAGGAAAGGGAACAAGCGCGGAGGACGGTTGAACAACTCGACGAGGCTCTGAAGGCTCTGGGCAGTCTCGGCGGAGTGCGAGGAAGGGTTGGGAGTGCTCAGAAGGGCGGCAAGAAACGAAGAACAATGTCAGCGGCGGCACGCAAGCGAATTGCAGCGGCCCAGCGTGCACGTTGGGCAAAGTGGAAAGCCGCCAGGCGAAACAAGTGAGAGAAGGCAACCATTCTCAACGTGACAAGCGCGCGATGCCGACTTCCGATGGGCTGATTGGCGGAGCGTCGTAGTTGCAAGAATCCTCGTTGCCGTTTGCTAGACTGATTCTCCATGTGCGGGCGCTATCGGCTTACGGCCAAAGAACGCTACCTGAAGGATCACTTCGGTCTTGAGGAAGACCCACCCTGGGAGCCGAGTTGGAACATCGCTCCCACCCAGCAGGTCCCAACGATCCGCCAGCACCCTGCCGAGCCAGTACGCATCTTTGGCCTCATACGATGGGGCCTGATTCCGTACTGGGCCAAAGACCAGTCTTTTGGCCTGAGAACCATCAATGCAATGTCAGAAACCGCAGCGGAGAAGCCGGCCTTCCGTGACGCCATCAAGCGGCATCGCTGTCTCATTCCCGCGGACGGTTTTTTTTGAATGGGTGCGACATGAAGTTGTATGTGTGACTGTCCGGCGAGTACTACCCGAC